>ERZ1026800.955-NODE-955-length-20931-cov-3.564411_pt1 | contig 20931 bp, 16 predicted proteins | sample MGYA00520873_ERZ1026800 | MGnify/ENA primary metagenome ERZ1026800 (study PRJEB33270, sample SAMEA104284475) | anaerobic digester metagenome | biome: Anaerobic digester microbiome; feature: mesophilic sludge digester; material: Anaerobic digester biomass | place...
ATCTCCAACACATGATGTATTGCAAATCCCACACCTTCATACACAGCTCGTGAGAAATTGTGACGGGTATGCGATTCATTGATTCCCAAAAATGCTCCCCGCACCTGTGAATCCCAGATGGGAGCCCGCTCACCCTGCAGATAGGGGAGAAAGATCAATCCATCCGTGCCAGCATCCACCTGGCAGGCTTCCGATTCCAGGATGGCAAATGCATTCTTCTGATTTATTTCCGGGTACAGTGAATTTGCCAGCCAATTCAAAACCGATCCCCCCGCCTGCATGGGTCCACAAAGGAAATTCACATTGTTTCCCAAGTTTACGGAGAAAACACCCTGACCTTCCACCCTGTTTTTCACCCCCAATGAGACAATTTCACTCGTACCGGACACATCAACTGCCTGTCCGGGGATGAACGCGCCACCTGCCAGTGTATCACAGTAGGCATCGATTGTTCCCACGAAAACCGGTGTACTTTCAGAAAGCCCTGTCAATTCAGCTGCCAGTTCACTGATTCCTCCCAACAAATCTGTCGGAGCAAGAACTGGTGGGAGTTGATCTGCTTGCAGTCCCAGAATTTCGAGAAAGGTTGGATGGTATTTGCTTGTTACAGGATGTGCCAAGAGAAAAGATGTGTGGATATCTGTTGCCATCTTTCCGGTGAGCATAAAACCGATGTAATCTTTTGGCTGTAAAAAATATTCTACCTGGTTGAATGAGCCATGATGATTTTTCAACCATAACAGGCGGGCTGGTGAGCAGTAAGGATCACCCAATTGATTTGATCCAACCCAGGTTGAACTCTCTTCAGGCGTGATTTGTTCCTTTAACCATCCAGCTTCATTGACTGCTCTTTTATCACACCAAATAATGGCATTCCCAATCGGTTTATTATCCCTTCCGAGCAAAACATGCCCCGGACATTGAGCGCATAACCCAACAGCCTGGACGGTTTTAGGGTCGATTTGTTGGTTAATTAATCGCAGCACTTTTTGAATCGCCAACCACCACTCCAACGGGTTCTGTTCAACCCAACCCGGTGCTGGATAAATGATGGATAAGGGTTCACGTTCCACAACCAGTTCATGCCCCTCAAAATCATAGAGGCTGGCTTTAACAAACGATGTGCCTAAATCCAAACCGATTAAATGACCACTCAAGAATTCAGCCCCTTCAGGGCTTGAGAAACGGAAACGCCTTGATGAACCAGGGCAACCAAAGCCCGACAAATTCCACCCGGATTTGTATGCTGCCATACATTCCGCCCAATGGCGACACCGTTTGCACCCGAATCCAACGCCTCGGAAATGGATTCGAAGAACTCCGCCTCTGTTTTCGTTTTTTCGCCACCCAGGACGACTACCGGGCGGTAACAGGATCGTAGTGCTTCCCGATATTGATCCGGAGGACCTGCATAGGCTGTTTTTATAATATCAGCACCTGCTTCCACGCCGATGCGCATGGCAAAAGCCAGGTCTTCGGGTGTTCGTTTTGATCCTTCCCTGGCAGCAACCAACATCTCAGCGACCACAGGAATATTCCAGATTGATGATTGTGATACGAGATCGGCAAGGTTAACCAGGGAGGCAGATTCTTCCCGATAACCAATCATTCCCATGCAGATAACAGCATCAGCTCCAAGGCGGACTGCATCCTCCAGGGATACCTGATTGCGAAGTGTGCCCATCTCAACCGCCCGGTTGGATGAACCACCATCCATTCGCAGGATCAATCCCATCTTCCCCATCCGGTCCGCAAAACGGCGGGCAATTCCGATGGTTGTTAAGACAGCATCAACCCCGCTGGACACCAATATGTCCATAAGTTTTCCAGGATCTTCAAGCCCGGATAATGGACCACTGAATCCACCATGGTCACATGCCACGATGACAGTTTTTTGATCTGTAGCAAATATCCGACGCAGTCGATGTTCTTTCACAAGTCCCTCCATAGTATCAATCAATAAAAGGTTATGATAGTTTTGAGCCCCTGCCGTTGGAACGCATGATCCACCGCATCCTGAATCTTTGAAAAGGGATAGATTGCGGTCACAATTGCATCAGCAGGAACCTTTTTGTGTTCCAATAATCGAAGAGCTTTTGCCATATGTTCCGGGGCGGTACCAAAGGAGCCGGTCAGGTTCAACTGTTTGTAATGCAGCAATCGTATATCCAATGGAATGGTTGTGCCATTTGGAACACCAGCAAAGGCGTTGACAACTCCTCCTGGACGGACACAATGGATGGCATCCAAAACTGTTTCACCCAATGAGACAGCTGCAATCACAATATCCGCTCCGCGTCCCCCAGTAAATTTTCTTACCTCATTTTCCACATCAGATTGTGTGATATCGATGACCATATCTGCAAAATGATGACGGGCTGCGTCGAGGCGACTGGGGGTCATGCCAGCTACAATGACGGGAAATGCCCCATAAGCTTTGGCAACTGAAGCAGCCATTAAACCCATCGGACCATCCCCGATGATTAACACGGAGTCTCCGGTTTTTACCCTTGAATCTTCGATGCCTTTAATCACACACCCCAATGGCTCAGCCAGGGCAGCGTATTCACTACTGAGACCATCTGAAACTGGGATTAATCCACGGCTTGCCATTTCTGCCGGAATGAATACCTGTTCAGCCATCCCGCCGGGATAAATTGATATATCGAAGAGCCGGTCACACAAGGTGGGTTGACCGTTACGACAGTAATGACAGGCACCACAATGAAGATATGGGGCAGCGACAACCCTCTGTCCAATGGACCATATGCTATGTTCGCCCGTTTCAACAACCCTGCCCACAACTTCATGACCTAAAGCAAATTCGATTTTTTCATTCCCCTTTGTAATCGACTTGAGATCAGTTGAACAAATTCCACACGCCAGGGTCGTTAATAAAACATCATTAGGTCCAACCTTTCGGTCAGGAAAATCAACAATTTGAATCTTACCAGGAAGTCCAGCGGATGCAGCTTTTATGGGTTCACCTCTTCGTCTATTGATTTGTATTTATTTGTAAAATTTATCGCCTGCTGTAAATTGGGAATCCCATTGCGAGCTCCAAAATGACGAATCTTAAAAGCAGACACTGCATTACCCAATCTTGCAGCAGAAAGCATATCCAAATTTTCCATTAATCCGACAGCAAATCCTGCAACAAAGGCATCTCCAGCACCCGTTGTATCAACAATGGAATCACATTGAAAAGCCGGGACAGGGCTGGCCTTTTCTCCATCCCAGACCAGGAGACCATCCTTCCCCAAAGTGATGATCACAAATTCAGATCCCCGATCCACCAGGAGTTTTATTGCTGTTTGCGGATTGGTAAAGCCGGTGATTTTCCCGGCTTCGACCTGATTAATCACAAGAACATTGGTTTTTGCAAGCAGGCTATCCAACTGATCCCCGGGTAATTCCACCATTAAACCACCTGGTGAAAAAATAATTTTTGTATTCTCATCGCAAAGTGCAATGGCAGTCAGGGCAACTTCGCAATAAGCATCTGAGATGAGCAGAACTTTGGTTCCATTGAACCATTCCGGGGATAAATCCTCAGGGTGTTCAAACAATGCAACTCCACCCAGGCTGTAAATTTCACGATTACCATGCGAATCCACGCCGATAAAACATGAAGCTGTTCTGCTGTTTTTCTCGATCCGTATACCAGCAGTATCGACTCCAGCTTGTTGAAAGGCGTTCCAAAGAATGTTTCCGCCGTCATCATCACCCAACCGTCCGATGAAACGTACGGATTTTCCCAACCTGGCAACCGCAGAAGCCATATTCGCCCCGGAACCCCCGGGAAATGGATCGTATTGTTTTACCCAGGATATACCGTCCAGGCGCGGCAATTCATCAACCTGGGCAACCCAATCGATGGCTGCCGCGCCCAACACAGATATTGTACAGGGTCGAATACTCGAGTTACTCATCTCAATAATATTGAACTATTATTCTGTAAGTTCAAAGCCAGGTTCCGGGACAGTATCTTCCTCTTTTTGATAAATAATCGGACCGACAGGTATGCCAATCTTTACCAGACCAATCAAAAGGGGAGTACCAATAATCATCGCACCGAAGGCAAATAAGGATCGTTCGATCGGTGCAATCACGAGCGTTGTGTACCAAATTGCTGCCGGGAGGCGGAAGAAAATTAATGCCCAGAGATTACCCATGGCTTGTGTCACCACGATGCCGGCGACAGCACAACAGAAAATTCCCAAAGACATGCGCGCTTTATTTGGAGATAATAAAGGATCTTCCTTGCGACCAATCAACCAGCCGATGAAGATGAAAATATATCCCAACAGGTATAAAAGCGGAATGGGCCATGCCTCCCGTCCCAAGGGAAATAGATACCAGATTGAACCGAACAGGGTAATTATTCCCAGAGAAACAAACCACTTTCGTTGCATTGCGAAACCGGAAGCCATGGCTCCTAAAATCGCGATGGTGAACTGCAATGGACCAAACATGACGGTATGAGGTGCGATTAATTGACCGATAAAACCACCCACGCCTGCTGCGATTGCTCCAGTAATGGGACCAAAGAAGATGCCTGCCAATGGGGTCAGACAATTGGCAATATTAAAGGTGGTTCCAGTGCCAAATACTGGAAAGGCTGGCAGTAAGGAAGCAGCAGCCAATAAAGCTGCCCAAACTGCGATGACTGCGGGATGCGCTGAAATCAATACGTTTTTCTTTTTCATGGTTTCCTCTCCGAACACAATCTACGATGGTTATCCAGAAATCTTCTCTTTTACTTGAAGATTTCGCTTTACAAAACCAACCATATCCATCACCTCCATGGAATCTTTATTTTGTGCACGGACCTGTTGGAAAACAGTCAGACAGGATGTGCACGAAGTCACCAAAATATCAGCTCCGGTATTGGCAGCTTCATTAAAACGTTCGGTTCCAGCGGCGTTTGTTAATTCAGGGAAATCCAACCGGACAAAAGAACCAGAACCACAGCAAAACGAATCTTTGCCATGGCGCGGCATTTCCATGAAACGGATCCCAGGAATTGATTTGATGATCTGGCGGGGGGCTTCGAAGATTCCAAGCTGGCGCCCCATTGTACATGGATCGTGATATGTAATTGTGGGGTTGGAAGGCATGCCGGTAATCGAAGCTCTTCCAGAATTAATTTCCTCGGCAATAAGCTCCACCAAATGGATTAATTTGAATGGGACAGCTTCGCCAAGTAGTTCAGGCAATTCATTGGTAAAGGTTGCCTGACAGCCCGGGCAGATAAAGAGAATTTGTTCCACACCCAGATTGCGATAGGTCTCAATATTATGCTGCATAAACTCTTTGGCTTTATCCCGTTCTCCAGCTGACATGAGGGGATGTGCGCAGCACCACTCGCCTGATGCAATCGTATAATCAACACCCAGTTTATCAAGCACTTCAATTGCATCCTGGGCAGCTGAACGGCGGACATAGGAAGGAGTACAACCCACAAATACTGCAATCTTTGATTTTCTGTCAATATGGCTCTTATCTTTTAACCAGTGGAAACGTTCGTTAGCTGGCTTACCATATGGGTTTTTCAACTGACTGGTTGTTTCAGCAGCCTGATGCAAGCCCTTGGGAGTCAGTCCACGATCTGCCATGTCTTCGCGCATCGCCTGATAAATTTTATTAATATTGATTTGTTTCATGCAATGAGAAGTACAGGATCCACACATTGTGCAGGAATAAATACGTTCTGCGACCTGTTCGTTATAATCCAGTTCACCTTCAATAATTGCACGCGCTGTTGCCATCCGACCGCGCCCGGCATAGGATTCAAATGAACCATAATGATAGGATGGACATAATCCATATGGCTCACCCAGCCAGCTCAAGTCAAAGCAAAAGGCACAGCGCAGGCATTGGTAGGTCCAATCCGCCACTTCGGATAAGCGAAGATCCTGCCTGACTTTTGTTTCGAGAATTGGTCCAAAAGTGGGATCACCTCCCAGCATCAGCACACCAGGATTCAAAATGCTGTTTGGATCCAATGCAGCCTTTAATGATTTTAATAGCGTGAAGGTGTTGCCCAATTTTGGCATAATGTGGGGTGCAATTCCCGCCACGATCCCACCGGGTGACATCCATTTATTAAAGAGGATATTGCTGACATCAGCTCTTACCTTGAGTCCATATTCATGGGATTCTTTATTCAACTCAGGATAGAGTGTATCCACCCATAGGAAACCGCCGTTGCGTGAGAAATAAACATCAAAACCTTTCACACGCATTCCAGCACGATCCCAATCTTCCTGGGTATCCGAAATATACTTATTGAGGGTCGGGATGATCTCTTTCAGTGATTGGGTGGGGACAAAACCGGCAACTTCGGGGCAGTAATAGGGGCGGCTGCCATAATACGTATTCGGTGAATCATTGCGCAGCCAGGAATACATATGCTCTGTCCAATATAATTTTGTCGCATTGGAATCACGCTGAATGCCATGAAATGAATCACATATCACCTTGCAGGCATTCTTCCGACGCCCAGCTTCATCCTTGTTATCCCGGATGACGACATGCAAAGTATAGTTGCCGGTAAGCCCCGAAGGTTTGGGTCCACCGAAGAGACCAATAATAAAGGTTGCTGCTGCCTGACTTTGGATTGCAGAAACTGCATCAACGGCATCATCCAGTTCTTCAAAAGTGTAGAAAAGAAACTCTTCCTGTTCAGGTATGCGCCGGATTTTCAAGGTGGCTTTGGTAATGACGCCCATTGTGCCACAGGATCCTATAAATAGTCCTGTCAAATCTGCACCATTTGCCCCGCGTTCGATCGCAATATTACCGTTTGCCTCATTTGCGGCAGATCCAGTATGGATTAATGAACCATCAGGTAGAACAACTTCGAGAGAAACAACATGGTCACCGGTCGTGCCGTATTCTGTGATCCCGTGGGGGACTGCGTTGTAGGCAATGGTTCCACCGACGGTTGAAGAGAACATCCCGCCGCCACCAGGTGCGCATAATTCCCAGCCATATTGCTTTAATTCGCCATCGATTGCATGCCAGATCACCCCAGCCTGGGCAGTGACAACCTGGTTTTCAAGATCAATATTAAAATCATTTAACAGGTCCAATGCCAGGACAATTGAATCCTTGACCACACCAGCATCGACAAAGGTTGTTGCCCGACCCCATATAAATAATGGATGTTTTAATTCGTTTGCCAGTTTTACTAATGCTATTACTTCTTCTGTGGATTCCGGACGCACTACATAACCCGGCAGACCACCCGGCGTGGGTCCGCAGTCCCGCCGGTAGCACAAGCGATCTACCAATTCATGGGTCACATGCTCTTTACCACAAATTGCTTCCAATCGTTCGATGATCTCGTCCATGTGTTTGGTACCTTTCCTATATAGCCTAACGAAGTGTGAAAATATTTATTTTTGCATGTTCAAGTATTCCAGGATTGGACCAGCAAGTTCTTTTATCGAAAGGGGAGTCCGGGGTAAACCCAACCCTTCGGGTAATTGCTGCCCCAACTCGGTGATTTGGGGTGGAATGATATAAGCCTGGCGAACAACTTCAGGTTGGTTGAAAATGGATGAAGTGGGACCGTCGAGAAGAATCTTCCCACCGCTCATTACAATAACCCGGCGTGCATATTCAGCCACCAATGCCATGTGATGGGTAACAAATACAACCGTTTTTCCCTGTTCGTGCAGGCTGTTAGCAATCTGCATGACTTGATGACATCCACGGTAATCCTGACCGGTAGTCGGCTCATCCAGGATGATGATTTCCGGGTTAAGCGCCAGGGCACTGGCGATGACTGTCTTGGCACGATCTCCCTTTGAAAGAGCGGGGGGGAATTCCTTGCGTTTGTCTTCGAGCCCGACCAATTGCAGCGCCTGTTCAACTCTTTCTTGAATTACTGCCTGATCCAATCCCAGGTTTCGTGGTCCGTAGGAGATTTCTTCTTCAACTGTATCGGCAAATAATTGTTGATCGGGATTTTGCAATACAAACCCGACATGTTTTGCCATGTCGGCAACCGCTGATTGACCAATATCAAGCCCGGCAACGGTGACAGTTCCTTTGGTGGGTTTATTCAATCCCAGTAAATTCTTTAAAACGGTCGTTTTTCCTGAACCATTTTGTCCGATTAAGGCTACAAATTCACCCTTATGAATGGTGAAGGAGACATCCTTGACAGCCCGGACATTCAGGGGTTGATATGTAAAATCAAGATGATCCACAACAATTATCGGTTCAGGAGTGGTGTCTTCAATGGGGATTTCAGTTGAATTCAACTGGACAGAACTGGCATTGACCTTGCCATCCAACCGTTGGGTAATATCCTCGCAACCTTCTTCAAGAGTAATGGGCAAATAAGTGTATTCCTGTCCGGAATCCTTTAATGTCGCTGCCAGTTGAGTAACCTGTGGCGAGCGAATCATGTATTTTTTGAAAATGTCCGTTTGCGAGAAGATCTCTTTCGGAGTTCCATCAGCCACCATACAACCTTTATCCAGGACTATGATCCGGTCCATAACACGCGCGATCATCTCTGAAGCGTCGGTTGCCATGATGATGGTCATGCCATATTTCTTGTTTAACTCCCGAACCACTGACAAGACTTCCTCGACACCCACCGGATCCAGCTGGGATGTTGCTTCATCCAGGACCAATATATTGGGTCGCATGGCTATATTCGCGGCAATTGCCAGGCGCTGTTTTTGTCCGCCTGATAATGCTGAGGGCATGCGATCTTCAAGTCCGGAAAGCCGCACAACATCCAGAGCCCATTTCACATTTTGATGGATTTCTTCGGGGGACTGGCATAAATTTTCAGGACCGAATGCTACTTCGCTCCCCACTGAGGTGGTAAACAGTTGGGTTTCGGGATCTTCAAGGACAATGCCCACTTGGGTGGCAAGTTGGGCGATCCCTGATTTTTGGGTATCCAATCCATTTATCAGAACCTGCCCATTTAGGCTTCCACCTATGCTGTTGGGAATGATGCCATTAAGCATCTGGCAGAAAGTACTTTTCCCAGCCCCATTCTCACCCATTATGGCAACAAATTCACCTTGATGGATTTCAAGATTCAAGTGCAATATCGCCCAGCGTTTACTGCGTGGATATCGATAGGATATGTCATCCAGTTTTATTATCGTGTTTTTTAATGAGCTCATGAGAAACCTAATCAGCCTAAAAGTGATGAACTAACTACGACAGCGATGGCAAACAGAATGGAACCGATCAGGAACACCCAATCTGTCCAATGCATCATAAGATCTACCAAATAAGTTCGTTTTTTACTGGCTCCAAACGCACGTGAATCCATGGCTACAGCCATCAATTGAGCCCGCCGCATTGATCCAATGACCAGAGGTGTTACCAACGCAGGGTAGGCTTTGAGTTTGTCGGCAATCTTCCCTTTCTCGAATGTTTGCATGGCGCGTAAGCGCTGGGCATCGACAATCACATTGGTTTCAGATTGCAGAATGGGCACCAAATTTAGGGCAGTCGTGATGGTATAAGCCAGACGATATGGCAGCCCCATCTTGACAAAACCAAGCGCAAATTTCTGAACAGGTGTCGTGAAAGTCACCAATGGGAGCATGATGACCATACCCATCAGGCGCAATGCCAGGAGAACGGAAAAAAGCAGCCCTTCCTTGGTCACCTGTCCAATCCCTTTTCCGATTGGGATCAATGGCTTAATGACCGGAGTTACTCCCGGGTAAAAGATTGCCTGGACCACGAAAAGAAAGGCGATGATTGGTAATAGAACTTTTAATATTCCCAATAATATCGAGTTGGGGAGTTTGGCTATATTCCATAATACGATCATGACAAGCAGAATGACAGCTGCCACGAGCATATTGTTGACCATAAATATGGAAGTACTGACGATCAGTAGAAAAATCGTTTTTGCGCGGGGATCCAAATTATGAAAGAATGTCTTTCCGGGATAATATCCTACTAGTGAACTCACCGATCTCCTCCTGTTACTATTTGGTTACTGATTGCTGAATTGATATTCTTTTCGAGATTCGAAGAGTTCACGATCAGCTTCGATTGATTCACGAATAATTTCAGCTTCATCAATTGTCGTGACATGCCGATTTCTCATAACAACTCTTCCATGAATGATGGTGTCCCGTACGTCCTCTGACCGGGCACAAAAAACAATCATATTAATTGGATCTTCCTGGTGGAAAGGTTGTAAGTGAGATTTCTGAAGATCCAGAATTATGATGTCCGCCAGTTTGCCGGGTGCGATTTCTCCTGCATCAATGCAGGCAGTCCGGGCGGCTTCCAGTGTTGCCATTTGCAGGGCATCCTGAGGGGAGAGGGCAGAGGCATCATTTTTGGCAACCCGGGCTAACATGATTGCAGCACGCATTTCCTCCCACATATCCAATAAATCATTTGATGCGGCTCCATCCGTTGCGACCGCAACCGGAACCCCCCTGGCTTTCAACTCAGTCACCGGTGCAATTCCATCTGCCAGCTTCATGTTGCTTTTGGGGCAATGAACTACATTCACGCCCGTGTGCGCCATGATATCGATTTCTTCCCGATTGATATGGACACAATGAACCGCACTTACCCGATCATTCAATAATCCATATGTTTCGAGGCGATTAATGGGGCGCAGACCGACCTCATCGATGGATTCTTCCACCTCGCCTAATGTTTCGGATATGTGGATCTGCACTCCCAATTTCAACTCATCAGATTGTTCTTTGATCCATTTCATTAAGTCATCATCGCAAAGGAATAATGTGGAGGGTGCCATGAAGACCTGGGTGAGGTCATTTGGCTGGTGAAATTCATGGATAAAATCGAGTACGCTCTGGCGCATCTCAGCTTCCTGGGCGCGCAGTTCAGCAGGCACCCAACGATTAGTCAGGGTATAGCCTAAAATTCCACGGAAACCAATTTCCTGCCAGGCGTGCAGAGTTTCCTTATAAGTGATATCCATGTCAATACAGGATGTTATGCCGCCTTTTATCATTTCAATGGTGGCAAGAGCAGTCCATAGGTAGGGGATGCGGCGATTTTGATGAACTGCATCCCGGACGGCACCAACTGTCGGAAAAAGAACTTCATTGCACCAAGGTACCAATGGAATTCCCCCGGAGATTCCTTTGAGAAAATTTTGGTACAGATGGGTATGGGTATTGATTAATCCGGGTAATACTGCACAACCGGCAGCGTCGATCACTTCAGCGTTGTCAGGTGTTACCAGGTTTTGACCAATGGCTGCGATGCGTTTACCTTCGATCAATACATCCATATCCTGATCAACCTTTGAAGGATTGGCAAGTAAATATTTAGCGTTTCGAATTAGGATGGTCATGGGGATTTTTTTAAATTTATTCCAGGTGGGGGGATTTATAACATTTGCACAATGCAAATGTTATTATTCATTGATATACATCATAGCATAATGGGAAGTGGATTCCAAATACATAGGTCATTATCTGGCATGAATATTGTCAGCAAAGAGCATGATCAATGTCATAAATTAATGTGATTTTGTAAAGTTATACTTAACTTTTATAATATTATACTTGAAATATAATTAATCCCAACTATACTAAGAGACAGTTGATATTTGTTCATTTCACCCATCAGAAAGAGAGATTTTCATGATAGGTAAAAAAATTCATGAGTATCGGATTACTCGTGGGCTAAGTTTACGCAGTCTGGGAGAAGCTACTGGATTAACAGCTGCCTTCCTAAGTCAGGTGGAGAATGACCAGGCGTCACCCTCGATCAGTTCTCTGCAAAAAATAGCCACCGCCTTGCATGTTCCCATGTTCTCTTTTCTGGAGGATGAAATCCAAACAGAAGAAGTGGTCCATCATGATTCGCGAAAGAAGTTAACCTTCCAAAAAGAAAAAATAACCATTGAGATCCTGACAAAAAACATCAACCATAAAATCGGGGCTTTCCTGATCCGGTTACAGCCGGGTGAAACAAATAAAACTCAAATGTTATATTCTCCCACCGAAGAGGTCATGTATGTGCTACAGGGCGAAATGGAAATCTGGTTGGGAGAAAGGCGCCACCGGCTTCTGGCAGGAGATAGTGTTTTTTATGAAGGTCCTAATTTAAAAGGATATATGTCAGTTGGAACCGAAGAATTAATCGTGGTTTGTGCCATGACTCCACCTATTTTATAATCCATTGAGGTTTGAATGTCCTTAACTGCAGAAATTAATTTGTCGGATGGTAACATTGTCCAATATGAAACGGATGCCAAAATATTAAAGGACTGGCTTGGCGGCAGGGGGTATGCGGCATATTTGTTATATAAGCTGGTGGGACCTGAGGTGGATCCTTTATCTTCACAAAATTACATTATATTTTCCAGTGGTCGGTTAAACGGCACCTCTTTTCCGGCATCATCGCGTTATCATGTGACCTTTAAATCGCCTGCCACTGGCGCGTATGGTTATGCCAATGCAGGAGGGCATTTTGGTGCTGAGTTAAGAAAAGCCGGATATGATGCACTGGTTATCACCGGAAAAGCTCCACGCCCGGTGATGATTAAAATTTCCGGGGGAAAGATTGAAATATTACCAGCTGACCATTTGTGGGGAAAAACAACAACCCTGACAGAAGATGGTATCCTGGCTGATGGAAAAGGTGGACATGTTGCCTGTATTGGTCCGGCAGGTGAAAACCTGGTTCGGTATGCGGCAATTATAAATGATGGCGGTCGCGCAGCTGCCCGCAGTGGACCTGGTGCGGTGATGGGTAGTAAAAACTTGAAAGCCATTCATGTCATTGCTGGACAAAAAAGTTTGCCAACTTCCATTGAATTCAGAAATATAGCAAAACAACAATCTCAAAAATTAATCAATCATCGCAATTCACAAGGGTTGATGAAGGAATCAACCATTTTTTTGATGAGTATAAAAAACAGCATCGGAGACCTGCCAGCGCGGAACCACCAGAGCGCCCAGGTGCCTTTTATTCACAAGTTAAACACTGAGTCCTTCAGCAGCTACTGGGTGGAACGAAAAGGCTGCAGTTCCTGTCCGATCCGATGTTCGCGGGTTTCCCAAGTTCCTTCAGGCAAATATGCAGCCAAAATTGAAGGTCCGGAATATGAATCAGCTGATTCGTTTGGTCCTCTTGTTTGGAACTCGGATCCCGAGGTGGTAATTCGTGCCAATGAATTGTGCAACCAATTGGGGTTGGATACCATATCCACAGGAGTTTGCATTGCCTTCGCGATGGAATGCCATCAACATGGGTTGTTGAATGACAGGACATATTCTTTGGAATGGGGCGATCCGGAAACGATTCTCGGATTAATTGAACAAATTGCCTATCGATCGGGACTCGGAGAATTGTTATCGTTGGGTACGCGCCAGGCGGCGGAGATCATTGGGAACAATGCCAATGATTTTGCCATCCATGTTAAAGGTGTGGAACTTCCACGCCAGGAACCGCGTATCAGCAAGGCATTTGGATTGGGACATGCTGTCAGCAACCGGGGTGCGGATCACCTGTATGGACTTCCAACCATTGATCTGGCTGGTAATTGGGATGTCGCTCGTCAATTATTTCCCGAGTCCATTCTGCCACAGCTAATGGATATTGCGGACGAAACATATAAGGCGGATGTGCTGGTTTATGGAGAACATTTTTGTGCGATTGTCGATTCGTTTGGTCTGTGTAAATTCTCCTCAGCGGAGACATATGTCGTCCTCCCGGAGGATATAGCAGCAGGGTTGACAGCACTTGGATTTAAATACACCCCCCAGGAACTGCTTGTTGCAGGTGAACGGATCGTGAATCTCGAACGCCTCTATAATGTCCGCCATCATTTATCGCGGAAGGATGATTACCTTCCAAAACGATTTTCCAATGAGCCATTGGAAATTTATCAATACACTTATTCTCCCGAGTTGGATGAGGAAATTCCATCTGAACAACCAATCCTGGTAGGTGAAATCAAGGATTTTGACGCAATGCTGGACCGGTACTATCAATTGCGCGGCTGGAGTGAAAATGGAATTCCGACCTTACAAACCCTCCAGCGACTTGGCATGACAGATTCACGTTTTCTTGAATCGGCGGAAATATCGAATGTTTGAAACAGTCATACGTAATGGCACACTGATAACAGCTGATGATGTTTTCAATGCTGATCTTGCCATTTCTGGTGGAAAAATTGCCGCAATCGGTGCCCACTTGATGGGGAGCAACCAGGTTGACGCCACTGATTTGTATGTTCTGCCGGGAGCAATTGATGCCCATGTTCATTTGGAGATGCCGGTCAACCAAACTACGACAAGCGATGACTGGTTGACCGGAACGATAGCCGCAGCCTGTGGCGGCACCACAACTGTAATTGATTTTGTTGAACCTGAGCCGGATCAAAGGTTGATGGATGCTCTGAATCAGCGAATCCTTCAGGCAAAGGGACGAGCAGTTGTCGATTTTGCACTTCATATGACCTTGACCAATGATCACGAAGACATACTCTCCGAACTTCCTCAATTGATGCAGGCTGGTTGCACTTCCTTTAAAACTTATCTGACTTATGCTGGATTTTCTTTGAATGATTCTGAATTAATTCATATACTGGAAGCTGTCAACTCAAATCATGGTCTCGTCATGGTGCATGCTGAAAACGACGCCATGGTTAACCACCTGACCAAAAAATTACTATCTGAGGGAAAAACAGCCCCCAAATATCATGCCATCGCCCGCCCAGTTCTTGCAGAAGGTGAGGCAATTCATCGGGCAGTCACTCTTGCCAAAATAGTTCAGGCTCCAATTTATATCGTGCATATATCCAGCTTGCTTGGTGTGAAAGCACTTAAAACAGCCCAGGACATGGGAGCGCGCGCTTATGGTGAAACATGCCCCCAATACCTGCTTTTATCAGATGAAGAATATCAAAAAGCAGGCTTTGAAGGCGCCAAATTTGTTTGTTCACCGCCGCTTCGGAAAGAAGCTGATCAACAAGCCCTATGGGACGCTATCAGCCATGGAATTATTCAGACCGTGGCGACGGATCATTGTTCTTTTTTCTACTCAGGGCAAAAGGATTTGGGGAGTGATAATTTTTCACTCATTCCGGGCGGATTGCCAGGAATTGAGGCACGTTTATCTCTGATGCATACCTTCGGGGTATGCACCAACCGGATTTCCCTCAACCGTTGGGTTGAGATTTGCTGCACAGCACCCGCACAACTGTTTGGTCTCTTCCCGCAAAAAGGTTCGTTACAAATAGGCAGTGATGCGGATATTGTTTTGTTTGATCCAAACCGGGAATTAATTGTTACAAAAGATACTTTTCACGAACATGTTGATTACACTCCTTATGAAGGACTCAAAATCCAGGGTGCACCCAGAACTGTAATATTACGGGGGGAACCCATCTTTCAGGATTGTCAGTTTGTTGGTAAAGCCGGAGCAGGAAAGTATCTCCACTGTCGGGAGTTTGCATGATACTAACCATTAAACCTGAAAACTGTACTGGCTGCCTTGCATGTGAAATTTATTGTTCTCTTGCACATGAAGGGCAGATTGTCACATCCCTCTCACGAATAAAAATCCATATGGATGAAAACCGTCAGATCTTGGCGCCGGTGGTTTGCCTGCCATGCGAAAATAAGCATTGCATTCAAGCTTGTCCTGAAAAAGGTGCAATTTATATTGACAATAATGGGGCTGTCGTCATCAATGAAGCCCTTTGCACAGGTTGCAGCCGCTGTGTACGGGCTTGTCCCATTGGCGCCATCCATTTTCACCGATTACCTGGGAGAGGTAAAAAAGGAATTGCAGTGGCATTGAAATGCGATCAGTGTGGTGGTGATCCATGGTGTGTCCGGGTTTGTCCAAATGATGCAATCCAGCTGGTCGATTCCATTTCAGAACCGACAACGATAATCAAGCGTATTCAATCCAGTCTTGAGATGATTAAGGTGGAAGCATCAATGAACGACAGAAAAGGCAGCCATCATGCGTGATTTCACCTATCAAGGCTATGCTGGTCAATATGTACGTGTGGATTTATCCAAAGGAATTATTCAAAAATTTCCACTGCCAATCGAATGGGTGGAGAACTATCTTGGGGGGAACGGTATTGGAACAAAGATATTATGGGATGAAGTACCACCTTCGGTGAATCCACTTTCACCCGAGAATAAATTAATTGTTGCCACAGGACCATTGTGCGGCAGTCCAATGCCCAATTCAGGCAGGTTGGAATTTATTGCGAAATCTCCATTAACTGGTATTTATGGAGATTCAAACGCCGGTGGTCATTTTGGTCCCGAGTTGAAATTTGCAGGTTACGACTTGATCGTTTTTGAGGGACGCAGTAATACTCCTGTTTATCTATATATATGTGACGATCAAATCAGCCTGTGTTCTGCTGAAAAAATATGGGGAAAGGGGATCTACTATACGGAATCCTGGCTTCAACAGGAATATGACGATCCAGAAATAAAAGTCGCTGCCATTGGTCCTGCTGGTGAAAATCTGGTGCGTTACGCAAGCATACAGGTCACCCATCGGCGGAGCGCTGCCAGGTCGGGAATGGGAGCCGTCATGGGATCAAAAAATCTAAAAGCCATTGCGGTCAGAGGTCATCGCCCCATCCAGATGTATGATCCTGAAAAAATAATCAACCTGTCATTCAAGCTACAAGGGAATCTCCGCAAACACCCATTTTTTAAATCCACTCACCTGTTCGGTACCTGCGGTTTGGTCTCACTGATGCAGCCGATGGGACGTTTCCCAACTCAAAATTTTCGATACGGCAGTTATGAATATGTGGATGATATTTCGGGTGAAACCCTGCGTGAAGAACATCATTCCCGCGATACGGCTTGTTTTAATTGCCCACTGGGTTGCGATAAAGTCTATACGGTCACGGAAGGTGAATTTAGTGATACCCTGACTTCCAGCGTTGAATATGAGACCTTGAATTGTTTTGGGGCGCGCATCTGCAATCGCAATCTGCCTTCAATCCTAAAGGGGAATGAAATTTGCGATGATCTTGGCATGGATACCATCTCAGCCGGGGGCGCAATTGCTTTTGCAATGGAATTATGGGAGAAAGGCATCCTTAAAGAAGAGGAATGTGATGGACTTGACCTGTCATGGGGCAACTACCACACGATGATTGAATTGTTGGAGAGGATTGCCTTTCGAAGAGGATATCTTTGTGATTTACTGGCTGATGGAGTCGCCCGGGCTGCCAAATGGATCGGCAGGGATTCAGAGCGTTATGCCATGCATGTCAAGGGACAGGATATCCCTTCCCAGGATGGTCGTGCTCAACAATCAATGGGGCTATCGCACGCCACCTCTTCCCGCGGGGCGGATCACCTGAAAGCATTTCCAGTACTTGATGAGACAGGAACACCGGAGGAAGCACTCAAACGATTTGACAAGGAATTGCTCCCCGATTTGGTAAATCCACTGGCGGTAAAACACAAAGCCATGCTGGTTAAAGATGGAGAAGATTACGGGGCTGTGGTTGATTCATGCGGTAATTGTAAATCCGGGGGTACATTTGTCATGGCGGAAATTTACTGGTTGGAACAAGCGGAAGCCATTAACGCCGCAACAGGCATGAACATGGATGTGGATGGTTTGAAAATAATCGGTGAGCGTATCTATAATTTGCAGCGTTGTTACAATGCACTGCACGGGATAACCAAAGCCGATGATGTATTACCCTGGCGTTTTACTAAAATCCCATCCCCTTCTGGAAATGCGACCGGAAGTGTGTGTCACCTGGATGAAATGCTGGAAGATTATTATTATCTTCGGGGTTGGGATCAAACTTACGGATTGCCCACAATCGAAACTCTTACTCGTTTGGGTTTATATGAAGCCGGAGTAAAATTGGCATCTTTGCTTCATACCAATGAAGTACATTCGATTTATGCCAGTCTCGGTTGGGCAGCGCCATATACAAACCTGACTGGAGATCCTTTATGATTCGAGTTACATTTCATTTTTATAATATTTTGGCAGATACTGCGGGTATTCGTACACTGGAAAAAGAGTTTGGGGGAATTACCCATCTGATTGATGCAGTTCAATTACTTTCTTCCGAATACCCCTCCGCCTTCAAGGCGATGCTTCTGGCTGATGGAAGCATCAGTAATTACTTAAAAATTTTCCTCAATGGTCAATTAATCCAGGAAAATGATTTTCAGATCCCTCTTGCCAATGGGGATGTTATTTTATTATTCCCCGCTGTATCCGGGGGATGATTTGAGGTGACCCATCATGACAGCTATGCTTATCCTGCCTGAGTGGATGATAACAAAAGCCCCATTGGCTCCCCTGCGGAATTGGGGAGTACGGATTGAGGATGGAATTATCACTCACCTGGGTTCCCATGAAGAACTTCGCCAGTCCCACCCTGATATTGATATTTTGGAAGCGCCAAACCAGGTGCTTTCTCCGGGTTTTGTAAATGCTCATACGCATCTATACGGTGTTCTGGCTCACGGAATCCCTCTTGAAAAGGCTCCCGAGGGTTTTTGGCCATTTTTAAGTGAATTTTGGTGGCCGATGGTCGAGGACCGAATTGACCATCAGATGTTACGATCCGCCATCCCCTGGCAATGCTCACAGATGATCAAATCTGGTGTCACGAGTTTCTACGATTGTCTCGAAGCACCTAATTCCCTGCCCGGTTGTTTAAAACTTGAAGCAGAAATCGTTGAACATTTCGGACAACGCGCCATCCTGTCATTCGAAGCCACCGGGCGTGTCAGTCCGGAAAACGCTGGGATGGGTTTACATGAAAATGTGGAATTTACTCGAGAGAGAAAACGAAACGACGGTCTGGTGCAAGGTCTTGTATGTTTTCACACCACTTTCACATGCGATGAAAAACTTATTCTCAGGGCATTCGAATTGGCGGCAGAACTTGATTGTCTGGTGCATATGCATTGCTCCGAGGGCACATATGAACCGGAAATGATGCTCAAGAAAAATGGGAAACGCCCGATTGAGTTGTATTATGAACTTGGAGTGGCAGGAGAAAGGATGCTGGCTTCGCAATGTGTGCAATTAAGCCCGCGCGAGATAAATATTATCGCTGAAAGCGGGATACGCGTTGTCCATATGCCTCTCTCAAATTGCGAAGTCGGTGGGGGGATCGCACCCATTCCACAGCTGTTGGCTCAAGGAGTGACAGTTGGGTTGGGCTCCGATAGCTACATCGATAACTTTTTTGAGGTCATGCGTGGGGCATTTCTTATTCACAAGGCAAACCGGCAGGATCCAAGGGTCATGCCCGCGGGACAGGTCTGGAAACTGGCAACAATAGGAGGAGCCCAGGCATTAAAACTAAAGAATGTCGGCTGCATCCAACCTGGCTGGCAGGCAGACCTTCAATTAATCGATGTTGATTTTCCCACTCCGTGCGGGGAATGGAATTTATATGATCAACTCATCTTATACCGGAATCCACAAAGTGTTCGCATGGTCATGACAGCTGGCAGGATCCTTTATCAAAATGGAAACCTTTCTTATGGAGATGAAGTGAAGATGCGGAATGACTTGCTGGTTCAAGCCAATCGGCTTTGGGAAAAAGCTCAAAAATAATAAAAAATTCATTATGGAGTCGTTATGCACACACGTTTTGCACTTTATCTTCAGGATAAACACAATATTCCTTATGAGATGGAAATCGTAAGGTATGCTGAGGAACGGGGTTTTAGTGAAATCTGGCAGGCAGATACCCGCCTGGCACGCGATTGCATTGTCATGATGAGTGCATTTCTTGCCAACACCAAGCGGTTGCGATTTGGATCTGGTGTGTTACCCATTTGGACTCGCAACCCGGCCATTATTGCCGCCACATGGAGTACCATGTGGGAACTGGGTGGGAAATATCAGGATCGGGGCAGGGTGATGCTGGGTTTGGGTGCCTGGTGGGAACCGATTGCCAGCCGGGTTGGCGTGGAACGAAAAAAACCACTCCAAGCCATGCGCGAAAATATCGAAGCCATTAAACAGTTATTCACCATGCAGGAGGTCAATTATCAAGGGCAATTTGTCAACCTTGATCGCGTGCAATTGGATGTAGCGTATGGCGATCGATCTCCGCGGGATATCCCCATTTACATTGGTGCAACTGGTGACAAGATGCTGGAGATGGCGGGTGAGATTGCTGATGGGGTGGTGTTAAATTATGTCGTATCCGTGGATTATATCCGTCGGGCGATCTCATTGGTTGAAAAGGGAGCCAACAAAGCCGGCAGATCAATGGATGAAATCGATCTTCCGGAGCTGCTTGTTTGTTGTCTATCAGACACGGATCCAAAAGGCGCCATGGCTGAAGCCAAGAAATTGGTTGCCTATTATTTGGCGACAGAACCCCATATCATGAAAGCCAGCGGAGTCAGCGAAGAACTGCTGGAAAAGGTGCAGTCGATATTGGGCTGGCCGGCGACGGAGGCGGATTATATTCGCGCCAGTAAGGAGATTCCTGAGGAAGTTGTCCGTAATTTGATGGCAGTCGGTACGACACGGGAATGCCGTTCCAAGGTTAGGGAATATATTGACGCTGGGGTCACCTGCCCAATTCTATTTCCAATGATGCCGGATATCCGTCCGGTGGTGGATGCTTTTGCGGATGGATGTTAAGCCTATTCAAATTTCTGTTGGTGGATGTGAAGGTTAACTGAAAACAAAAACCAACTCTGATCCTTGAATATTAAGCAAATAATTTACTGTTCATTTATCTTGCTTGCTTGGCAGGATTATGAAAAACCTATAGAATCCCAATATGGATATTTGGGAGCCTTCGTACATCCAACTTCTGCGCAATGGGACGTTTCCATCCCGGATTGAAACTGCCTGGCAGCTTCTATCTGCATGCAATATTTGTCCCCTGAATTGTGGAGTGAACCGATTGAAGGGAGAACTGGGCGCATGTAAAACTGGATC
>ERZ1026800.962-NODE-962-length-20886-cov-3.293848_pt1 | contig 20886 bp, 20 predicted proteins | sample MGYA00520873_ERZ1026800 | MGnify/ENA primary metagenome ERZ1026800 (study PRJEB33270, sample SAMEA104284475) | anaerobic digester metagenome | biome: Anaerobic digester microbiome; feature: mesophilic sludge digester; material: Anaerobic digester biomass | place...
CGACGAGACCTGGATCCACGAGATCGTGCGCCGCAAGGTGCTGCACGACCAGCAGATGGTCACCCAGCTGGCGTTCGACGAGCCGGAGATGATCAAGACCGAGCTGCTCAACATCGTGCGGTCGCTGCTGCCCGAGGGCTACGACGTCGACAAGCACTTCACGCCCAAGTACCGGCCATGGCAGCAACGCCTGGCGTTCGTGCCCGACGGCGACCTGTTCGCCGGCATCAGCGCCGGCAAGGCCAGCATGGTGACCGACGAGATCGACACGTTCACCGAGACGGGCATTCGCACCAAGAGCGGCGAGGAGCTGGAAGCCGACGTCATCCTCACGGCCACCGGCTTCAACCTGAGCGTGCTCGGCGACATCGAGTTCACGCTCGACGGCACGCCACTCAACCTGGCCGACACGGTCACCTATCGCGGGATGATGTTCACCGGCGTGCCCAACCTGCTGTGGGTCTTCGGCTACTTCCGCGCCAGCTGGACGCTGCGCGCCGACCTCATCAGCGACCTCGTCTGCCGGTTGTTGCACCACATGGACGAGCTCGGTGCGCAGCGCGTCACGCCCGCACTGCGGTCGCAGGACGCCGACATGGCCATCGGCCCATGGATGGACCCCAGCAACTTCAACCCCAACTACCTGATGCGCAGCATGCACTTGCTGCCCAAGGCCGGCAACAAGCCCGAGTGGCGGCACACGCAGGACTACTGGTACGAGAAGGAAGCGCTGCCCGCAGCCGACCTCGACGACGGGTGCCTCGTCTACGAGTGATCAGCCGGCAGCAACCAGCTCGGGCGTCGTGGTGGAATCCGGCGCGTCGAGTGCCACCAGGCTCGTGGCAGTGCGATGACGGGGGATCCACGCGGCGGTGAACACAGCGGCGGCGATCGCCAGTGCCGCCGACAACCACATCGAGAACTGCCAACCATCGACGAAGGCAGTGCGGGCGGCCGCCAGTACGGCAGGGCCCTGCTCGCCCAGTGACGGTGCGATGGCGAATGCGCCGCCGATGCCTTCCTCGACCACAGCAGCTGCTTCGGCCGGAAGGCCGGCGGTGGCCCCCGAGACGCTGGAGGCGTAGCCGGCGCCGAGCACACTGCCGATGAGTGCGATGCCCACTGCGCCGCCGAACTCGCGCACCGTGTCGTTGAGCGCCGAGGCCACACCCTGCTTCTCCTCCGGCAGCGACGCCGTGATCGCAGCGGTGCCCGGGCTCATCGACAGCCCCATGCCCAGGCCCAGCAGCAGGATGCCGGGCAGGATGGGCCAGTACCCGCCGTCGGCGCTCGCCATCAGCGCCAGCAGCACCAGGCCGGCGGCGGTGGCGATGTTGCCGGCCGTCATCATCACGCGCAGCCCGAACCGTTGCGCCATGCCCGTGGCCGCGGCCGACAGCGGCATCATCACGGCGATCATCGGCAGCAGGCCGACCGCGGCGCGCACCGCCGAGTAGCCGAGCACCGCTTGCAGGAACTGCACCAGCACCAGGAACAGCCCCATGATGATCGCGAAGCTCACGGTGAGCCCCAGCGAGCCGGCGGCCAGCGAGCGGTTGGAGAACACCCGAACGTCGAGCAGCGGATGCTCTTGTCGCCGCTCCCAGACGACGAAGCCGATGAGCGAGGCAACGCCCACGAGCAGGCCGAGCAGGGCAACACCGGAGGTCCAGCCGACCTCGGGGCCTTCGTGGATGCCCAGTACGAGGCCACCGACGGCAAGCGCCGAGAGCAGCGAGCCACCGACGTCGAATCGGCCTTCGCTGTGCTCCTTCGAGTGCGGCACGAAGCGCACCGTGAACGCTGCGGCGACCAGCGCCAGCGCGACCGGGCCGACGAACAACCATGGCCACGTGAAGTTGTCGACGAGGATCGCGGACGACAGCAACCCGAGGATGCCGCCGCCGCCGGCGAAGCCTGCCCAGATGCCGACAGCGCGACCGCGCTCTGCTTCCGGGAACGTCGACGTGATCACGGAGAGCGTGACCGGCATGATCATCGCAGCGCCGGCGCCGGCCAGCACACGGAACGCGATGAGCTGTGCCGGCGAGGTGGCCAGCGAGGCCAGCACGTTGGCGACGGCGAACACGCCCAACCCTGCGAGCAGGATGTGCTTGCGACCGAAGCGATCGCCGATGGCGCCGATGGGCATCAGCAGTGCGGCGAGGGCGATGGTGTAGCCGTTGATCACCCACAGCAACTGGCTCTGAGTGGCGCCGAGGTCGCTGGCCAACTGCTGCTGAGCAACGTTGAGGCCGGAGACGGAAGCGATCACCGCCACCAGCGCCGTGCACATCGCGACCAGGATCATCGTGCGGCGACGAGCATCGGCCACCTCCGTCTCGGCAGGTTGGTGCTGGTACGGCAGTTCGTCGGTGCGGGCGGGGGATTGGTCGGACATGTCGGCTCCTCGGCTGGCGGGACAGGGTGACGGTGGGGATGGACGGGCGCGGAAGTCGCTGCAACGATACGAGACGGTATCGTTTCTGTAGAACGAGACGGTATCGTACTGTTCATGCGGACGCACTCCCTACGGCCCTGCCCGAGACATCTGTCACGGGTACCGTTCACCACCGAGATGAGCACTCGCGTGGAACGTACGCACACGGCCGTGATGGAGGCCGCGACAGCCCTCCTGCTGGAGGGCGGCCCCACCGCGATCACCATCGACGGTGTCGTCGCTCGCTCCGGTGTGGCCAAGTCCACCGTGTACCGCCACTGGACGACGCGCGATGAACTGGTGGTCGATGTGTTCGACCACATCGCTCCGAAGCTGGAGGCGCCCGACCCGACACTGGGTTTCGAAGACGCGTTGCGCAGGCTGGTGCACAGCATGTTGGCGATGATGACGGCGCCGGGATGGCTGCGCGTCCTGCCGGCCATGCTGCTGTTGAAGCTGCACCAGCACGACATCGCCGAGGTGGAACAACGCATGCACGACGCACAGCTGAAGGTGTTCCAGGATGTGCTGCAGCGCGGCGTGAGCGAAGGGCGCATCGGTGCCGACGACGACCCCGAGCTGCTGCTCACGCTGTTCGTCGGGCCCATCCTGATGGCCGGTCTCACCGGCTCCACCGAGCTCAATGGCGCGCTCGCCGACCGATCCGTGAGCCAGTTCCTCGGCGCGCTCGACGCCGTCGCCCCGACCGCCCCGTAGTCGCCGTCGCCGTTGTCGTTGTCGTTGTAGTCGTCGCCGTCGTTGTTGTCGCCGTTGTTGTCACGCGCGCGGTGGCTTGACCGTTCCTTGAGTATCCCCGTGCTCGCCCGAGCCTCGTTGTAGCGACGTGATCATCGTGATCCGTCGCAACCGACGAAGGAGTGACCATGTGGGATCCCGAACACTTTCCAGGTGCCGACAACGTGCCCTGGCCGTTGCTGATCCGCGCTCGTTACCAGTTCGAGGTCGACGCCATCGTCGCCTCGGTGATCGTGCGCAACGTTGCGGCGCTGGGTACCGCCGCCATCGCTGAGGAGATCGGACTGGCCGCCGCCAAGGCGGTCGCCGTCAGCCGCGAGGTGAACGGTCGCAAGAAGGTCGTCAAGGGAGGCGGCGCGTACGCGCTGGTGGCCGAGTTCGACGACTGGTGCGGCACGCGTTGGCCGCGTTGGCCGTGGCCCGGCCCGCGCCCGCGCTTCGAGGAGCTCGACCCGATCGTGGTCGTGCTGGCCGACCGGGCACTCGGGATGCTCGAAGCGATCGGTAGCCCGCAACTGCAGGAGGGCCTGGCCGGAACGTTGGGCAACGTTGCGGCCGGCAACTTCGGCTGAGTGCCGGATCTCGGCGCGGGGTTCTGCGATGCCGCCGACCCATCGGTCGGCGGCATCGCCGCGTGGCGGGGCGGCGTCAGCGACGGAGTGGGCCGATGACCTGGTCCACGAAGCGGTGGATGTGCTCGGTGCTCTTCGGGTTACCGAAGTCCATCACGAAGTGCTGCACACCGAGATCGGCGAGGTGGCCGAGCTGCTCCACGAGCCGCTCGCTGTCCTCGTCGGTTTCGGGGAGCGGCCGTTCCACGGTGGTGGTGACCTCGATCGAGCCGGGGTCGCGCCCGGCCTGTTCGGCGGTAGCACGCACGATGCCCAGGCGGCGGTTCCAGTCGTCGTCGCCGCGGAAGAACGAGTTCCACATGTCGGCCAGCCGGCCCACCAGCGGCAGGCCGATCTTCTCGCCGGAGGCGCCGATGCAGATGCGCGGCACCGGGTTCGGCAGCGGCGGCGCCGAGGCGCCGGCGATGCGGAAGTGGGTGCCCTCGAACGACGGCTCGGCCTCCGTCCACATCAGCCGGCAGATCGTGATGACCTCTTCCAGCTGGGCGAAGCGCACCGACGGCTTGGGGAAGTCGTAGCCGTACGCGGCGTATTCGTCCTCCCGCCAGCCGGCGCCGATGCCGAGGATGAAGCGGCCGCCCGACAGCACCTGCAGCGTGGCCGCCATCTTCGCGGTGAGTGCCGGCGGCCGGTAGCCCTGGCCGAGCACGTGATGGCACAGCTCCACGTTCGGGTGACGTGCGGCCAGCCAGGTGAGCGTGGTCCACGCCTCGAGGAACGGGTCGGTCTTGGCGTCGAACCCGTAGAAGTGATCGGCGATCCACAGTGAGTCGAAATGCGGCAACGCGGTGGGCAAGATGTGCTGGTCCTGCCAGGCGGCGATGGGCTGATAGTCGCTCCACCGGTTCCCGATCACGGGTGAGAGCCAGCCGAACTTCAGTGCGTTGGTCATGGGTGCTCGAGCCCGGCCTTCACGCGCTCGAGCGTGCGCTGCATGCCCTTCGTCATCGCCTTCGGGCGGAACAGCACCTTGTCGTACACGAAGCCCATGAACCCCTTCGCCGTGTAGTCGAACGTCTCCGTCACCCTCGTACCGGTGCCGGCCGCCTCGAACGAGTAGCGCCACGTGGTGTAGCCCTCGGCGACGAACTCGAACACAGCGCCCGGCTCACACGCCGTGACCTCGGACGTGGTGGTCCACTTCTTGATCGTGCGACCGGCGAGCTTGGCCACGTTGTCGCCTTCGAACGTGGCACCGATCGCAGGGCCGGTTGCGCCGCCCACCCATCGCCCGGCGATGCACTCCGGGCTCCAGTCGCCCATGCGCGTGATGTCGGCGATGGCCGCCCACACCTCGGCGGGTGGACGATCGATGGTGATGCTGGCAGACCCTGTGCTCATGGTGCCCCTTCGCTGGCGATGGAGGCAGCGTAGAGCCTCAGGCGGCGGGCGAGAACGCCGATGCGGTGAGCACGGGCGCCGAGACGCAACGCGTGAGCAGACCGGCCAGCCCTGGCTCGAGGCGATCGACCGACGAGGGCAGCAGCACTCGGCGAACGGTGTCGGTGGCAGCGACGTCGGCCAGTTCGGCGGCGGCGCTGGGGCCGCATGCCGTCATGGCCAGCAGGTGACCGGCGGCGTGGTCGAGCCGGCTGACCACTTCCTCGAGGTAGCGCCACCCGGCGGTGGACATGTCGATGTTCTCGGCGCGAGCGAAGTCGCGCAGCGCACGCGACGCCGGGCCGCTGAGCAGCACCAGCAGGGTGATGTGCTGGTCGTCGTCGCTCAGCAGGGTGAGCGCGCTCTCGCCGTCGGGCGAAGTGGGGTCGAGCAGCACAAGTGTCGTTGGGGTGATCTCGGGGGAGATCGAGGGGGAACTGGTCATCGGTGGCCGTCCTCTCGTCGAGCGGTCACCATCACGGTACGGTGCAAAGGTGTCGGGCAGATGAACTGCGGGTCACAACGGCGTAGTTTGCCCGTGCCAGGTGTCACGCGAAGGCGCAGAACTCATTGCCCTCCGGGTCGGCCAGCACCCACCAGTCGATGTCGCCGTCGCGCATGCGCAGCAGCGTTGCACCAGCGTCGACCAGGTCGTCGACCGTTGCGTTGGCCAGCTTCACATCCCAATGCACTCTGTTCTTGACGGTCTTGTGCTCCGGCACGGGGTTGAACACCCAGAACAGGAACGGGAACCCGGCGGCGCCCTCCACCCACGCGTGCCCTGTGTCGGAGCGCTGGCCCACGATGCCGCCGGTGCGTGCGGCCCACCAGGTGGCGATGCGCAACGGGTCGACCGCGTCGACCACCAGCTCGAAGGGGCCGTTGGGCGCATCGGGGTACTGCGGATGCGGGCCGAACACGCAGAACGCCACGCCGTCGGGATCGTTGAGCACGTACCACGGGTGGCCTTCGCCTGGCTCGCTGGCCACTCGCGCGCCGCACGAGATCAACGGCACCGGGTCGCCCCCGGGCACGCGCAGGTCGAGGTGCACCCGGCTCTTGCCGGCGGGAGGCTCGAGCACCGCGTTGATCCAGATCGTGCGCTCCTTGGAACCACCCATCGGTGGTTCCAAGTGGAAGTCGCCACCCTCGTGCTCGACCACCGGCTGGTGCAACGCGGCACCCCAGAACCGCGCCACCGCTTCTGGTCGACCACCACCTGCGGTGACATCGATACAGAGGTCCTTGAACACGACGTCGGGCATGTCGTGAACATATCTCCGGCGCGAGGGTGGCCGTCGACCGGGTCGCTCGGCTCTCGCTCGACCCGATCGTGCTGACACACTCGCGCGGTGGCGCACGTCTCGAGGGCGCGTCGTCGAAGGGAACACGGATGAGCATCGATTTCGAGCCCGACGCACTGCGCGAGAAGTACCAGAGCGAGCGCGACAAGCGCGTGCGCGCCGATGCCAACGAGCAGTACGTGGAGATGAAGGGACAGTTCGCCCACTACCTCGACGACCCGTACGTCGCGGTGCAGGAACGGCCGGCGCTGCACGACGAGGTGGAGGTGGCCATCATCGGTGGCGGCTTCGGCGGCCTGCTGGTTGGTGCCCGCCTGCGCGAGGCGGGCATCGAAGACCTACGGCTCATCGAGAAGGGTGGCGACTTCGGGGGCACCTGGTACTGGAACCGGTATCCGGGCGCGGCATGCGACGTGGAGAGCTACGTGTACCTGCCGCTGCTGGAGGAGGTGGGCTACGTGCCGCGCAAGAAGTACGCGCCGGCGCCCGAGATCCTGGAGCACAGCCGCAACATCGCCCGCCACTTCCGCCTGTACGACAACGCGTGCCTGTCCACCGAGGTCACCGATCTCACGTGGGACGACACCGAACGCCGCTGGGTCATCAGCACCAACCGCGGCGACCGCATGCGAGCTCGCTTCGTGGTGATGGCCAACGGGCCGCTGCATCGCCCGAAGCTGCCCGGCATTCCCGGCGTCGAGTCGTTCCAGGGGCACTCGTTCCACACCAGTCGCTGGGACTACGACTACACCGGTGGCGACTCCACCGGCGGCCTCGACGGGCTGCGCGACAAGGTGGTCGGCATCATCGGCACCGGAGCCACGGCAGTGCAGTGCGTGCCGCACCTGGGGGCAGCGGCCAAGGAGCTGTACGTGTTCCAGCGCACGCCGTCGAGCATCGACGTGCGCGACGACCGGCCCACCGACCCGGCGTGGGAGGCCCAGCTGCAGCCTGGTTGGCAGAAGCGGCGGATGGACAACTTCAACAACCTGGTCTCGGGCATTCCCGAGTCGGAAGACCTGGTGCACGACGGCTGGACCGACATCATCGGCAACCTGCTCATCCGCCTCCGGCAGGGTGAGGGCGGCGACATGAGCCCGGAGGGCATCGGGCGGGTGATGGAGCTGGCCGACTTCGACAAGATGGAGCAGATCCGTGCACGGGTCGACCAGATCGTGCAGGACCCGGTGATGGCCGAGGCGCTGAAGCCGTGGTATCGCCAGTTCTGCAAGCGCCCGTGCTTCCACGACGACTACCTGCCCACCTTCAACCGGCCCAACGTCACCCTCGTCGACACCGACGGGCGCGGGGTGGAGCGCATCACCGAGCACAGCGTGTGGGCCAACGGGGTCGAGTACCCGGTCGACTGCCTGATCTATGCCACCGGGTTCGAAGTGGGCACCGACTACGCCCGCCGAGCCGGGTACGAGGTGCACGGTCGCGACGGCGTCACGCTCACCGAGAAGTGGGCCGATGGGGTGTCCACCTTTCACGGCTTCCACTCACGCGGGTTCCCCAACTGCTTCATCGTCAGCATCGTGCAGTCGGGCTTCTCGGTCAACTTCCCACACATGCTCGACGAGCAGGCCAAGCATCTCGGGTACCTGCTCGGCCGCGCCGCGGTCGATGGGCTCACGCTCATCGAGGCCGAGCAGGAGGCGGAAGACGCGTGGGTGCAGACCATCGTCGAAATGGCGCAGTTCAACGTGAAGTTCCTGGAAGCGTGCACGCCCGGCTACTACAACAACGAGGGGCGGCCGGCGGAGCGCAGTGTGCGCAACGGCAGCTACGGCGGCGGCTCACCCGGGTTCATCCGGCTGCTCGAGCAGTGGCGCGCCGAGGGCTCGCTGGCCGGCCTGGAGACCGACTGACGCTGAATCCGGCGGCGCTCAGCGCGCCGGGATGGGGCAGGCCCGTGAGTTGCGCAGCCGGGCGCGCAGAGCGACCAACAGCAACACGAGCGACAGCCCGGCGAGCAGCGGCTGGATGGGCTCGAACCAGCGACGGGCGCCCACCGTACCCAGCGCGATCACCACCAGCTTGTTGCACACCGGGCACCCGACCGCGAAGAACGACAGCAACCCACCGAACCCCCCGGTGCGTGCGATGCGCTCGTCGTCGGCCGCCCCCGCAGAGCCTGGGTTGGCGGGAAGCTCGGGGTCGCGGACGTAGGTGGCGGCCAGGATGCCGCCGAGCACCGCGGTGAACACGAGGACTGGGTAGGACCACCAGGTCACAGGTACGGGCCGGCCGAACACCGGGTTGGGAATGACATCGGTGGGCAAACCCACGAGCAGCGCCACGATCACGCCGGCGGCCGCCGCCGTGACCCAACGCCGAGGTGACCAGCTCTGCAGCTCCGCAAACATGCGCCCAGGATACGGCCGGGGCGCAGTCGGAGGTCGCGCCCTTCGCGGCGACTCTGTGCGCAGCGAATAGCCTCGCCGTCATGCGTCTCACGCCCACCGACCGCGACAGGCTGCTGATCTTCACCGCTGCCGAGCTCGCGCGGGCGCGCCGTGCGCGTGGGCTGCGGTTGAACGTACCGGAAGCGACGGCGCTCATCGCCGACACGGTGTGCGAGGCGGCGCGCGACGGTGCCCGGTTGATGGAGGCCGCCGCGGCGGGTGCCAACGTGCTCACCGAGGCCGACGTGTTGCCCGGGGTGCCCGACATCGTCGGTGAGGTGAAGGTGGAAGCGATGTTCGACGACGGCACCCGCATGGTGGTGGTGCGCAACCCGTTCGGCGACGGCGCCGGGCTGGGCTCGCAGGCACCGGGCGCGGTGCTGCCGGCGGCGCGTGCTGCGAGCCCGCCACCCGGCCTGGTGCACCTCACCGTCGTCAACACGTCGGATGTGCCGGTGAGCATCACCTCGCACTTCCACTTCTTCGAGGTGAACCAGCGGCTGTCGTTCGATCGCGCAGCGGCCTATGGCATGCGGCTGGCCATTCCCGCCGGCGCGGCGCAGCGCTTCGAACCCGGCGAGGCCACCGATGCACCGCTGGTTCCCGTGGGTGGTGCCCGTGTCGCGATCGGGTTCGCCGGCCTGGTCGACGGCCCGCTCGATGCACCCGGTGCGAAAGCGGCTGCGCTGGCGCGAGCAGTGGCGCAGGGCTACCTCGGAGCCGAGGCATGAGCGACCACTCGCACCCCCACGGTCATGGCCACCCGCATCGCCATTCGCACGGCGAGTTCGAGCACAGCCACGACGATGGCGCAGTGCCACACAGCCACGCGCGCCCCGACGAGATCCTGCCCGACGCATACGCCGCGATCCACGGCCCCACGGTCGGTGACAGGGTTCGGCTGGGCGACACGGGCCTCGTCATCCAGATCGAGTACGACGCGCAGGAACGCGGCAACGAGTTCCTGGCCGGCTTCGGCAAGACCGCCCGTGACGGGCTGCTGTTGAAGGCCGCTGCGGTGCGCGACACGTGCGATGTCGTCATCTCCAACGTCGTCGTCATCGATGCCACCTGCCGCATCGGCAAGGCGAGCATCGGCATTCGTGAGGGGCGCATCTGCGGCATCGGCCGCGCCGGCAACCCCGACATGCAGGACGATGTCGATGTGGTGGTCGGCACCGGCACCACCATCATCAGCGGCGAGGGGCTCATCGCCACCGCCGGCGCCATCGACACGCACGTGCACCTGCTGTCGCCGCGCATCATGGAGGCCTCGCTGGCGTCTGGCGTCACGTCCATCATCGGGCAGGAGTTCGGGCCGGTGTGGGGTGTCGGGGTCAACTCGCCGTGGGCGCTCCGGCACGCGTTCAACAGCTTCGATCAGTGGCCGGTCAACATCGGGTTCCTCGGTCGCGGCTCGTCGTCGGATGAAGCGCCCCTCATCGAGGCGCTCGTCGAGGGAGGCGCGTGTGGCTTCAAGGTGCACGAGGACATGGGTGCCCACACGCGGGCGCTCGACACCGCGCTGAACGTCGCCGAGGTGTTCGACGTGCAGGTGGCATTGCACACCGACGGCCTCAATGAATGCCTCTCCGTCGACGACACGTTGCGGGTGCTGGCCGGCCGCACCATCCATGCCTTCCACATCGAGGGTTGCGGCGGTGGGCACGTTCCCAACGTGTTGCAGCTGGCCGGTGTCGCCAACGTGATCGGGTCGTCGACCAACCCCACGCTGCCGTTCGGGCGCGACGCGCTCGACGAGCACTACGAGATGATCTTCAGTGCGCACGGCCTGAACCACCACTCGCACACGGATCATGCAATGGTCACCGATCGCATCCGCAACGGCACGATGGGCGCCGAGGGTGTGTTGCACGACCTGGGCGTCATCGGCATCACCTCCAGCGATGCGCAAGGCATGGGGCGCGCCGGCGAGACGGTTCGGCGCACGTTCCAGTTGGCGGCGAAGAACAAGCAGGACCTGCGTACCGAGCCCACCGTGCACGACAACGATCGCGTGCGCCAGTACATGGCCAAGCTCACCATCAATCCCGCCATCGCGCACGGGCTGGCACACGAGATCGGGTCGCTGGATGTCGGCAAGCTGGCCGACATCGTGCTCTGGCGCCCCGACCACTTCGGCGCCAAGCCGCAGCTGGTGCTCAAGGCCGGCTTCCCTGCCTACGGCGTCACTGGCGACCCGAATGCCACCACCGACTCGTGCCAGCCGCTGGTGCTCGGGCCGCAGTTCGGTTCCTTCGGCTCCACGGCCGCCGACCTGTCGGTGGCGTTCGTCAGCCAGGCAGCGCTCGATGCCGGCGACGACCACATGACCACTCGCCGTCGCCGGGTGGCGGTGAAGGGCACACGCAACATCGGCCCCGCGAACATGGTGCTCAACAATCGCCTGGGCACTGTCGACGTCGATGCGAGAACGGGCATGGTGTCGCTCGACGGTGAGGCCGTGTACTCCGCCCCCTCCGACGAGGTGTCGCTCAGCCGCCTCTACTTCCTCTGATCGTTCGCAAGGAGCAGTGCCGTGACCACCCCCCGCCTCGAAGGTTTCTCGATGCCGCCCGAGTGGGTGCCGCACGAGCGCACCTGGATGGAGTTCCCGCCCGTCAACGATGGCTTCGGCGACGACGCCGATGGCGACCTCGGCCGCTACCGCCGCGTGTGGGCCAGCGTGGCCAACACCATCAATCGCTTCGAACCGGTGTCGCTGGTCTGCAACCTCGGCGACGGCGAGGTGGCGCGCACGATGGTCGACGCTTCGATCGAGATCCACGAGACGCCCATCGGCGATTCGTGGGCGCGCGACAGCGGGCCGACGTTCCTCACGCACCCCGACGGTCGGCTGGGTGCCACGCACTGGAAGTTCAACGCCTGGGGCGATGCAGGGTTCAGCGACTGGACCGACGAGCAGCACGTCGGTGCGTTCATCGCCGGGTTGGCCGGTGCACAGCTGTTCAGTTCCCCGATGGTCAACGAGGGTGGCGGAATCCACGTCGACGGCGAGGGCACCGTGCTGTGCACCACCACCGTGCAGCTCGACCCGGGGCGCAACCCGACGATGAACGCCGAGTCGGTGGAGACCGAGTTCAAGGCGTATCTCGGCGTCAGCAAGGCCATCTGGCTGCCGCGAGGTCTCACCAAGGACTACGACCGCTTCGGCACCCGCGGTCACGTCGACATCTGCGCGTGCTTCGTGCGGCCGGGGGTGCTGCTGGTGCACCGCCAGACCGACCCATCACACCCCGACTACGAGGTCACCAGCGAGTACATCGAGCTGCTGCGCCGCTCGACCGACGCCACCGGCCGCGAGCTGGAGCTGATCGAGGTGCCGGCCCCGGTGCAGACCCACGCCGACGGCGAGCTGGTCGACTGGAGCTACCTCAACCACTACATCTGCAACGGCGCCGTCATCCTGTGCTCGTTCGACGACCCGAACGACGACGTGGCAGCTTCGATCCTGGAGGGCGCCTACCCCGGCCGCGAGATCGTGCTGCACGACGCTCGCGACATCTTCGCCTGTGGCGGCGGCATCCACTGCATCACCCAACAACAACCTGCGGTGTGACGCCGTATCGGATCGGGCGGAGACCGAACGGCGGTTCACCAGCAGCAGCAGTACGCGTGCTCGGTCGTCGGTGCGCGCCGATCCCGATCGTTGTGGCCGCAACTGGGGAGCTCCGGAACCGTACGTGGCCTTCTGGGGAGACCCGGTTGCGGACGCAACAAGTTGGGGCCGGCGGCTGTGAGGTGGAAATCCGGCGACCGGTCGGGCTGTGTTCACGGCAGGATGGTCGGCCGTGAGCAGCATCGTCGTCTCTGAACTCGAATACGCGCCGCCGGGGGTGGACTCGCTGTTCTTCGATGTCGGCTTCGGCGTCTCGCCCGGCGAGCACGCCGCGCTGGTCGGCGCCAACGGAGTGGGCAAGAGCACCATCCTGCGCATCCTCTCCGGCGAGCTGCAGGCCGACGAAGGCGAGTTCGCGCTCGGCGGCACCGTGCTCACCATGACCCAGGACGTCGGCATGTCGCGCCCCACCGACACGTTGCGCGACATGCTCATCGAGGTGGCGCCGGCCGCGCTGCGCGATGCGGGCCGGGCGATGGTGATCGCCGAGCGCGCCATGTACGACGGCAGTGACGACGGCATGAAGTTCGCCGAGGCCATCACCCACTGGGGCGACATGGGCGGCTACGAGCTGGAGGCGCAGTGGGCGGCGGCCGCTCGGCGCAGCGTGAAGAGCGAGGTCGAGGACTTCCACACGCGGCTGGTGAGCGAGCTCTCCGGGGGTGAGCGCAAGCGGCTGGTGCTCGATCTGCTCCTCACCAGCAACGCCGACATCCTGTTGCTCGACGAGCCCGACAACTACCTCGACATCCCCACCCGCCTGTGGCTGGAGGAGCAGATCAAGGCGTGCAAGAGCACGATCCTGATGGTCAGTCACGACCGCACGCTGCTCGAGCGAGTGGCCACCAAGATCATCGTCATCGAGGGCTCGGGTGCCTGGGTGCACGGCGGCTCGTACGCCACCTTCCCGGAGGCGCGGTCGAAGCGACAGGAGCTGCTGGGTGATGCCGTCAAGCGATGGAACGACGAGGAACGGCGCCTGTTCCAACACATGAAGATCATGAAGCAGCGCGCGGCGCAGAACTTCAAGAACGCCACCAAGGCCAACGGCGCCGAGACGCGGTGGGAGAAGTTCGTCGCCGCCGGTCCTCCTCCGCCGCCCGTGCCGGACCAGAACATCTACGTCAACTTGCGCGGCGCCGACAGCGCGCGCCGTGTCGTCCAGATGATCGACGTGTCGGTGAACGACCTGTTCCTGCCGTTCAGCGACGAGGTGCACTTCGGCGAGCGGGTGGGTCTCATCGGGCCCAACGGCACCGGCAAGAGCCACCTGCTGGGTGCGCTGGCGGGCACCATCGACCACTTCGACGGCACCATCGGCTTCGGGCCGCGCACGTCCATCGGCACGTTCACGCAGATCAACGACCGGCCCGACTTCCGTGGCCGCGAGTGCTTCGAGATCGTTCGTGACCGTGTGTTCGAGGACGAGAAGTCGATGAAGGCGTTGGCCCGCTATGGCCTCGCGGCCAATGCCCGGCAGGAGTTCAGCACGCTCTCCGGCGGCCAGAAGGCGCGGATGGAGATCCTGTGCCTGGAGCTGGAAGGGCACAACGTGTTGCTGCTCGACGAGCCCACCGACAACCTCGACATCGAGTCGTCGGAAGCGTTGGAGAAGGCGCTCGACGGCTTCCAGGGCACGGTGCTGGCGGTCAGTCACGACCGCACGTTCCTGGCCAGGCTCGATCGTTTCGTGATGATCAACGACGACGGCGCCGTCTTCTCGCTGCCCGACTACGAGCTGGCCATGGCGGCACTCAGCGCCCCCGCCGACGTGGCCACGTTGCGCCTCGCCAAGTCCCTCACCTGACAGGCCAGGTCAGGCGCTGCCCCGAGCCGCCCACGCCGTGACGAGGTCGATCTGCGCGCCCACCTCCGGGCCGGCCATCGGGCGATGCGTGGCGACGAGCGTCTGTGCCGCCGGCTGCGCCATGCCCAACTCCATCAGCAGGCACACCGCCATCGTGCCCGTGCGGCCGATGCCGGCTGCGCAGTGCATCAGCAAGTGCTCGCCGTCGTCGAGCCGCCGGACCAGCTCGGCGATGAACGGCTCAGTGGCTTCCACGCCCGGCGCGTGCAGGTCGTGGATGGGGAACCACACCGCGGTGGTGCCGGCATGAGCCTGCAGCCACGCAAGGTACGCCGGATAGCGGTCGGCCAGCTCGTACGCCTCGACCAGGCAGACCACCGTGGTGGCACCGCACTCGGCCATCGCGGCGAGGTGGTCGGGCCCGATCGCGTGCTTGCCGCACAGCGACAGACCGCCGTTGGTGGACGGCAGCGGCACGGTGTCGATGCCGCCGTGGCGCCCGCGCGGGCCCAACCAGTCCGTCATGGTGGCGAAGGTAGTGCGCCATCATGCTTTCCTCACACCCGCGAGCCACGATGACAGGCATGAACACCCGTCGCCTGTTGAGTGTGCCCATCGCGGCGCTGGTGTTGGGAGCATGCAACTCGCGCGTTGCCACTGAGACCACGGCGACCGCCGTCGCCGTCTCCACCGCTGTGCCCGACACCTCGACCGCGACCGCAACGACGTCGCCCGAGGCGACGGAGCCGGAGACGACGGCACCCGAAACGACCGCACCCGAGACGACCGCACCCGAAACGACCGCACCCGAGACGACGGCACCCGCCGCAGCGACAGCACTCGCCGGTGTGCCGGCCACGGGCGATGTCGTCCAGCGCACTCTGGTCACCGCCGACGGCCGCACTCGCGTGTACCGCATCTACGTACCCTCGTCGCTGCCCAACAGCCCGGTGCCATTGCTGCTCGCCTTCCACGGCGGCACCGGGTGGGGAGCGCAGTTCGAGAAGAACTCCGGCTTCGACGAGCTGGCCGAGGCAAACGGGTTCCTGGTCGTGTATCCCGACGGTGTCGGCTCCGGTGCCGACGAGACCACCAATCGCACGTGGAACGGCGGCGACTGCTGCGGCGCTGCCGCGCGCAACGACGTCGACGATGTCGCGTTCGTCGACCAACTGCTCGACGTGTTGGAGGCCGCCTACTCGATCGATCCGGCGCGGGTCTTCGCTGCCGGCCACTCGAACGGTGGCATCCTCAGCTATCGGCTGGCCTGCGAGCTGTCGGAACGAATCGTGGCCGTCGGTCTGCAGGCCGGCACCTTGGAGATCGACGCGTGTGCGCCGCCGACGGCTGTCTCACTGCTGCACATCCACGGTGTGGCCGACACCAACCTGCCGATCGACGGTGGTCGAGGCACGACCAGCATCGCCAACGTCGACTTCAACTCGCCGCGAGTTGCGGTGCAGACGTTCGCCGATGCGATCGGTTGTTCGGCCGAGCCGGCCGTGACGACCACTGCAACCAACGCCGACCTCACCGTCTCGACGTGGACCGGGTGCGACGACCGCGCCGAGGTGCAGTTCGTCGCGGTGGACGGCGCCGCCCACCCATGGATGGGGCACACTCCCTCGAACCCGGCGGCGCCGCCCGTGTACACGGGTCTGGATGCCAGTTTCGAGATCGTGGCCTTTCTGCTGGCGCACCCCCGCTGAAGTCTGGCCTCGGGCTGGATGCCTGCCGCGCACAGCTGGTCGCGCAGCCCGGAACCACGGGCGAGGGCGAGGCGTCGTAGGGTGCGGCAATGGCCGTCATCTCGTTCAGTCGTCGTCTCCGCGAGCTGGCCGAGGCGCAGCCCGATCGGCCGGCCATCACCTGCGGCGACGACACCGTCACCCGCGCCGAGCTGGTGCAGCGCGGTGACGACCTGGCGGTGTACCTCCACCAGCACGGGGTGCGGCAGGGTGACATGGTCACCATCGCAGTGCCGAACAGCATCGACTGGTTCGTCGCCTACGTGGCGGCCTGGCGGCTGGGGGCCACGCCGCAGCCGATCTCGTGGCGGCTGCCACAGCGCGAGCTCGACGCGATCATGGAGCTGGCCGACCCCTCCGCCGTGATCGGTGTCGACCCAGCCCTCGACGACCCGGCGCTCGCCGGGCGCTGTCGTGTCCCGTTCGGCTTCCGGGCGCCGCGGGCCGAGGCGAGCCACTTGCCCGACGTCGTCTCGCCGGCGTGGAAGGCGCCCACCTCGGGTGGCAGCACCGGCCGTCCGAAGCTGATCGTGTCGGGCGATCCGGCGTCGATCGACACCGATGCGCCACCGCCGCTGCTGCTGGGAAGCGATGGGTGCCTCGTCATGCCCGGGCCGCTCTACCACAACGGGCCGGGGGTGTGGAGCTGCCAGGCGCTGTTGCACGGCAACCACGTTGCACTGCTGCACCGGTTCGATGCCGAAGCCACGCTGGCAGCGATCCAGGAGCACCGAGGCACGGTGCTGTACATGGTGCCGACGATGATGAAGCGCATCTGGCGGCTGCCCGACGATGTGCGCGAGGCGTACGACCTGGCCAGCCTGCGCGTGGTGTGGCACCTCGCCGAGCCGTGCCCCGAGTGGCTGAAGCAGGTCTGGATCGACTGGCTGGGCGCCGAACGCATCTACGAGCTCTATGCCGGCACCGAGGCACAGACGGCCACCGTCATCACCGGCCCCGATTGGCTGGCGCACCGAGGCTCCGTCGGCCGCGCGCAACCCGGCACCGTGATGATCACCGATGCCGACGGCAGCGAGCTGCCAGCGGGTGAGATGGGCGAGGTGTGGTTGCGGGCGGTGGGTCGCGACACGCCCACCTATCGCTACCTCGGCGCCGCGGCGCGAACCCGCGAGGGCGGCTGGGAGTCCCTCGGCGACATGGGCTACCTCGACGCCGACGACTACCTGTACCTCGGGGATCGTGCGGCCGACATGATCCTCAGCGGCGGCGCGAACATCTATCCGGCCGAGATCGAGGCTGCGTTGCAGGAGCACGCCGGCATCCATTCGTGCGCGGTCATCGGCCTACCCGACGAGGACAAGGGCAACGTCGTGCACGCCATCCTGGAAGCCGACCCGACCGAGGTCGACGAAGCCGAGCTCAAGCAGTTCCTGGCAGAGCGGTTGGTCGTCTACAAGCTGCCGCGCACGTTCGAGTACGTGCAGGAACCCTTGCGCGACGATGCCGGCAAGGTTCGTCGCAACGCGCTGCGCCAGGAACGGATCGAACGCGGACAGCAGGCACGGCAACCACACCAGTCACAGCAAGGAGCGCAGCAGTGAACGACCTCACCGGGCAGACCGTCGAGCTGCTGCAAACCCTCATTCGCAACCGGTGCGTCAACGACGGCACCGACGCATCGGGCAACGAGACCCGCAACGCCGACGTGTTGCGCCAGTTCCTCGGCGGCACCGGACTGGAGCTGCAACAGTTCGGGCCCACCCCGCAACGGCAGTCGTTGGTCGCGCGCATCGAAGGCACCGACCCCACCGCTCCCAGTCTGTGCCTGATGGGGCACACCGACGTCGTACCCGTCAATGCTGCCGGCTGGACGCGCGACCCGTTCGGTGGCGAGCTGGTCGATGGCCCGTCCGGCCCCGAGGTGTGGGGCCGTGGCGCCGTCGACATGCTCAACCTCACATCGTCGATGGCCGTCGCGTTTCGTCATCTCGCCACCACCGGCTTTCGACCCAAGGGTGACCTGATCTACTTCGCCGTCGCCGACGAGGAGTCGGGCAGCGCGCATGGCATGCGCTGGATGGCCGACCACGAAGCCGACGCGATTCGCGCCGACTACGTGCTCACCGAGAACGGCGGCCTGCACAGCGGGCCGAAGGAAGCCCCGTACGTCGGCATCAACGTGGGGGAGAAGGGTGTTGCCTGGCGCCGGCTGCGCGTGCGCGGTACGCCGGGCCATGGCAGTACCCCGTTCAAGGCCGACAACGCGCTGATGACCGCGGCGGCCGTGGTGCAACGCATCGGCGAGTACCGGCCGTCGCCGCGCTTCCACGAACTGTGGCGCACTCGTGTCGAGACGCTCGGTGTCGCCGACGACGTGCAGCGCGCACTGCTCGACCCCGGGCGCATCGATGCCTTCCTCGACGCGTTGCCGGTGCCCGGCCCGGGTGCGCACCTGCATGCATGCACGCACACCACGTTCTCGTGCAACACCATCGGGCCGGGCGGCGATGGCCCCGACGGCCCGACGCGGATGAAGACCAACGTGATCCCCGATTGCGTCGACATCGGGGTTGACGTGCGCACGCTGCCCGGCGAGAGCGAGGGCGACGTCGACGCGCATCTGCGTGCCGCCCTGGGCGACCTGTACGACCGCGTGGAGGTGGAGATCGTGATGAACGACCCGGCCTCCATCAGCCGCAGCGAGACGCCGCTGTGGGATTCGCTGGCGCGCAGCATCGCCAAACCGTTCCCCACATCGCGGCCGACCCCACAGCTGGTCGTCGGCTTCACCGACTCGCGGATCTATCGCCAGATGGGCGCAGTTGCGTACGGGGCAGGCCTGTTCAGCCCCGACCTCGACCCTGCCGACTTCGGTCGTCGGTTCCACGGGCACGACGAGCGCATCGATGTGGAGAGCCTGCGTCTCACCACCAACCTGTGGCTCGATGTGGTGCGCGATCTGCTCGGCTGAGGCCGCCGCCGGCTGCGTGAAAATCGGGGTCTGACGAACGCACTAACGTTTCCGCGGGGGTTTCCGGAAGGAGACGGACGGGTTCATGGGTGGATTCGAGACGAGCATCATCCCGACAGTGGCACCACTGCTGGTGCTCGCGTGTGTGGGCATCTATGTCGTGTCGCGGCACCGCAAGGGTTCGTCGGCTCGCTCGTTGGCAGTCGCGTGGCCACAGACGATGGGCACCGTGCTCAGCGCCACCGTGCAGGTGAGCCACCACGGCAACTCCCGGCAGGAGGCACCACTCGTGCTCTACGCGTATCAGGTCGACGGGCAGGTCTTCCAGGGGCACCGGGTGCGCGCCGGCGACGAGTTCGGTCGAGTGCGCACCGCCGGCACCGAGAGCAGTGCCTCGAACACCGTTGCCCGCTACCCCAGCGGTTCGTGCGTCGTCGTCTACTTCGACCCCGCCAATCCGGCCAACTCGGCACTCGAGCGCTGACCGTTCCGTCGCTGACCTGTGGTGCAGGTCCGGGCGCGCCGCCCAATGCTGTTTCCGAAGCCTGAGCTGGTCTTTTGTTCCAAAACTTGGACGAACTCTTGCCTCGTTCTCACCCTTTCCCGAGGGGCTCGGGCGTACGGTGATCGGCATGGAACTCGAAAAGCTGTTCGGCCTGCCGGCCCATCCTCTGCTCGTGCACATCCCTGTTGTGCTGGTGCCGCTCGCTGCGATCATCGCCATCGTGTTCGCGTTCAAACCGGCGTGGCTCGATCGCTTCGGTTGGGGCCTCGTCGCGCTGTCGGGCGTCGGTGCCCTCGGCGCCATCCTGGCGGCAGGAAGCGGTGAGGGCTTGGAGGGCCTGCAGAACCAGGCCGAGACAGCAGCCCGCGAAGACCACTTCGAGCTGGGTGAGACCGCCCGCACGGTTGCCATCATCTTCTTCCTGGTGGTGCTCGCCGTCGTGGTGCTGCGGTACCTGGCCGGCAAGCGCGCTGCAGGTGGTGCCGAGCCCACCGGGGTGTGGGCCTTCATCGGTTCCAAGGCAGGGGCCATCGGCATCGCCGTCGTGTTGGTGCTCAGTGCATCCGCCGCCACCTACACGATCTCCAAGGCCGGGCACCAGGGTGCGAAGATCTCCTGGGAAGAGGAAGGCAAGTAGCGGCAGCTGTCACGTTCTGACGCGCTCGCTCGTCGAACGAGCATGAGCGATGACGACGACAACGCCCCCGGCAACGAGAACGAACCCGGCTCGGTGCTCGCCCGCAGCGACGTGGTGGTGGTCGGTGCCGGCTTGGGCGGTCTCGTGGCAACAAGCCTCCTGCAGCGGCCTGCGCGTGGTGGCGATTGTGATCGAAGCCCAAACCTTTGGCAGCACCGCCTCAAATGCCGATGTCATTGCGGCGCTGGCCGAAACCGGGGAGGGCGACAAGTGCAAGCGCTTCTTCCGCCTTTGCGTCACGCTGTGCCTTCGCCACGCTCTTGACCATCAGACCATAGCCAACATTGTCCAGAACCGTCATATGCGGAAACAGGGCATAATTCTGGAAGACATACCCGATATTCCTCTCTTCCGGAGGGACAGACCGATTATCGGCTCCAGAAAAGAGTATCCTGCCGTTCAGGGTGATCTCCCCCTCATCAGGGGTGAGAAGGCCTGCAAGAAGGTTTAGTACGGTGGATTTTCCTGATCCGTTCAGTCCTATGATTCCTATCTTGGCTCCGAGGAAAAATGAAAGGGAAATGTCCTTAAGAACCTGCCGGTGAGGCGGATAGGTTTTCCCTACCCGGTTCATACTGAATATTATTTTGTTATCTTCAGCCATTTAGTAAATTTTAAAAACTGCGATAAATATAAT
>ERZ1026800.973-NODE-973-length-20696-cov-3.360786_pt1 | contig 20696 bp, 16 predicted proteins | sample MGYA00520873_ERZ1026800 | MGnify/ENA primary metagenome ERZ1026800 (study PRJEB33270, sample SAMEA104284475) | anaerobic digester metagenome | biome: Anaerobic digester microbiome; feature: mesophilic sludge digester; material: Anaerobic digester biomass | place...
CATTCATGTTCCGCCAGATAAACATCGGCGAGAACCCTGGCATGGCTGGGATTTTCCTGCAGCTTTAGCATCAAAATCGGCCTTAAGTGCAGCCAGTTCTCCGCAGTAAGCCGTTTGAGAGCGTTATAGAGTTCAAGTGTGGGTGCTTCATAATAAGCTGCCAAGTAAGCCTGAATTGCCTGCTCAGTGCGCCCTTGAGTTTCTTCTATTGGTCCGAGCCAGAGACCAAGCTCGTTTTTCCTGCCTTCTATTTCCAACCCCTTTTCAGCTAAACTGAGTGCGTCAGATAAGCGATTAGCTTCCCGCAAAGCTATCGCAACCGCTAAGGCTTCATCAGAAGATGCAATGTTTTTGAAAGCAACCTCTAAGGCTCGGTCAATTTCACCGATTTCAAGTTGTTTGAGGACGTAGCGGACAATCGCACCGCTTTGTAGGCAAATTTTCAGGTATTCTTCGATATGATTTTTCCGCTCCAAAATATTTAACTTCACCTCGTTTAGATAGTTGGCATACCTCGGATTGTAATCTTCCGCTTCGATCAGGGGCTCATCGGACCATCCTCGGTTGATGGCTATCAAGATCACATCCAAGTCATCGAACCCATAAGAGTGGAGGTCGCGAATAATCGGTTCCAACTTTTTATAGAGCTTGATGCGTTCAGCATTACTGAGGCTTGCACTGAGGATGGCATCACACAAAGGCAGGGCTAAATCTTCAATGAAGCCGGATAAATAGCCATCCGAATCATCAAATCCACTAAATCCCTTGCCGGTTTCGATAAAAAGCGTGCTGAAAATAATCAACGCACCTTGCGCATCTCCTGCTTGAAGAAATTCGAAAGCGGTATCGCCGATTTGTGAAAGCTGTGCGACCATATCCCCCATCATCCAATAGGCTTCGGACATGCGATAGCCGTCTAAGCTGCGCAGGATTCGGCGAATTTGATTTTGATACACCGCCTGAGAAACTCTGGATTTCCCTTGCAATTGCACCGGCTGGGATGTTTCCGATACGACTAAAGTTTCGTTTTGTAACCAGGTGTATAGCTCTGGGTAACGATTCACCAATTTTGATATCACGCTGATAATTTCATCTTTTGCTAAAGATTCCAGCAATTCGTAAACCGATTTTTGCTCTGCGAATTCATCTGGCGAGTGAATAAAAGTGAGCATCAGGGCAATAATATGCTTGCATAAGCCGCCAAAAGAATAAGGGCAGCTGCAATACGCTTCTTGAATGCCGCCTTCATCCAGGCGAACAACAATTTCATAATAAGGTGCACTGCTGCCTCGGCATTTCCCACGGAGCACATTGCTTTGCCGGCTGGTATCAAATATGGCGCCATCCTGATAAAGCTCATCTCCCCGCGAGAAACTTGTCGGCGTGGATAAGGATTTGAGTGTATCTTCGGAGACTACATTTTCCATTGCAAGTTACCTTTGAGGGAATTTTACTCTTAATCCATGAGAGGAAGAGTTACTTCGTATTGCCTCACCAGGGCAATTGCATCTAAAATGATGGCAAGGAAATTGCACATGGAATAAGAAAGAGGTATTCCATGGAAGAAAGCAAGTTTTCAATCATATTTAGCGATCTGACTGATCCAAGGGTTGACCGGACGAAACGGCATAAACTGCTGGATATCATTGGACTGACCATTTGTGCGGTGTTGTGTGGTGCGGATAACTGGGTTGAAGTCGCAGAATTTGGAGAAGCCAGAGAAGAATGGCTAAAGACCTTCCTGGAACTTCCCAATGGCATTCCATCTCATGACACATTGGGTCGGGTCTTTTCGATGATCGACGGGGCTGAATTTGAGCGCTGCTTTGCTGAATGGGTGAGGCAATTAGCTGGATTGACGAGCAAAGTCATTGCGATTGATGGCAAAGCAATTCGAGGGAGCAGGGAAAATGCGCGGGCGATTACGGTTGTGAGTGCCTGGGCAGCCGCCAATCAGCTGGTACTCGGGCAGCAAGCGGTGGAAGGCAAGTCAAACGAGATTACCGCGATTCCGGAACTGATTGAGATGTTAGATGTGAAGGGTAAGATTGTCACTATTGATGCCATGGGGACACAAGTCGCGATTGCGGAACAAATCTTGGCGAAAGGTGGGGATTATCTGCTAGCAGTCAAAGCCAACCAAGGACAATTGCGGGATGAAATGGAATTCATCTTTCAAATTGATCGACAACAAAACTTCAAGGATGCCCCTTACGACTATGCTGAGACAGTCAATAAAGGGCATGGAAGGATAGAAACCAGGCGTTGCTGGATCGTATCAGACGAAGAATATCTCCATGACTTTGCAAACAAATGGCCAGGATTGAAAAGTTTGGTGTTCATTGAGAGCGAACGGATCATCAATGAGAAGACCGAGAGATCCATGCGCTACTTTATTACCAGTTTGAATAGCAATGCAGCTCAAATCCTGGAATATCAACGCAGTCACTGGGGGATAGAAAACAAGTTGCATTGGGTATTGGACATCGCCTTCAACGAGGACAGAGCTCGGATGAGGAAAGATAATGCCGCCAGCAACTTCAGCATCATCCGCAAGATGAGCCTGAACCTGCTCAGACAAGATAAAACCAGCAAAACTGGGGTGAAGGGTAAGCGCTTACGCTGTGGATGGGATGACAAATATCTGTTCAACATCTTGAATCAGGCTTAGAAACTCGTTGAAGAGTAATAAGAAAGAAAGCCAAGGGAGGATTGTGCTTGTTTGTATCGATATATAAAGTTGTAGCGTCAATACGAAGTAGATTTTGCTAAAGAAACTCGAAATAAACCAACCTAATCCATATCCGAATAAAAGGAAACCTGTTTCGTATGCTTATTAATAATTAGATGCAATTGCCCTGCCACAGCCCACGCCTTGTTTGACAAACCGGCGGGTCGTGGAGTATACTCACCAATCGTGAAATTATTCTCCTGGGAGAACTGGAATGGATAACCCTATCGAAACGCCCTCTACAAACGAACCAAAGCTGAAACCTAAGCAAAAATATGAAGGTAAGGTCATGAAAACCTCTTTGCAAGGTGCCATTGTTGATATTGGCGAAAACTTACCGGGTTTTCTCCACATCTCCCAAGTTGTCGATAGCGCTAATCCTAATGCAGCGGTCATCAATCTCGAAGATGTACTGAAGGTTGGCGACACCCTTAGCGTATGGGTCAAACGCATCCTCAAAGATCGGGTGGAATTGACCATGAAAGAACCTTTAGAGCTGGAATGGCGAGAAATCAAACCTGATATGGTTCTTCACGGAAAAGTTGTGCGGGTGGAAAACTTTGGCGCCTTTGTGGAAATAGGAGCCGAGCGTCCCGGCTTGGTGCATGTCAGTGAGCTTTCACATAACTATGTGCGTGTACCCTCAGAAGTTGTCAAAGTTGGCGACGAAGTCGATGTGAAAGTGCTCGAAGTGGATAAACGTAAGAAGCAAATCAAGCTGAGCATGAAAGCGCTGCAAGATGAGCCAGAAGTCGAAGCACCTCCTAAGAAAACCGCTCGGAAGGGTAAAGCGAAGAAAGAGGTTGAGGTCGTTGAAGAAGAAACTGAACTTCCAGATCCAACCTACATGGAAATCGCCATGCGCAAAGCAATGGACCGGGCGGAGAAACGTAAGCCCGAAATCACCAATCGGATCAAGCGCGCTAAGATGATTACGGAAACTGAAGCCGATGAAATCTATGAACGCACTTTGAAAGCAAAAGGTGAGCAAGAATAACATGCATACCGAACAGGATTTGCATACAGCTAACTGAAACCATCCGGGGAGGGTCTGACAAAAACCCTCCCCGAAGCTTTTAATTACTGGACGAGTAAACATGGAGGAACCAATGACAACTAAAGTGATCTTTTTTACAGGCGGTGTGCTTTCGTCTGTTGGTAAAGGTGTTACTGCAGCTGCGATTGGCCGCCTGCTCAAAGCCCGGGGTTTCACGATTACCATCCAAAAGCTGGATCCTTACCTCAACGTTGACCCAGGCACGCTGAGCCCTTACCAACATGGCGAAGTTTTTGTGCTGGATGATGGCTCAGAGACCGACCTGGACTTAGGTCACTATGAACGGATGTGCGACTTACGCCTGAACAAAAACAGCACCGTTACGACTGGGCAGGTCTATCAAGAGGTCCTCGACCGCGAACGGCGCGGGGATTACTTAGGCGGGACGATCCAGGTCATCCCGCATATTACCAATGAGATCAAGCGACGCATTGCTCTGGTGGGTAAGTCAACTAACGCAGAAATTGCACTTGTGGAGGTAGGCGGAACCGTTGGCGATATCGAAGGTCAGCCGTTCCTAGAGGCGATTCGCGAAATGCGCAACGAGCTTGGGCGCAATAATACCGCCTTTGTGCATCTTACCTGGCTTCCCTACCTGAAGGCAACCGGTGAACTTAAAACTAAACCAACGCAGCACTCCGTACGCGAATTGCGGTCCATAGGCATCTTTCCCGATATGATTATCGCCCGCAGTGATTACCCTGTGGAAATGGAATTGTGCACTAAAATTGCCCAGTTTTGTGATGTTCCGAGGGAAGCAGTTATTCCCTTAGTGACTTCGAACTTGCTGTATCAAATTCCGCTGACTTTAGAAGATATGCATGTAGCTGAAATTTTGCTCAGCCGCTTGGATTTGGCTCCGAAACAAGCGCCTGATTTACAGGCATGGCGTTGGATGGTGAACGAACTCGAGCGGGAAAAACCTAAAGTGCGCATTGGTCTGGTGGGGAAATATGTGGAGCTGCACGATGCGTATATCAGTGTACGCGAAGCTTTACGGCACGCTGCCCTGTATGCTGGTGTGGATGTGGAAATCGAATGGATTTCGGCAACCGACTTGGAGAAGGGCATTGGGCTGGAGCGCTTGGAGCAAGTGGATGGCATTGTTGTTCCAGGTGGCTTTGGCTCCCGCGGGGTGGAAGGCAAGATCATGGCAGCCAAATACGCCCGTGAGCATCAGGTACCCTATTTGGGATTGTGTTTGGGCATGCAAGTGATGGTGATTGAATATGCACGCAATGTGCTGGGAATGGAAGACGCAAACTCACCCGAATTTGACCAACGCACGCGCCATCCGGTTATCGACCTAATGGCAGAACAGCGAGGATTGGAAGATAAAGGCGGAACGATGCGTTTGGGGCTTTACCCGTGTGTGATCCAACCAGGAACTTTAGCAGCGCGTTTGTACCAAACGGAGAGAATTGAGGAGCGCCATCGTCATCGCTATGAGGTCAATAACGCCTACCGGCAAGCATTAGAAGAGCATGGGTTGATTATGTCCGGGCTTTCTCCCGATGGTATCCTGGTTGAGATGGCTGAGGTGAAGGACCATCCATTCATGATCGGCTGCCAATTTCATCCAGAGTTTCTCTCCCGGCCAACCTCACCGCATCCACTCTTTAGCGGCTTTATTAAAGCTGTTTGTCAGCGCCGGAAATTATCCGTTGCAGTGCAACTGCCCGAAAATCTTTCAGGTAAGGAAGATTAGATTATACTTAAGCCTGATTTTACAGAGAGATAAAGAAAGGAATAAAACCATGTTTTCTACAATTGAATTTATCACTGCCATAGAAGTATTAGATTCACGTGGCAACCCCACCGTTGAAGTGGATGTCGTTTTAGCTGATGGCAGCCATGGAAGAGCAATTGTCCCTTCGGGTGCTTCCACCGGTGTGCATGAGGCTTTAGAGCTGCGCGATGGCGACAAGAAGCGCTATGGCGGCAAAGGCGTTTTGGATGCAGTCGAGCATGTCAACGATGAGATCGCTGATGAACTCATCGGGTGGGATGCCACGGAGCAAAAAGCTATCGATATGTTGCTGCTTGATCTTGATGGCACCCCCAATAAATCTGCACTTGGCGCTAACGCCATCTTAGGCACAAGCTTGGCAGTCGCCAAGGCTGCAGCAGACTCGCTTGACCTGCCGCTTTACCGTTATTTGGGCGGGGTTTACGCGCATGTTTTACCCGTCCCAATGATGAACATTCTCAACGGCGGCACACATACCAACTGGCAATCAACCGATTTTCAGGAATTTATGGCGATGCCTTTAGGCGCACCCACTTTTGCGGAAGCCCTACGCTGGGGCTCTGAGATTTATCAAGCCCTCAAGGGCGTGCTCAAATCCAAGGGCTATACCACACTAGTCGGAGATGAGGGCGGTTTTGCGCCAGCACTCAAGGCAAATGAGGAAGCGATTGAGTTGATCCTTGAAGCTATCGCCAAAGCTGGCTATAAACCAGGCGAAGATGTTTGTATTGCGTTGGACCCTGCAGCCTCAGAGCTATTCGATGAAGAAACTCGGCTCTATAACCTGCGCAAGGAAGGCAAGATGCTTACCAGTGACCAAATGGTTGACTTCTGGTTGGATTGGGTGAACAAGTATCCGATTGTCTCGCTCGAAGATGGCTTTGCTCAGGATGATTGGGATGGTTGGAAGAACTTCACAGCGAAGGTGGGGAATCGTCTCCAGATTGTGGGCGATGACTTACTCGTGACCAACCCGAAACGTGTGGCACGTGCCATCGAAGAAAAGGCTTGCAATGCCCTGCTGGTCAAGCTTAACCAGATTGGCACTCTCACCGAGACCATGCAGGCAGTAACGATGGTGCAAACCCATGGCTGGCGGGCAGTTTGCTCACACCGCTCTGGCGAGACCGAAGACACCACCATTGCAGACTTGGCTGTGGCGATGAACATGGGCCAGATTAAAACCGGCGCGCCGGCGCGCTCTGACCGCGTGGCAAAATATAACCAGCTGTTGCGCATCGAAGCCGAGCTGGATGATACGGCTGAATATGCCGGTTGGTCTGCTCTGGCTGCACACTAATTATTTGTTAGAACCTCGAAGCGGCTGCTCATTTTCGGGTAGCCGCTTGTAAATAATCACATCTTTATACAAAATATGGTTTTGTAAAATCACTCCAAAAGACTAAGTAAAAAATGATAATTTCTTCTATTAACTGCAATAAGCGTCTTAACAATTTATCTACAAAATTATCAATCCAAACTTGGTTAAAGAATAATAATGTTGATCTACTTTTTGTTCAAGAACCATGGAAAGAAGTCAACGCCAAATCAAGTTTATTTCCTGGTTATATAACATTGGGAGGAAATAATAAGGTTTTCGTATTGGAAAAGGAAGACTATCTATTTAATTCCACATTATTAGCGGATTGGCTATTATGTATTAAATTAGACTATTTAACGGTTTTCAATGTTTATCTAGATGCAAAAAATTCCAAAAAGAGAGTGGAACAACTTGTTTTCTTAAAAGAACAAATAGCTCAACTTGGTGATAAACCAGTCTTGTTATGTGGTGATTTTAACATTGCGCCAAGCGTAGAAGATGGTTTATTTGGAGATGATTATAGTAGATTCAATACAGCTAAGGAGAGGAAATATTTTAATTATCTAATTTCAGAAGGCAAACTCATTGATACAACTAATCGAAAAAATATCGGAGATCAACAATACACAATTGAAAAGTTTACTAATTCTAAAAAATTAAAATTTAGATGTGATCTATGCCTAATTTCTGATTATTTTTATGAATGTAGAAATATATTAGTTAGGTATGACCATACGGTTAGAAATAAACAAGGATTTACAGATCATTCCGCATTAATAATGAATGTGCCTATAACCTTAAAAAAGACTTCAGATAAATCTAGCAGCCACGTTATAGATTTTGAATATAAACCTCATAATACAGCGACGAGGAATCGGGGTCCTTCGAAAATCGCAAGACAAGTTGTTGGAGGTTTGTTTAAGGATGTTCTAGGAGAAAAAATCAGAATTTTAGATTATGGATGTGGAAAAGGTAAAGATTTGTATTATTACCGCGAATCAGGTTTCTATGCAGAAGGATATGACCCATATGAGGATTTTGGTTTTAATCAAAAGCCAACAGGGTTATTTGATCTTATATGTATTACCTTTGTGCTTAATGTGCTTCCCAATGTCTGGGAACGTTTATTAGTTATCCAGCAAGCATCGGAATATTTGGAAGACAATGGGTTAATGATTATTACAGTAAGATCTGAATCTGAAATTCAAAAAGAAGCTAAGTCAAATTGTTGGGAGGTACACAATGATGGATATTGGTCATCGAAAGATAAGAAAACCTTTCAAAAAGGTTTGACATATAAAGAATTGGAATGCTTAATAAAAAGGGCACATCTTAGTACTCATCCTATTACATCATTAATCAACTGTGAAAAAGAAATTAGTTTGATAGTTGCTTGTAAACAGAAATTGAATAGAAATATATGTGATTAATAATAGAAATATTTATAATCATTAATTTACCGTAATAATTTTCTAATTAACTTTTATAAAACTACATTTGATAGATCTACATCACCCCCTAATTTCTTGCCATAAATGCCCGCGCCTGGTGGCGTGGCGTGAGCAAGTGGCGGCTGCCAAGCGCAAAGCTTACCAAGATTGGGAGTATTGGGGTAAACCTGTACCTGGGTTTGGCGACCCTGCAGCGCGCTTGCTTGTGGTCGGGCTTGCTCCTGGGGCGCATGGCTCCAACCGTACCGGGCAAATGTTCACTGGGGATGCTTCTGGGGACTTCCTCTACCCAGCGCTTTACCGAGCTGGCTTTGCTAACCGCCCAAGGACGGCAGCGCGCGGAGATGGACTCGAACTGCGGGATGTGTTTATCAGTGCTATTTGCCGTTGCGCCCCGCCGCAGAATAAGCCCACCAGAGACGAAATGCGCAATTGCCTGCCTTGGTTAGCTGCTGAGATGGCTTGCCTGCCAAACTTGCGCGGTATCGTGGCGCTTGGACGGTTGGCGTTTGATGGGGTTTTAGAATTACCAGCTTTTTCAGGCGTCAATAAAAAAGAACTAACCTTCCACCATGGGGCTTTTTATAAACTTGGGGATGGGATGCCATGGCTGTTGTGCTCTTATCATCCCAGCCGTCAGAACACGCAAACGGGACGGCTGAGCGCCGCTATGTTCGACTCAATCTGGCAGCAGGCGCGCGAACAGCTGGAGCAGGGTACCTAAGCCGGCTTCTGGACGACCACCCACATACGCCCGGAGTTTTCCATCAGTGGTGTCTCTTGGATCGGATGCCCGAAGAGATGTTTCAGTTCAAAGCCAGCCCGACTCAAAAGTAATAGCACGTCTTCGACGTGGTAGCCGCGCTCCTGATGCAATTCCTCGTGCTTCACCCAAGTGCGCTTTTCGCCCCGCTCGAACATAATCACGCGCATATTGGCAATTTCTAGCTCGTAATCGTAAGAAACCTTGGTGAACTCCATATAATCGGGCTGATCTTGAGCGAGGTTATACGGGAGGCGCTGCCATACGACGGCTAGCCCATAGATAGTATTCATATCGAAGATAAAATAACCCCCGGGGTTAAGATGCGCATAGACGGCTTGAAAAGTGTGGAAAAGGTCTTCCACTTTCAGCAGATAATTGAGGCTGTCAAAAAAGCAGGTGATGCAATCAAAATGCGCCGGCAAAGAAAAGCTGCTCATATCAGCCTGCACCCAGGAAACCTGTACATTAGCCTCGCGGGCTAACGCTTGGCTTATGGCAAGCATATCTGCGGAAGCATCCAAGCCGGTGACGACGAGCCCTTGCTGGGCAGCAGAAACGGCGAAGACTCCACTCCCGCAGGCTAAATCCAGCAGCGAATGGGGTGAAAAGTTCAGCATCGTAAGCAGGTGTGGGAAGACCTCCTGGCTGATCCAGTGGCTAAATTGGATGTAGTTGCCGGCATGATAATGCTTGGCGAAATGACGGTAAGGCTGCAAGCGTGGTTTTCTCATTGGGGAGAATTTTAACATGGAATAACGCCAACCAAGAGCTGCCACAAGTGCCAATCAACGCAGGAGAAAATGGTATATTTAGCCAAACTCACTCTGGAGATTTACTATGCCATATCCCATTGCTGACCCTAAAGTAATCGAGCGCGCCCGCCAGGTGCTGGCGTTGGACCCACTGTTTTTGGATACAGAAACGACAGGAACCGGTCAGAATGATGTCATTATCGAAGTAGGGATTGTTGACCGGGAGGGTAACACACTCTACGATAAGCTGGTTAACCCTGGCAGACCTATCCCGCCCGACTCCAGTGCAGTGAATGAGATTACGGACGAAATGGTCGCCACAGCGGACCCCTGGCCGGTAGTTTGGCAGGAGATCGAACCCATCCTGCGCCAACGTGCCATTGGTATCTATAACGCCGAGTTCGATATGCGCTTGCTCAAGCAGTCCAATCAGGTGCATAACATTCCCTGGACGTTGGAAGACGAGCAAGCCTTTTGTATGATGAAATTGTTTGCGGCGTATTATGGGGAGTGGAACCCGCGCTATAACGGCTTTAAGTCCCATAAGTTAGAGTATGCTGGGTACGTATGTCAGCTGGATCTGGGCAGCTCACACCACGCCATTGATGATGCCCGCCTGACGGCGGCTTTGCTGCGCTATATTGCCTCCCGATAAGAAATCCACACAAATTGGGCTTCTTCATCCAAAAGTAAATTCAATTTGATATTTTCTCTTGACTTTTCTCTTCCAAAGGTTATAATATGAGCAATTGCTCATATATTCAAATAAAGGTGCTGAGATGATGATGGTCAAAGAGGAATTAGATATAGAGCTCTCGCTAAAAGATGCTCAACGCATGGCAACCACATTTAAAGGCTTGGCTGACCCAACCCGCTTGAAGATTTTAGCTGTGCTCCTGCAAGGGGAAGCGTGTGTCTCTGAGTTATCAGAGCGTGTGCAGATTAGCCAGAGCGCAGTTTCACATCAGCTGCGGCTCTTGCGGCATCTCCGCTTTGTTTCTGCGCGGCGTGAAGGTCAGCAGATTTTCTACCGCATCGATGATGAACATATCGAGGATCTCTTCATGCAAGCTTATGCTCATGGCAAGCACTTGGAATCAGTGGTGGAGGAACGCTAATGCAGACGCAGGTTTACCATGTTAAAGGTTTGGACTGTGCCGATTGCGCCAGTGTGATCAAAGTTGACCTGGAAAAATTACCAGAAGTTAAGGAAGTTAAGCTGGATTTTACTCGGGGAACGTTACTCGTCTCTGGAAAGGTAACCCCAGAGGTAATCTCTTCGCATCTCCACCGTTTGGGCTTCGAGCTCGCGGAACCTTTGCAGGAACCGCCTGAAACAAGCTTGAGTTTTAAAGGCTTTTGGGAGACTTTACGGAACAGCCAAGAGTTGCGCATGACTCTGCCGGGGTTGATCTTACTGGCACTCTCTTTGCTGCTCGAAGGGCGGGGAATGCTAAATAGTATGCGCATTGGCATTCAACTCGTTTTGTTGGTTGCTGCTGGCTTCCCAATGATGCGCCGCGGCGTACAGAGCTTGGTGCTTGAACGCAAAATCACAATCAACCTGCTTATGGCGCTGGCTGTTATAGGTGCGGTGTTGATCAACGAAACGCAAGAAGCCCTAATTATGCTCGTGCTCTTTAATATTTCTGAGGCGATGGAAGAATACACGAATGACCATGCCCGTGCAGTTCTGACTGCTTTTGCCGACCTGGCGCCGCACCAAGCACTAAAACTTACCGAACAAGGCGAGGAGATAGTGCCCATCGAAGCACTGCAAATTGGCGATGCGATATTGGTTAAAGCTGGGGAGCGCTTCCCAATGGATGGCGTGATCTTGGAAGGCAGCAGTGAGGTCAATCAAGCGCCAGTGACTGGTGAAAGCCGCCTCATTTCTAAAAGGGAAGGCGATACGGTGCTCTCCGGCACGATCAACGGGCAAGGAGTTCTCAAAGTGCGCGTAACGGCGCGGGCTGAGGATACGACCATCCAGCGCATAATCAACTTGGTGACCGAAGCGCAATCCGTAAAAGCCAAGCAGGAAAAGTTTATCGACCGCTTTGCCAGCGTGTATACACCGATTGTTGTGCTGGTTGCTTTGCTCGTGGCGGTTGTGCCTCCGCTGTTTTTCGCCCAGCCCCTGATGAATACGGCAACCACTTATGGCTGGCTGCATCGGGCACTTTCCCTGTTGATGATTGGCTGCCCGTGTGCTTTGGTGATCAGCACGCCAATTACCATGATCAGCGGGCTCACGCGCGCTGCCCGTGAAGGCGTGATCTTTAAAGGTGGGGTTTACTTGGAGAACCTCAGCCAGGCGAAGTTGATTGCATTTGATAAGACCGGAACACTCACCGTTGGTAAGCCAGTCATCACCACAGTCAAGGCGGTGGATTGCCTAGGAACACCTGAATGCGAACCCTGCAACGACTTGGTCGCTCTCGCTAGTTCTGTGGAGCGCTACAGCAATCATCCGTTGGGACAGGCAGTGATGGAAGAAGCCCAGAAACGCCATGTTCTTGATCGCTATGCACCGGCGGAAGCCATAATGGCACGCAGTGGGGAAGGGCAATTAGGTTATGTGAATGGCAAGCTGGCTACCGTTGGCAGCCGCAAGCTTTTCGAAGCCGAGCACAAAGTCCCCTCACAGCTCCTCAAGGAGACTATCGCAGCAGAGAACAATGGACAGTCCACTATGTTGGTGTGTGATGGCGAGCGGGTACGCGGCTTTATGGGTGCGCAGGATACCCTCCGCCCGGAAGCTCCGCAAGTTATTCGGGCACTCAAAGACCGTGGCTTCTATACAGTGATGCTTACCGGAGATAACCCGGAGGTAGCCGAGCGCATTTCCGAGGAACTCGATTTGGATGAAGTCCACGCCGGCTTGCTGCCCGATGAGAAGTGGCAGCTGCTGGCTGAGCTGCGTGAGAAAATTGGTCCAGCCTGTATGATTGGCGACGGCAGCAATGACAGCCCGGCTTTAGCCAGCGCTGATGTGGGCATTGGCATGGGTGGAGCTGGCAATGCGCATGTGCTGGAGACAGCCGATGTGGTGCTGATGAACGACGACTTGCGCAAGCTGCCCTTTGCGGTAGATCTCTCACGCTATACCAATAAGCTCATCCGCCAAAATGTGATCATCAGCTTAGGCGTGAAGTTCAGCGTGGCTGTGTTTGCCCTGCTCGGGCTAACGCCGCTTTGGATGGCGGTACTTGCGGATATTGGCATCACCCTGCTGGTGACGCTAAACGGCTTGCGCGCGATGCGCTTTGCTGCGCCGCCACTACCAGAGTCAGCCTAAAACAGGCTAATTTAGTGAAAAGGTGATTTCCCAGATACCGGGTTCTACTTCGCTTGTGGAACTTTGGGTGCCGGTAAAGACTATCCAGCTGTTGCCAGGCTTGAGCGCCAGTGGCTGCCCGGAAGCGTCCGTGAGTTGGATGGGAGTAAAGGGATCAGGAGCCATCCAGGTGCCAGATAGCAATTTTCCATCCCGGAAAACAAGCGCCGGCTGGTGTGGGTCGCCCTCGCGGAAGTCGATATCGTACAGCGACGTGCCATATTCGATGTAGCTGGCAAATAGAACGATAATATTATCGAAGGCGATAGGTGTACCATCCACCCGGTCGTATGAAGGCGCGATGCTAATGCTGCCATCAGGAGCGGCGTAATCCTGCGAGAGCTGATATTGACCGCTTTGGGGGTCATAATCCCACTGCATCACGGAAAAATCCGCATACAGGTAACTAAGTTGCTGTGCTTCGGCATCCCATTGGGATAAACGGCTTGCAAAATCTAACCCTGAGAGATTGACATTGTCACCATCGGGATTTTCTGCCTGATAAAGCTCCCGCAGAGCGCCGGTATTGACGTAAGTGTTTTCGCCGCCAGCGTCCGTGAGGTTGCACATGGCTGGGCAAGGGGTAAATCCGCGCACGAAGGACCGCCCGGGCAGCACTTCGCTCAGCACCATCTCAACCGTGTTATCGGCGCTGGCGTAAGCTAATATGCCTTGGTAGTGCTCGCTCAGGCGGGCATCCACCATGCGCGCTGGCGCAAGCGGTCCCACCTGTTCACTATCCTGCCCATGATAAACAGCCAGGAAGTGGTTCGTCTGAGCGCCGATGTAGTACTCAAACACCAGGTCAGCTTGGTTCAAGCCGGCGGCGGGGCGCAAGCCTTGCGGCCAGTTGGCGATCTTCACCAGCACAGGGCGCTGTTGTAACAGGGTTTGGTCATCCACCGGCAGCCCGGTCAGCGGATTGAGCCCTTCTGCGGCTAAGTCCTTTACAAGAATGGATGATGGCGTTGCAGTTGCAACCGGCCAAGGGGTTGGTGAGGGAACAGGTGTGGGGGTAGCGTTGGCTGCTGCCATAGTCTGCCGTTGGATAGGGTTGGGTGAGGCGGTAAATTCTGGCAGTGCGGCAGGAGTGATTTGAGGAAGATGCTTAGGACCTGCACAAGCACTAATCAGTAAGATTAACGCAAAGGCGGCACCAGCCAGCCATTGGAAACGCGCACGAATTTTCGCTTGCATGATGCTTGATTCTAACATGAGAGGCTAACACACACTGGTTTATCGAGTCGAAGAAAAAACCCTATGGTAAGTTGTAATAATTCTATAAACAAATAACCATTAAAATTTGAAATTAAACAAGCCTATCACCAGGATTTAACATTGCTATAAAAGCCTTTTAAGCATCGCTTGTTAACATTTATGAGCAAATAAAATTAAAACTATGAGAAGGAGAAAGATAAATATGCGTCGTTTTGTTTTAGGTTTAGCTTTGATTGCAAGTCTTTTACTCGCGGCATGTGCAAGTCCAACAGCTTCCCCAGCCTCAACTGATGGAGAGGACGTGGCAGCTGGTCTTTCTGGCAGCATCAGCATTACAGGGTCAACAACGGTTCAGCCTTTGGCAGAAAAATTAGCCGAAGATTTCATGGCAAAGAACCCCGATGTCGAAATTGAAGTAACCGGTGGAGGCTCCAGTGTAGGTGTGAAAGCTGCTGCTCAGGGCACTGCTGATATCGGTAACGCTTCTCGCGAAATTAAACCAGAAGAACTCGCCGAATTTCCAAATCTTAAGGTGCATGTGATTGCCCGAGATGGTATTGCCATCGTGGTGCATCCCGATACAGCGGTAAGTGGTTTGACCGTTGAACAGGTACGCGATATTTTTTCAGGGAAGATCACCAACTGGAATGAAGTTGGCGGGGCGGATGCAGCGATCATTGTTGCTTCCCGTGAGGAAGGCTCCGGAACGCGAGATGCTTTCCAAGAAATGGTGATGGGAGATGCGCTGATTACTGAAAACGCGATTTTACAACAATCTAACGGTGCTTTACGCACAACGGTTGCCAACACGCCCAATTCAATTGCTTATCTCTCGTTTGGCTATTTGGACGAGAGTGTCAAAGTCCTGCCTTTGGATGGCGTTGAAGCTACAGAAGAAAATGCATCCAACGGCACATACCCAGTAGTTCGTCCGCTCAATATGCTGACGAACGGTGAGCCACAAGGCGTGGTGAAAGCCTTCTTAGATTTCGTTCTCGGACCAGAAGGCCAGGCTATTGTCCGCGCAGAAGGCTACATTCCTGTAAAGTAAGCTTTGAAAGTTTAGCCGCTCATCTGAGTGTTTGATTTGGCGTCCTCTTCCTCAAGGGGACGCCAAAATTCTGATAAAATAGTGTCCGAAAGCCGGGAGCCGGAATGCAGAGAAGGTATCGTGTTGATAAAGGGATAAAGTATTTACTTTTTTTCTCTGCAATCGTTTCTATTATTATTGTTTTTCTCATCTTTTTCTTTATCTTTCAATCTAGCCTGCCTGCTTTTCAACAAATTGGCTTGAAGAATATTTTGCTGGAAACAACTTGGCGGCCTACGAATGGGCAATATGGCATTCTCGCCATGATTGTCGGTTCTGTCATGGTAACTTTCATGGCGATTGTCATGGGTGTACCATTAGCTCTGGGTGCTGCAATTTTCTTAGCAGAAGTTGCCCCACGAGCAGTGCAAAATGTTTTTCGCTCCGCTATCCAACTCTTAGCCGGGATCCCTTCTGTAGTTTATGGCTTGTTCGGGATGGTTGTGCTTGTGCCGCTCGTCCGTCGTATCCCCGTGCCAGGAAACTCTGGCTATGGGTTGCTCTCAGCTGCCATTGTGTTGGCGGTTATGATTCTGCCGACGATTACCAGCGTGACGGAGGATGCTTTACGGGCGGTACCGCGCTCTTATAAGGAAGCCTCATTGGCATTAGGCGCAACGCATTGGCAAACCATCATCCACGTGATGATCCCCGCGGCGAAGTCAGGCATCATAGCTGCCCTCATCTTGGGTGTTGGACGTGCGATCGGCGAAACGATGGCAATGATTATGGTGATTGGGAACTCAGTCATTATGCCCACACCCCTTACCGATAATCCCCTTACGATTTTCTTACGGCAAGCGCGAACGCTCACCGGCAATATAGCCGTTGAAATCAATTATGCCACCGGTCTGCATGAAAGCATGCTCTTTGCTACGGGCGTGGTGCTTTTTATCCTCATCATGATCATTAATGCAAGTGCGCATCTAATTTTGCGCAACGCTGAGAGAAGTTGAGCTGCTCATGAATCATGCAGAGTTGAAAGCTTCATCAGTAGTGCAATCTGCCGCCCAGCAGCAGCCAAAGTGTTCTACCTTAAAGCAGCGGCACTTGAGCCAAAAATTCGCTTTTGGAGCGCTGTGGGTAGGGGGCGCACTGGTGATGTTGATTCTGCTTGTGGTTGTGGGTTACGTAATCACTAACGGAATCCGTGAAGTTACTTGGGAATTCCTTACTACGGCACCTCGCGGGGGGCTTTCTGGCGAAGGTGGTATTTCAACCACGATTGTGAGCACCGTCTATCTGATTGGACTAACCATCGTGATTGCGACGCCTTTAGGAATTGGGGCAGCGATTTTCCTCACGGAATACGCTGGAGAAACAAGCGTTGGCTCAAAATTCTTGCGAAGCTTGATAGGTCTGGTGCATTTTGGGGTGGAAACCTTAGCCGGCATCCCCTCGATTATTTTTGGTCTCTTTGGGTTTGCCTTGTTTGTTTCCGTCTTGCATTTTGGGTTTTCGTTGCTTTCTGCTGGCTTAGCGGGGGCTTGCTTAGTTTTGCCAACCATTATTCGCACCACCGAAGAATCTCTGCTCACTGTTCCGATGAGTTATCGAGAGGCAAGTTTAGCCTTGGGCGCCACGAAGTGGCAGACGATTTACCAAGTGGTTTTACCAGCAGCTATCCCCGGCATCATCACGGGCATTATCTTGAGTGTCGCTCGGGTTATTAGCGAGACAGCCGTATTTTATGTAACTTTAGGCGGTAGTGCGCGCATGCCAACCAGCATCTTTTCTAGCGGGCGCACCTTGGCTCTGCACCTGTACTACTTAGCCATGGACACCAACGCTTTCGATAAGGCAATGGCAACTGGTGCTGTCCTCATTATTACCATCATCCTCATCAACTTGATTATTGACTTTGTTTCCAGTAAATTAACTGCTGGATTGCGTGAGAATCAATGAACTCAATTAAACTTGAAACTATACATTACAGCCTGAATTATGGGAATTTCCGTGCCATTGAAGATATCAGCATAAAAATCCCAGAAAAGCAGGTGACCGCCCTTATTGGTCCTTCTGGATGCGGGAAAAGCACCTTTTTACGCTCATTCAATCGGATGAACGACCTGATCCCAGGCGTCACCACCGAGGGGGAAATCTTGCTCGATGGTGAAGATATTTTTAAGATGGACCCAGTCAGCCTGCGCCAACGCGTTGGCATGGTATTTCAGAAGCCTAACCCCTTCCCCAAGTCGATTTATGACAACGTGGCTTATGGACCACGCGTCAATGGCTTGAAAGACCATAAGCAACTCGATGAAATTGTGGAACGCAGCCTGCGAGGTGCTGCGCTATGGGATGAAGTCAAGGACAACCTCAACAAATCAGGATTAGCACTCTCCGGCGGGCAGCAACAACGTCTGTGCATTGCGCGGGCACTAGCCGTCGAGCCGAGCGTAATCCTTATGGATGAACCAGCAGCTTCCCTGGATCCGATCGCCACCTTGCGGATTGAGGACCTGATTCGCATGCTCGTGGAGAACTATACAATTGTGATTGTGACCCATAACATGCAGCAAGCCGGCCGTGTCTCCGACTATACCGCCTTTTTCTTCACCGATGAAACCCGCACAGGCAGATTAGTCGAGTTTGACCGTACACAGGTCATCTTCACTAACCCCAAAGACAAGCGCACAGAGGATTACATTACCGGCCGCTTTGGGTAGGGCATTGCCCCCAATCTTATTACCTTATCGCGAAATTAACTGGCTGACAAGTTACCATCCGATTGGCGGTTATCTTATACGCGCAATCTTGAGAATGCGTTTGCGCTAGGGTTATAATCTGCTTATATTTGCGCTCGATACTCTCTTCTATGGAGGAAAAGCATGGCCCAAAAAAGCGAAAACGCTCTCAAGGAATTGCCGCGCAACTTATGGGTGGTCAGTGCCACCAGCTTTCTTATGGATGTCTCCAGCGAGATGGTGATCAACATCTTGCCTCTGTTTCTTTCTGCTGTCTTAGGAGTAAAAACAAATATTATTGGGTTAATCGAGGGCATTGCCGAAGCAACCTCCAGTGTACTCAAAGTTTTCTCCGGTTGGCTTTCAGACAAACTCAAAAGCCGTAAAGCACTTACCGTTGCAGGGTATGCCCTTTCTGCGCTTGCCAAACCCTTCTTTTACCTGGCGAGCACCTGGGAAGCTGTAGCTGCAATTCGCTGGGCAGATCGCGTGGGTAAAGGCATCCGCACAGCGCCTCGTGATGCCCTTTTAGCCGATGATGTCAAAGAAGAGCATCGCGGGTTAGCTTTTGGCTTGCATCGTGCGGCGGATACTGCTGGTGCAATGCTTGGGCTGCTCATCGCTGCTTTTGTAGTTTGGCGGTTACAAGCCGGCAGCGCTGCGCTCAAGGAACAAACCTTCCGAACAATCGTGCTGATTAGCATGATCCCGGCATTTTTAGCTGTGCTGGTTTTGGCATTTGGCGCAAAAGAAGTTAGACCAAGTGGAGAAGCACAAAAAACCCGGATTACATTCAAGGGACTGGGTAAAAACTTCATCACTTTTATGATTATTGTGGGTATTTTCGATTTGGGTAACTCCTCGGATGCCTTCTTAGTCCTACGTGCGGAAGACCGTGGAATGACAATTTTGCAAATTTTGCTTATGCTGGCAGTGTTCAATCTCATTTATGCTGCTGTTTCCGCGCCGGCTGGCAACCTTTCGGATCGGCTTGGCAGACGTAAAGTCATCATTGGCGGCTGGATCGTCTATGCGCTGATTTATCTTGGCTTTGGTTTGGCACAGACTGCTGTGCATGTGGGAGTCCTTTATGTGCTCTATGGCTTTTATTATGGTCTGACTTATGGCACCGCTAAAGCTATGGTTGCAGACCTGGTTCCGGTGGAGTTGCGGGGCACAGCCTATGGAACCTATAACGCCATCTTAGGTATTTTGGACTTTCCAGCTTCGCTGATTGCGGGCTTGCTATGGAGCGGTGTGGGTGGATGGCAAGGGTTTGGTCCCTCAGCGCCATTTTTCTTCGGCAGTGCGCTGGCATTGATTGCAGCCGTTATGTTTATTTTCTGGAAACCTCAGCCTGCTGCTGAGTTAGCATAATTCTGAGGAAACAATGACATCAATAAGTGATGAGCAGAGACAAGCCAGACCAATGAAGATCGGTGTTCTGGCTTACCGCATGGACTTTTACACGAACAAAAGGCTGATTGTAGGCAAGCTTCCAGAGGCTGAGTACGTTCCAGTTCGCGATTGGTATAGTTTTCAGCGTTGGCTGGCGTTAAAAGTTAATCGGGTGGTGGGCAAGCCCCTCATCAACACGTTTAACCTCAATAATCAATTCGAAGATTTTGATTTGAACCGTGTAGACGTGCTGCATTTTTCTAATGGGATTAGCTACGGACGCACACCCTGGGTTTCATCGTTCGAGACCATCCTGCCGCGCTTCAGCCATCTTGTTACCCGCCACCAGGGCAAAGAGAAACCCGAACTGCGCCTGGACGACCACACCCGGCGTGGGCTAGAGGCTTTAGCTGGCAAGGCTTGCTTGCGTATTTTGGCTTGGTCTCAGGCTTCAGCACGCATGGAACGGGATTTATTGGCGGATTTCCCCTCAGAATATACGCAAGCAATTTTAGATAAGATGCAGGTGTTGCATCCCCCGCAAGAGCCGCTCGTGGAAGCGGTCGAAGCCCGAGATTATCGCAACGAGCCTTTGCGCTTTATGCTGGTGGGTGCGGCTTTCTTCCGAAAAGGCGGTCGAGAGATTTTACAAACCTTCGAAAATTTAGTCCGTCAAGAAGGTTTACCGCTAAGGCTTACCATCGTGAGTGCGCTGCGCTTGGAGCCTTACGCTGCGCATGAAACTGAAGCAGATGCGGCTTGGGCAAAGCAGAAGCTTTCGGAAAATGCGGATTGGATTGAATGGTACCCGCAGCTTCCCAATGCAGAAGTGCTCGAGCTATTGAAACGTACCGACGTTGGGCTGCTGCCGAGCTATGCCGATACTTATGGTTTCTCGGTGCTGGAAGCCCAAGCTTGCGGTAAACCGGTCATCACCACCGATATTCGCGCTTTGCCGGAGATTAACCCCGAAACAGCCGGCTGGTTGATTAAAGTTCCTAAAAACGAATTAGGCGAGGCGCTCTATACCACGCCAGAAGAACGAGCAGAGCTGAGTAACGCGATTCAAACTGGCTTGGAAGCCATCGTGCACAGCATTGTGGAAGACCCAGATCAAATTGCCTTCAAGGGGGCA
>ERZ1026800.974-NODE-974-length-20695-cov-4.542736_pt1 | contig 20695 bp, 17 predicted proteins | sample MGYA00520873_ERZ1026800 | MGnify/ENA primary metagenome ERZ1026800 (study PRJEB33270, sample SAMEA104284475) | anaerobic digester metagenome | biome: Anaerobic digester microbiome; feature: mesophilic sludge digester; material: Anaerobic digester biomass | place...
GTATCCAATACATGTGGGTTTCATGTTACTTGGTTTAAATTTTTTTTTAAAAATAGAAAATCCGGCGGAATTTGTTGCCTTGAAGGAGAGATTATAACTTGAAAGAGGGATTTTTTAATTGGTATTTTGTTCATAAGAAAATGTTTTGTCCACCCCCAAAGCTAAGGGATCGCAAAGAAAAACGTTTCATGAAGGGTGTTATATCATTTCCGGGATATGTTTTCGCGCTGAGTAAAGGGTTATGTCGGAGCCTGTGGCACATTTGCATTATCTTTTTATTTTTGTCAGGTTAACGTACATACAGCATGAAAACCACAAGCATCAAATGCGCTAACACATTTTTATATAATTTTCAGTATGTGATTCTCCCATTTGATAGGAGGAAGGCATCTGACCTTTAAAATAACATATACGGATGAATATGAAATATTTACGACTTGGCATCCTGATAATTGCTTTATTGTCTTTAGTTCCGGTTGTTGATTCCCAGTATCTTGCACCTGAGCAAAGGGTTTACACGCGACAGGATACATTAAGAGGATCGATTACACCCGAAAGGGCATGGTGGGATCTTACATATTATCACCTTGACATTAAGGTCAACCCGGCCGACAGCACGATTTACGGTTCCAACACCGTGAATTACAGGGTTAAATCGGCTGCCGACATTATGCAGATAGACCTTCAGCCGCCCCTTGAACTGACAAGGGCGGAACAGAATGGTAAATCGCTGAATTTTACCCGGGAGGGAAATGTGTACTGGATACGGATGGCAGAAGAACAGGAGCCGGGCAGGGTGTATTCACTGGTTCTTGATTACGGCGGCCAGCCAAAGGTTTCCCGGAGACCACCCTGGGAAGGTGGGATAACCTGGGAGCGCGACAGCCGGGGCCTGCCCTTTGTCGCGTCCTCGTGTCAGGGCGACGGAGCCAGCCTCTGGTGGCCGTGCAAGGACCATATGTACGATGAACCCGACAGCATGCTGATAAGCGTTAACGTGCCATCGAATCTGATGAACGTATCAAACGGCCGTCTGAGAAATGTTGAGAAACACAGGAACAATACCACAACATGGCATTGGTTTGTGGCAAATCCCATCAATAACTACGGAGTGAATATAAACATAGCCGACTATGCCCATTTCTCGGAGATATTCAACGGGGAGAAAGGGAAGCTTCAATGCGATTATTATGTACTGAAGGACGATCTAGAGAAAGCAAGGGTACAGTTCAGACAGGTGCCAATGATGCTGGCTGCCTTTGAATACTGGATGGGACCCTATCCCTTCTATGAGGACGGATACAAGCTTGTTCAGACTCCATATCTTGGGATGGAACATCAAAGCTCAGTGACCTATGGCAACGGATTCATGAACGGATACAAGGGCAGAGACCTGAGTGTTTCAGGCTGGGGAATGAAATTCGATTTCATAATTATACACGAGTCGGGTCATGAATGGTTCGCAAACAGCATCACTCATGAAGACGCTGCCGATATGTGGGTACACGAGAGTTTTACAAATTATGCAGAGAATCTATATGTTGAGTACTACTACGGCAAGGAAGCAGGAAGGGATTATGTTCTGGGCTGCAGGGGAAACATCAGGAACGACCGGCCAATAACAGGCGTTTATAATGTCAATGTCAGCGGGTCGGGCGATATGTACTACAAAGGGGGCAATATGCTCCACACTCTGCGCCAGATAGTTGATGATGATGAAAAATGGAGGGGAATACTCAGGGGACTGAATAAGGATTTCTACCACCAGGTTGTCAGGGGATCGCAGATAGAGAATTATCTGTCGGAAAAAACAGGTCTCGACCTGAAGCCCTTCTTTAACCAGTACCTCAGGGATGTCAGAATACCGGTATTTGAATATTATGTTCAGGGGAACAAGCTTAGCTTCAGATGGAATAACTGCGTCAGCGGGTTTAATATGCCACTGAGAATATATGTTTCGGGAGTACGGAAAGACATAGTTCCGACGACCAGCTTCACCACCATCGAACTCGACAGCGAGAATCCTGAAATCAAAGTCGATGCAAATTATTATGCCGGAATCCTGAACATGACGGGGAAGTGATTTATTTAAACCCGGTATTTGTTGCAGAATTGACTTAATGCTGGCGGGAGATGGAAATTTTGTGTAAATTTCCATTATCAAAATATTCCCCGTCATGAAGAAAACAGCCATAACTGCAGCAGCTATTGTTTTTTCTGTTCTTATATGCAATTCTCAGGAAAAACCTTTCCTTTCCGATATCTGGTCTTATCTCGAAAATCCCGCGGTTTTTGAGCGAAACCAGGTTGAGGGACATGTTCCCATGGTGCCATGGTCCAATGCAGATCAGGCATTAAAGGGAAATCCTGAAAAAAGTCCTTACCGACTGTCGCTGAACGGAATATGGAGATTCCATTATTCCGATACACCGGAGGGAGTTGTACCCGGCTTTTACAGCGAAAGATTCAACGACAGGTCGTGGGATACCATCAGGGTGCCATCCAACTGGGAGATGAAGGGTTATGGCGACCCTTTGTTCAGAAATGTGACAACCCCTTTTAAGCCTGATCCTCCAAAGGTTCCAAGGGAATATAATCCGACCGGATCGTACCGGCGAACTTTCAACATCCCTTCAACCTGGAAAAACAGGGAGATCTTTCTGAGAATGGAAAAAACCGCTTCGGCTTCCTTTGTATGGATTAACGGGCGCGAGCTTGGCTACAATGAAGGCGGTCAGGAACCTGCCGAATACAATATCACATCTTATGTCAGAAGCGGCAGGAACACGATTGCCGTTGTGGTTTACAAATACTCCGACGGATATTACCTTGAGGATCAGGATTATTGGCGTCTGGCGGGCATCTTTGACGATGTCTGGCTGTATTCGGCTCCCAAAACCCATATCTTCGACTGGGCAGCAGTTACGGATCTCGATGACAATTACACGGATGCAATGCTCAACCTGACGGTTGCCGTGAGGAACAATGACGGGATACCCGCGAATAATATGCAGATTCGTGCAACACTCTACGATAGTGAAATGAAGGCGGTGAAGACGATGCTTACCGGGAAATTCAGCGTCATGCCCGATTCGCTTACTGAGGTCGGGATAAGTGAAAATATAACAGCACCTGCCTTATGGTCGGCCGAAAAGCCAAACCTCTACAAACTGACTTTTGAGCTTATTGATCCTGAAGGGGTTACAGAAGCAGTGTCGGGTCGGATTGGTTTCAAGGAAACAGAAATAAGGGATCAGGTATTCTATCTCAATGGCAAGCCGGTAAAGTTGAACGGCATCAACAGCCATATGCAGCATCCCGTTACAGGTCATGTAATGGACGAAGCCACGATCAGAAAGGATATGGAGATATTCAAAAGGTTTAACATAAACTGTGTCAGGACTTCTCACTATCCCCCTGTTATAAAATATCTTGAACTGGCAGACGAGTATGGCATCTACATTGTTGATGAAACGGGCGACGAGGCTCATGCAACCGAGTATTTGTCGCGGAATCCCGACTGGGAGCAGATGTATCGTGAAAGATCGAGAAAGATGGTTCTTCGCGACCGCAACCATCCGTCGGTTCTTTTCTGGAGTGCCGGCAACGAAAGCGGCGAAGGGGATAATATTTGTGCAGTGATTGATGAAGGCAAAAAATACGATGCGACCAGGTACTGGATGTACGGTGGAAATGCAGCTCTTCATCACTGCGAAGATATAATCGGTCCGAGATATCCCCAGCTAAGGGATCTGTACACGAAGGTATTCAACATACCGGTTTCCGAGGATCCCAGACCTTCATTCCTCGATGAATACCTTGCAGTGACGGGCAACGGGGGAGGAGCTCTCGACGATTACTGGGAACTGTTCTACAACAATCCCAGAAGTATGGGCGGCGCCATCTGGGATTTTGTAAGTACCGGAATTAGCGAGAAGATAAGAACGCTAAAGGACAGTTCGCCAAACAATGTGCAGACCAATATTATGGGAAGAGCAAAGCTTGTTGCCGGCAGGGAAGGGAAGGGCATTGATCTTAACGGACACGACCAGTGGGTTGAGGTTTACAGGCATGAATCGCTCGAAAAAAGCTGGAATAGCCTTACACTTACTCTGTGGGTGTACCCGAGGGAGCTCAGTTCATCGTCTGGAACTCTCATCACCAAGGGCAACTGGCAATATGGTATCAGACAGGTGAATGACGAAGCTCTGGAATTCTATGTCACCACTCGGCAGAAAGAGACAGTGCAGATGCCTCTGCCTGATAACTGGAAGAACAACTGGCACCATGTCACGGCTCATTACGACGGTTCAGCCATATTTCTCACAATCGACGGGGTTGAAAGCAAGCGCGTACCCCTTTCAGGAAATATACGAAACACCCCTTTCCCGGTCAATATAGGGAGGGATGCCGAAATACACGGACAGGAAACATCTGTTTACATCTGCGATGCAGTTATTGACCAGGTGGGAATATTCCCTGAATTCATTTCAGCGGATAAGCTTGGCAAACCGGCAGCCGGAACAAGGCAGCAGGCTGAACTGTGGCTCGATTTCGAGGAAGAAAGTACCGACGGGGAATTCTTCAGTTACGGAATTGGTGCCAGAACTTACGGATCAATCTGGCCCGACAGACGTCCGCAGCCGGAGATGTGGCAGATTAAAAAATCGGCCCAGCCGGTAAGCGCAAGACTTGTCTCGGCTGAAAAGGGACTGGTGGAAATAACAAACAGATATCTTTTCACGAACCTGAACGAGCTTGATGCCCGCTGGTCGCTCCAGCGAAACGGGGATTTGCTTCAGGAAGGAAAATTGGAAATAAATCTTGAACCGGGTCAGAAGAAGGTGGTCGGAATACCTTTTGCAAAGCCTGAAGCAGAGGAAGGAGCCGAATATTTCCTTAACCTCAGTTTCCATCAGAAAGAAAATGAACTTTGGGCCGATGCGGGATATGAAATTGCATGGGACCAGATGGCGCTTCCATATCATATTCCGGCAGATTTGACATCAAGGGATGAAGGCATGACGCTTACGATGCAGGCATCAGGAAATGATCTGATTGTCAAAGGCAGGGATTTCGAATATTTGTTTGACGCTTCCACTGGATCGCTGAACTCAATGAAGATAGCCGGCAGGGAAATGATCCGAAAAGGCCCGCGACTGAACGTCTGGAGAGCTCCGCTTGCAAACGAGACCGATTCGTGGACCTTCTGGTCGTCGAACAACAAGCATAGGACAGACGGTTACGGCAGGATGGCAGCAACAGAATGGTATTCGGCAGGCATTGACAAAATGAGCTTCCTTCCCGTATCATTTTCCTATGAGAATTCAGGGGATACTTCCGTAATTGTCAGATCGCGAAGTATATATTCGACCTCCAACGGGAGAGCTTCCTTCATCGACGTTTCGGAATACATTATCGACGCTTCGGGCACGATGCTGATACGGAATTCTGTAATTCCAAACGGACAGATGCCTTCATGGCTGCCGCGTGCAGGGCAACAGTGGATACTGAATGGCTCCCTGAAGAATATGAGATGGTTCGGACGCGGTCCCCAGGAAAACTATCCCGACAGGAAAAGCGGGTATAGGGTGGGTATATATGAATCGACTGTGCAGGACATGTATGAACCTTATCTGATTCCCCAGGATTATGGACTGAGAACGGATAACAGAATGGTTAGGATAACGGGCGATGACGGTGCTGGCCTTGAGTTCAGAGGTGATAAGTTGTTCAATTTCAATGCATATCCTTTTTCGGATGATAATCTTACAAAGGCATTGTACACTTACCAGCTTCATCCCTTCGACGGCATTACGTTCAACTTCGATTATGCCACCAGCGGAGTGGGATGCACGGCAACGGGCGTCTTTCCCGAATACCAGGTTATGCCGGGTAGATTCGATTTTGTTGTAACGGTGAAGCCGGTAATTCCCCGCGATTATCAGCCGAATCTTCCCTGAAAAACTTTGCAGGGCTTCATCGCTGCTGCCTTTGGTGTAGCTGATGTAGCCGAGGTAGTGACTTGCTAATGGAAGTTATTGAAAGAGTTGGTGAATAACAACGGAATTTGCTAAATTTGGGTAGCTTAATGTCTGTTGGTATGTATACTTACACATTCGGAGGTAAGAACGGTACAAGACATGTTCTTCATGAAAGTAGCGACCTGGTAGCCGTTCGGACAAAAAATTCGAGGGATCTCGATACTGCCGTTATCTCTGAAAAGGGAAAGAAAGCGCTACTCAGCCTCAAACTTGTTGCCGAATTCCCTGAAGCCGATATAACGGTATTCAGGACAAAGGCGGCGGCAAAGGACAGGATTGCTGTAAGGAATAAGGTGAAATCGGTTCTCAGGAAAGAACCCGAGCTCAGGTTTGTCGGAAAGGTTCTCGTTGAGGAGGACGGCAAGACCGTGGTTCTCTATACCGAAAATATCTTCATTAAATTTCACGACGATATAACGGCAGACAAATGTGAAGCGATCCTATCGGATAGTCATCTTAAAATAAAACAGAAAACTGGCTTTGCAGAGAACAGCTATTTTGTTAGCGCACCGGAAGACACAGGGCTTAGGATTTTCGGGATAGCTGAATCGCTTCTTCAGATGAAGGAGGTCGAACTGTGTCATCCTGAGCTTATCAGGAAAAGGGGACTGAAAAAGATCGATCCCCGGCAATGGCACCTGATGGCAACAACTATCGGCGGCGTCAGGATCGATGAAGGAGTCAGCGCCGATATGGCCCATAAGTTTACCCTCGGCGAGAATGTTACGATAGCTCTTATCGACGATGGTTTTGATATTGACCATGCCGAGTTCAACAGTCCGGGAAAAGTAGTCCATTCGCGCGATATAGCGTCGAACAGCAATAACCCACGGCCGCAAAACGGCTGGGATAACCACGGAACTGCATGCGCCGGTGTTGCTCTTGCCGGAGGAAGGGAAGCATCAGGAGTGGCCCCGCTTGCCCGCCTGATGCCCGTCAGGCTCAGTTCAAGCCTTGGATCTATTGCGGAGGCAAACGCTTTTCTATGGGCTGCCGACCACGGAGCCGACATAATATCATGCAGCTGGGGTCCGGAAGACGGCAACTGGTCCGATCCTGCCGATCCCGTCCATACTACACTGGTAGATCTCCCCGACAGCACGAGGCTTGCTATTGACTATGCCGTTGCAAAAGGACGGGGAGGAAGGGGATGCGTGATAACATTTGCAGCTGGTAACGGTAACGAGGATTGCCGCTTCGACGGCTATGCAAGCTATCAGAAAGTGATGGCCGTGGCTGCATGCAACGATAACGGCAAAAGATGCATCTACAGTGATTACGGAAAGGAGATATGGTGTTCATTCCCAAGCAGCGACCTGGGATATGAACCATTCGAACACCCTGAACCACGGACACCGGGACTTTTTACAACCGACAGAACGGGAAAGCCAGGTTACAATCCGGAAGGCGATTATACCGACAGCTTCGGAGGAACCTCAGGCTCATGCCCTGGCGTTGCGGGAACTGCTGCCCTGATACTGTCGGTAAACCCCGGTCTGACATGGAAACAGGTAAAACAGCTTATAAGGGACAGCTGTGATAAAATTGATACGGAAGGAGGTAATTACGACCCGGACGGACACAGCATATTCTATGGATTCGGACGGGTGAACGCGGAAAAAGCGGTTATCATGGCTCTTTCGCTTAAAACGGCCTCGGATCAAAGAAGGAAGCAGAGACCGCGTACAAGGAATTCGGGTGTAAACCGAAAAATAAATGCATAATAATCATCAACACCATGAGCAGACAGATTATTTCATCGAAGGACATCTTAAGAATGGGCCGGACACACACGGAGAACAAGACCGCCGGTCAGCAATCATTGCAGCTTAGCCCTGATACCTACACTGACAGGTTGTTTAAATACATCCCGGCTGAGCTTGTGGCAGGATACATCTTCGTTCTCGGAATGATGGAGAAACTGACAGAGGCCGGAGAGCTAAGAGCGCTTCAATGGTCGTTGTTCGCGGTCTTTCTTATCCTCACTCCTCTTTACCTGTGGAGAGTGCAGAAGGTTAAAAAGATCAGCCAGCATATTATTTCCGCGTTCTCCTTTGTGGTGTGGGTGTTCGCGCTGGGAGGACCATTCGCACTCTGCAACTGGTACAACCCCGTTCACGGGGCAGTGCTGCTGCCGCTGTTCACTATCACTGTTGCAATAGTGGAAGCAAATTAAGGCATTCTTTTGTCTTTTGAAACGAAAGATATAATAAACCACGTATGGCGCTTTGATGAGAACTCGTCATTTATTATCTTTCAGCCACATATTGACAGTAGTAATAATAAATTATAGAATCATTCTATTAAAATCAAAATTATATTATGATGAAAAAGAAAGTATTATCAATGATCGTGGCAGTTCTGGCTGCCGGAACTCTTTTACTTAACGGGCAGACGCAGGCCGGAAGTGTTCCCGAGGTAATCATGTCGGGATATTCCGCTAAAAACTTCAGCGCCGATCCTGTTTCGGACGGTGATCTGGAAACCATACTGAGGTGCGGAATGAAGGCTCCCAGCGCACGTAATATGCAGCCATGGAGATTCACCGTTGTAAAAAACAGCGACCTGATCAGTGAAGTATTGAGGGGACCGGCTCCGGGAAATGTTCTTGTTATCATTTCGGGGAGTGAGGACAAGCAGCTTGCCATGTTTATGGAGTACGACTGCGGACTCGCGACCCAGAACATGTATATTGCAGCCCAGAGTCTCGGACTCGGAGTTCATATCTATGCCGCTCCGATAGCAAATATCAACTCAAAGAAGGAAAGTTTCGGGATTCCTGAGGGTTTCAGGGCTGTTGCAGCGCTCCGGATAGGGCATATTGACAGCAGTGTGGATGCAGTGTCGTCGGCTTCGCCCCGTAAGTCATGGGAGGAAATGGTAAATTTCAAAGATTAAACCATGGCGAAAAGTCTTACAAAAGTATTATTGGCTGCTGCCATCATTACTGCTTCAGTTGCAGTGCAGGCAGGCAGGGGGCAGGGTATCTCCGAACAGGATAACCCGCTGATAGTAAGGAAATGCAATGATTTCAAAATCACCGGCAATGGAAGCAGTGAGCAATGGAGGAAAACCGAATGGGTGAATCTTACTCATCAGGGGTCGGATTACATTGATTATGTCACCAGGGTAAAAGTGTTGTATTCGGAAACAGGAATTTATTTTCTTTTCGATTGCGAGGATAAGAAGCTGACAAGTACTTTCAGGGCCGATAATCTCAATCTTTGGGAAGAAGATGTGGTTGAGGTTTTTCTCTGGACCTCCGAAGATTTCCCGGTTTATTTCGAGTATGAACTATCCCCGATGAATTACGAGCTGCCTATTATTGTTCCCAATTACAAGGGGAAATTTCTTGGCTGGCTTCCCTGGAATTACGAAGGTGACAAGAAAGTAGTCCATGCAACATCAGCAAGGGGAGGGGAGAAGGCCGGCGGAGCACAGGTTGATGGGTGGATGGCCGAGTTTTTCATACCATACAGGCTTCTGGAACCCCTTCCCAAGGTTCCGCCGCAGTCAGGAACCAGATGGAGGGCAAATATGTACAGGATAGATTACGACAAAGGAGCTTCCCATTTTTCATGGAAGAAGACAACAGGCACTTTCCATGACTATAACAATTTCGGGACTTTTGTCTTTGAGTAAAGTAGGAGTACTGTAACTTTTACTTGCCGTTCCTCAGCGATCCTTCAATAAGGCTCCTGACATCGGAGTTCCGGGCGTAATCGATGGCTGTTTTTCCCTGACTGTCCTTCAGTCCGGGATTGGCTCCTCTTTCCAGCAGCATTCTGACAATGTCGGTGTGTCCATTCATTGAAGCCACCATAAGGTCGGTGTATTTCATAGTTCTAGTCGGATCAATCCTGGTATTCTTCTTCAGGAAGATCTTAACCACGGCAACATGACCGCTTCTGAAAGCCTTGATAAAGGCAGTCGCCCTATCTGAACCGGCAATAATATCATCGATCGGTCCTTTGTGGTCGGAAATATTGACTGCTTCAAGGGCTCCGTCGTCGCGGGTGGCTATCCTCGCGGTAATATTGTCGCTGAAGCTGAAATCCTTATTGTAACCACTGTACAGTTTTTTGTTGATGCTGTCGGCTATTTCGTCTCTTGCTGTTATGACAAGCGCCCTTGTGCCGTCAGTGTCGAGCGAATCGGGCCGGGCACCCCTTTCAAGAAGGGTTTGTACTATGGGAGTATGGCCGTTCATCGCTGCCAGAAAGAGGGCGTTTGATCCGTCGGACGATTTAATGTTTATATCAGCGCCGTAGGCAATAAGCATTTTTGCATAGTCGGTTTGTCCGAGCATGGCAGCCGTCATCAGGGCGGTAGTCCCGCTGTTGTCGCTCAGGTTTACATCTGCGTTGCTGTCAAGAAGAAGCATTGCAGCATAGGTGTTCCCGAAGAGTGATGCCTGGATCAATGCAGTAGTCCCGTTCCTGAAATCCTGCATATCGGGATCTGCACCGTTTTCAAGAAGCAGGCTGACTATCTCTTCATGCCCGTTCTGCGATGCAAGCATCAGCGCTGTATAACCGTCGGCTGCCTGAAGGTCGGGCCTCGCTCCCCTGGCAATAAGCATCCTGGCAACTTCGGGGTAACCGTTCTGCGATGCCATCATTAAGGCATTTGTCCCGTCAAGTGCCTTGATGTCAGGATCAAATCCCCTTTCAAGCATCATTTTTACAATCTTGTCGTGACCGTTATAGGCGGCAAACATGCCCGAGGTGGCGCCGTCGATTGCCTGTATGTTGGGATCGGCTCCCCTGCGAAGCAATATCCTGCATGCCCTCGCGTAGCCCTTGGAAGCTGCATACATAAGCAGACTCCTGTCGTACATGTCGGTGTAATTTACATTGGTCATCGACCGGGCAAGTTCGACCGTGGATCTTATATCCGCAGCCCTTTCCTGCCGGGCAAGAGATTTGACTCCGGAAGCGCCCTGTCCATAAGTTTCGGAAAGAAGAAACATCATCGAAACTACTGTCAGCGTTAAGAAATATTGTATTTTCATATATCCGCGGAATAATTTTTCTGGTATTCAGCCAATAAACAAATAAATAGCCTGAAAGTTCTTTCTTACCCGTTGTGAAACTGACAAACTATAAATATACAAAAAATCAGGGAGGAAATCAATAGCGGATTATTTCGTGAAACAGCCGGAGGAGCTTTTAAGAATCAACCGCCCCGTGCTGTGATTCCTCGCCAGGAAGCTTTGCAGGGTTCAGAAAAATCAGGAAGAAGATCATGGCGAATGAAAGCTCGTGAAGCTCACTGTCGCGGTACATCCCGATAAGAAGTATCATCAGGGTAACTGCAACGATGACAATGATATGGTGAAGCCGGGGAAGAGGCACGCAGAATTTGTCATTTAGCTTTCTTATTGCAGGCACTTTCAGTACCAGCGGCTTCCAGAACAAAAAATAAATGCTGAGAACAAGGAACAGCAGACGCGAAAAAATTATCTTGTTGACGCTGTGTCCGCCAATAACCAGGTTATGCAGGTTTGTTTCTGCCTGCTTGTTGTGCTTGAGAAAAAATTCGCTGCTTTCGATTCCGAATATCCTTTGTCCCCAGCTGATTTCATCACCGGCGGCAAAGAAAAAAAGGAAAGCCAGCAGAGCCCATGTCAGCACACCCAGGTTATTCTTTACAGACCGGTAGGAGAATGCCCGCCAGATGCAGATTATACATGCGAAAAGCAGAAAAACCACGGTCGTGTATTCAACAAATCCATCTTCCCTGACAAGTTGCTGAAAGGTTTCTTCATCGGGCAGAAACCTGAGGTATAATGCATAGATGATTATCAAAAATAGGGCAGAGCTTACCAGAATCTCAATGCCCCGTATAGTTCTTTCTTTATCCATTTGGGGTGAATTGATATTTACAAAAATAGAAAAAATAATCATAACGGTCTGCAGACAGACTTTAAACCGGTCTGCTCAATCATTGTTGCCGGTTTGAATAATTCATGCCTGGGTTTATGAGACCGCGTATTATCTGTTTACATGGAGAAACTAATTACTTGAGCAATACACTAAAATCTGCTTAACCGGAGTTATAATTGTTGAATATTTTGATTAGGGAAATAAACAATTGATTAAGTTTTGATATTTACGGTACTTTCGTTCAAAACGAATAATTAATGTTATATTAATATAATTAACAGTACTCAATTAGAAAAGAAAACTTTTGTCAATGACAGACCTGTTTTTATCACAATCCATTATTGTGATTGATAAGTTCGATTTATTATTAGAGTGTAAAAAGTATTGAACAAGTGGATATAGCCTCTTTGAAGTTTGCATTTTGGGCAATTGTATCAGTTTTTATATATTATTTTCTGCCTTTCAGATTCAGGGTGGCTTATCTTGTCATACTGAGTTGTTTATTCTGTGCTACTTATGATATTTACCTCCCGGTTTATCTTGCAGTTTATGCGGCGTTAAACTTTTTCATCGCACAAAAATTACCCTCTCATCCGTCCAAAAAAGCATTATTTCGCCTGGGCATTGTTTTAAATTTAACTCAATTGATATTGATCCGGTATGCGTCTTTTGCAATCGATCCAATACTGGAGTTGTTTGGTACAGATATTAAGGTATCTGTATTATCAAGCATTATAATACCAATTGGAATGTCCTATTATACGCTCCAGGGCATAGGTTATCTCATAAATGTAAAGATGGGTTGGGAAAAACCGGAGAAGAATTTTCTACGCTTCTTTCTTTATATCATATTCTTTCCAAAGTTTATTTCAGGTCCTATTGAGAGATCAAATCTATTTCTGCAGCAATTTCCACTTAAAAATGAATTTGACTCTTCAAACCTTACTGAAGGGTTCAGACTGGCGTTGCTGGGCTTTTTTAAGAAAATAATCATCGCGAACCATCTTGGCAATTCGATATCTCAACTTTATTCCTGTACTGATGATTATATGGGTTATCAGATAATTGCACTTATCCTGTTACAGCCCTTATATCTTTATTTCGACTTCTCAGGTTATACAGATATTGCTCTCGGATTTGCAAGGGCGTTTGGAATAAAGCTTTCTCCAAACTTTAACAAACCTTTTCTTTCAGAGAATATGACAATATTTTGGCGCAGATTTCATATTTCACTTTCTTCCTGGTTTAACGATTATGTTTTCAAACAAACAAGTTTCAGATTAAGAAGGCTCAAGGGAAAAGCTACAGTGATTGCTGTTTTCCTGACATGGATTTTATTTGGAATATGGCACGGGGCCGGGTGGAATTTTATGGTACTGGGTGTTTTACAGGCTTTAGCTATATACTATGAATTCAGAACCAAAAATTTCCGGGTTAAACTTTTTTCACTGATCCCGGGCTATTCCCGGCAGTTGGCAGGAAGGCTGTTTACCTATTGCTTTTATGCATTATCCCTTACTTTCTTCTTCGCTCCTGACCTGCCATCAGTTTGGCGGGTCTTTTCGGAGATTTCCAGTCCTCTTGAAATACAAAAGATAAGCTTGTTGAACAAGTCATTACTTTTTAGCATGGCTTTAGTGGTTATTTTCCTATTATATGAAGTTTTACAGAATGATTTTAATTCAGTCTACAGAAAGATCCATATGTTATGGATAAATAATAAGGCTGTCAGAATAATTGTTTATTATGCAGGGTTATTTCTGATTCTTACCCAGTTAGATGGTAATGCATCATTTATTTATGAAATGTTTTAATTAAAATGAGGTCTCTGTTAGGATACATAAAAAGAACACTGGTTTTTCTGGCGCCTTTCCTGGTCTATCTCGTGGTCTATATCGCTATAGATCCATTTATGGTCATTTTCAAGTATGATGATTTTAACAGAAGGTCACACATACCCAAAAACCGTGATTATGTTTCGTCAGAGGTTTATATGAGGAACAGGGAAAAGGAAAAATATAATTCATTTATATTCGGCTCATCAACAGCCTTGTTTGTTCGTCCCAGTATGTGGATGACATATCTTCCGGATGCAGCAAAAGTCTTTTCATTCGATGCCTCGCGTGAAAATATAATTGGGATCTGGTCCAAGATAAAGTATATTGATCATATGAATGACAGGATTGATAATGCGGTATTCGTGATAGATTATAATTATGCTTTTGACAAACTGGATAAAGAAAATGTTCTTTTTGTTAAGCATCCCCGGATATACCGTTCTTCGTGGTGCAATTTTCAGTATTTGAATTTGCTGAAGATATTTGATGTTAATTTAGTCCGATCCATGGTAGTGTATGGTTTAACGAATGAGTTCAAACCTTACATGTCTGATTGTTTGCTGAATGAAAGGTCGTATATTGATCTTGTTACAAACGAGTATGTAAATTTCAGCATTCAGGAGGAACTCAATACTGATTCATTAAGATATTACGAAATACGGCAGGACAGATTTCCTGAAAGAAGCGGAAAAGAGTGCGAATACAGGCAACAAATAACCAATGATCATATTGAAATGCTGAAAGAGATAAAAAGCATATTTGTAAAACACGGTACGGACTATAAATTTATCATATCACCCAACTACCAACAGCTTTCTTTTAATAAAGACGATCTGGAAATTCTCCGGTCTATCCTTGGTGCCGATCATGTCTTTGATTTTACAGGAATCAACAGTATCTCGGATGAGAAATCCAATTTCTACGATGCTCTCCATTTCAAACCATATGTAGGAAAGCAACTTCTTGACATAGCCTATAATATTCAATCAGGCTTGAGCAATTGTCTGTAGAATAGATAATTGCTCGCTGCAAGAGACTCTCCCGGCTGTCAGGCTGGCAACGACGCCCTGACAGGTCGGTATATGCAATTGGTCCTCTACACCAGGAGTGCGAAAATACGCGCCGCGGTGACTCAAAGGAAATGTACTTATAACCGAAGCGTCAGCAATAATAGGTTTTCAGATAATTCATTTAATGCCAGGATTCTAATAGCTATATTCTTCTCGGAGACGAATAGAACCAATTAAAATAAAACGTGTTATGCGGTTGAAAATATGTCCTGGAATCTTGAGCGTATTACACCTTATGTTTAAGAAGGTTAAATTCACACGAATTTTTGTCGAATAACAATAACTGGCTTATTGTTATTCGATAAATTCTTTACCTGAAACGATAATAATTTTGACAAAAACTGCCACGCTTCATACACTCAACCGTTTTCATTATGAACATATCACTGATAGCAAACATGAATATTTCCTCAGACTATGAAAATCATAAAAATAATATCCAGCCCATTCATAAAAAAGTGCGAATTTGGCATACAGATGAACACTGATGCAGTAATGCTGAAATATGGAACGATTTTTGTGTAATTATCCATAGTGTAATTAGGCTTTAACCTTTTTAAGGCCCTGATGCACATAACGATTAAGCTTATATACATAATACTATGAAAAAGGCTGCTCTGATGATTTTGGCATCAATAATTTTTCTATCATGCGGGAAAGAAAACAATGATATTCTTATTGGGAAATGGAGGCTTGTAAAAGGTTATGATATAATGGCTGGTGGTGATTACGACATCCCTGACGAAGACCAAAGATTTGAAGAATATACTATGGACAATATAAGAATTCAATATGACTTAAATGAAAACGAAATATCCAGGTGTAATTATTCAGCGACAAATACCTCTGTTACAATTTTTGGGAAAGAGGATGGTGGAGATGAATGGAGCTTCACTTATCAGTATTGGTTTCAACACGATACTCTTGCAATAAAACATGATGGAGGTTGGGAGTACTATAATGAGTATTTTATCCGTGTCAGATGATGATGTAATTCGTTGAAATGAAAAAGCAAATCAAATTCGGTGTACCAAACCTGGTCATTGTACCAGGTCTGGTTTGTATAATGTTATCAGGCTGCTCCACATTTAACAAGATATACTCGGAAGAGGATATTGTTTACTCAACCAAAAGATTTGAACTCAAATATGACTGTAAAGACCGGGATCGAAGAATGCCTTTCTATTTCACTCAGTCAATCGTTAAGGAAGTAGATCAAAACAATAATGTGTCTTATCGCGCCTATGACGTTCTGTCCCTGACCAGTTCCAGCTTCAAATTTGATGAGAAGGCAGTCTTGATTATTGATAATAAGCCATATCCCATGGTGATTGATAGAATTGAACTTGAAAATGTGAAAACCATTTCAGAAAACAGTACTGATATCCAAACCTTAGACTCAACAACCGTTTCTGTAATCACGGGGTATTCAGAAAACAACAGGAAAATTACCAGATTCAGCTACAAGATACCGGTTTCAACTATGATGGAAATCAAAAAGGCAAGTAAGATATATATTCGTTACTACTCTGGCCCGAATATGATAACAGTTAAACCTAAAAAAATTAGCATTAAGAAGATAAAAGAGTTGATCGACACTTAATAAATCTTTGTGTTTGATGACAGGAACGTATAGGCAATATCTTTGTCATAGTTTTTATACTATACTTTGACAATTTCATCTTGAACCCCACATGAATTGCATACACAAACACGTAATGAATATAATTTTCAAACATGTGGGTTCCCTGTCTGCCGACAGGCAGGCATCAGACCATTGAAATAATAATTATATACTGATGAAACAAAATCTTCATAAAAACTTAACACCTTTTCTCTCCTGGTTATATATAAGGCGAGTATTTTTGTATTTATCTGACTTTTAGATGTGTGAAAACGAAATCCTCTTTTTTACTAATCTTTTCGATTACTGCTTTTTATATTGGCTGGGGAGTCTCTCAGCTAATAAGTATAAAAACGCGATACTCACTACTGTCAAGCCTGTTGTTTTCTATTGTTTTTACAGGTCTGATCGGATGTTTTATCCCAATATATTTAAAGAACAGATTTCATTGGAGCTACAATAAACCAGGTTCAAACAGAATAGCAGGTTATCTTTTCCTGATCCTGGCAATAGTGTTTTCAACAATATTATCGGGAGCCTTTGTTAAAGCCATTGATTTGAAATATTCGTGGAGCTTGATTCTGAAATATATACTGCTGTTTTTCCCTATGTCTCTGGGAATTGGCTTGTTCGCGTTTTTATTAATTCCTAACATGATACAGGATTGGAATAAGAACAAAATTAAAAGCGTATTGTTAGTTTTTTCAATAAGCTTCTTTTTCTTTCTCTCATTTTATGTTGATTCCCTGTTTCAGGATATTGAGTTAGCCGCTACTATGGGATTTATCGGATTGTTACTGGGACTGAGCTATGTCTTTCTTGGAAACTTCTGGGTTGTTTATCCGGCGCTTTTTATAATAATGTTGGTGAACACATTAGCTGACAACAAGTACGATGAATATAGCTACTGGGTTGTAATTGTCAGTACTCTATTGTCTTTAACAATACTTATGTTTGATTTTATAAAGAATAGAAAAAACAAAAATCTATATAAGAATGACAACGGGAAAAGATAAATCACTTCAGACCGTCCTGGATAAAATGGTTGATGCCAAAAAAGTATTCGGGACATCATTTGCTTTTAAAAAAGATGGAGTAACCTGGCAAGGGGCATCGGGTAATTTAACCATAGACCGACCTTACTTTATTGCAAGCACCACGAAATTATTTACCACTGCGATAATTCTGAAACTGAGAACAGAAGGCAAATTAAGTCTGGAAGACAGAATAAGTAAATACATTGATGCTTCAATTTTATCCGGACTACATGTTTACAGAGGGGAAGATTACTCCGAAAAACTAACTGTCAGACACTTACTTTCTCACACATCGGGTCTTCCTGACTATTTTCAAGACAAAGGAGCAAGCGGGAAGAGTCTGGAAAATGAAATAATGGCAGGTAATGACCAGTTCTGGACTTTTGAACAAGCAATTGAAAGGTCAAAAAAAATGTCTCCTCTTTTTGCACCTGGAACAAAAGGAAAAGCAAAATATTCTGATGCCAACTTTCAGCTTTTGGGAAAAATCATTGAATCCATAACGGGCAAGTCCTATTCCGAGAACTGTCAGGAGCGTATAATTCAACCACTTGATTTGTCAAAAACCTACCTCTATCAGGATGCAACTGATGAAACACCCATGATGTTATATCACAAAAGCAAGAAATTGAATATCCCCAAAGCAATGACATCTTTTGGAGCAGACGGAGGGATGGTTTCAGTTTCTGCCGATATGCTTCTTTTCATTGAAGCATTTTTCACAGGCAAATTGTTCCCGTTAGCCTATATCGACGAACTGCAGGATTGGAACAAGATTTTCCCCCCAATGCGTGCAGGTGTTGGCATTCATCTGTTCAAACTTCCCCGGATTTTTGATCCTGCAGGCGCAATTCCATATTTTATAGGACACTCAGGACTTTCGGGTGCTTTGGCATTTTACAGTCCAAAGGAAAATCTTTATATCGCCGGAACCGTAAATCAAACAGCACATCCCGACATCTCTTTCAGGACAATGATTTCATTAACACAACGCATACTGAAGAGATGAAAGATAAAGGCAATTCAATTACAGTTTTTAATGCCAGATTAATCGGGGTTTTCTTTCTTTTGGCCTTTTTAGCTTATGGTATCGGAAGACAATTATTCGAAAGTACTGATAATCCTGAAAAGTACTTAGGTGCATTACTAATTGTCTCCAATTCGGTGATGGTTCTGTTTATCGGGATTTTATTGAGAAGAACATTGAAACGATACAATCCAACGGTTGGCAATATTTATCTTTTTACAAGAATATTTGAAGCTTTAGCACTTTCAACAATATTCTTAAACGGAAATGTATCAGATGACCCGGGATATTTTTTTGCAATGCTGGTTTTGGGAATTGGCAGTATTCCAATGTGTTTGGCATTGCTTAAACACAAAATTACACCATCCTGGCTCGCGATTTGGGGTGTGATAGGCTATGCCGTTTTTGCCTTTGGCTTTCTGATGGAGCTGTTTGGAAAAGAATGGAGCATGTACCTTCTTGCTCCCGGCGGACTTTGGGAGGTAACTTTTGCCATTTGGTTAATTGTTCGCGGGAGTAAAATTGTAAAACTAAAACAAATCAATTCATAAGCATTATTGATGATAATCTTAAAGGATGTAATTATTTCAGGGGAACGTTTCATAATAGAATAAGATGACGAACATGCTCGAAGAGAAATCATTAAAAACACCAAATGGTGAGATTTATTATTGGTTCAGCAAAAATCGAATAAATTCAGATTTGTGCATTGTTTTCTGTCATGGTTTGACAGCAGACCATTCATTGTTTGAAAAACAAATTGATTTTTTTACATCCAGATATAAAATATTACTATGGGATATTCCTTTACACGGGAAATCAATTCCCTATAAAAACTTTACGTATGATAATGTTGTAGACGGGCTAAATCAGATAATCGAAAAGGAATGTGCAAGCAAACTTATTTTTGTTGGGCAATCGGGGGGAGGATTTATTTCACAGGCATTTATCAATAAATATCCCGATAATGTGCATGGCTTTGTTGGTGTCGGAACCACACCTTTGGGTTTGAAATACTATAAAAAATCAGAACTCTTTTGGGTAAAACATTTTGCGACTATTGCAAAATTGTATCCTTATTCACTTTATCGCAAAGTTTGCCCGAAAAAAGTGGCTGTAACTCCGGAAGCGCGGGATAATATGTACAAAACATTGGTGAGTTTAAGTAAAAAGGATATGCTAAATGCAACCAATGCGGTTTATCAGGAATTTTTGAAGGTTAAGGAGAGCGTTCAGTTTCCTTTCCCTATCCTGTTAACTTATGGAGAGTTTGATAAAGTTGGATTGGTTGCAAAATACAATCAGAACTGGGCGAAGGCGACAAATGCCAGATTAAAAGTGATAAAAAATGCTTCGCACAATGCAAATTATGATAATTCCATGGAATTCAATCATATACTTAATGATTACATAAGAGAGAGAGTGAATAATGAAACCCACATGTATGAAATGCACAAACATTTATGTATATAATTTTCAAACATGTGGGTTCTCCCGCTTGAGCGGGGACCTTTAAAATAAAACTATATGGGGATGAAAAGAGTTTTCATGAAAGACAAATCCAAACTGGTAGAAAGGAATAAAGCACATAAGATTGAACTTTTTACCGAAGAATTAATAAAAGAGCTTCCTGAACCTTTGAAAAAATTCCTTCGGGTTTGCGGGTACATTAACATGCCTGTTCCCGTAAATGCCAATGTTTATTGGACTGAAACCTGGTTAAAAATGTCGCTAACCAAAGATTGGGGAAAACTTCATACAACACAATTCAATTCCGTGAAGCCCATAGCCAGGGTAGCCTATATGAAATTTTTAACTATGCCTGTGGCAGCAAGAGACTTATATCGGGATGGATATGGGGAGATAAACGGAAAGCTATTGAATTTGATTAAAGTAGCTTTCGATAACAGTAAAGAAGTGGCTCAATCGGCACTGATAACGACATTCTGTGAGTTTATGCTTATCCCGGGCTATCTGCTCCTTGATAATGTGAAATGGGAACAGATAGATAATTACTCGGTCAGAGGAGTACTTACAGATAATGAAATTGAAGTCTCAGGGATATTCTACTTTAACGAAGAAGGGTTATTTACCCATTTTGAAACTTACGACCGGTATTTTACAACCGGCAAAAACAGCTATAAGAAAGTTAAGTTCTCGATTATCG
>ERZ1026800.982-NODE-982-length-20598-cov-4.624493_pt1 | contig 20598 bp, 18 predicted proteins | sample MGYA00520873_ERZ1026800 | MGnify/ENA primary metagenome ERZ1026800 (study PRJEB33270, sample SAMEA104284475) | anaerobic digester metagenome | biome: Anaerobic digester microbiome; feature: mesophilic sludge digester; material: Anaerobic digester biomass | place...
TTACCCGTAAAAGATAGAGGACAGAGGCTTAACAGAGAAGACACACGACTGGTGAGGATCATATGCTGAATTACTCTTTTCTTTATTCTTCTCTGGCAATAATGTACCGAAATAAAGATATAAAGGGATATGAGAATATCTTTAGGACATTACTGTGATTTTTCGTAGGGTTCTGCAAACTTCCGGTAACAATCCCCGCACTTCCACGTCGTGTTGCCCGTCGGTACAGCATTGTTATCTGTATCTTCTTTCTTCAATGAACCAGTATCTGTTCTGGGACCACCTTCGGTAAGTTCCTTAATATTTGTTGACCCACATACAGGACATCTCGGACCTTTTTTCATAATTAATCCCCTGTTTTTTTGTTGTACGACAACGCCAGCCTCATGAACTAAAAAATATCACTTTTTTTGACTGTATGCTATTTGTGGATTTCTCATTAAATGGCTCCGCCATTCATTCTTCTACTTTCAGCTTGAACCTTCCAAATTTTTGGCCACTATCCATGAAGGCAGAGGTTGTGCTTTTTTCAAAGATACGCTCTTGCTTTCACAGCTCGGACACTTCGCTGCCCTCTTCTCTTCTTCATATACCAGGAATGCGCGACCGCAATCTTTGCACTCATATTCTTTACCTGGCATTATCTGACCTCCCTGTCTTTTTTATTACTATGAGTATATTGTACTATATCGTCAATGTGCCGTCATCTACATCGATTTGCATCCTCCGTGGTTAAAATATTATCTGGTTTTTTTCTCTGTTTCAGGAGCTTTTCATGCCCACCTCTGTCTATAAAAAACAGATACGTGTCAATCCATATTATAGGAAATTATTCATGAAACCTGTTGCACTTTTTTTATTCTTATGATTGCAGCACTATACATCCTTTTGAGACAATTATTTGCGAGAGGAATTCCCCTGCTCCCGAAGGATCAAAACGATAAAACCTTTTCTCCACACTTTTTTCGAAAAGCTACAACTCCATGGTAGTTCAGCTATCTTTAAGATCCACATCGACAATTGTGGATGTAGTCCACATCATCTTTACACATATTTACAAGAACGATGGTATAAATGCTCTTGAAGCGATCTATTCCTTACCAGTATCTTTAATGGCTACTGTCTACAGGTCTCATCATAGCAACCAGGAACGTGCATGAGTATGCATATCCCATTGTTGCCCGGTTCCAATATTCCAATCAGACAGCGGAAGCAGTGCCATATTCGGAGTGCTGTGTTAGGATTCCTACCCCCGTAAAAGAAATGCATCAACGTACCGTCTTGACATAACAGTTCATATCACAGTCGAATTGTTTATCAGGGATGTCACCAACGCTACTCAAAGAGTTAAATGGATTGCACCGGAATATCCAACACCACAGTTACTCTTGACAAATCAGAGAAATGCAGTGGCAATCGTATCCTTACACTCCGGAACCATCTCGACAGACACTACAAGTAATCGGGGCTTCTCCTATATGAAGATGTGAACGAAGATTTTTTTCCCTATAATACACCCTTCCAGTAAGGTCTTAATACCCCAGATTCCAGGGTGGGAATCTATCTTTTGCTGAGTTTTTTTAAAATTAAACAACATTTTAGTGAACAATCGCGTTCTTTGTGTGCGGTATCTGGTTTTTCCTGCGTTGTGGAAATGGGGGAAAACTTTTCTCTGCCCTCCATGATTATATCACGCTATGAATTATCAAAATATCGTAGTAGGTTGTATCGTTGTAAAAGGAACCTTTGTTGACTTACAGTTCGCAAATTCACCATCCTCCGTCCATGTACTCCACCTTTGACTTCACCAACTCATGACGTTAATATAGAACATCTGGAAGCATATGGTGACTGAGTATGGATAATATGAAGGGTTCCTTATGAAAATCATTCTTAAATCACATATACAATACCTCATGTTGGTATTCATTGGGCTGATTGCGAGCTGTAACAGCACCCATTTTCATGGCAAGAATGAAGACATGTCAAACTTGGCAAGAGGAGCTATTATTGAAGGCACCGCAATTTACAGAGAGCGGATAGCTATTCCACCAAACTCGGTTTTCGAGGCAATTCTTGAAGATGTGACAATTATTGATGCAAAAACCATTGAGATCGGGCAGGTTTCGTTTCGCCCTTCTGGAGGTCCTCCGATCCGCTTCTCAATCACTTTTAATCCCGCAAGGATTGACCCCAATCGGCTCTACTCAGTTAGAGCACACATTCTGGCAAATGGAAGGCCCATGTTTGCTTCGGATAGGCTACATCCCGTTTTGACTCGTGGTGCCGGGCATACGGTGGATATTCTCCTTAAGATGGTGGAACATAATTTTAACAAAAGTATGCCACCCGAAAGTATCACAACCTGTGATTTACAGACCATTGGAGCGCACGGTCTGCGACTGCCTGCAACTTTTCACGGAGATCTTCCGTGCTTTGATTGTCTGGCAATTCGACATCACCTGGACCTCTGGCCGGATCAGGTGTTTCATCTCAGACGGGAATGGGTAGGAAAGAATCTGATTCGTGATGAGGTCGGGAGATGGCGCGTAGACCCCTCCCGGCATGCGCTTATCCTGCATGGTGGCGGGGAGACAAAGGCCCAGTTTCAAATCAGGCCAGGAAACAGACTCAGACAACTTGATATAAAAGGCGCACCCATTGAATCCACTTTACCCTGCGAGTTGCTCGACGAGGGTAAGTTTTCCCCCATCGATCTATCCCTAACATTAGAAGGAGAGATGACGTACATGGCGGACGCAGCGCGTTTCACTGAATGCCTCACCGGTCGGAGCTACCCTGTTGCTCAGGAAGGTGATTTTAAAAAAATCCACAGAACCTACCTTAAGAATGCCAGTAATCCCGGTGCACACCTTTATGTAACCTTTGATGGATCAATCATACACAGCCCCCGGATGGAGGGCGCCAGTATTGAGCGCCGTGTGGTTGTGCACAGGTTCATCGATGCCCGGTCGAACCAAAAATGCAAGCAGTACCAAACAGACGCTTCACTCACAAACACATACTGGCGTATTACGAGCCTTGATGGGCGCCCTGTCAACCCGTTCAACAGTTGGCGCGAACCGCACATTCTTTTCATAAGTGAAGATCAGCGTCAGACTTTCGCTGCAACTGTCGGTTGTAATCAACTGGTGGGTACTTATACTATCACCGGCAAAAACATAGCCTTTAACAATACTGCCTCTACTATGATGGCATGCCCGCCAATACTCGACACCCTGGAGAAATATTTAAATGATATAATTACCAGGACGAAGCAATGGCAACTCAAAGACAATGTCCTTGAATTTATCGATGACAAAGGTGTTCAGATAGCACTATTTGAAGCAGTGTATCTGTGAGTGGTTTTTGCCACCCTGCCCTTCCAGCCCTCCTGCCTCTTTATTTCTCAATTTCCACTCCCCCGCCTGCCTACTTGACTCCTGATCATGGATAATTGTATCGTTTTGTTGAATTCCTGGGAGCAGGGAGCGTCTATTTTATGGAGGTGCTTGAATGAGATTAAATGTATTATTCCTGGTATTGATTGCCTGTTCGGTCGCGTTTTTTATGACTGCAACCATGTCTGATATTGCACAGGGTGCTGAGAAAATGGTAACAGTACAGGCTAAACCTGAGCCGCTTAAGATAGATCTGGCGAGAACAGCAGTGGTAGTGGTCGATATGCAAAACGCCTTCGCATCCAAGGGCGGCATGTTTGATCTTGTAGGCCAGGACATCTCAGGTGCTAAGAGTGTGATCGCTAACAACAAGCAGATTATTACTGCTGCACGGAAAGCAGGGATCAAGGTCATATACCTGCTGATGAGCTACACACCTGATCTTTCAAATAGCGGTGGACCTGGTTCACCAAACTGGTATAAGGAATTCGGCCTTGCCATGATGAATAAGAAACCGGAATATAAAGGAAAGTTCCTCATCGAAGGTACGTGGGACGAGGCCGTTGTGGATGAACTGAAGCCAGAACCAGGTGACATTGTTATACGAAAAATGCGCTACAGCGGCTTTAGAGGCACCAGTCTTGATGTGGTCTTGAAAACATATAATGTAAAATATCTGATTCTTACTGGTATTGCCACCAATGTGTGTGTGGAGTCTACGTTGAGGGACGGATATTTTCTCGATTACTGGCCAATTCTCGTGGCAGATGCAACGAACAATGCAGGGCCTCCAATAACACAACAGGCAACTTTGTGGAATGTGGAAGCTCTTTTTGGGTGGGTTACGTCAACAAAGGATATGGTAAAAGCTATATCCGGCAAGTAAAAACGACGATTCCTTGCTCCCAGGAATACCGATACCTTTCCAACTCGTCACATGGGTACTGCAATCATAAAAACAAAACTGATAAACTGGAGTGCCACAAAACATATAATGAAGAAATAGAGAATTGCGACAACCAGGCGATAATGATCAATGGTTATGGCTTCTCTTTCTTTCGACATGAGTTGATTTACCTTTAATTTCACAGAAAATATGACGAAACATTACACAGTCTGCTTTGACCTGCTTGCCAAGTGGGTAGATGAGGTCGTCCAAACGTTCTGCATGCAGTTAAACAAAAAGTTTTTGCTGTAGCTTAACCTTCGTGGCATTTTTGCGATTAACTCATAGGTGGCGGTTACAGTACTTACCCGCCAATCTGTTATATACCATTACATATTGGACTCGGATACGAGGGATATCAAAAAAATTAAAACGGAGGTTTTTGTATGCTAAAAAATGGCAGAAGGTTGCAGTTATTCATTCTTCTCTCGGTTATCGCTTTCCTGTTGGGTGCGGTGCATGAGTCTTCTGGGGCTTTCCGTGTAATTCAGAGTTCTCCAGGTCGTAATACGCTGTATGTATCATCAGCACATAATCATATAGTGAGAGATTCCACAGGCAAACTTTATGTAGCTTACAGCCTTCAATGGCATAACTACATCCGCTGGAGCAGTGACAATGGAAAAACATGGTCAGAACCCGTGAATACCGAGACGCTTCCCGATTCGATCAGTATCCAGAGCCTTGTTGTAGATACATCAGACAATCTCTATCAGGGTTTCACCTTCAACGTGGGTTCCTTTTTTACCAAATCAACAGACGGCGGCGTTACCTGGACACCTGCGACACAGCTTCATGATGGAGGTTGGGGGGCGTGGGACTACTGGCCTTCCCTGATCATTGACGGATCTGGAACACTCCACACGGTTTATTTCGCTGCTTTTGGCTGGGGGGACTGGCCGGCGAATGTTATTTATAAAACATCTTCTGATAATGGGGATACCTGGAGCCCTGGCATGGATCTTACTGGCATTCCCAATTTGGACAATTACGGACTGGGAGCTCAACATCCCAACATGTATGCCGGGTCCGGGAACAACCTGTTTGTTCTCTACTCAGACTATCTTACCTTTACCGAGCCACATCTTATAACCAAGAAACTCCTTCATTTCAACGGTACAACATGGTCATCACCCCTGACTGTCTCATCAGAAGACATTAGCATGTTGACTGGAGATATTGCTGTCGATTCCAGTGGATTACTCCACATTATTTATCACGAAAAGAATAGCATCACCCAGAATTACCAGATTTTGTACAGAACCTATAACCCAGGCACTCAAGACTTCTCAATGCCCATTGCGCTCACACCAGACTCAACGAATGCATATTATTCAACAATGGGAATCTATTCAGGTGATAAGGTTGTTATCGCCTATGATACCTATGATAATCAAAGTCAGAAGCACGCAGGTGTATTTCTCAAGGATTCCTCAGACAGCTTTGTGTCTACAAAAAGGGTTTCTGTTCATCCAGAGGCGAGATGGCCCAACCTCAGGAGCTCAAAATATGTTATGAACCAGCCTAATGAAATGGATCTCATCTGGATTGAACCAAACAATATTACTGGAGGGGAAGACCTGGTCCTTTTTGTTAAAGATAGTCCTGAAATTGCTGTTTATCCTGACACAATCAATTTCGAGTCTGTATTGTTGAATGAATCTTTACTCCAAACAGTCACAATTACAAATATGGGGTTAACAGATCTCGTTGTTGACTCAATCACCGTTGATGGTACTTCGGCTTCAATGTATTCCGTAAGTCCTGGCGGAGCAACTCCCTGCGAAAACCTCACGCCCATTCTTACCCCGGATTCTTCCTGCACCATCCAAATCATCTTTACCCCTACTGAACTTGGCTCTCAGGACGCGTTTCTCAACATCAACTCAAACGACAACGATATGACTCCACTCCAGATATCTTTGACTGGGAAAGGAGTAATGGCTTTGTTTACACCCTCTGAAGGAACTATCGGCACGGTGCTGACCATTACTGGTTCAGACTTCGGCGAAAAGAAGGGTAAGGTTCTCATAGGGGGTTATCCTACCAAGATTGGCAAGAACGGTTGGACTGATACTGCAATAACCTGCACAGTAAACAAGCCTCTGCCTGAGGGTCCTCATATTGTTGAAATCAGGCCATTGAGGAAGGAAGTAATAATTTTATCAGACCCTTTTATTATGAAAAATCCGGAAATCACCGATGATCCACCATCTTCATCCGGCTTCACCGGTGAAGAGATTACTTTAAATGGAAACTTTTTCGGTCCCAAAAAAGGTAAAGTATACTTTGAGTATGAGCAGGCTGGCACGATCAAGAATAAGAGCTGCAAGGTCAAAGAGTGGTCGATGAACAAGATAGTCTTTGTTGTGCCAAAAACAACAAGGCAATTCCCGGCAGATACTTATCTACTAAAAGTCTCCAACAAGGTGGGGTCAGTTGAGGTAGGAGAATTCACAATTTACAGCGGCAATCCTACTTAGGAGGCATTAATAACAAAGGCAGTAACTTACAGGGGCTGAGTTTTTATTCTCAGCCCTTTTCTTTGTGTCCCTTCAATATAACATTGCGTCATGCACTTAAGGTTGTTTTTAGTCAATAAAGGGCATATTGTAACCCTCCCTCGTGGATCAATTAGCTTTTATGGCAACTTTGTTGCTTACCCAGGGTCGTTCAAAATCTGATTCATGCCTGATTACCGGTTTAAGGGCCATTGCCGTTTTCATTGCCTTCACTCTCACCCAAACCATCCGTTTTCTTGTTATCCCCAATCACAACATACCGGTAGCTTATCCTTACCTCGTCCTCGGCATCACCTTCCACAACACCAGCCTTATTCTTAACCTCGCATATTTCAGTTTTGCCGACTTCCATACAAAGTACTACTGGCAATCTCTTTTCGACTCTTTTCAATGCGTGGTACTGTTCTATGTTGTCCCGCAAGTCTCCTTTCCTTTTTTCCCGCCCTGCTCTCCTATCTTTACCCCTTAATCTGTAACCCTGTTTATTTCCTTTCCCACCTGTCTCACCTCATTATATTGCGGGCACAGATTTGATGAACCGGGAACATAGCTCCGGCACACCTTTGTTCGTGTTTCATAGATTTCACATGAAGCGATTGGCCCGTACCATTTTAGATATACGCAGCTCATAAGGCAGGTCCTGATATTTGACCCGAACTTATTGATGATCCCCCCGGAAGTCCACGTTACGTTATTACTGCGCACGTGATCAAGAATTTCTTGCCGCCCTTCTCTCTCCCATCGCTGAACATCTTCAATGGTTACATAAGCTGTTACGTCCACATGACAACAATTGCCACATCGACGACAACCAATATCTGTATTCTTTTCCCTATTCATTGAGATAGCCTGGTATAAATAGTGTACACCGATTGTCTTCATGGTGTACATCTTGTTCTGTAGTAATACTGTTCATAGGATACAGGCCATACATATCCAGGTCTGGCCTGTATCCGTTGCTTTATATAAAAGATCTCAATGTATTCTGTGATCTCTCTGATTGCCAGTTCTGTTGATGCACAGCGCTGATGATAAACAGGAGTTTATCCTTTCGTATTCCCCAGAAACGCTCCATGGGGACATTATCAAAACAGGGTCGTCTTTTCTTGCTTTTGGAAGATTTCATGTTGAACTGTTCAGGAAGTCTTGCGTAACTCTGCGAGCAGTATTGGCTTCACCGATCAGAATGATTGATGAGACCTGGCACAGGTTGGTTTCTTTTTCTCAGCCATGAGAAGGGATGTGATGATGGGGTCTCTGGTAATTCTTGATCCCAGTGCATAGCTTACAATCTCACTGTTGAAGAGATTCATATGGGCGACACTGTAAAACCAGCCTTCATCTGTAGAGATGTAGGTGATATCACTAACCCAGGTCCGATTGGGGCCACAAACCGTAAATGTCTGATCGAGAAGGTTATCTGCTACAGGCAATGTATGCTTCGAGTTTGTGGTGTCCGTGAACTTCCTTGTAAAAACCTCTCCCAGTATTGAAAAACACCATCGATGGCGGTATGCTACTGAAAGAATAATCCTTGCGCTGGGCCTCCAGCCTCATGTGCATTCGTACCATTGGTATATGGAGGTATAGTTATGAACCAGGGAACAAAGATTCTCTTGATTGCAGTTTTGACGATTTTCTTGGCTGTTATCACGGTCGACTGTGCTGGACAGCAGGTTACATCCACGATGGCAGCCAACGAACCTAAATTGAAAAGAACAGTTGTGCTATCAGGTCTGCGAGAACCCTGGGATATAGCATTCACCCCTGACGGGGCAATGCTATTCACAGAAAAATGCCGTGGCCTCTCGGTACGCCTACCGAATGGAATGGTCAAGCGATTATACGGAGCTACAGGATCAGCTGTCGTTGCTCCCGATTTCTTTTGCCAGGGTCAGAGCGGCATGCTCGGTGTTGCTGTAGATCCGAATTTTGCTGATAATCATTTCATTTATATCTTCATGACCTCAAACCTCAATGACAGGAAGACAAATAGAGTGGTCAGACTTGTTCTGGATGCCGGGTATACCACGGTCAACAGCCGCAAAGACATCATTACTGATATTCCCTATAAAAGTTCTACCACTCTCTGGGGAGGTGCCGGGGCACATAGCGGGGGCCGCATTCGCTTTAGCCCTTTTGACAGGTTGCTCTATGTTACCACCGGCGATAATCACAATGGTCTGTTATCTCAGGATCTTACCCGGTTGGGGGGCAAAGTGTTGCGGGTAGATCGCGATGGTAATGCAGCCCCTGGCAACAATACACCTGCCGGCGGCGATTCACGCATCTTTACTTATGGCCACCGTAACGTGCAGGGCATAGCCTTTCGCCCAGGTACTGGCCAGCCGTTTTCCTGTGAACATGGACCCGGTCATAGTGACGAAGTGACACCGCTGGTAGCCGGCGGCAATGGAGGGTGGGACCCCAAGCCTGACCCTGGCGTGAGTTGCATGTCCAACTACTGTGGATATACCTCAAACAGGTCGGATGGAAGACCTACTTCAATGACTGATCTCTTCAAATTTCCAGATGCCCTGCGACCTTCCTGGACAAATAAAGGGGTTTCCGAAGGAATGGGACACTGCACTTTCCTCAACGGGAAACAATGGCAAGGATGGGACGGTCGTCTTGCAGTTGGCTTCCTTCGGGGCGCACGGATCGATATTCTGCGGTTAGACGCTGCTGGCATAACAATCGGACACACCACGGTTAGCGGCATACCTTCACAGCGCATACGCTCACTTGTCCAGGCACCTGATGGAACCCTTTATATTGCCACAGACGGGGGCGAGATATGGCGCCTAACCCCGACTGAGTGAACAGATGAAAAGTATGCATGGGTTCGGTTGTGTTAAGAGAATTGGTTCTATTGCAAAAGGCGGTTTTTCTTAAGTGTTAATTGGAAGTAAAAGTTTTTGAGTTAATAAAACTTAAGTATGTTTCATGACAGGTTATAATAAAATTTGGGACTTTTAAAGGTGTCCCTGAAAATATATTTAGGAAAGATGTGAATCAAAGTCATTAATACAGGAGAATTTCGAAAAATTTTCGTGGAACCGAAGAGGTGCTCTATGAAGTTAGATTTTAAAGAAACGTGGAGCATTCTATTGAAGACTTCCCCATACCTGGGGGTCATGGTGGCAATCTATGGACTGATGGGCGTAGGCGCAGCGATTTTTCTTGGTTTACTATTGTTGATGGCCAAAATTTTTGGAGGAGCTGGGTTCCTGGTCTTTCTCATTGGACTAGCGTGTCTCTTCGGTTTGTTGAAACTGATTCAGCGCTACCTTTTTTATTTAGTAAAAGCAGGGCATGTTGCCGTAATCACTGAACTTATTCATAAAGGCTCCTTGCCACCAAACGTAAACCAGATTGAGTTTGGCAAGCAAACCGTATCGAGGTTATTCAAGGAAATTTCAGCGCTGTTTCTATTGGACCAATTGATCTCAGGCACGGTGAAATCTTTTAACAGAAAGGTGATGGATATTGCGGGTAAGATTCCAATCCCTGGCATCGACGGTATTGCCAGAGTTGAAGGATCAATAACTCGTCTTGCTGTAACCTACATTGATGAAGCGATTCTCAGTTTTAGCTTAGCAAAAAATGATAAGAATATTTGGGAAAGTGCAAAAAAAGGTGTTATCCTCTATGCCCAGAACTGGAAACCAATTCTTACCAATGCGGTTATACTCGCAGTTGTCAGCATTGTTGGCTTTCTGTTATTCGTTGCAATTATGCTAATCCCTTTTGGGTTTCTTTCTTTTGTGACAACAAATGAGCTCTTGAAAGCATTTTTCTTATTTTGCGCACTGACGATCGGCTACGGATTGAAAGTGGCTATAATTAACCCCTTCTGCCTTGTTGCCACAATTATAACGTACAACAGGATAATTATCGGACAAGAACCTAATAGAGACTGGGAAATGAAAATGGAACAATTTTCTGACAAGTTTCGACAATTGAAAGCAAAGGCAGCGGAAACAGTCGTGTAAATCGTATGGGAGAACCTCGAAACAGGTTTGCGAAAGACAATAGAGATAAATATTGTGCCATCTTTGAAGAATATGCATAGTTATTTTAGGTTGAATATAAGGAGATTATTTCTAGGAGGAATTGTCACAATCCTGCTGATGGTTGTTGCATGTTATGTGGTGTGGGATGGAAATACGGTTTTCGGTACAGAAGCAGTGTCGGTTAACCAAAAACCGAAACTTGATGTCCCTTACGAACCGACCAGTTACGGGATTGCCAAGGTTATGCTTGCAATGGCTGACGTAACAGCTAAAGATCTTGTGTACGATCTTGGTTGCGGAGATGGGCGAATAGTAATCATGGCCGCAAAAGAAAGGAAAGCCAGAGGGGTAGGAGTGGATATCGACCCTGTTCGTATAAAAGAAAGTATTGAAAATGCAAAAGCTGCCGGAGTATCCAATCTTGTACGTTTCATTGAACAAGACCTCTTCATTACCGACATAACTCCAGCAACAGTAATGATGCTCTATCTTTGGCCTGAGGTCAACATCAAACTGCGACCAAAACTCCTTAAAGACCTAAAACCAGGCACCAGGATAGTCTCTCATAGCCACACCATGGGTGGATGGAAAGCAGATGCTACTCAAAACGTGGAGGGCCACAGCCTTTATCTATATATCGTTCCAGTTAATTTAACAGGTACCTGGCTTTGGACAGGATTAAATGGCAAAGCCACCAACATCAGAATGACTCAGAAATTTCAGGAGGTACAAGGCACATTGCCCGGTAATAACAACGAGCCTTTCCTGACCTGCTCCCTAAAAGGCGCAGCCATCCGTTGCACTACAGGATCTTTTTCTATTGAAGGACACGTATCAGGCGATGTTATCAAAGGTGCGGTTAACTATGGTGTTCGAGGCCCTACAAGAACTGTAAAAGCAACTCGAAACCCATCAACCAAAGTCTCAATAGCTGAATAAAAAAAGGAATATTTTACGTGTCAATAAATTCCTGTTTGTGCTACCTGTTGGTCGTGACACTGGTAAGCTATAAGACTAACCGCCCGTGGTCAGATGCTTTGGCACTCATTTCGTCCTTGTCTTATCACCTGACAAATCGTATCATTTTAAATGTGTCTAATCCCAGCCGTTTGGAAAGAAAAAAGAGTCATTGAGTCATTTGATGTAGATATCCTCGGCCGCCTACACCCTCAAACCTTATTTTCCTTTCTCTTGAACGCAGCCTGGAATCATGCCTGCAAAGGTACATATGGATTCACGGAATTGACTGCCCACGATTTGTACTGGGTACTCGTAAAGGCACAAATACTCATTAAACGATTGCCGAATTGGCGCGAACAGATAACAATTGAAACATGGGGTAAGAGGAAAGTGAGGCTTTATGCACTCCGAGACTTTATTATCACGTCAGAAGAAGGAGAAAAACTTATATCGGCCACTTCCTCTTGGATGATTCTGGATAGGAAAAACGGCAAACCTCAGCGTTTTGATGAGAAATCAAAAAGTCTTCCGTGGAACCCCCAAAAGAATGAGATAGAAACCAGTCTTGAAAAGGTTCCACAGTTAAATTACGGTAAAGAACTCAGAAAATTTCGAATTCATTTTTCTGACATCGATGTTAACCGGCATGTGAATTCCGCCAAGTACGTAGAGTGGATCATCAATAGCCACTCACAAAAACATCTTGAGACAAATAATATCGGATCTATTGAAATAAGTTTCCTTTCAGAGGCAAGTTCAGATGATGTGGTGGCAGTTTATTCAGAAGTATCGAATGGATTCAGACTGTACAGCGTGAAAAATTACGTAGATGAGAAAGAACTTTGCAGGGCGCGGATAAAATGGCAACCCTGTGAAGCATAGAATTTAAATAAACAATATACATGAAAATGAATATACGATATTCCATTTCAGTTGCTTTTCCAAAGTTTTGACGATAAAATTCCTTGTCTTCGTTGACGAATAAATTCAGGAGATAAGCAGATGAATAATCGGATTCCCCGTCAAAAATATTCAGCCTTGTTGCCTTTTGTCGTTCTGTTGGGCATGCTGGTCATATCTTGTACCGTCCCACAAGCACAGCACTCACGCCAAGAAGCACTTGAGCCAACAAAAGCAGCGTTGGTTTCTCCCGGCGGCAGCCTCGTTGCTATTCACGAAGCCAAAGCTGTTGATTGTGCTGCCTGTCATGGTAAAAACCAAGTGGTAGATGACAATGAAACGATTGTCAATACCAAGTGTATAGAGTGTCATGGTCCTCTTCCAGAGATGGCTAAAAAAGGCAAAGGTCACATAAACGCTCACAAATCCCATCTCGGACAGATAAACTGCACGGTTTGTCACCACGGACACGTGGCTTCAAGACCATACTGCCTGGGTTGTCACTCATTTAACATGCCTATACCCGGAAGTGGCGGACCTCTGGCGGTAAAGAAAGAGCCTGTTAGAAGCGACAAAAAAGTGGACTCAACTGACATAGTTATCGTAGGCGCAGGAGCTGCAGGTTTTACAGCAGCCATAACTGCCCATGACGCTGGGGCAAAGGTCATCCTTGTCGAGAAGAACCCTATTACAGGCGGCAACAGCATGCTTTCCGCAGGAGGCATGAATGCTGCAGCCACGCAAATGCAAACGAAGAAAAACATTAAAGACAGCCCTGATATCATGTTTAAGGACACAATGACAGGCGGTAAAAATACGAACAACCCTGCCCTGGTCAAAATACTTGCGGAGAAATCAGCCGAATCCATTGACTGGTTAACATCTATCGGAGCAGATGTAAGCGATGTGGGCCGATTGGCCGGAGCAACTGTCAATAGAGCCCACCGTCCTACTGGAGGAGCAGCAATAGGCGCTCATCTTGTAGATGTTCTTCGTAAAAATGCAGCTGACAGGAAGATTGATGTGCGATTGAACAGCAGGGTTATCCAGGTACTCCGAGATAACAATGGACGCGCCACAGGTATCCAGGTGGAAGGTAAGCACCGTGGACTGTATGTGATCAATGCAAAAGCTGTTATCATTGCTTCAGGTGGCTTTTCTGCTAATGCGGTCATGGTGGAATCATATCGGCCTGAATATAAAGGTATGACTACTTCGAATCAACCAGGAGCAACGGGAGACGGTATGCGCTTTGGTGAAACCGCAGGGGGGAAGCTCATTGGCATGAAAGATATTCAGATACACCCCACTGTTGCATATGGAAGCAGGATACTCATTACCGAAGCAGTACGTGGAAATGGTGCAATCCTTGTTAACAAGGAAGGCAAGAGATTTGTAAATGAGTTGACAACCAGGGACGCTGCATCAGCTGCAATACTAAAACAACAGGACAAAATGGCTTATTTGATCATTGATGAAAATATCCGCAAAAGCCTTCGGCAGATTGAAGGCTACTTTCATCTGGAACTAGTAAAAGAAGGTGCCACATTGAAGCATCTTGCTGCTGCTATTGGTGCACATCCTGACACATTGGAAGCAACAGTTGCAAAGTATAACACAGCAGTTGAAACCAAGAACGATGTTGAATTTAAACGAGCTGACATGCCACGTGTTATTAAGACTCCAAAGTTCTATGCCATAGGCGTACAACCAGGCATTCACTACACCATGGGCGGGCTTGAAATTGACGAACAAACCAGGGTAATTGACAACAATGGTAAACCAATTCCTGGTCTTTATGCTGCCGGTGAGGTGACAGGTGGGGTCCACGGGGCAAATCGCCTGGGCGGCAACTCTATTTCAGAAACGATTACCTTCGGACGAATAGCAGGTACAACAACGGCAAAAGTTGTTCTAAAGAAGTAGATCAAGAGCTAAGGGGTAGAACTAATCTGCCCCTTGGCTACCGCCCTTCATGGGCATTAACCTCGCGTCCCTTTTCATTGTCAATTTTTTCATCTCCTTTGGTTTTGCCATAGTTAACTTTTTTTATTTATATCAGAAACATAGGTATCACAGGACTTCATTTCGCAACGTTTTTCTCTTTTAACCATTGCAAAGATGACAATAAGCTCCCGGGTTTGTTTCTGTTCAGATCGTTCGGGAAGACGCAGTTTTATATCAATTGATCTTGAATTATACACATGCGTTTCCATTCTGTATCTTTTCCTGCCAAGTGCGATTTCGCTCATCATAGCCAGATTTCTTCAATGCATTGCTGCTTCGTTCTTACGGACTGTTATCTTGGCTGCTATGGGTGATCAGCCAACAAAGGAAAAAAGAAGGAACGAATATCGCTACCTTTGGTACTTTTTTTACTGCGCATTGGGGCTCCGTCCAGTTTTGGCGCGATCATCTGAAACTTCTTCGGGATACTGGGTGCCTTCAAAATCCGTGCAGTCATTACTACTGTTGCGCTACTGGCAGATCCTTTTCTGATTCCTGGGGCTCCAAAGGTAGGGAACGATCGGTACTGGTAAGGATCGGCCATACTCTATTAAAAAAATAATATTCTCGCAGGACTTCTCACTTTTATCTTCACTAGGGCTATTGGAATAAGTATTTTTACAATCTTTCTTCCCCTTTTTCATAGAGATCGACCGTGACCCCGGTGAAATGCAGATTGGAGCCATCATGGTTTCAGGGACAGTTCGCATGATGGCGTTCATAAAACCCATGTGTTTTTTAGGAGATCATCGAAACCGGTGAGTACTTGTACTTATGGGCGGGCTTTTGACTTCCATTTTGATTTCCTTTCTACCGTTTGCTTTCGGGTTTTGGAGTCTATTATGTATGGCTGTTGTTCCTGGGTTTGGAAGTGTTATTTCTTCACCTGCAAGCACCGATATAGTCATGGAGGAGGGTGATAACCTTGGAATGGGGCTAGTTTTCGGTCTTTTCAACGCTACAATAAACCTGGGATTTGCAATAACTCCTTTTCGTGGAAAATTTATAATGGATACTCAGGGAATACACTCTGTCTTTTATTTCGCGGGATTAATTGGAATTGCCTGTGTTTTTATCTCCTACTGTTCATTAAAACCAAGGTGATGTTGCTAAGTTGTAAACTAATTGAAGCGTTTGCGTGTAAACAAGGAGATGTTAATATATGTTAGTCAGCCCATTATGCTTTTGAGAATCCGGTAAGATTTGAATTCTACCTCGAGATGAAAAGAGACAAAACCTTCAAGTAATTCCCGAGCGTCTCTCTCAAAAATAACATCCTTTCCGTTTCCATTGTTGAAAGGTGAATAGTTGCCAACCGGTTCACAGGATAATTGCTCCCTTTTTTTACCTCTCATGGATGCAAGTTGTGCTATAACCCCCTGATCATACCTTTTGTGTGCTATGAAACGGGCACACCGATTACAAAGAGTGCCACCACGTTGGTTGGAAAAACAAATCTTTTCTTCTTCATCCATTGCTTTTCCGCAGTAAACACAGGTTTGAAAATTTGGCTCAAAACCGAGAATTTGAAGCATGTTTAATTCGTGATAGAGCACATCACTATATGTGAGGTCGCGTTGCTTGATTGTAGCTAGAACATCTTTCAGCATATAAAAAAGCTCAGTATGTTTTTCCCTGTCTCGTGTCAGCCTATCGACAAATTCCGTGAAAAATCCAGCCACGCATGCCCTTTTCAGGCTTTTTTCTATGCCTTCATTCGTTTCTATGACATACGCGTTTTCCAGGCGGACCATGCCTTTACCGTGCTTTTCAAAATACTCCAGAGAGATGTGGTTGAAAGGTTCAAGGGTATTCATAAACCTTTTTTGACTTTTGTTTGCCCCTTTGGCGATAGCAGCCACCTTCCCGGAGTTAAGCGTGAAAAGACGTATAATCTTGTCCGATTCTCCGTAGGCTCTTTTAAACAAAACTATTCCTTCATCTTTGTGGAGGGGCATTATCTCTCAACAATCTCCTTCTTACCGTCAGACTTGAAAATAAACTTGCTTTCATCCAAGGATTGATTCACTTTGATGGCTGAAAACTCGATTGTGTTTACATTACCGGTAAATTCATGAATCTCAATCTTCTTGATCAATTTTTGCTTATCGATCCATATCTTTGCAGAAATAACAGTCCCTTCTTTTTTGGGTATAAGTTGCAAGACCTCAAAATTTTCCTCTATCTTTTGTTCCTTGAGCGTGAAGAGCTCATCGATTTTTGCTATATCTTCAATAAGGTCAAAAAATGTTCCACCGGTCTTTTCTTTGTCGATTTTATTCTTTGCCACATAGGGCTTGTCATCCTCTTCCTGCCAGATAAATTTTCCATCATAAAGAAAATATTGAACCTTGGGTGTTTTGTAGCGCCATAAGAAGCCCTTTTGCCTCTTAAAGAAAAACTCACCTTTCGAGTCACGCTCTTTCTTCAGGCTTGATATAAAAATTCTTTGTTTGAATTGGGCCTCAAGGGTTTTGATCTCAGCATATGCCTTTTTTATTTCATCGAAGGAGGACTGGGGTAAAACAGTTTGGTATTCTGAGTTCGGAGTTCTGGGGTGCGGTCCAGCAGCATACCCTACCCCAACACAAAAACAGATTGCAATCATCACAATGAAAAAAATGCAGGTTATACATTTTTTTTGTTCTCGCCGCATGGTAATCGCTAAACATTCAATGCTATCACTCATTTTCTTTTCAATACCTCCCTCGGTTTCACACCATCAGAGGGGCCAACGATTCCTTCGGCCTCCATACGCTCCACAATTCGGGCAGCCCTGTTGTACCCAATCCTGAATCTTCGCTGCACCATGCTAATGGAGGCTTCACCTCTTTCCATGACAAATTCAACAGCCTCCTGGTATTTTTCGTCATCCATGTTTTCTTCACCAGCTCCCTCTTCTTCCCTTTCTTCAAGTATCTCCTGGTGGTAGACCGGCGTCCCCTGTTGTTTAAGGAATTCCACAATTCTCTTGATCTCACTCTCTGATACAAAAGGTCCGTGAAGTCTCTGCAATCTCCCATAGCCCGGGCTCAAGAAAAGCATGTCGCCATACCCAAGAAGGCTCTCTGCACCGTTAGTGTCAAGGATTGTCCGCGAATCAACCTTCGAAGAAACCTGGCAGGAAATCCGGGCGGGAAAGTTTGCCTTAATTATCCCTGTAAGGACATCTACTGACGGTCGCTGTGTGGCAAGAATCAGATGGATGCCTGATGCCCTGGCCATCTGCGCAAGCCTGGCAATATACTCCTCAACTTCTTTTGTGGAGACCATCATAAGATCAGCCAGCTCATCAATGACAACTACAATGTAAGGGATTGCCTCCATGTTCCCTTTCACCATTTTTTGGTTATATTTGTCGATGTTTCTGACACCCTTCTCAGCCATCATTTTGTATCTGCGCTCCATCTCATCGATGAGCCACCTGAGTGAGGCTTTTGCATTTTTGGCGTTCGTGACTACCGGCAAAAGCAGGTGGGGTATACCATCGTAGAATGAAAGCTCTAACATTTTCAGGTCGATCATGAGGAACTTGACATTTATTGGCGTTGCTTTGTAGAGCATACTGCAAATCATACTGTTGAGGGAGACACTTTTTCCTGACCCTGTAGAACCAGCAACAAGAAGGTGGGGCATCTTGGTCAGATCAGCTACGAATGGCTCACCTGCGATGGTTTTCCCAAGGGCCAGACTCAGAAAGGAATTCGATGCGGCAAACTGAGGGGATTCGATAATCTCCTTGAAATAGACTGTCTGCCTAATCTTGTTTGGTATTTCAATACCAACAACATCCTTACCAGGTATAGGGGCAATGATTCGAATCGAAACAGCGCTCAACGCCATGGCGAGGTCGTCAGCAAGATTCGAAATCCTGGATACCTTAATTCCTGCTGCCGGTTGGAATTCGTACATGGTTATCACAGGCCCGGGGCGTACTTCTACTACCTTACCATCTATACCGTAGTCTTTTAGCTTCTTTTCCAGAATACTTGCATTGGCCTGAATGCTCTCCTTGTCGATTTTGACCTCTTTCTTTTCCGTTGTATCAAGAAGAGAGACCGACGGGAGTTTGTACGGCCCGATTTCATTAAAGAAATCAAATGCCTCCTGTACAGGTTTTTTCTCAACCTTCTTCTCTTCTTTTGGCGCTTCCTCGGTTACCTTTATCTCTTTTCTCCGTTCAAGAGGTTTTCTTCTCTCTATTCTGGCCTCAAACATTGAAAGCAATGGCGCCTGAACAATCAAAAAAGCTGAAATTAAAAGTAGAATTAAGAGGATAAGGTAGCTTCCAAAATAGTTAAAGAATTTCAGAAACATTTTTCCAAAAAACGAGCCCAGGAAACCTGAGAAAGGCATTCCTACGCCCCTCAGGTGAATCTGCCCGATACTAATCTGGAGTATGGCAGATAGAGACAAAAAGAGCAGAACAATACCTGATGTAAGGAGCAGTATATGAGGAGGATCTTTTTTCCTGACGAAGAATAAACCGAAGAGGAGGGAAACAGCGGGCAATATGAAGCTCATCATGCCGAATAACTGTATGAGGATATCTGATATATATGAACCAACCTTGCCACACCAGTTTTTTGCCCCACCAGAAGCCAATGCATTAAGAGAAGGATCAAACGGATGGTATGAGATAAGACTTACAAGGAGGAATAAAAAAAGACCCAATAATCCAACCCCTAACATCTCCTTCTTCAGCTCTGGCGACATGTTCTGGTGTACCTAAGCCTCTTTCTCGGTCATCAAGCCTTCAATAGCCTGTCTGACTGTCATCATTATTTCAGTTTTAGCAGAACGGCTGCCCTGGGCTGTTTCTACTGGCTTGCCGATTCTTAAGTATATTACCCCTTTTTGATTCGGAATGAAACTACCTTTTGGCTGTAGCCTGTTTGATCCGGATATCCCCACTGGCACTATAGGAACCTTTGCACGGAGCGCAAGAGAAAACCCCCCTTTTTTGAAAGGGAGAAGGTGTCCATCCTTGCTTCTTGTTCCTTCAGGAAAGATAATGATATTGGTCCCTTCCCTTATCTTTTTTGCCGCATCATCCATTGCCTTAATGGCTTCCCGGGGATGTTTTCTATCGAGGCTTATGTATCCTGCCCTCTTCATTGCCCATCCTAAAAAAGGGATATAAAAAAGTTCTCTCTTTGCTATCCATTTGAACTGGACAGGGAGACTATTGAGGAGCGAAAAAATATCGAGTGCACTCTGATGATTACACATAAATATGTACGGAGGCGATGAGATATTTTCAAGGCCTGTTACCGACACCTGTATGCCACTTGTCATAAGATGGATTTTTGCCCAAAATTGAGCCATACGATGCAATGCTCTACCCTGTTTGTCAAAAAGAGATATTAAGAGTGCAATTGCTGAAAGAATGATTGTAACAACTACATATTCGACAATAATGAGAATCTTGCTCATGTCACTCGATTTCGAAGGGCTTCAATAATGTATCCCACCTCTGTCCTTATTTTTTCATCTATATCAAAGGGAGACACACCTAACTTGTCAGCCTCGATAACTTTCTCATTATATGAAATAGTTCCAAGAACTGTAAAACTTTCCAGGCTATTCCTCATGAGCTCATCATCAGAAATATCCATGATTTTGTTACCTACAATGTAAAGGTTTTTAATACCAAGGTCCTGGCTCAGTCTTTTCACCTGGTATGCTGTCTGAAAGCTTCTCTTACCAGGCTCAACGACAACTAACAAAGCATCTACGTATTCGGCCGTTCCCCGACCAAGGTGTTCAAGACCGGCTTCCATGTCTACAATCACCGACTCATCCCTTTCAATAATGATATAAGAAAGAAGGCTTTTGAGTAACAC
>ERZ1026800.986-NODE-986-length-20536-cov-3.771326_pt1 | contig 20536 bp, 15 predicted proteins | sample MGYA00520873_ERZ1026800 | MGnify/ENA primary metagenome ERZ1026800 (study PRJEB33270, sample SAMEA104284475) | anaerobic digester metagenome | biome: Anaerobic digester microbiome; feature: mesophilic sludge digester; material: Anaerobic digester biomass | place...
GTTCTTAAAGCTATAGAGGGGTTTGAATCCCCATTTGGGCTTGAGCTCCTGGCAACGGTGGATTTCATAGTTCAACAGACGCGCGCCTGGGACTATGAAACGATAATGAAAGATATTTCCAACTGGACCTCCAGGAAGAAGGAGATCATGAAACCTTATCATGTTGCGGTAGCCACAAAGCAGGTGAATACATTTGATTCCTTCTGATGGTACTAAGATTAAGGATTATACTCTTTGGAGTGTTGATTGTCCTTGTTTTTATGTTTATAGGCAGCTGCAGGAAGACCGGTTTGTGGCTTGTCAGGGAGGATGTGCCGATGCATGCTGATGCCATGATACTGTTGATGGGACCTTTCCCGGAAAGGGTGCTTCAGGTTGCAGACCTCTATCACGAAGGCATAACCGACAACCTGATCATTGTCTATGAGAGCATGGGTGCATACCAGGCACTGGAAGAGAGAGGAGCCACTATCATACGCACTACCGAACAGGCCCGCGATGCCGCTGTGGCGCTGGGGGTACCGGACAGCTGCATAACCATGCTGCCGGGAGATGCAAGAAGCACCCTCGATGAGGCCCTGGCTGTAAGTGATTACCTGGCCATGCAGCCCGGACCGGACACCCTTATCCTGGTTTCGTCACCCGCTCATATGCGGAGAGCATACATGATATTCAAAACGGTTCTTAAGAGGGCGGACCTCAATACTTATGTCGGATGCAGCCCGAGTAAATACTCATCATTCAATCCCGACAGGTGGTGGAGGCGGAAGGAAGACATTCAATCCGTCCTTTCGGAATGGATCAAAATACTAAACTTCAAAATAATTGAACAGGGGAAGGCACTTGTTAGCAACTAAATTTTTAAAATATTCCTAAAAAACTTATCTTCGCCTCATCATGTCCGAACTGGTTATAACAGGCTGGCCAACCATCCTCCTTGCCTTCGTGAGCTCATTTGCCATCACGTGGTACTACATTCCCAAGATCATCAAGGTTGTTTACAAGAAGCATCTGTCGGACAGACCCGGCTATCATAAAATCCATAAGAAGGACACTCCCACCCTGGGAGGCATCGGCATCTTTGCAGGTTTCATCTTCGGATTCCTGATAGGGGTGAACGGATACATGCATACTGTCTCATACTTCACTGCGGCAGCCCTGATACTCTTCTTCATCGGACTGAAGGACGACCTACTGAATATGAATCCATGGAAAAAGTTTCTTGCGGAAATAGCCACGGCATTTATCATTGCCCTCTTTACTGATCTGCACTTTACAAGTTTTCACGGTTTCCTGGGTGTGGGTGAGGTGCCGGCATGGGTTTCTTACCTGACCACTGTTTTCATTATTGTCCTTATCATCAATGCTGTGAACCTGATAGACGGCATTGACGGACTGGCAGCATCCGTGGGTGCCATTGCGTCCATCTTTTTTGGTATCTGGTTCTATCTGTCAGGCGATTACGGTTTCACCGCCATGGCAGCCGCCCTGCTCGGCTCGCTGGTAGTCTTCATGTACTTTAACCTCAGCAACGGCAGGATGAAGATATTCATGGGCGATACAGGCTCACTGGTAATTGGGTTTACCCTTGCCGTGATGGCCATCAGGTTCAACGAGCTGGATGCTGCAGGCACATCTTTCCGTGACCTGGCTTCAACGCCGTCATTAGCAATTGCCGTCCTGATAGTACCCCTGTACGACACACTTCGGGTCATCATACTCCGTTTCAGGAACCACCAGAATATCTTCAAGGCCGACAACCGCCACATTCATCACCTGATCCTCCGCCTCGGCATCTCACACCGAAGGGCAACGCTGTATATAGTTTTATTCAATGTCATGATGATAATCCTTGCCCTGTTGCTTGACGGCATAGGTATTCTGTGGCTGGGGCTTGTTCTGCTGGTAATATGCTCCCTTACCTCCTTCCTGCTTATGCATGCCGTGAAGCGCAGGGAAGCTGGCCTGGCCAGGGTCACGGTGCAGCCAGAGGTGCATTGAGATTCTACTGATTCCTCATGATCGGCATATCCGGCTGATCATTTACTCCTTACTTTTCTTGCGTATGCCTGTTATAACCGATATATCTCCTGAAGTGCTACGGGACCGGCACAGGCTGTCTTCCCAGCAGATCAATGCTCTTTTTGGGGGCAGGATCATGGAGGAGATTCCGGAGGAGAAGGCAGCATGTCTGGAAAAGGTCGGGGAGTTCATCAGGGTGACGGATGCACTACGGGAAGCCGGCATTGAGTTCATACCTCTGAAGGGTCCGATTCTCTCATACAGACTCTATGGTGATGCATCAGTCAGGTACTTCCATGATCTGGATATCATGATTGACCCCACCGAGACAGGCCACGCAAAAACAGTGCTGGAAAACAACGGGTATGTGTCAACCGAAAGGGTATGGCCTGAGGATGAAAACAGCCAGAAGCGGTTACTGAAGTACCATCACGATATCATATTCATACACCAGGTTAAACAGATAAAGGTTGAGCTTCACTGGAGGTTAAGGCACAGACAGGGGCTGGATGATAAGAAGGCGGATCTTCTGATAAAACAGAATCTGTCTGAAACAGAATACTACGGCCGTTCATTTAAAGTACTTGACAGCGAGATGGAGCTTTTGTACCTGGTGATGCACGGAGGCTCTCATCAGTGGGGAAGACTCAGCTGGCTCCATGATGTCATTGAATTCATGAAGACGCACGAAATAAATGAGATGAAATTCAGGAGGCTGGCGGATGATTTTCATGCAGGACGATTCATTGCTCTCTGTAATGCAGTCATGACGGAATACTTTCCGGGGGCTGTAACCTTGCCGGGTCACACATCATTGCCGGCTTATATGGCCAGACTGACAGGAGAGAGGATCACAGCCGATGAATACCCCGGTCCGTTCTCTGTAAAAAAGTCAATTCAGAATCTTCGGTTCTCCCTCATTGCATATCCGGGGGTTACATATAAGTTTAAGGTTATTGGCAATATTATTTTTAACAGGTGATTAGCAATACAGGCATGTTTTCTGATCAGGGTCCGGATAATGACAAAGAGTGTCTGCACAAAATGTTCCCGCTAAATGACGCGGTAATAAAAAGAGTTCAGGTTCCCCGGGAGGTTACCAGTCCGCTCTATAGTGACAAATATGTCCGGGTTAACAGTAACTGCTTTGAGTTGAAGGTGCCGGGAACGGGAGCTTTCTTTGCCTGTGATGGTAATATGGCGGAATACAGTATTGAGCCGGGAGCGGACCCGGAGTGGGTGCGGCTGTATCTCAAAGGGCAGGTTTTGGTGGCTTTGCTGCATCAGAGGAAGATTATTAACTTCCACGCGAGCAGCTTTGTATATGATGGCCGTGGCGTTATGATACTTGGCGAGACGGGTGCCGGGAAGTCGTCACTGACAGCCTCGTTTGCCCTTGAGGGTGCCGGTTTTCTGACCGATGATATCACGCCGGTGGTTTATTCTGACGGTGACCCCCTGATCTGGTCGCTCCACGAGGTGATAAGGATCAGGCGCAGCACTGCTTTACAGCTGAATATTGATGCATCGGTTCTCAGGGAGGCCGAGGCAGGCACCGGGAAGCAGTACATGAAGGTAAAGCATGCCGGGGTGAGTCAGTTCCCGCTTGATGTGATAATTAAGATTGAGGTTGGAGATACCGATGTCCCACTGTTTGACCAGCCGCTGCCGGCTGACAGGTTCTCTTTCCTGCGGAGTGAGATATGCTTATCGGACCTGCTGGCCGGCATGCCTGGTACGGAGAGGTCTTATCTGCTACAGCTTTTGCTGATAGTAGAGAAAGTTCATTTTGTAAGGGTGGTCAGGCCTTCAGAGATAAGGATCAAAGAGCTGCACAGGCTGGTGAGTGAGTATCTGCATAAATCTTTAGACAGAAGGAGAAGCAGATGATCCGGAAGCTTCGCAGGTTCCGGGTGCTGCCGTTGGGCGAAAAACTGCTTTTTCTTGAGGCTTTTCTGCTGCATCTGTGGGTTGGATTGTTACTTAAGGTTGTTCCTTTCAGGTGGATACCCAGGCTGTTTGCCAGTCGGCAGTCGGCAGTCGGCAGTGGGCAGTCTGAGACTCCTATGGAGGCGGGGTCCCGTACACGAACCTGTCCCGATGAAGTCGGGAGTGTCGGGTCGGCAGTCGGCAGTCAGCAGTCAGCGATTGTTGAAAACATCAGGGATGCTGTGCAGCGGGCCGGGCAGGTGTCGCCGTGGAGGAACAGGTGCCTGGTGAGCTCGCTTGCAGGACGGTGCATGCTCCGAAGAAGGCAAATCAATTCGCAGATCCATTTAGGGATTGCAAAAAACGCTGCCGGAAAAACTATCGCCCACGCCTGGCTGGAGGCGGAAGGTTACGAGGTTGTAAGGAAACACGGTGACTATCACGACATATACATTTTCTGATGAAATAAGTAATGCTGCTAGACGTTATTTCTAAAAATATTATATTTGTTTTGGAAAATACCCAATATTTGTTGTAATTTGCCTTACTTTACAGCGGAATAGAGAGCAATGAACACGTCCGACACAAACAAAAAGACCTGGATCAAGCCAGAGGTTCATGTACTTAGCATCAAGAAAGATACATTTGGCGGGTCAGCTACCGGTCCGGAATATGAACACTATGGCCCTCCGGGACCTCCCAGTAATCCTACCCCCATCGGAGGCAAATAGTCTTTCAAAGTACAACTTCCTTTTCTTACCACCTTCCGGGTTCACTCACCTGATTGAGAGATATACTGTATAATGATCCTGACAATTGCATCCGGACGCAAGTTCAGATGCATTTATTGTTTTTAAAAGCTGGAATAGCATCTTTTGTAAGATAAGTATTCAGATTTTTGTTACACTCTGATGATCCTGGGTTCATTCTCCCTTACTGCTGATACCTCACCTATTACTGAAAGGATATGTGCAGCATGCTCACATCCGAAGCTGAAGTATTTTGCTTTGGTTTTCTCCGGTTTCTCAGGCGGTTTTTTCCTGAACGGCAGCCTGCCATGGAAACCTGATGATTTCGTTTACAGCTCGCCCGATGATGATATTGTTGTTCTGATGTCGGGTGATATTTATAACAGGCACGAATTTACAGGAACAGGTGAAAATCTGTCCACATCTGCGGCGCCTGCCCTGGTGGCCAGGCTATTCCTTTCTCAGGGACCCGGTTTTGTCAGTGAGCTTAACGGCGATTTTGCCATCTTCATACTCAGGCCTCTAAAGAAACAGGCTTTCCTATACCGTGATCATGTGGGCATTCGTCCGTTGGCATATACCTATAACAATCAGATACTCTCATTCTCATCGGACTTTATTGGTCTCAGCAGGGCATCATGCAGCGGTGAGGGCATTGATGAAGATTATTTTTTAAAATATTTCAGGTACGCTGATTACAGGAAATTACCATGCGGCAGGGTTATTAAAATGCCTCCCGGTCATTACATCGAACTTTCAGACAAAGGTATCAGAACAACAAAATACTGGAAGCCGGAGGAGATCAAAACAGATCACAACCTGAAGCATGAACAGATGATAACCGATCTTGGCAGCCTCCTGAAAGATGCCGTACATATTCGTTGTGACAGACGGTTCACTGCCGGAGCTCATCTCAGCGGGGGACTGGATTCAGGTATTGTTGCGGCCTTGGCCAGGAAGGAATACGCATCACAGGTACAATTTCACGGTTTGTCATGGTCACCGCGTGGCTCTGAAGCGACCGGTGCCAACGTGACTGATGAGCGTGAGCTGGTGACAAAAACGGCCGGGAAGGCCGGCATTCACCCTGTATTCTGTGAGTCGACCATTGATAAATTCACCGGAGCGTGGGCTTCATTTTATGAGTATTTCAATTTCCATGCAGAATATATAACCTCAGACGTGGCTGTAGAGTCGGGGATTAACCTGGTCTTCAGCGGCTGGGGCGGAGATGAGTTCATCAGCACAGGAGTAACCGCTATGGAGTCTGATCTGCTCAGGGAGTTAAGGCTGGGTCTTTTCCTGAGGCACAACCTGTTTTTCAGGCCAAAGCTGTTTGTTAAAAGAGTTATCTATTGTGTTGTTTTTCCTGCCCTGGGGATCCTGGACAGACCTACCGCCAGGGCGCTCAAGAACGATGCTTATTATCTCAGGAAGGAATTCGGGAAGTCTGACAGGAAGATGATTAGAGATTTTCATTTTAACACCTCGAGGCGGATATTTCATCTCAGGATGCTTGAGTTCTACCATCTGCAGCAGAGGTGTGAGGATTGGGCCAGAGGAGGCTACAGGAACGGGCTTGAATATCGTTATCCACTGCTTGACAGGCGTATCATTGAGTATATGATCGGGGTCCCGTCTGTGTTGTTGTGCAAGACAGATGAATTCAGGCCCGTCCTGAGGATTCTCGGGAAAGAGCTCCTGCCGGGTGAGGTGTTACGGAATTATTCAAAGAGAGATCCGGTTTACATCGAAACAACGAGAAAGCTCTTCCGGGATGCAGCGAGGATTAACATGGACGAGGCGGAGAGCTGGAAGTCGAATCCTGATCTGCATTTTGTTGATTTCGCTTTGCTTGAAAAGGATATTGCAGGGTACAGGGGAGGAAGTAAGGAAATTGATGAGGAGAGGCTGGCCAGGACACTTACCTATCTAAAAGGTATTCATGAGTTCAGCAAGAGATATCATGAAAAGGTGGAGGCAGGAAGCGGAGAGTAATGAATTAAAATGAGGAAATTAGCTTTGTAATGAATAATAACACTAATCCCGGAAACAAGGGATCAATGAGGCGCCAGGTCGGGCCCGCCGGTTCACCGGCACCTGAAGGAGAGACCCTGTATGCCAGGAACAGCAGGACCATCTCCGGACGTTTGCATGATGAGCTGGTGATGATGGATCTGGATCAGGGGAAGTATTTTTCTCTTAATCCTGTTGCCACGCGTATATGGGAGCTGCTGGATACGCCGTCTGATATTGCTGAGATATGCAAAAGGCTTATGGATGAATATGACGTTGAGGTTGAGCAATGCCGGGCTGAAGTGTCAAAGGTATTGGAGGAACTGTATGACATGGGATTGGTATTCAGAGTTTCCTGAATCCTCGCTACAGGTCAATCCAATACATGCCTGATTATAATTATTACGTTTCCGGGTTAGTATCCTGACCGACACCCCTTTTCACACTTATCAACAAAACAGGGCTGTTAGTCAAAGAATAAAGTGAATAACTAATAATTGTCCTATATTTTTTCTGCTTAATATAAATATTTAGCTAAATTTATATGTTTAAGCGGAAAGAAAAATGCCGGGGATTTGTCTGGCGCACACCAAAATTCGGACAAGAGATGAAATATGTTATCAGGATTGTCATTACCGGTCTGGCATTAATGATGATACCAGCAACGGTTTCGGGGCAGTTTACTGCTCCTGAATTGCTTGGCAGGCCCACGGATCAGTCTGTTACTGTCAATGTGGTTCCCTCGCAGAACATGCAGGTATATTATGAGTATGGCACTGTTTCGGGTGCTTACACCGGTCAGACGACGACCACATCTGCAACATCCGGACAGCCTCACGAGTCTGTTATAAGCGGGCTTTCAGCCAACACCATGTACTACTACCGGATCAGGTACAGTACCAACGGAGGCTCCACCTGGAGTTCGGGAACAGAGCGCTCCTTCCATACTCAGAGAGCTCCGGGCAGCACCTTCAGGTTCTCGATTACTTCTGACTCACATGTGAACATTATGCTGGGCAGCGCCACAACCTGGAGGCAGACGCTTGCGAATGTTGTTGGTGACGGGTCAGATTTTCACATTGATCTGGGTGACACCTTTGCAATGGACAATGTTACAACGCAGAGCGGGGCTGACCAGGCTTACCTGTATCAGCGCACCAATGATTTCTTTGATGAGGTAAACCATTCATTGCCATTGTTCCTGGCTATCGGAAACCACGAGCAGGAGGAGGGCTGGCACCTGGATGACACAGGCAATCCGCTTACCAGTCCGCCAGTGATGGGTACAAATGCACGAAAGAAATATTATCCAAATCCCATTCCGGATGCTTTCTATACAGGCAATACTGATACATATGCATCACTTGACGGTGATCAGTTGCATGAAGACTATTATGCATGGCAGTGGGGTGATGCACTGTTCATTATCCTTGACCCCTTCTGGTATACAACCACAAAACCCTTCACCGGCAATACAGGAGGAGGAGAAGGTACTGACACCGGGTCGGGAGACAGGTGGGACTGGACACTTGGGCAGGCGCAGTTCAACTGGTTCAAAGATCTTATAGTTAACAGTACTGCCAGTTACAAGTTTGTCTTTGCACATCATATGACAGGCGGATCGGATGATTATGTCCGTGGCGGGGCAGTGCCGGCTCACCTTGTGGAATGGGGCGGATACAATGAGGCAGGCACTGTTTATGAATGGGCCGGCAAGCGTGCCGGATGGGGCAATGACCCCGTGAAGAAGCTGATGGAGGACCACGGTGTCAGTGCCTTTTTCCACGGACATGATCACCAGTATGCCTATGAACTGCGTGACGGGGTTGTGTATCATTCCCTTCCTGCAGCAGGGTTCTCCGGCAGCGGATTTAACATTTACAGTGAAGCGAATCAATATACAGAACGAGTATTACCGAGTCCGGGCCATCTGAGGGTAACGGTTACCCCACAGCAGGCAACGGTAGATTATATAGCCACATCCGGTGGAGGTGTTAATCACACGTATACCATTCTTCCTAATGCCCCTGCCGCTACCCATGATCTGACCATAGCAGCCGAACCCGTCGGTACCGGGGCCACGACGCCCGCCCCGGGGGTACACACCTATACTGAGAATGCAGTTGTGAACATTACTGCCATCCCTGCTCCAGGGTATGCATTTGACCAATGGACAGGTCCCGTGGCTGATGCCGGGTCTTCCTCAACCACTGTTACAATGGGCTCAGATGTCTCTGTTTCTGCATCGTTTATCCCTGCCAGGTCGGGTGACATCAACGGTGACAAGGCCTACAACTCAACCGATGCCCTGGTCATACTCCTTTGTGAAGCAGGGATCACCTCCATTGCACAGTTCTGTCCGTGTAATTGCGGTGATGTCAACGGTGACGGGGTGGTAAACTCCACCGACGCTCTCATTATCCTTATAAACAGTGCCGGGATACCCAATTCGTACCAGGTGGGAACTGCCGACTGTCCCACATCAGGGGTGACGCCATGCCCTGGATGCTCCGGAGGAAAGTGAGAATTCAACAGGGAAAACGGAAAAACAAATCAAAAAGAATTATTATGATAAAACTTTACCACAGAAGGTTCACCACGGCAACTGTGATTTTTATGACAGTGTTGTTGTTTGCCGGACACAGGAACTGTTATGCACAGACAGGAACTGTATCATCATCGGTGGTGGTCTCTGAAGCCACCCCTGTTGTCGGAAGCCAGATTACGGCAACAATTTATGTGGATATGACGGGTGTCAGCGCACCCGATAATGTACTCGGTAGTTTCACGGGAAGCATGACCTGGGACACGGACATCCTCACTTATGTCAGCAATTCCGGACTATCAGGTGTGTTCAGCGGCGGGGCAGTTAATCCTGGTACAGGTATCATTACCTTCAGCAGCGCTTCTGCAACGGGAGCCTCAGGAAATATATCACTTCTGACCGTCACTTTTGATGTGACCGGTGAGGGCACCGGTGCACTTGATCTCTCCTTCACTGCCATGGCGGCAACACCCACGGTGACCAACCTGCTTCCGGTACTCACCATTACTGACGGATCAGTAACGGCATCGGGAGGTGCATCCGGGGTTGTTGAAGCTGACGGCGCTGCATCATCAGCCACAGGTGCTGCCAATGCCAGCAGCGTAAGCTTTGCCCATACGACAGGTACGGGAACGAACAGGCTGATGCTGGTGGGAGTATCATGGAATGCCGGATCAACGGCAAGGACTATTTCATCAGTGACCTTTACCCCATCAGGGGGGGGAAGTGCCCTGCCTCTGACGGTTGTATTAACTCAGCAGGCCGGGACGAACCTCCGCTATTCAGCCATATACAGCCTGCTCAATCCGCCATCCGGTGTGGCAGGAACGGTAGCCGTCACTTTTTCCGGTACTGTATCCAATGGAATTGTAGCCGGTGCAGCAAATTTCAAAGGGGCAGACCAGAGCACACCGCTGGGTACACCTGCCGGTGCCAACGGCAGCAGCACTGCGGCATCAGTGACTCTTTCCGGTCTTTCAGGGAATGAGCTTGTTTTTGACAATCTGTTCCAGGGAGCGAGCGGCTCCAGCCAAACGGTAACTGCCGGGGCGGGGCAGACACAGCTCTGGAATGAATTTGTTTCCAACACACGTGCTGCAGCCAGTACCGAGCAGGCAGAAGGCTCATCTGTCACGATGAGCTGGACTGCAAGCTCCAGAACTCCCTGGGCAATAGCCGCAGTACCGGTCAATCCTGCCCCTGCGGGACCGTCATATACACTTACCGTCTCCGATGACGGCAACGGGAGTGTGACCCTTGACCCTACAGGAGGCACTTACGCCAGCGGCACTACGGTGACACTTACCCCTGTTCCGGAGGCCGGTTATGAATTCAGTGGATGGACCGGTCCGGATGCAGGTGACATTGTTGAGTCAGGTGGTGTCTACACCATTGAAATGGATGCCGATAAAAGCGTTACTGCCAATTTCACCCCATATGTGCCGGGATGTCAGGTAAACCTTGACGGGTCGGCATCCTCGGGCACATGGAACGACGCGGTCAGCGTGGATCTCAGTCACACCACCGGTACCGGCCCGCTGAGGTTGATGCTTGCCGGAATATCCTGGAACTGTGGCACAACTGACAGGACTATTACAGGGGTTGAATTCAGGTATGGAGCCGGGCCTGCTGTTTTGCCCATGAACAGTGTTATTACACAGATGGGAACAAACAGCTCGGGAGACCGTCGATACTCGGCGATTTATAGCCTTGCTGACCCTCCTGCGGGAGTAACAGGAACGGTAAGAGTTACATTTTCGGGAAGTGTAGGTAACGGAATTGTTGCCGGAGCTGTCAATTTTTCGGGTGTAGACCAGGCGAATCCGCTGGGAGTACCTGCCGGAGCGGCAGAGACATCCGGAGCTGCTCCGACGGTTACCCTGTCGGGTCTTTCAGGTTATGAGTTGGTTTTTGACAATGTCTTCCAGGGAGGCAGCAGCTCCAGTCAGACGCTTACTGCGCCCGTGGATCAGACGCAGTTATGGAATGACTTCAATACAAACACGCGTGCTGCCTCAAGCATTGAGCAGGCGACAGGCTCTTCCGTCACCATGAGCTGGACTGCGAATGAGAACGGTGTATGGGCAATTACTGCCGTGCCTGTCAGACCTGCGCCTGCAGGAACCTGGCTGGGCATCACCAGTGACTGGAATAACCCGGACAACTGGTGCGGAGCAGCGGTGCCCGGAGCTGGCACGAATGTTACAATAGGCACAGCCGTTGCTAACCTTCCTGTGATACCTTCATCGCCTTACGGGGTATGCAATAATTTAACGGTCAATGCCGGAGCTTCACTAACTGTTGCCCCCGGGCAGGCCCTGACAGTAAACGGTGACCTGGTCAGCAACGGGATCATTACTGTTCAGTCAGATGGCATTTTAACCGGATCACTTATCGTGACAGGAACAAGTACGGGTAATGTGACTTTCAACCGTTCACTGAATCCGGTCGGCTATCACTATTTTTCATCGCCGGTAGCGTTGTCAGCACTTCCTTCAACTGTATATGAGTACAGTGAAGGTACTGATACATGGGAATCAACCACATCATATGTGGAGGGTAAGGGTTATGCCATCAGCGGTACCGAATCGCTGAGCTTAACAGGGACTGTTGTGACTGATCCTGTCCAGATAACGGCAACCTCCCCATACTCAGATTCTTTTACCGGTGGCGGTGATAAATATTCCACCAGGACATATGTAGCCGGCAGGGATCCTGGCCAGGGAGGCAACTATGGAGGCGGCGGGTGGAACCTTTTGGGCAACCCGTACACCTCATCCATTAATGTTGTTGATTTTCTTACAGCCAATTACAACAGTGATCCTGCCTTAAGCAGATTTGATCCCAACTACGTTGCACTATACCTGTATAACGGAACGTCTTACGTGTTTGTAACAGGTGATGACGTGACAGGCTGGACCGATCCGAACACTTATGATGACGGGATCGGGCAGCTGTCCAGTGCATATCTGCAGGCAGGACAGGGCTTCTTTGTGCTGGCAATGAGAAACGGGGTTTATTTCAATTTCAACCGTGACATGCAGGAACACAGCACAACAACACCGATGCTGAAATCTGCCAGAACCAAAGAACGCTGGCCGGGTTTATCCCTTAAGGTTGCAGGTGGCGGGACGGAAAAACGGACTCTTGTCGTATTCAATGAAAAGATGACCACAGGCCTTGATCCACTATATGACGTAGGCCAGATGGGTTCAGGCGGAGCTGTCAATATCTATACTCACCTGGTTGACAATAACGGGGTGAACTTCTCGCGCCAGGCATTACCTGAAAGCGGCGCTGTCAAAAATATCATCCCGGTAGGAGTCGACTTTGCAAAGGGAGGCAGTGTGACCTTCTCGGCAGAGGTTGAACTTCTGAGGAATTATAAGTATTGGCTTGAGGACCGCGTGACAGGTGCATTCACAGACCTCCGTATGAACAGTTATACCGTTGATCTCCCCGCCAAGACTTATGGTACCGGACGCTTCTTTGTGCATGTCACGACAGGCAGACCGGACAGACCCGGGAAACAGCATCAGGCAATAGGCCAGATCAAGATCTGGTCCGCTCAGAACCGGGAGATACACATCCAGGGAAGCGTTGGCGAGAAAGCCATTTGCGAGGTTTATGACATCCACGGACATAAGATTTATGAGACTTTACTCACTGACGATGAATACAATGTCGTAATCGTACCTTATCACAAAAAGGGTGTGTATGTGGTTAATGTCAGAGACGGATCAGTAGTGTTTACGCAGAAAGTTGTGTTGTAATAAAAATCTAGCGCATAGATAGAACAAGATAGTATACTGATTTCTTGAAGGGGGTTTATCACCACGGATTCTCACAGACTATGGCTTTTAAATAAATACATGTTCTGTGTAATTCGTGGTGATTTTTACAACCGGGAGATCCCCTCCCGGCATCTCCGCTTATATTTTCGCCGTTTTCGTTCCTTTATTTCTCTGTTTTTGATTGTTTTTCATGAGTCGATTTCTGCAGGCTGCAATAATCAGTCAGGACAGGTAATGTCACTATAGTCCATGCAACATTATCTATTTATAATCAGAACCTTCGGATTGCTCAGGGATCATGAACCCTGGAAGCTGGTTCTCATCTTCCTGCTGACGCTGCTGCAGGGGGTGACCGGGGGTTTTTCCATTGTATTGCTCATCCCGCTGCTGCAACTGCTTAACATCGGCACAGGCGGCGAGCCTGAGGGCATCGCACTGGCCATACGCAACTTCGCCGAAGGCGCAGGGATAGAAATAACCATTGGCAGCATACTGGTAGTGTACATGGTGCTGCTTACCTTCAGTGCCCTGATTCAGTACTTGAAGGCGCTCCTCGATGCCCGCTACCAGCAGACATTCATATACACCCTTCGCCGAAGGCTGTTCCGCAAGATCATCATGGCCGACTGGCAGTTGCTGAACAGTCGCAGCAAGACCAACCATCTGCAGGTGCTCACCCGCGAGGTGCCCAACCTGGCCGCCTACTACTTCTTCTACCTGCGCCTCCTCACCACGGTCATCATGACCGGCGCATACACCCTCTACGCACTGCTCATCTCCGCCCGCTTCACGCTGATAATCATAGGGGTGGGAGCACTTACGTTCCTCGCCATGCGCCGGTTCCTGTCGCGCTCGTTCCGCCTGGGCAAAGGGTATGTGGATTCCTACAACAGGCTCCTCAAATACATAGACGACTTCTGGCAGACGGTGAAGATAGCCAAGGTACACAGCTCGGAGGACTATTACTACAACCGCTTTGACGAGGCCAGCACCTCGCTGCTCAACATGGAGTACAGGATGCAGAGGAACTGGTCGCTGCCCCAGCTGATACAGCGTATTGTAGGGCTGGTGGTGCTGGTGGGCATAGTCTGGTTCGGGTACCGGTCGGGCAACACACCCATGGCCTCGTTCGTCATACTGATACTGCTCTTCTCGCGCATCTTCCCGCAGCTGATAGCTATCAACACGGATATTAACATGATTGTGGCGAATGTGCCGTCGGTGAAGCTGGTGATGCAATTGGATGCTGATCTGCCGGACGTGGGAGTAAGCGCAGAGCGAAGAGAAGGGAGCGAAGAGAGAGGAGCGCGCAGAGCGAAAAGTGCAGAGAGGGGAGTTGAGCTGAAGGATGGGATAAGGATGGAAGGGATAACGTTTTCTTATCCGGACGGGGAGAGGCTGTTTGACGGTTTCAATGCGGAGATCAGGGCACATAACATCACCGGGATACTGGGGCAGTCGGGTCGCGGTAAAACGACGCTCATAGACCTTATTGCCGGGTTGCAGAAGCCTGCTGCCGGGAGGATACTTGTTGACGGGGTGTTGCTGGATGAGAAGCTGCTGCCGCGGTGGAAGGCAGGATTGGGATACCTTCCGCAGGATCCGTTCTTTATTGACGGCACGCTGCGCGAGAACCTGGTGTGGGACAGCGCTCCCAGGGCCGGCGGAGGAGGGCTGCCGGGCAAGACCGGCGGTGGCAGTGAGGCCGGCGGTGGCATCGGTGACGAGGAGATCATGGCGGTGCTGGAGCAGGTCAACGCTGCGCACCTGGTGAAACGGTTCAGGAAGGGTTTGGATGCCTTCGTGGTGAACTATCATACTGCCTTCTCAGGTGGCGAGTGCCAGCGGCTGGCGCTGGCGAGGGTGCTGCTGCGAAGACCGTCGGTGTTGCTGCTCGACGAGGCCACTTCGTCGCTCGATGCCGAGAACGAGGCCACCGTGATGGAGGTGCTGGCACGGCTGAAGGACAGGGTGACGATTGTTTTCGTGACCCACAGGGAGTCGGTGACAAGGTGGTTTGATGAGGTTATTAAAATCTGAGGCTTTTGCCTGGGCGGACATAATTTTCTCAAAAAACACTAATTAATATGAAAAATGTGATTAAATTCACGAAAATATTATTAATTGTGTGATAAATGGAGATCAGGAGAAAGGCATTGGAACAGCTGGCTGAGTGGAAAACGAAACCCTCCAGAAAACCATTATTGTTGACAGGAATAAGACAGGTTGGCAAAACATGGCTTTTAAAGCATTTCGGAAAGAAGTATTTTGTTGATACGGCATATTTCAATTTCGAGAGGCAGGAGGAACTAAGTCAGTTTTTCAGAACCACACGGGATCCGGGAAGGATCATTGATAATCTGTCACTTGTCCATGGAAGGGCTATTCAGCCTCAGAAAACCCTGATAATCTTCGATGAAATACAGGAATCAGGTGAGGCGCTCAATTCACTGAAGTATTTTTGTGAAGAAGCCCCGGAATACGCTGTGGCGTGTGCAGGCTCGCTGTTGGGAGTAGCCTTTGGGCACGACAAATCATTCCCTGTAGGGAAGGTTGATTTTTTACAGGTTTATCCGGTTACATTTTCAGAGTTCCTTTCAGAAGAAGCACCCGATTTATACAGTTACCTCGAGCAGATAGACAAACCTGAGCCAATCCCGGAGATTTTTTTTAATCCTCTCTGTGAAAAGCTTAAGATGTACTTTATATCTGGCGGTATGCCTGAAGCAGTAGCCACCCTGCTGGGGGCCAGGGACACTAATGCCACCCAGGCTGTGTTACAAAGTGTCATCAGTTCCTATCAGCTTGACTTCTCAAAACATGTCGAAAAAAAAGACATTCCCAAGATAAATTATATCTGGAATTCATTGCCTTCCCAGCTTGCCAGGGAGAACAAGAAATTCCTTTACCAGGCAGTCAGACCGGGTGCCAGGGCCAGGGAGTATGAAGATGCCCTCTTATGGCTCAGCAATGCAGGCCTGGTTACCAAAGTATATTGTTCAGAAAAGCCAGGCATCCCTTTGACAGCATATGATGATCTGACTGCGTTTAAAGTCTATCTCCCTGACGTGGGAGTGCTCCGCCGGCTATCACTGCTTGATCCTGTTGCATTTTCAGAAGGGAATCGCATGTTCACAGAATTCAAGGGAGCGCTTACGGAAAACTATATCCTGTCAGGTCTGACCGGTCAGTTTGAACCAATACCCCGTTACTGGCGGTCAGGAAACAAAGCAGAGGTTGATTTCCTTATTCAATACAGGAACCAGGTCATTCCTGTTGAGGTAAAATCTGATGAAAATATCAGGAGCAAAAGCCTGGCTTATTACAAAAAAGAATACACACCAGGACTCAGTGTCAGGTTTTCCCTTCGCAATCTCAAGAAAGATGAGGGTCTGATAAACATTCCCCTGTTCATGGTTGATTATGCGAGGAAAATTATTGATAAGGCATTTGACAAAGGGTAAATAAAGAAAAAAACTGTTTAACAGGATGAAATAATCAAGAGTATTCGTTACTAACGAAAGATAGTTAACATTACAAACGAAAGGAATCAGACAGTCAGTGTTCTTCCTTTCTATAAATGGGTATTTGGGCCAGACGTAAGATTATCTCCTCCAATCAATAATAAGCATAATAATTTGCAATTACATTTGAGTATAATATATATTTGTACTTTAGAATATCAGGATATATAAAAGTAAAACTTTATATTATCATGTATATTAGAGAACAAATTTTCAGGGGCAGGGATGCCGAAAGCGCATTCCTTTGGGGAGCCAGACAAACCGGGAAGAGCACGCTTCTAAGGATGATGTATCCCGGGGTTCTTTATTTTGATCTGCTGCTGTCAGATGTTTTCAGCCGGTTTGTAGGCAATCCCGCCCTGCTTCGTGAAACAGTCGAGGCAGACAGTTCGGACTCCATTGTAATCATCGATGAGATTCAGCGCATTCCGTCACTTCTTAATGAAGTTCAATGGCTTATTGTCAACAGAAACAGGAAGTTCATTCTAAGCGGGTCAAGTCCGCGTAAAATAGTAAGATCCGGTGGCAACCTGTTAGGGGGCAGGGCGCTGCGTTATGAGCTTTATCCGCTTATTTACAGGGAAATACCTGATTTCGATCTTTTACGGGCGTTGAACAACGGGCTTCTGCCAAGGATGTATCAGGTTGACAGACCGGAGAAACTGCTGTCGGCCTATATTGGAAGCTATCTACGGGATGAGATAATGGCTGAAGCAAGGATCAGGAACATTTCTTCATTCTCGAGGTTTCTATACGCTGCGGCATTTTCAAACGGTGAGATAGTAAACTATGCAAATATTGCTTCCGATTGCGGTGTCAGCGCACCAACGGTAAAAGAATATTTTCAGATCCTTGAAGATACAATGACCGGAAGGTTTCTTGCCTCATACCAGAAGAAGCCAAAACGCAGGGTCATTCTTGCACCAAAGTTCTGGCTGTTTGACCCCGGAGTTGCAAATTTTCTGCTTAAACGCGGGAAAATAAAGCCGGGCAGTGAAGCATTCGGCAAGGCATTTGAGCACTTCATTTATCATGAACTCTACTCTCACAGTCATTATTCAGATCTGAATTACCCACTCTGTTACTGGCGCACAGCTTCGCAGATTGAAGTCGACTTTATATTGGGTGAAAATGAGGTGGCTGTTGAGGTTAAGGCGACTGAGTCAGCAAGTGAGAAGCACCTTAAAGGGCTTAGGAGTTTTGCGGAGGAATATAAGACAAAGAGGCTAATTCTGGTCTCAAATGACAGTCTTCCGCGCAAAGCCGGGAACATATCAATTTTGCCCTGGAGATTGTTTCTGGAACAACTGTGGGCCGGGGAAATTATTAAATAGAAGCTTCAGTGTATCATGAAAACATAATCGTTTTCGGTTGTAACCGAAAATAAACATAATAATTTGCGATTCAGGCTATAAGAAAAATCAATGAGTAAAAAGATTTATCTGTGCAGTCCGCACATGGGTGGCGGCGAGATGAAGTACGTTAAGGAGGCGTTTGATTCCAACTGGGTGGCTCCGCTGGGGCCGAATGTGGATGCTTTCGAGCGGGAGCTCTGTGCTGCCACAGGGGCGAAGCATGTTGCTGCGCTCTCTTCGGGGACGGCGGCGATTCACCTCTCGTTAATAATGCTGGGGGTGGGACCGGGTGATTATGTGATCGGAACATCATTCACCTTCTCAGCGACGGTGAACCCGATAGCTTACCTGGGAGCGACTCCGGTGCTGGTGGACAGCGAGACTGATACGTGGAATATGGATCCCGAGCTTCTTGAGGAGGCTATTCTTGGTATTAAGTCAGGAGTCTTGCGGTCTGACGGTCCTGCGGTCTTGCAGTCAAAAGACAACGGGGAGGGGAAGTTGCCGAAGGCGATTGTTGTGGCGCATCTTTACGGGATGCCGGCGAGGATGAAGGAGATAATGGCTGTGGCGGACAAATACGGGATTCCGGTGGTTGAGGATGCTGCCGAGGCGCTGGGGTCGGAGTATATGGGGAGGCGCGTGGGCTGCAACAGCAAGTTCGGGATACTGTCGTTCAACGGCAACAAGATAATCACCACCAGCGGCGGCGGGGCGCTGATATCCGATGACGCAGCGCTGATTGAGAAGGCGAGGTTCCTTGCCACACAGGCGCGTGATCCGGCGCCGCACTACCAGCACAGCGAGATCGGGTACAACTACCGGATGAGCAATGTGGTGGCCGGTGTGGGACGGGGACAGCTCGAGGTGCTTGACCTCCGGGTTAAGCAACATCGCGAGTTCAACGCCTGGTATCGCGAGTTGCTTAAGGATGTGCCGGGGGTGAGGTTCCAGTCGGAGCCGTCGGCCGATTTCTATTCCAATTTCTGGCTGACATGCATCGTGATTGATCCCGCCAAGGCAGGGACCGACCGCGAAAAGCTTCGCCTTGCGTTTGAGTCGGCCAATATTGAATCGCGTCCCCTCTGGAAGCCGATGCATCTGCAGCCGGTCTTTGCCGGGTGTCCGGCTTTTGTTAACGGCACATCGGAGAAGCTGTTTGAGAACGGACTGTGCCTGCCGAGTGGATCGAACATTGATGAAGAAGGGCGGGAGCGGATTGCGGAGGTGCTTAAACGGGAGTTCAAAGTCTGATCCGCCATCTGGCGGACTGAGGGTCTGAGAGTCTGAAGGTCAGGGGATTTGTATATAATATGCAATGCAAAAGAAAGTATTTGTCAGCGGATGTTTTGATATGCTTCACTCGGGTCATGTGGCGTTTTTCGAGGAGGCGGCCACGCATGGCGACCTGTTTGTGGGGATCGGGTCAGACCGCACAATTGGTGAGCTCAAGGGGCGGCGGACCATCAACGGCGAGCGCGAGAGGCTCTATATGATCAGGTCGCTCCGGTATGTGAAGGATGCGTGGATTAACCGGGGCTCAGGGTTGCTCGATTTTGAGGAGGAGCTTCGGGGGCTGCGGCCGGATATATTTTTTGTCAACGAGGACGGGTATACACCGGACAAAAAGCGGCTCTGCGATGAGCTGGGGGTTGAGCTTGTTGTGAGCCGGCGGGTGCCGGTGAACGGGTTGCCACCCCGTTCTACGACTGCGCTGCGCAGCGAGTGCCGTATACCTTACCGCCTGGATCTTGCCGGCGGGTGGCTTGACCAGCCGTATGTATCAAAATTCTGGCCGGGGGCGGTGCTGACGATATCGATCGAACCCGACCTGGAGTTCAATGACCGCAGCGGAATGTCGAGCTCCACACGCAAGAAGGCGGTGGAGCTGTGGCATACTGATATACCTGACGGCGACCCGCATCTGCTGGCGCGGACTCTTTTTTGCCTTGAGAACCCGCCGGGGACTACATATGTCAGCGGCTCGCAGGATGCGATTGGTATTGTGTTTCCCGGGCTGAACCGGCTTGATTATGCTGCCGGCGAGTACTGGCCGGAGAAGATCACTTCTGTGAATGATCCTGAGGTACTCGGTTGGCTGGAGCAGCGGTTATGGTTCATCACCCTGCCTCCTCGTGCCGGGGGGTTCAATGTACTGGATGAGACGAATATTTCCGTTGAGGGGGCCATGGCGCTTGCCGAGGCTGCTGACGGGGTGTGGAAGGCTGTTCTGGCGCGCGACATTGAGGGGCTGGGTCGGAGTTACAAGGCATCGTTTGAGGCCCAGGTGGCGATGTTCCCGCTGATGAAGAGCCGGGTGGTGAGCGAGACAATTGACCTCTATAAGGACCGGGCGCTTGCATGGAAGCTGGCCGGCGCCGGTGGCGGCGGGTACCTGGCGATGGTGTCAGAGAGGCCGATTGAGAATGCTATACAGATCAGAATAAGAAGAGAACGTACTGTTTAACTTAGTTTGAAGTCCTCAGTCCACAGTCCTCAGTCGGCAGTCAGCAGAACTGGATTTACTGGTAAAAAAGGTTGGACAATTGGGGAATTTTGACTATATTTGAGTTTAACCATTGAGTATGTATAGTCCAGAAAT
>ERZ1026800.992-NODE-992-length-20465-cov-4.725489_pt1 | contig 20465 bp, 15 predicted proteins | sample MGYA00520873_ERZ1026800 | MGnify/ENA primary metagenome ERZ1026800 (study PRJEB33270, sample SAMEA104284475) | anaerobic digester metagenome | biome: Anaerobic digester microbiome; feature: mesophilic sludge digester; material: Anaerobic digester biomass | place...
TCAGAATGCCGGCCACGTACTTCAGACTGTTGCGCTTGTCATCCGGCGCCGCTTCGACGGCCTGCCGCACCAGCTCCACGCCATATTCGCCCTCCAGATCCTCCCACGTTTCCAGAACGGGCGGCTGAAATGAAGACGACTCCAGGGACGGAGAGGAAGGGGATGACGACGACGACGACGACAATGCATTGTCGTCGTTTGCGCGCGCATGTTCGCGCGCACGCGCGTCGTCGTCGTCTTGTTCTATGGGTATAGTTCCATGAGTATAGTTATATGAGTATAGTTCCCCTTCACGTGGTGAAGGGGTGCCCTTCACGTGGTGAAGGGGTGCCATGCGCGTGGTGAAGGGCTGCCCTTCATGTGGTGAAGGGGTGCCCTTCACGTGGTGAAGGGGTGCCATGCGCGTGGTGAAGGGCTGCCCTTCATGTGGTGAAGGGGTGCCCTTCACGTGGCGAAGGGGTGCCATGCGCGTGGTGAAGGGCTGCCCTTCACGTGGCGCGCGACTACCGTTTGTGTGATCGGCGATTGCCTCTTGTGGGGTGGGGGAGGGCAATCGTTTGTGAGGCGACAGATCGTTCAGGGTGTAGGTGTTGGCGCTGCGGCCGCCGCCAACCGTCACCGTGAGCAAGGGCGGCTCGGTACTCTCCAGGCTCTTGATGGCCGTGAGAATGGTGTTCCGGCTAATCCTTAACAGCACGGCGATGGTGGGCACCGCGGGAAACGCGACCCGGGTTTTGTTGTCGGCAAAGCGGGCCAGCACCGCGTACACCGCCAGGCCATACGCGCCGATCTGCGGGCCGAACTGATCCACAACGCAGTTGTCAATCCAAAGCCAGTTCGTCCGACGCTCGTCTACGATTTGATCCATGACTCCCTCCTGATTTTTCTACCACGAATTTTTTGTGCGATTGGAGATCAGAGATCGGGTTTCGTGGAAGAAGTGAGTTTTTCGGGTCTCCGGTCTCAAGTCTCCAATCTCCAACCCTTCGACCGCGCTCAGGGCAAGTTTCACAAATTATCGCTAATGATTTAGAATAACTACATGTCGAGGAAACGTTTTAGTGATGACCCAGGTCCGTTTAGCATACGTCTTCCCCACGATATGCGGGAAGATCTTGAGGCGCTGGCGAGAGCGCAGTATCGTTCGCTACACTCCCTGATCTTGGAAATTCTCGCCGATGCCTTGCGAGCGCGTCGGAAAGAACAAGAAGAATCAGAGAATGTAGCGAACGTTGTTCCGCGTTCGCCCACGCCCTGAGTTCTTTGTGCATATCCGCAGAAAGCCGCACACTGGTCGGTACTATCATGCTATGTTTTCTTTGGTACTTTTGTAGTTATTATAACTACAGCTTGATGTTTTGTCAATTTATGCAAATGCACCGCGCCGCATCTTCCCCTGGTCTCCGGTCTCCGGTCTTCACCCTCTGCCACGAATTACACGAATTTTCACGAATTGTTTTCGTGTGAATTCGTGTAATTCGTGGCAAAAGGCTGCTAATTTTCTCTGCCACCAATTTTCACGAATTGTTTTCGTGTGAATTCGTGTAATTCGTGGCAAAAGAATGCTCGGTTTTAACGCCTACGTAATAGAGTTATGCCTAAACTTTTCGCTCGCGCATTTTTGGTGTACAATCATCAGCGTAAACCGGCAGGCGCAACGCTCACGCGGCGCGGCCTGGGGAAGCAGGCGCAAGCCCGCTTCCCGTCCGGGTGACAACAGCAGGGCAGTCGAGATTGCCAGTCGGGGCTGCCCTGCTTGCTTTTCTGGGAGTATACACCGCTCCCGATGATTTGTCAAACAGAAAGGCACGCAAACACACAGAAAGGCAAAAATTTGCCGGGTTGTTTTTGTGCATACTGGAAATCCAACTTACGCGCCAGGGTGCCACGTGACCGAAGACGAAGTATTGACTACAGAAGAAGTCGCTCAATACCTGAAAATGAAGGAGCAAACGGTCCGAGATCTGCTCCGCCTCAGGAAACTCCCGGGGCGCAAAATAGGGAAGTCTTGGCGTGTCTTGCGTTCAGAACTTGAAGCCTGGCTGCGGCAATCGGAGCCATCTGCAGCTGAAGAAGAAAAATAGGCGGGCGCCAGGCCCCCCGATTCCTGACGCCCATCCTCGCCCGCATGTGCCGTTCAACTGCTGATCGAAGGCTACACGGGTTGACGGTCATAACACAGAGCGGGGAGCAGAATTCGCATCGGATTCCCCGTGTTGTCAAAGACTCACTTAACGAAGCTGATCGCTGTATACAGGCCGGCGCAAGTATCGCCGCATGCGCAATGCTTGGCCGTGCGCTCGAAGCACTCTGTCGCGATATTCTTGGGCCAGCGCTCAAGCCTGCTGGGTCCACGACGACAGAAACCCCGAGCGCAAAACCAAAGGAGATCATGCTTGGGGAAGGAATCAAGCGACTGCATGAAGAGAAGGTTATTGACGACCGCCTGTTTGACTGGAGCCAACAACTTCACGCATTCCGTAATCTTGCAGCACACGCTGAGGACACCAGCATCTCAAAAGATGATGCCGGCTTATGCGGCCGCTCGGCCGTTATGGAAAATGCGCTGCTGTCTCATTTGCCTCCGCATAAGCCATATTTCGTTTGCGCCAATCAAACGGTAGTCCGTGAAAATCGAAGACATTGTTGACGCGATACGCCATAACCGGTTACGAATTACAGACCACGCTGACGAAGAGGCCCAAGCCGACCAGCTTTCTTTTGACGAAATCTTCTTCAGTGTCTTTCAGGGTGAAATCATTGAGGACTATCCCGACGACAAACCATATCCCAGCTGCCTTATCTACGGTGATACCTTTGCGGGTGCGCCCGTTCACAGCGTTTGGGCGTATAATCAAGACAACCAATGGGCAGTACTCATCACCGTCTATCGGCCCGACCCTAAGCGATGGATTGACTGGCGAATAAGGAGACCGAAAAAATGATGCCCTTTAGTAAATGCCCCGTATGCGGTGGGGAACTGATTGAGAAGAACGCAGAGAAACTACTTCGTGGTGGAATTCATACAGCCGTGTTGACTGTGCGGGCTGAGGTTTGCCTAAGCTGTGGCGAACGACTTTACACTCAAGAGACCGTCAGACGCTTTGAGCAGATCCGAGTAAAGTTGGAGAAGCAAGAAGTAGCAGGCTTCCTACCGTTGGGGCAATCTTTTCAGATCGCACAGACAGCCTAAGAATGGCTAGACACAATGCCTCCTTTCTATCAGGCAGTTAAGCGGGAAGCGGGGGTGAGACAGAATATGACTTGCGTCGCGGGCGGCGTTTAGTTTGCCCACTGTGGCGAGCTGGCTGAGCCGGCCAATCAACACTGGGGAAGCGTGAATCAGCGGGCCGTGGTGCTGAGCGTGGCGCCGGTTGCGCTGTGGGCCGCGGCAGGCCGTGAGGCGCAACCATGGGTGAATCCCCGGCTGTCAGACCATCTGAGTCCGATAAGGAGAGAGAACAAGCAGTGGGTCACTCGAAAGCCATTCAGCCCTCTTTTCTGTTCCCCGAAGCTGCCAGATTCCCTTCGACACGATACCAAGGCAGCAAGGCCAAGCTCATAGAGTGGATTTGGGGACAGATTGCTGATCTCGACTTTGAGACGTGCCTTGATGCCTTTGGAGGTACTGGCAGTGTCGCTTATCGCCTGAAGCAAGCAGGCAAGTCGGTCACCTATAATGATATTCTCAAATTCAACTATCACATTGGAGAAGCGTTGATTGCGAATAGCACAGTGAGGCTGAGCCTACAAGATGCCCAAACGCTACTTCACCCTCATTCGCATACCCAGTACTCGACTTTCATACAAGACAACTTCCATGACATCTATTTTACTGATACTGAGAATGCCTGGCTTGACCAGACAATAGCAAACATAGGCCAGTTAGATGCTCCGTACCGTTTCGGCTTGGCCTTCTTCGCTTTGTGCCAGGCGTGCATTGTCAAACGACCATACAACCTTTTTCACCGTAAGAACCTTTACGTGCGCTTTGCAGATGTTGAACGCTCATTCGGCAACAAAGCGAGTTGGGATAGACCATTTGAAGAGTGGTTCCCTATCTTTGTAGAGGAGGCAAATCAGGCGGTCTTTGATAATGGGCAGGTGAATCGCGCCCTGAATCTGGATGCCCTTGATGTGCCGGGGGATTACGATTTGGTCTATGTTGATACGCCATATATCCCGAAGTCTGGAGTAGGAGTAGACTACCTGGACTTCTACCACTTCTTAGAGGGGCTTGCCACATACAACGAATGGGAACGGCATATTGATCGCAAATCGAAGCACTTGCGGATAATACCCAGACCAAATGAATGGACCGACAAAAACCGGATCTGTGCAGCCTTCAACAGACTCTTCGATAGATACCAGAATAGTATCCTCGTGGTGTCCTACCGGAGCGATGGTATCCCGTCAGTGGAAGAACTGATTGAAATTTTTCGGAGGCACAAGTCTAGAATCCGCATCGAGCATTACGGGCAGTACAAATACGCTCTTTCCACCAATGGGAATTCGGAAGAAGTTCTACTGATCGGGCAGTAAGCGAGGGAGAATGCAGAAAGACGAATTCAGAGAGGCTTTGGTCGCGCATTTTGGCGACTTCCAGAAGGTCATCGCATCGGATGTCGGTGATTGGACGGTTAAGGGGTTCATTGACATGTACAAGAATATCTATACCATCTCCGTGGACACAAAGGTGGTATCCAAGATCATAGAGCTCATGCTGTTCCCTCTCATACTGCAGTTTGCAGACAAGCATGGTTACCGGATGGTGCTTTGCGAGCACCAAAACTACTATCCCGACTTGACATTCATAGATTCTGACGGGAACAAATTAGCTCTCGATGTCAAGAGCACTTACCGCACCAATGCCCAAACCGCGAGTGGCTTCACTCTGGGAGCGTTTACTGGATATTTCAGAGACCGCACTTCTACCAAGAACTGCACCTTTCCCTACGGTGAGTATGCAGCGCATTATGTTCTGGGCGTGATATACAGCCGAAGTGGCGAGATTACAGATGAGCGTCACGTTTACACACTGGATGATTTGCCGAGAATCGTATCTGTGGTCAAAGACTTCACTTTCATTGTACAGGAAAAATGGCGTATCGCAGGTGAGCTACCCGGTAGTGGAAACACAAAGAACATGGGTTCAATCCACATAATCAATGATTTGGTGCAGGGTAGAGGCCCCTTTGCACCTTATGGCGAGGCGATTTTTGACGACTATTGGATGAACTATCTGACAGAAGACATGGCCAGGGCGATTGACTCTCCGGTGCCGTATCGCAATCTCAAAGGATACTTGAGGTGGCGCGACTTGGACTCGAAGTGAGCGAGTAATAAGGTGGAGGGGTTGTCAAGCCACGGAAATGACCTAAGTAAAATGGCTGCGGCGCTCGGCGCAGGCGTGATGCCGTGGCCGATGTTGTGGCTGTGTAATGACACCCATTGACACGAATCCTTTTCGTGTCAATTCGTGAAATTCGTGGCAAAAGACTCCTTAAGTCCTCCAACCTTCAACCTTCAATCTTCAATCTTGCCAAAAATCATCATATCGCGCATCATTAGATTCTAACGAGTTGTACAAGACGCCAACCCGTTAGAGGAGGATGTCGCCCATGTCATTCCGTCATTTTCTCGCGCACGTAGGGGCGCCCCTTGCGGCCGCCCTGGTCATCGCCGCCTTGCTGCTTGCGGCCTGCGCCGGACAGCCGTCGCCCGCGCCGACGGCCACCCCAACCAGCGTGCCGCGCGCGTCGGCCAGTCTCGCAGTCAGCGCCACGGCGGACGGCTTTCAGGTCACCGGCGCGGACTGGCCCGGTTTGACAGAGCTGACGCTTGGGCTGGAGTCATCCGCTGGCCAGGCCGAGGCCGCGCCCATTGTCCTGGGCAAGGCCGCCACTACCTCGCGGGGCAGTTTTCGCGCTGCGTTCGCCTGGGCCACGTTGGCGGGTCGTTGGCAGCCGGCCGTTGCCTATGACCTGGTCGCGCTGGCGCCTGGGCGGGAGGCACGAGTCGCTTTTGCCCTGGCGCCACCCACGAATACGCCCACGCCGCTGGTGATGGTGACGGCCACCACGGCGCCGACCGCGACGCCCACTTCAACCCCCACGCCCACCACCCCCGCGCCGGCTACCGAAACGCCGACGCCAACCCAAACCCCAACGCCGACCGCCACATCGCCCCCACCCACCGTCAACGGCCCCACGCCAACCCCGTGGCCGGTTGCCCTGGCCGTGGCTCCGCTCAAAGGCTGGGCCGGCACAGCCATTACGATCAGCGGCGTCAACTGGCCGCCCGGCCGCGGCATCGTGTTGAACCTGGCCGCGCCCGGGCAAGCGCCCGCGGCCGATGTTTACGCGCAGGCCGCGGTCAACGTGCAGGGACGCTTCACCTTCAGCTTCTCCTTCCCCAACCAGGAGCGCTGGCTGGCGCTGAAGCAGGTGGCGCTCGTGGTGCGCACGCTGGACAACACCGCCCAGGCCCGCGCCGCGTTCGAGCTGGTGCGGCCCGCGCCCACGGTCACGCCCACGCCCAGGATCACCGAGTGGCGCGGGGAGTATTTCGCCAATCGCAACCTGTCCGGCGCGCCTGCGCTGCTGCGCAATGACAGCAAGGTGGATTTCAACTGGGGCGCGGGCAGCCCGGGCAGCCGCATCCCCATTGACAACTTCTCCGCCCGCTGGACGCGCAGCCTGGCGTTTGACGCGGGCGACTACCGCTTTTATGCGCGCAGCGATGACGGCGTGCGGCTCTGGCTGGACTCCCTGCTGGTGATTGACGACTGGAGCGATGGCGGCCGCCTGCGCACCGGCGAGTTCCTGAAGCTGGGCGCAGGTCAGCACCAGGTCAAGATCGAGTTTTACGAAGCGGCCGGCGACGCCTACGAAACCGTGTGGTGGGAAAAGATCGGCCCGATCAGCGAGTGGCGCGGGGAGTATTTCGCCAACCGTAACCTGGATGGCACGCCCGCGCTGGTGCGCAACGAGAGCACGATTGATTTCAACTGGGGCGAGGGCGGACCGGCGCCCGGCCTACCCGCGGACAACTTCAGCGCACGCTGGTCGCGCACCTTCCCCCTGACCGATGGGCGCTATCGCTTCACCGTGCAGGTAGATGACGGCGCGCGGCTGTGGGTGGACGGCCGCCTGCTGCTGGATCAGTGGGTCGAGGGGAGCACGCGTACCTTCACCGCAGAGACCGACCTGGCCGCGGGCAATCACACCCTGCGCCTGGAGTACCTGGAATTGGCGGGCGGAGCATTGGCGAAGCTGACGTGGCAGCGGGTGGGGGAGCGCGTGGCCTATAACCCGCGGCTGACTGTGTACGAGCTTGATCTGGCGCGCTATGCTGTCAATGGCACGGGCTGGCCGCCGGGCGCGGTTGTCTCTTTGGCGGTGGGACGGACGCGGCCCGGAGGCGATGATGTTCCAGACATCTATGCCTTTTTGGGTGAGGCCCGCGTGGAGGGCGGCGGCAGCTTTTTGTTCAACTTCCGCAAGCTGCCGGAGGTGCCGTCCAACCTGGCTATCATTGCTGTCAGCGGTGACATTGTCGTGAAGGCGCCCTATCCAGAGTAACGCGGAGACGGGAGAGCGGAGATTGGAGATCGGAGACCGGAGATTGGAGGGTGCGGAATGGTGAACGATGCGGGTCGCTACCAGGTGCGTTTTCGGGAGATGGTGGCGACGAATGCGGCGCATTGGCTGGGGCGGTTACGCGAGGGAGATGCGGAACTGGAGGCGCTGCGTGCGGAGCGGGCAAATCTGATCAAGGCGGTGGATCGGGCGCTGGCTGAGCCTGGCGCGCAGGAGGTGGGGATTCACCTGGCGATCGAGATGTACACGCTGGCGGAGCTGCAGGGCTGGTGGGTCGAGTGGCTTGCTTATCTGGACATGGCTTTGCCGATGGCGCCCGCGCAAAGTGTGGATGCGGCCAATCTGTTGCAGCAAAACGCCGAGCTGCACTATCTCGCCGGCGATCAGACCATGGCGCAAGAACGGGCAGAATCGGCTTTGGTGCTGTGGCTGGACATGGAAAACGCCCAGGGCATCGCCTATGCCTCTTCCGTTCTCAGCCTGGTCTATGCGCGTCAGGGGCGTTTCGAGCTGGCCGTGCAGGTTTCTGAGCAGGCTGTGCAGGCGCTCGAAAGCGGCGCCGATCCGCATTCCGTATATTGGGGGGAATCTCGGCACGCTCTTTTGGCCCGCGTCCACAACAATTGGGGGATTGTGTGTCTGGAAAGTTTGGACATGGCGGGGGCCTTGGCGCATTTCGAGGTGGCCGAATTTCATTGGCGGCAGATCGGGCATCAGTGGAAGCTGGCGCGGCTGTGGCACAATCGCGGTGTTGCTTATCACCGTTTGGGGCAGCTGGCAGAGGCAGAAACGGCTTTGAGGCAGGCCATTGCCGGGCACGAGGCAAACCATGACCGGGCGCGCTGCGCCCTGGCGCGCAGCGCGCTGGCTACGGTGGCTCATGCGCAGGGGGACTCTCAGCAGGCGCTGACGCTGGCAGCGCAGGCCGAGCCTGATCTGGCGGCCGTGGGAGACAGGGTCAACCTGGCGCACCTGTCCAACAATCGCAGTGAATACTACAAAGCCCTGGGGCGCTTTGCAGATGCCGAGGTTGCGTCGCTGGATGCCATCAATCGCCTGCGGGCATTGGGCCAACAGCCGAAAAATGAAAGCATCAGCCTGGTCAACCTGGGAGAGCTTTACCGGCTGTGGGGGCGAGAGGCTGCGGCCGAGAAAGCCTTTGCCGAGGCCCGCGCCCGCTTCGCGGCGATTCTCAACCCCCCGCCCGACCTTGTGCAATGGTTCAACGCGCTGCTGGCGCAGGCCAGCCGCGTCGAGAAGGTCTCCGCCACGAATGGCACGAATTGACACGAAAACAATTCGTGAAAATTCGTGAAATTCGTGGCAAAAGAATTCAGCCGCCGCCGCAGCCCTCGTTTGTGCAGGCGCCTTCACCTGGCCCTTGTGGCGTGGGGGTCGGCTCATCACCGGCATAGACTATGCCGCTATGCCAACCAGTGACGCCCGCAGTCATTGTCAACGCTGGCGTCGCTAACGCGAGCACGATCACCAGCACAGCCAAAACAAGAACAAAAGTCCCAGATGACAACATACGCTCAATGCCCATTTCAACCTCACTTGTGGAAAGCGGATTGAGCGCAAGGCCTTGCGACCGGGCGTGGCCCGGCCATCTCGCGAGAAGCTCGTTGTGTGGCTGCGCGTCCCCGGCCGAGGCAGTACGCAGCGTTCAGTTAGGAGGATGGCCGGCGAAGGGGAAATCTTTCAGGGGAGAGTGCGAAGTTTGGAGCACGAAGGCGCGAAGGGACGCGAAGGCGCGAAGCGCGAAGGCGCGAAGCGCGAAGGCGCGAAGGGGCGAAGGGCTTGAAAATCGTCCGGCCTGCGCCGTTCTTTTTTGAGCTACCTTGACAACTATCCTATTCTGTGGCACAATTTTGCCGCTTCTTATTGGCGCGCCGGTATCTGGGCCTGCTGCGCTTGTCTCGAAACGTGAACACCCAAAACACCGTAAAACAGGCAAACACCGGCTATTTCAGCAGCCATTACGAATTCCAGGAGGTGCTCAGAGACTCAGACAATCGCGCGTGTGCTGTAAGCCCCTTTTTTGTTTACATTTGCCGACGTCTGTAAACGTCTGCAGAGTCAGGCGCCCCGCGGTGGGTTTCACAAAAACCACACGGCCCGCGCTGGCTCATCACGTTCGCACATCAGGAGGATTTTCCATGCGTTCCCGTCTTACCTTTCTACTCATCGTTGCGTTGTTGTTGGTGACATTGGTCCCAACCCTTGTGTTCGCTGACCAAAGTGCCGCGCCGGGCCAACCGCCGGCCAAGAGTATCAGCGTCAGCCACAGCCGCCCCGTGGCGCCGTACAACGGCCCTAACGTGGTTCTGTATGATCAGACCGACAATGCCGGCTTGAATGGCTTTCCCTCCCAGGACTTCGAAGCCTTGTACGATGCCTATGACGATCAGGGCGCCGATGACTTTGTGATTCCGGGCGGCCAAACCTGGACGATCCAAACCATCGAAGTGCTCGGCTCCTACTCCGGTACCGGGCCGACGCCTTTTGTCAATGTCTACTTCTACGCGAACTCTGGCGCCCTGCCTGGCAGCCAGGTTTACAGCGCCATGGGCGTGGCGCCCACGCTTGATGTGGGCGGCGATCTCACCGTCAACCTGCCCGCGCCCGCAGTTCTTGGCTCAGGCACCTACTGGGTCTCTGTGCAGGCCGCGATGGACTTTGCTCTCGGTGGCCAGTGGTTCTGGAGCACCCGCGCCGTGCAGTCTAATAGCCCCTACGCCTGGCAGAATCCGGGCGGCGGCTTCGGCGTTGGCTGTCTCACCTGGGCGCCTGGCGCGGCCACCTGCGGCGTGGGCGGCGGTGTTGAGCCGGATGCGCTGTACCGCCTGAGCGGTACCACGGGCGGTCCGACCGCGGTGGGTCTGGGCAATTTCGCGGCCAGCAATGGCGCGACCACCTGGGCCTGGATGTTGGCCGTCTTGGCGGCCGCTGCCGGCGTCTCCGTCTGGCGCTGGCGTCGTAACACCAACTAACGCCCGTTTTTCACGCTCAATGAACTTGAGAAGCGCATCGTAAGAGACCGGGGTTCGCGATCGGCGAACCCCGGTTTTTTTGCCGTCCCCGCCGGCGTTTGCGCAAAAAGTTACTGCTCCCACCCCGCGTTTTTCTTTGTAACCCTCTGGGGTGGTACAATTCTCATGTGGTGAGATTTTTCGAGGTGATCGGATGTTTTCTTCTCTGGCTGAAATGGTTGCTGCTGCCGAACAGGAGGACAAGCCGCTGCATGAGGTTGTCATCGCCGCTGAGCTGAAACAGGGCCGCCGCACCCGTGCAGAGATCTGGGAGCGCATGCACCAACGCCTGCAGGTGATGCGCCGCAGCGCCGAACTGGGCATCAGCGCCCCCATGCGCTCGCTCAGTGGCATCAGCGGCGGCAACGCCTACAAGTTCTGGCAGTGGCTCGAAGCCGGTAATCAGCCCATCAGCGGCCCCATTCTCAGCCGCGCCGTCGCCCACGCCATGGCCGTCAACGAGGTCAACGCGGGCATGGGCTGCATTGTCGCCACTCCCACAGCCGGCTCGGCAGGCATCCTCCCCGGCGTCCTGTTGACCCTGCAAGCCCTGCGCGGGTTTAGCGACGACCACCTGGTCGCCGCCCTCTTCACCGCCAGCGGCGTCGGCGCGGTCATCGTCCACCGCGCCCATGTCTCCGGCGCGGCCGGCGGTTGTCAGGCCGAAACAGGCAGCGCCGCGGCCATGGCCGCCGCTGCCGCCGTCGAACTGTTGGGCGGCGCGCCCCATCAATCCGCCCACGCAGTCGCCATCACCCTCAAGAACATGCTAGGACTGGTCTGCGATCCCGTGGCCGGGCTGGTAGAAGTGCCGTGCGTCAAACGCAACGCCGCCGGCACAGCCCAGTGCTTTGTCGCCGTAGACCTGGCACTCGCCGGCGTCGAAAGCATCATCCCCCCGGACGAAGTGATTGACGCCATGGCCGAAATTGGCCGCAACATGAACGAACGCTACCGCGAAACAGCCCAAGGCGGCCTGGCCGCAACGCCAACCGGCAAGCGACTGGCAAAGTTGGTTTGGGACGCGGAATAGTGCAAAGTGCAATGCGTTTTCTCCGAAAACGCAGACAACAAGGGGACACATCGGTGGGAATTTCATTCGTTGGCCCGGGGACGCGCACACGCCAGAGCTTCGACCGCAGCCTCAACGAGTTGAGCGGTATCTTACAGGCCATGGGAAACGATGTCGTGCAGTCGCTCAACCAGGCCCTGCAAGTCTGGCAAACCGACGACCTCATCCTGGCACGTGAGGTCGTCAGCAGCGATTACCGCATCAACCAGGAGCGCATCGAGCTCGAAGAACGCTGCACGCAGTTGATTGCCATGCAAGCGCCCGTCGCGCGCGACCTGCGCCGCATCCTGGCCGCCCTGACCATCGCCACTGAGTTGGAGCGCATGGGCGATCATGCTAAAAAAATCGCCAACATCCGCCTCAAATCGCCCCAGGTGGCCCATTTACCCATGGTGCCCGAAGTGGTGGCCATGGGGCAGCCGGTGGTGCAGATCTTGACCCTGGCCCTGGCCGCGTTTTCCTCGCTCGATGTGCAGGCTGTGCGCAGCATCACCGCCGAAGAGGACGAGATTGACAATCGCTATCGCACGATCATGAACCTCCTCTATGCCCACATCATCGCCCACCCCGACGAAGCCGCCGCCGTCATGTCCTTGCAGCGTGTGGCGCACAAACTCGAACGTATCGGCGACCGCGCAACCAACATTGCCGAACAAGTGCTCTATGTCGCCCATGCGCGCCTGATCGAGACCAATTAGGCCATTCCCCTCAGCGCACCCTTGCGGCCGCCCACGCGCGGGCAGTAGGGGCGCACCCTTGCGGTCGCCCACGCGGGCAGGCGCAAGACCATGCCCCTACTAGTTTCCACACGCGCAGAGCCGCAGAGTACTCCCCGTTCTTCTCTGGATGGACGGAGAAGAACGCCGGGTATCCTGCGGCCCCGAATGGCATGCTGTTCTGACGGAGGCAGGCCGGAGAACCTCAACATGCCGGATGTGGGTGACTGGGGTGGCGCCGGGACGCCAGGGCGATTTTACAAAAACCCGCCCGCGCACCCATTATAACACCCGCACCCTGTCAGTGATCTGCCATCTTTCTTGTGTTTTCTCCCATTCTCTTTCATTTGTCTGTCAATTTTCGAACCTGCGCGTCATGTCAACCCTGCCCCAGTGAGCGCGCAGGGTGAGCAGTTACGAAAAACGGTGCGAAAACCAGGAAATCGCACAGGTCACGGAGATTTTGATATGTCCGACTCCACCAATGGTTCGACTCCCTTGGTCGTAATTAGCGAAAAACAGGTTTTAGATGTGCTGGAGGCCTGGAACAAAGGCAGCCTGGCCAAAACTGCCTTCGCTCGCTCCCTCCATATCCGCCAAAACCTCACCCGTTTCAACCAGGACGCGGCCGCCGCACTCAGAGAGCAGATCAACGATAGCCTGCAACGACTCAGCGAAGAGCAACGCAGGGCAGTGACCCAGCTCTTTCAGAAAGGCATAGTTGTCCACAAAGTCGCCCAGGCCATGCAAATCAGCGAATCCACCGTCTATCGCAACCGCAACACCGCGATCAGGTCCCTGGCCCAGGAATGGACCCGCATCGAAGAGGCTGCTTATCGGCGCTATCGCAGCCAGATCGAAGAACGGGCACAGGCAGATATAGGGCACCTGTTCGGCGTTGCCCACAACCTGAAACTCCTGCGCGACGCCTTGCTCGCTCCAAGCGAACCCTGGGTAGTCGGCATTGATGGCATCGGCGGCATCGGCAAGACCTCCCTGGCCCTCGCGGCCATTCTCGATCATGACATCCTCGTCCGCTTCGATCACATCCTCTGGGTCAGCGCACGCCAATCCGAATGGCACTCCATTCGCGGCATCGTGGACAATGCCCGCCCTGCATTGACCTATGAAACGCTGGTCTCCCGTATCCTCGAACAACTGCTTGGCCCACAGGCCGCCGCCAGCATCGCGCCCCGCGAGCAGGCCGAGCAGGTCCGTTTCTTGTTGCACGAGAAACCGATCCTGCTGGTCGTGGACAACCTCGAAACCGCCGCCGATCAGCAGGCCCTGTTGCCCAACCTGGTCACCCTGGCCTGCCCCACTAAAATTCTGCTCACCAGCCGCCACAGCCTGCGCGAGACCGGCGCCGTCTACACGTTCAGCCTGGACGAGCTGCCGCCATCCGATGCGCTCGACCTGCTCCGCTATGAGCTGCAAAACCGCAACCTGCCGGCTGCCGCCGCACCCGATGCCGAGCTGGCGCAGACCTATGAAGTGACCGGCGGCAACCCGTTGGCTACCAAACTGGTCGCCGGGCAACTGAGCACCTTTCCCCTGGAACGGGTCCTGGCCGATCTGCGCCAGGCGCGCGGCGAAAAGACCGATAACCTCTACCGTTTCATCTACCGCCAGGCCTGGGAACAACTGAACGAGGACGCACGCAACGTCTTGACGCTCATGCCCCTCATTGCCGAAGAGGGCGGCGGCCTCCCACAGATCGAGGCGGTCAGCCAACTGCCTGTCGCCCGTGTGACCGATGCCCTCCAGCAGCTCGTGCGCTTCAGCCTGGTCAACGTGCGCATCGCCAGCGGCCCCAGGGCCGGCAACCGCTACAACATCCACCGCCTGACCGAGTCCTTCTTGCTCGAAGAAGTGGTTGGATGGCAGAAAGAACCGTGAGAGAGATCAGGGATCAGAGACCGGAGATTGGGTTTTGTGGGGGAAGGGAGCTTATCCGGTCTCCAGCCTCAGCAGATCCGCCAGCGTCCCCCGCCGCGACATCATCTGCACCTCGCCGCCCGATGTGCGCCAGAATTGGGGCGCCGGGCCAAACGAGTTGTAGGTCGAGCTCATGGCGTAGCCGTAGGCCCCCACATCATGGATCAGCAGCAGATCGCCGGGCTGCGGACAAGGCAGCAGCCGCGGGGCCAGCAGCCCGTTCGCCTCGCGGGTGAAAACATCGCCCGCCTCGCACAATGGCCCCGCCACCACCACCGGCGCCACCTCGCCCGTTACCGGTTCATCTGCCTCCCCGCGCAGCACCTGCAGCGCATGGTGCGCGCCGTAAAGCGCCGGCCGCAGCAGGTCGTTGAAACCGGCATCCACCATCACAAACGTCACACCCGGTCCCCTGGCGTCGCCGCGCGTGCGCTTCACATCCAGCACCCGCGTCACCAGTGTGCCCACCGGCGCCATCAGATAGCGCCCCGGCTCGATCTCGACGCGCAGCCCTGCTTGGCCCGCGGCCCGCGCCAGCCGGCCCGCAATCTGCACCAGCAAATCGCGCAGATCAGGCAGCCAGGCCTCCCGCCCCTCCGCGGCGCGGTAATTGAAGGGCAACCCCCCGCCCAGGTTCACGGCAGTCGCATCAGGAAACAGCGGCAGCAGGGTTTCGAACGCCGCCGCCAGGCACTGCCAGTTGTGCAGCAGCTCCGCCGGCTGCGGTCCGCTGCCAATGTGCGCGTGCAGCATCACCACCCGCAGCCCGGCCGCCGCCGCCGCACCCGCCACCGCCGGCAGATCCTCGTGCCAGATGCCGTGCTTGGCGCTGGGGCCGCCGGTGTCGCAGGTGTTGACATGCCCGTGACCAAAGCCAGGATTGACGCGCAGGGCAATGGGGCCGCGATAGCCAGCCTGCCGCAGCATCTCCACCATCCCCGGCGAGCCGAGGTTTGGCAAAATGCGCTCCTGCTGGATCACGGCCAGCGCGTTGTCGCGCCAGGCGTCGCTGGTGAACAAAATCTGGGGCGGGTCATTGCCGCCCGCAAAGCCGGCGTGACGGGCGCGCAGCACCTCGTTGCCGGAGACAGCATCAATCCAAAGACCATGCGAGCGCATCGCAGCCAGCACACGCGTCGCCGGGCAGGCCTTCATGGCAAAGCGCGGCTGCAGTCCCGGCCCTTCGGTCAGCCAGGCAATGTTGGACAGGCGCCGTTGCAGCACCGCCTCGTCATACAGCCAGTAGGGCGTCCCCGCGTCTGCCGCGAGGTCGTGGTAGAAAGAGGACATTTCGGGTTTTCAGGCCAGGCCGATGAGCAGCACCAGGATACCGAGCGCGATGCGGTAATAGGCGAACGGCTCGAAGGTGTTGGTCTGCACATAGCGCAGAAGCGCGCGGATGACAACCAGGGCCACGAAAAATGAAACAATGGCGCCGACCGCCAGCATGAGCAGATCGCCGCTCTGCAGCAGGTCCAGGCTGGTTGCCAGATCGAACAGCGTGGCCAGCACCAGTGTAGGGATCGCCAGCCAGAAGGAAAACTCCGTCGCCACGCGGCGATCCAGCCCGCCGACCATGCCACCCAGGATGGTCGCAGCCGAACGTGACACGCCAGGCACCAGGGAAAGGACCTGCGCCAGGCCGATGGCAGCCGCCTGCTTGGGGCTGATCTCCTGCAGCTGGTGCGTGTCTGGCGGCGCCGCCGGCACCCGCCGGCGCTCGATCCACCACATCACCAGGCCGCCCACAATCAGCGCGCCGGCGATGACCGGCGGATTGAAGAGATAATCCTTGATCTGCCGATGGATCAGCACCCCAATGGCCGCGGCCGGCACAAAAGCGATCATCAGATTGAGCGCCAGGCGCTGCGCTGGCCGCTGCGAGGGCAGGTCTCTGAACAACTGCACGAGCGGCTGCCGATAGAGCCACACCACGGCCAGGATCGCGCCCAACTGCACGAAGATGGCGAAGGTTTCCGCCAGGGGGCCTTCGAAGCGGATGAAACGCTCTGCCAGAATCAAATGGCCGGTGGAGGAAATGGGCAAGAATTCGGTCACGCCCTCCACGATGCCGAGAATCACGGCTTTGATCAGGTCTACAATCACGGGTCCCCCCTGTCGTGCGAAATGCTCAGAAGTGAATACTGCTGATTTTTTCTGCCACGAATTTCACGAATTTTCACAAATTTTTTTCGTGTGAATTCGTGTAATTCGTGGCAAAAGGTAACTGCTCAGCCAGGCAGTGAGAATGGTCTCGATAGCGCCCGGAGTGCCCGCCTGCCCGCCTGAGCAGTTACGTTTTGAGCCACAACCGCCCTCCACGTAGATCTCCGGTCTCTGATCTCCGGTCTCCAATCTCCGCCCTCACCCCTTCACGCCCGTCAGCGTAATGCCTTCGATGAACAGCCGTTGGGCGAAGAAGAAGAGGATGACCACCGGCAGCATGGTGACCAGCGAGGCGGCCATCAGGTAGGCCCAGTTGGTCTGGTACGTGCTGCGGAAGAAGCTCAGGCCCAGGGTGATGGTGTAGTGCGTCTGGTCGTTGAGGTAGATGAGCGGCCCCAGGAAGTCGTTCCAGGTGCCTTGAAACGTGAAGATGGCGACGGTGGCCATGGCCGGCAGGGCCAGCGGCAGGATGATGTAGCCCAGGATTTGCGGGGTGTTGGCGCCGTCTATGCGCGCGGCGTCTTCCAGCTCGACCGGCAGGGTCAAGAAGAATTGACGCAGGAGGAAGATGTAAAACGGCGTGCCCAGGAAGGTGGGCACGATGAGCGGCTTGAAGGTGTTGACCCAGCCCAGTTTGCTGAAGATGACAAAAACCGGCACCATCGTCACCGGATAGGGCAGCATCATGGTGGCGAGCAGGACGAGGAAAAGAGCATTTTTGCCCGGTGCGCGCAGGCGGGCGAAGCCGTAGGCGACGAGCGAGGCCGACAGCAGGTTGCCGATGACAGAAAAGACGGTGATGATGAGGGTGTTGAGGGTGTAGCGCGCAAAAGGCACGTAGGTCAGCGCTTCGGGGAAGTTGGCCCAGCGCGGGGGGATGGGCAGCCAGCTCGGCGGGAAGTCGAGCACGGCGTAGGACGGTTTGAGGGATGAGATCACCATCCAGTAAAAGGGGAGGAGGAAGACCACGGAGCCGGCCAGCAGCAAGAGATAGACGATCAGCTTGGATTGGCGCCTGGACGCGCGTTGTGATCTAGCGTTCATCGCTTATCTCGTAGTAAACCCAACTGCGGCCGGAGCGCACCACCAGGAGGGTGAGCACCATGACGATGACGAAGAGCGCCCAGGCCAGCGCGGAGGCGTAGCCCATGCGGAACATCTGGAAGGCCTGGCGGTACAGGTAGAGCACGTAGAAGAGCGTGGCGTTGAGGGGGCCGCCGTTGGTGGCAACAAAGGCCTGGGTGAAGGTCTGCGCGGTGCCGATGATGCTCAATACCAGGTTGAAGAAGATGGTGGGGGTCAGGAGGGGCAGGGTGATGGCCCAAAACTGCTGCCAGGTGTTGGCGCCGTCGAGCGCGGCCGCTTCGTAGAGATGGGTGGGGACGCCCTGCAGGCCGGCCAGGTAGATGACCATGCTGCGCCCCAGGCCCCACAGGCTCATGATGACGATGGCCGGCAGCGCCCAGTCAGGAGAGGCCAGCCAGCGCGGGCCGGGGATGCCGACGTAGGCGAGCAGGGTGTTGACCAGGCCCGCGCTGGGGTGAAAGATCCACATCCAGAGCACGACGTAGGCGACGCCGGAGATGACGGAAGGCAGGTAGTAGACGGTGCGGAAGATGCTGATGCCGCGCACCTTTTGGTTCATCAGCAGCGCCAGCGCCAACCCGCCCATCAGGTCGAGCGGCACGTAGGCCAGGGTGAACAGGCCGGTGATTTTGAGCGATTGCAAGACCAGGGGATCGGTGGCCATGCGCGCGTAATTGTTCAGACCTGCCCACACCGGCGGCGACAGCAGGGTCCAGTTGGTCAGACTGAAGTAGAACGAGGCAAGCATCGGCCCCAGCACGAAGGCGACAAAGCCAATGAGCCAGGGAGAGATGCAGAGGTAGAACGTGATCGCTTCGCGACGACTGGATGACATGGTTTTTGCTCAGGGGGCAGGGGTCAGGGGTCAGAGATCAGGGATCAGAGACCGGAGATTGGGTTTTGTGGGGGAAGGGAGTCTTCCTGATTTGGGAGAGATCAGGGGTCAGGGGTCAGAGATTAGGGATCAGAGACCGGAGATTGGGTTTTGTGGAAGAAGGGAGCTTATCCAATCTCCAATCTCCAATCTCCGGTCTCAAATCTCACTTCCAACCGCAAACCTACCGTCTTCCACGTAGGTCTCCGGTCTCAAATCTCCGGTCTCAAATCTCCGGTCTCCGGTCTCACTTCTTCATCTGCTCATCCAGAGCCTTTTGCGCTTCGGCGGCGGCGGTTTTCATGACATCGGCCACGTTGCTATCTGGCTTGATGAGCATGGTTTCCAGTGCGGTGCGCAGGGCCGGGTCGGCGGTTTGTCCCCAGAAGGGGGTGAAGGTGTAGGCGCGCGGCTTGACGTTGGCCAGTTCAGCGATCCACACTGCGTCAATGGGGTCTTTGTTCTTGCCAGACGATTCGGCCACGGTGGTGACGGCCGGCAGCGCCCAGTCCTTCCAGATCTGTGCGCCCGGCTCGCCGCTGTAGAAGCGCAGGAAGCGCCAGGCGGCCTCCGGGTTCTTGGCGGTGGAGGCGATGCCAAAACCACCCCAGAAGAGGATATTGGCGCGCACCTTGCCCGCGGGCGGCCCCACGATGCCCAGGTCAATGTTGGGGTTCTTGAGATAGCCAGACTGCGGCCAGCGGCCAAAGAGGCGCATGGCAGCCTTGCCGTTTTCGAATTCGGGGTTGCCGCCGGCCCATTGCGAGAAGTCGGCGGGCGGCGGCGCCACCTTGTGCTTGTTGTAGAGGTCGGCGAAGAATTGCACGGCGCTCTGCACCTCGGGTGAATCCATGTAGCCCACGAACTTGGTCCCGTCTTCGCTGATGAGGCGGCCGCCGGCCGCGCTGACCCAATACTCGAAGCCGGTGGTCCAGTTGGCGGTCAACTGAATGCCCCACACCTCAGGCGTGCCATCTTTGTTTTCGTCAATGGTCAGCGCCTGCGCGGTCTTCAGCATGTCATCCCAGGTCCAGCCATCTTTGGGATAGGGAACCTTGTACTGATCGAAGATCTTCTTGTTGTAGTAAACTGCCAGCGGCGAAAAGTCCTTGGGCAGCATGTACTGCTTGCCCTTGTATTTCCCAGGCGTGACCAGGTTGGGCAGGTAGATGCCCAGGTCGAGCGGGTCCTTGCCGGTGAGGTAGCTGTCGAGGGGAACAATGGCGCTGGCATCAACGAACTGCGGCACCGCGTCGTCACCGATCTGCATGATGTCGGGCGCGGCGCCGGCGGCCACCTGGGTCAACAGGCGGGCGTAGTAGTCGTTGCCGGCTACGGCCTCCAGTTGCACCAGGACGTCTTTGTTGGCCTCTTCGAATTGGCCGATGATCTGCTGGTGAGGGTTGAGACCTTCACCGCTGTCGCCGGTGCCAACGCGGACGATGGACTTTGTGCCTTCTTTGGGGGCGGTGGTGGGCGCAGTTGGGGCCTGCGTGGGCGTGGAGGCAGGGGCGCATGCGCTCAGCAGCATACTGAGCACAATGCTGACGAGGAGGAGGTTCCACAAGATCTTACGCATGGTTTCGTTCTCCTGACATTCGATCGGCCGTAAGGGCCGACGCGGCGCGGCCTGGCGGCCTGGTTAGAGAAAAAGAACGGTTGGCTTATGGACAGACGCCATAAGATTGTCACCGGCATATTCTAAACGATCTTTTGGCAAAAGACAACTGTCCCGCCATTGGGTCAGCAATTCCAAATCGCGCCTTCGGGTTGGGATAATTGGAGCCGTCGCTCAGATCGCGGCGGAGCACTTTTGACAAATGTCGTTATCCATGGCGGATGCAAGCGCCAGATCATTGCAAACGATACATCGGCGAATCCCGTCTATGGTGATGGCCAGACGATCGCCCTGCCGATGGGAGTTGCCGACGTTGATCGTAAAATTACTGTGCGCCAGATGGACGAGGGTCTGTTGCAGAA
>ERZ1026800.1006-NODE-1006-length-20304-cov-11.106359_pt1 | contig 20304 bp, 21 predicted proteins | sample MGYA00520873_ERZ1026800 | MGnify/ENA primary metagenome ERZ1026800 (study PRJEB33270, sample SAMEA104284475) | anaerobic digester metagenome | biome: Anaerobic digester microbiome; feature: mesophilic sludge digester; material: Anaerobic digester biomass...
CTTTCGATTCCTTGTTGTACCAATTCGAGTAGTAGTCCATATACCAATAAGCTGCTTTCGGCACGCTGGCGTTCTTCCAGTTTGCCAAAAACGTCTTATCAGTCGTATTGCCATACCCTGCACGGATGATCACAAAGTGCGAATGCGCCTTAACTTTCGCCCAGTCCATCGCGCCGTTATATCCGCTTATATCAATCCCGCGCACTGCCAAATCGTTAAACCTCATCGTCATCATCCTTTCGCGCGTCATAGGTTGCCAGCCAATACCAAACCATTATAGGCGCAGCCGCTATGACGGCAAACCCTGCCAGCACAATCACCACGCACAGAGCAAACTCGGTCTCAATCATCAAACACCATCGTCTTTTCCAGTATCAAAAAAGTGGTAAGCACCTTTCCACCTGAGCTGACGTCAATAATCGGCTTAGCCAATCTTATCCACCTCGAACCATGACCCAGCCAGCACAATCGAAGCCGTGCCATTCGATGATTTCTGCGCGAACTGCACCGTCAGCGTGCCGCCCTCGTTCACATCAATGTAGCCCACGATCTCGCCCAATACAGCAGCCCACGTCGTGCCATAATCCCCGCCAAGCGCCGTGTTCACCTCTCCCACGAACGCAGTCGCCGTGCGCAAAGAGATGAGGTACTGAATCTTTGTCGCCGTGTTCGTTCCGGAGATGGCAACCTTCGCCCCGCCCGGTTCGGCGCAACTTAGGAACAGGTTGGCGTGGAAGCGGTACTTGCCCCCGCTCACAGTCGTGAACGTCAACCCCGTGATGTTCGCAAGCGTGGTATCGCTGGTCTTTGAGAAGTCCGAACTCACATAACTCACGTTCGCTGTGCCGTAATACAGCGTGTCGTTATACGTCTTGAGGTACGCTTTAAGCGCCGTGCCCGTGACGTTGGCGCTTGCAGGTGACCCGCCGGGGTCATCCACCGCGCGGAAGTAATCGCCATCAACGGGGGTTATCGTGCTGAGTGATTGTTCTTGTGTGTCTGCCATAATTCTCCTAAGTGATTGATCTTCCAATTACGTCTTCGTTCTGGGGTATTCCAATATGCATAATTCCATCTGAATAAATAATTTCGTTTGACGTTAAGGTTTTATCAACGTAATTATCCAGCAGCGCTGTTGGAACCATCGGTCCGTAGAATACTAACCCCCTGTCACAGATAACACCGCTATAGTCATTAACTATTTCCTCATCCGTTAAATCAACGTTGTATAACAAAAGGCGGCTTATCTTTCCCTCAAAAGACCATCCGTAAGTCGGCGGTGCTACTAATGAAAAACTTTTTTTCCCACCGATTGTAAATGCCAAACCGTTGTCACCGTAATACGCATTTGTATTACCCTCTATCGTTGCGCCTGCTTCCATTGTAAATTCCTCGCTCTGTTTTACTCCATCTACAAACACGGAGGGTGTTTTATTAATATTGTGAGCATCGGGAACAGATATAGCTACCCGCTGTGAACTTCCGACACCTGATGGAAAGTCAATTTTTGATTTTGTGTTGCCGGTATGAAATGATTGAAAGTCAGAGTCATTGACGGTCCAACCTATCCAGTCGTAATTCGTGCCTTCGCCATCCCCCAAATCGACCGTATGCTTACCAAATATATTACTTAGGAAGTGATATTTATAAACATTAATATCAAATATCATTGTGATAGCACTTGGGTCTGTCAGTCTGACAATATTCCCAAAATCTACTGCTCCATAATCGTAATTAAATTCAAGCGCTATCGGTGTCAATTTACCATTCGCAACACTTGGTAATGTTTCGCCCAGCACCCACGAATAAGTTATAACGTTCCCCTCCGCTACGTTGAAATCGATCCCGTTCACGTAGTAGTAATCCGCCAGGTTCAGCGTGCTTTCCGTCACCTTCACCATATCGCCTATGTCAATGGAGAGGAACGCGAACATGTTCACATCAGACTTGTTCGCTATCAGCGTTACTTTCTCAAGTTTTGTACGCGGGTCTTTATCGACAAAAATAATTCTATTTGCCAAAATATTTCCCGCCGCCGCGTCCCGCTGGTACTGTTGCTCTATGTTCAACTCCTGCGCGCCGTAAGCCGTCTTGCTGGTGCTGTCCTCTGCCATTGCCTTGATGCTTGAATCCTGATAAACGCCGTATCCCTTGAGGTATAGGCGCGTCACATAGCCCACGTATGCGCTTGAACTCGTCAGCGTCACGTCAGCCGTTGCGGTCTTGAATACCACGCTCACGGTCAATGAAGTCGTGAGGTTCGTGCTCGTTCCCGCTTTGTTCCGGTTCATCAGGTAGTCTGTCGTTGCCACGGGTTGACTGCACAACTCCGTGATGGCGTTGCAACTTTCTTTCGTTGTCACGTTCTGGTATTTCACGTTGATGGTCTTCGTTTCACCTGGCGCCAGCATCAGCGGTGTACCCAATGAGTAGATGGTCTGTTCTTCTGTATCAACGCGTTTCGGGTAAGCGGTGACGGTCACTTTGTTGAGGATATTCTCCCCGTGCGTTCTTTCGTACCGTTGCGCGGTTCCGTTGATGTGCGCGTCCTGCGTCTCGTTCAGCACAAGTTTGTCAGTTGCGCTCCCTGCCAGTAGCACGTGATCCGTTGCGCTGCCTGCCTTCAGAATGTCCCCGCAATCCGCTGCCAGCACGGGCAACTTGCTCACCGTGCGGAGTCCGTTGCGCGTTGATTCAGCCTCGAATACCAGCGTTTCCCCGTTCACCTTGTCATGCCGATTGTAGAAATAGCCGTTCTCGGATAGCACAATCTTGTTCAGTTCCGTAGCCGCCTTCGTGGTGGTTGTCACCGAATCGAACGCCGCCGGGAACTCGTAATCGCCCACCGCGTAATTGGTCGCCTGCGGGGTCTGCCCCGTGTCGCCCACGACGACGCCTGAGAGATAGCCACCCCTCTTATACGTCTCGATGCTTCTTTCTGTGAGTGGGTATTTGTAGAGGTAGCCCATGAAGTCAACCACGCGCGCGTTGCAGGTGTGCTCGTACGTTGACGGGTCGCTGAATTTCAGGCTCTCTACCGTGCCCATGAATCTGACATAATCCACGCCGTCAAAGGTCACCACCATCTTGACCTTCGTGTTGATCGCCCAGCCGGTCAGCGCAGAAGCGTCATCTGGGTCGAACACGCCGTCGGTGTTATCCAGCAGCATCCGCATCTCGCCGGTCGCCGCAAGCCTGTCGGTGTATTTGTTTGAGCGCATCCCCCAATGCCCGCTCACGCCCTGCTTGGTCAGCACGTAGCCGGATATATCCACCCATGCCGCGCCGGTTGCGTTGTAGTAGTACCACTTGATGGTCGGGTAATATGCTGTTGATGTCATCGGACTAAACTTGACCTTTCTAGGGCTTCGATGAACGCGCGCGCCATGCGGTCATAGTCCACCTCGCCGCCGCCTGAATAATCGCTTATCTGCCCATTCGGGATAATAGAACCCGCCGCGTTCGGCTTGAATATTTCAGGACCGTTCTCACCCACCAGGTAAGGCACATTCGGCGCTACTGCGCCGCCAACGGCGCGTGAGTTTCCGGGCAATCCAATATACGGATTGCGTGACCCTTGCCCAAGATTAAATCCACCTCTACCGCCACCGGTTGTGTCAAATTTTGGTTTTGGGGCAACTCCACCAATGCCAAGAGCGGCTGCGCTTACGGGTTTGCCACCGGATGGACCGGTAGCGATTAACTGCAACCAGCCCCAAAGTTCTTTTAGAACACCTATTGCTGCCCAAGACTCGGTTTTTACATCCCCCAACATCCGCTTATAGCCCTCGCTGCGCCAACCCTCTTTGTCATTCATTAGATTCAACACCGTTTGAATAACAGGAAGAAAATTTGTTCCGACTTCTATTCTCACTTCCTCAAAAGCTGACTTTACCTCGGCCATGCCCTGCTTGTAAGCATCAACGGACTCTTGTTTTTCTGCATCCCATACCATCGCGTCGCTAACTTCTTCCATGTCTGCAACGATTGACTCTGTCGCCGCCGCGAATATTGGTTCTAAATCTCTACCTGCCGCGCCAAAGTTTTCTGTTAGCCACTGTGCGCGAGCTATTGGCGTTTCAAGTTCTTTGTATTCGTCTGCGAGCAAAAGCAGGTTTTCAATAGATACGTCAACGCCTTTCTTTGTGGCGTTGCCAAGTCCCGTTGCCAGGTCTTTGTATTCAATGCCCATATTCTGAGCAACTTGTATCAGCCTGCTTGTATCTTCGAGAGATGTGCCGGTAATTCTTGAAAGGGTAGCAACCTGATCCCCGTATTTAACTGTTTCTTCAATCGCATCTTTTGTATAATCAACAGCGGCGCTGATTCCCCCTCCAATCGCCGCTATTACACCAGCAGTTGTAAGTGATATTCCGGTAAGCGCTTGAAAGCCACCCTCAAGGTCGCTAAACTTGCCCTCAATATTATTTAGAGTGCCGCCGGTTTTGTCGTTTGCGTAAATATCAATGTCAACTCTGTTAGCCATTAGCCCTCGCCGCCCCCAGCGCCATCCAGCGCTGATACCATAACATCTTCGAGCCTTCTACGATCTCCCACGGCGGGATGCCCCAACTCTCTGCCATTTTTAGCACGTACACCCATCTTGGTAATTCGGAAGCAGTCGCGCTGATAGCCGCAAACTCTAACTGCTTCCGTTCGTAGGGTTTACAAATGCCTGGTTCACCGCCCTGACGAACTCTGTCACGACCTCGATCCACTCCCCTTTCGGGATGGTCTTGAACACCGCCCGCGCGTCCTCCACCGATAACTCGTTGCCTTCTTCATCGGTCACGAACAGCAACAGTTTTTCGTAAACTTCCTTCTGCGATAGCTTGTCGAAGTTGAACCAATCGTCAATGGAGAAATTACGGTCAAACTTCTCCTGCGTGACTACCAGTTTCACTTTATCCATATCACGCCCACGCCGGTGCGGTTCCGCCCATTACGCTGAAGTGCACTGTTCCGATGCTCAGCGCCCCATCAGGCGTGCCCTTCACTGCGAAGTTGTCCAGGCAGAACTCGCCCGATAGCGTCTCTCCAGCGGTTTCCGGTTTCACGCTCACGGTCTTGCTGGTTGCGCTGTTGAGGATGCCCTTCAGCACCGTGTAAGCGCCAGAGGTGGTGTGTGTGTCGTAAAGGAACTCAAAGGTGATGCCTGTCACCGGTAAGCCAGGGATGAAGTTCTTACTGCCGTCCCCGAATCCGGTTACGTCGATCACGCCCGCGTCCTGCTGGATCTCGAAACTCACGCAATCTGTTGATAAATCCTGCGGGCTACCTGCTGAATCATCAATGGTGATGACTGCGCCTTTTGCTGAAAATTTAGCCATTTGTGTCTCCTTTAGTATTGTGCGTAGTGAACGGTGAAGCCGAAGGAATCCCCCGCGCTCCCTGTCCGTGTCGCCACAACTTTCAAAAACTTGTCAATTGTTCCGGATGCAACCGCTTGTCTCTCGGATAGCACCGCGCTCCCGTCAGCCGTGAAGGTGATGAGGTCGTTATACGACCCGTCGGAAGTCGCGCAGTCCTGTATTTTTACCACGTAGGTATCCGCAGCGCACGAGCTCCAGATGTGCAGCGTGGCTGAACATCGTGCCGTTACCTGCGCCGCGTTGAACTGGTAAGCCGTTGTGGTGGTGGTGTTGGTAATAGTCCCGTGTGTCAGCACCTTGCCAAACTCTACGCCCTCGTTATCCCCGTAGCTCTCGAATTGTATCGAGCCCACAGAAACAGCGCTGTCCGGCGTTCCTTTCGGGTTGTACGTGGCCTGCGTATAAGGCAGGCTGATGCTTGGGTTTCCTGCGGCGTATCCCTCAGGCAGTATCGTCACGTGGTGCTCTCCAAAGTCGTGCAAAGCCGTGTGCACCGTAGAAGCCGTCGATGACCACAGCATGTCCGCCTGTATCTTTGCAGTTGGCAGTCCTGGTATGAAGTTCTTGCTCGCGTCAGAGAAGCCCGTCACATCAATCACCCCCGTGTCGGTGTTCGCCTCAAATGCGGTAGCGTAGGTGGATAGGTTGTATCCGTTGATTAGTATGATCGCGTTTTTCGCGCTTACTTTGCTCATGTATTATTCATCCTTTCCCGGAGCGTTATTTCAAACATGCACCCGAAGAAAGCCTTGCCATCCGGCGCTTCAAGCACCCCCAGGTCACTTACGTTCACGCGCATCACATCCACATCGGTCAAATCCATCTCAGCCACAGCCTCGATGATCATGTCAACTTTCGTTGCCATCGCGCCGATAACATCCTTCAAGCCCCTTGTCGCTCCCGCCTGTTCGTGCAAATACACGTAGCGGTAAGTCCTGTTGAACGTCCACAGCCTGGTCGTTGGTGCGCCAAAGGTGGTTGACCCCGTTTCCGGTTCGCCGTTTCCGCCCAGCACGAACCCATCCGGAGATGGGAACAGGATTGGGCAGTCGCGGGAGTTTACCGTTTCCGGTATCTCATCCACGTCCTTGATAGTCACGCCTGATACCGTGAGCGCCGCGATGCCTGCCGCGATTGTCGCCGTTGATAGGCTCATGCCAGCCTCGCGTAGTTCATCAGGATGGTGCGCACGCTCGCCGGCACATCACGCGGAGTGATCATCACCCCGCCAGCAGTCAGTGTTGATTCAGCCGCCATGTTCTCGCCGAACCTGCGGTGATAGAACGCCGTGGCGATCTGCAAACAAGCCTCGACAATATCAGCCGGTGGTGAGTATGAGTACCCCCACGAGCCCAATATTTCGATCACCTGTTCGTTGTCGCCGTCTGATTCTGCTTCCCACGAGTACGCGCTTGAGTCTTTGATCTTCACGGCGTATTTCGGGTTGGCGTTGGCGGGCAGCAGGATGTATTCCGTGCTTGCCAGGGTGGTGTCGTCGCCGTTCGTCAGCGTGGTAATGGCCAGCAGGTCATCATCTTCGATGTAAAGCGTGTTGCCATCCGGCACGTCGTACTTGCGAGTTTCAATGCGGGCGAAAAAGGTGCGCCGTGTTTCCGTGTCGATGAGCCTGCTGGCCCCTTCCAGGATGTCACCGATAACCGCGTCGTCCGTCGTATCGGTGCTCTCGATGCGGGCGTAGTTCTTGAAATCCGTTATGCTTGCGTATGCTGTCATATCATGTCCTCACAGGTCTGCGTGAACAGCGGGTGGTTCTGCCACAGGATGAAATCCATCACCCCTGTTGGATGCGCTCCCAGATGCCCAACAATACAGGAGCGGTCAACGTAGGGCGTGTATCCTTCCTGCCTCACCCGCTTGAAGAAGCGCCTGTCTTCTCCACCTGCCTCGTAAAGCGTGTCCTGCTCCCACCAATCGCCGTATTTCGCCGTGTCCTCAAGCACTTTCCTGTGTATCAGGCAGCAGCTCGTGGAGGTGAAACTGACGGGCGTAAGCGCGTCTTCTGGTCTTGGATGGATCACTTGCGGTCCAGGCAGGATGTTGTCTTTCCTCTCCATGAACCAATCCCGTGTCTCATCTGCCATTTGCGCGTGTCGCTCGTTATGAATCTTCCAGATGTGAGGGAGCGCCGGGTTCTGTTTGGTGAATATCAGCGCGCCGATGGTTGGTTCATTCCAGGAGAGCAAGCGCTCAAGTGTCAGCGGGTGATACACAACGTCATCGTGCACGCTCCAAAGCCACTCAGCACCACTTTCCAGGAACCCACGAGTCAGGTCGTTCCACGTTCGCATCGTGTCACCCGGCGGTGTCAGCTTGAAGTTCAGGCTGTATCCTTCTGGTACTTTCGTGTGCATGTATCCTGATACTTGCAGCCAGCTCTCTGGTCTATTCGACCCGCACGGTATCCAAAGCAGGATTTCAGCCACTCGATTCCTCTCCAGTTCCCCTGAATATCGCGGATTGGTGCCACACCATGAAATCGGGCACGCCGCTTGCCAGGTCACCGTTCAGGTGCCCGGCCACGCAAGAACGGTCAACGTAAGAAGGGAAGCCTGCTTCTCTCGCGTGCTCAAAGAAGTTGCGGTCTTCTCCCCCGCCAGCCACCTCGTCATCGAGTCTGAACCACTTTTCTTCCATCGGTTCGCGCAATGCCTCAAGCACGCTCCTATGTATCAACGTGCAAGAGGTAGAGGTGAAGCCGATTTCCGTTAACGAGTCTTCGGGCGGTTTCTCCATTACGAACGGCCCAAACTTTATCTGGTCGTAATTGCGCAGGTAAAACTGGTACGTTTCCTCGATCTTTTGGATGTACGCGGTTTTGTCATCGTTCAACGCCCAGATATGAGGCAGTTGTGGGTTTTGCCTGTGAAACACAAGCGCGCTGATCAACGGCTTATTCCATGACATCAGCCGGACAAGTGTTTCAGGAGCGTACACAACGTCGTCATGCACACTCCATAGATAAGTTGAGTCGCTGTCCAAGAACTCCTTGATGACCCCGTTCCAGATAACCCCTATGTTTCCCGGTGTACTTCTACGAAAATACAAAGTATCAACGTTGTCAGGTTCTTCGGTGTGCATGTAGGCTTCTACCTGTGACCAGCTTTCTGGTCTTCGGGAGCCGCAAGGAACCCATAAAGTAACTTTTTCCATCCGCTAATCCGGGCAGATGATGCTTGCGGATAGGGATGTCGGTTTTGCGTCATTCGGTGAACGCAGCACGCACACCACCGAGTTCGGCCACGCGGTCGAAACCATGAACCCGCTAAAGCGCAGCCAGGGGTAACTCTGGTCAACGTTCACGTCAACCACGAAATTCTGGTTTGACCCCTGCCCGGCAGTGATCTGTGCGCCTGATGCGCCCGTGATGCGTGCATAGGTTGCACCTGAAGTGGCCGCCTGCCAAACGCCCCAGCCTGTCGAGACGTTAGCGGTATCACCTGAAGGCGTACCAAGCGCAAACACGAACGTCGCGCGATCCCATCCATAGGCGTTGACGCTGGTTACATCCAGTTTGGTAGAGGTGGTCGCTTGAGGCGGGCAAACGTTTTGCACCGCCATGTAATCTGCAAATTTTTTGTTATGAGCCATTTTTGTTCTCCTTTTTTGTGAAGGGGGTATTGCTACCCCCGTTCATCATTGTGTCGATTAGTCGGTACCCTGAGCCATCTTGTAGAAGGCCTCGCTCTGGAGAACGTCGTATGCCCGGAAAATGTTGGCGAAGATGCCGACAAGTCCGTTTGCCATATACAGGTAAGGATTGCGCTGCACCAGCATGCCCGGTTTCTCAACCACCGCGAAGTAGTTAAAGTTGCCAAACAGCGTTGAGTACGATCCGCTGGTCATGGCGGCCATGTCATCGCTGACATAAGCCGGATAACCAAAGAAGTCAGCGCCCGCAGGGGTAGCGATGAAGTTGAAGTTTGAACCGGTCAACCCCTTCAGGTACCACTTGGTCGCGTTCTTCATCAGGAACCCGCACTCGCCCAGCACGTTGTACCCGTTGGTCAACGACCCGACCAGCCGAGCCAGTTCGGCGGCGGTCAGCGTGGTCGATGAACCAGCTGCGGTGGCGGCAGTAGCGCCGGAGTCGTCAACGAGGGCGGCAGTAGCGATGGCATTCTCTGTCCCAGCCTCGGCACGTGCTAAGGCACCAGCGATCCAGCTTTCCCAGTTGGAATTGCGCACGCCAAGAAATTCTTCAGAAACACGCAACTCTTTGGTGTACTTCTTCAGCACCAGGTCTTTCTGGTCAACCGTTCTGGTTGTGTCATTGTTATAGGCGGCTTCTTCACTCGTTACCACAAAGTCAGTGTGCCGCGTTCCCTCAACCGGGATGAGCAGATGATCTGCATCGGTGCTGAAGTAACTGCACGGTGCCTGCCGCACCCATGATGCCAGATCGCGCTTGGCAATGATGCGGTTCAACAGCGGGTCAGGTACAAGGTATCCGCCCTGATCGCCGGTGGTGAGGTTGGTGATTCCGGTTGTCTTGATGCCCAGGTAGGATGAATCAGGAACGATCAGCTCGTGGTTGATCTGTCCGGTCTGCATCCACGCCTTGAACGCGCCAACGCCATCGTCTGAGTCACTACCCTTTTCGGTAGTGTGGTACTCGGAGGCTCTGAGCATTTTCTTTGCTTTCAGTTCCTCAACAGCCTTGCGAGCGCCTTCGGCTTTAGCGTCTTCGATCTCTTGCTTGCGAGCCGCTTCAGCGGCTTCGGCATCCTTCATCGCCTTGATTTCGGCGGCGACCAATGCCTTGATGTCAATAGTTTCTTCCATTTTGTTTTCTCCTTGATGGATTGATGTTTCTTTCTCGTCTATCGGCAACGCCGCCTCGTCGGGAATTAATGATTTCAGCGATACAACCGAGTTTCTCGGCTCCGCTGGTGTCGGCGTGAGCGATACCTCGCCCACGAACCAACTCTTGATGAACGCGGCTTTACCAGCCGGTTCACGCTCTACCAGGTGAGAGAGCGCGCCGGATGAATAACCCAGTTTGCCCGCCTCCACCAGTTTGTAAATCTCTTTTTCGTACTCGTCACGCAGGTTGAGCTGAGCCTCAGCCCACGCCCCCACGTCGTCAATACTGACCGATGCCTTGCCAATCACCCGCTTCTTGATCGTCTTATCAAGCCCGTGGTTATACAGCACGGGCATTTCAGGCGGGTAATGGAGGTCGGTGTCTTTGGTGAAAAAGTCGCCGGTCAGGTCAGGGTCTTCTGCTGTTGAGAAGCGCACCAAATACCCGCCGACCTTGCCTTCACCGAGAGCCTTCAGCTCGCTCCCAAATGCAATTAATGTTTCCTCCATAGTCACCTCGTTAAACGCAAAAATGCCGCCTGTCCCGTTTCCGAGAAGCAGCTGACCGATGACAACGCATCGCGGTCTTACGCCCGGCGCAACGTCCGCGCGTTATTCAGTTTTTCGTACCATCGCTTGATGAAAGTCGAAGGTAATCTCTCCGTACACGTTATGCCCCACCTGCACGGCAACGCCGCCAGTTGGAACATATCCCACGCCAATGTAATAGTTCACGCGCTCCTGCAACAACAACTTACTTGACTCTGATACGATGATGTACTCGAGTTCCGGTTGTTTAGGTTTGGGCATATATAGTCCTCACTATCTAATGGTCACAAAAATGGCCTTTTGTTGCGTGATTCGTTATTACGAATTTCCATTGATCCATTCCTGAATCTTGCGCTCCGCCGCCTTGATCGCGCCCTTGATATTCGTGTTCACCACAGCCATCATCGTGCGCCAGCCTACCTTCGCTGGTTGCCGCGCCTGTGTTGCATCCCCCATTACATAACCTGCATAAGGTACAGGGTTATAAATGCTCGCCCCGTATCCGCCTCCTTGCAGTTTATAAGCCCAACCACGCTTCAGCGCGTTGGTACGTCGTGGAGAACCTGGCGTGATCTCACCTTCTCGTATCTTTGCCATCACGTAGCGCCGCTGTTTGTCGCTACTGAATGTCTGTCCGTAAGCTGATTTTCTGCTCACGTACCTGTAACCAACGTAGTGCTTCAGCCCGTGCGCGTCATCACCGATAAGATATGTCGCCACAGCTGGAGCCGCAATCTTGCGCGCTTCCGCTGGTAGTTTCTTGAAGAACGCCTGCAACTTTTCCACACCTCTAACGCTGAACTTTATCATCCTACACCTCCGCGAAGTCCCCGCTGATTACTACGCCATCTACCATGCGTGCCTGTACCCTGTGCGCGCATTTGAAGTCATCCGGAATCTTCACGATCACCACTTCCGGCCTGTCAGTCGCCATAACACGGGATAAGATGGATTTTATGTCGTTGTTGGCGTAGATGCGCCACACCGGAAGCCCGAACGCCAGCGCCACCTTGCCAATGTCCGGCAGAGTCAGCCCGCTCTCATTGTTGCACCCAACGAAGCGCCCGTCGAAGTACCCGCGCTGCGTGTTCATGATCGCGCCGTAGCCGCCGTTGTCTGTCACGATGAACTTGATGGGCAGGTTGAGCCGCTTCACAACTTCCAGCTCCTGAATGTTCAGCATGAACCCGCCGTCACCCACCGGGCACAGCACGCGCTTGCCTGTTGCCAGCGCCGCTCCGATCGCTCCTGGTATTCCCTGCCCCATTGCACCCAGCGCGCCCGCGTAAGTGAACTGCTGCCCAAACTTCACCCGCCACGTCTGGAATAACGCCTGCGCCGGTGTAGAACATTCAGGCGCAATCACGTCATCGTTGCGCGCCAGCCTTGATAGTTCGTCAATCACGCAGTAGTAATTCGCCGCGCGTTCATCCCAATAACTCTCGTGAAATACCGGGTTCAACTGGTTCAGCACCCTGCACGCCGTCAGCCACGGCTTGAAATCGCCCTCGATCCACGAGGAGCGCAACCATTCGCCAATGTCTTCCTTCACGGTCTGCCAGGATGAATCGAACTTCGCCAGTTCGCGCTCATCGCAATCCACCACCACCTTCTCGGCATGCGGCGCGATATTCTCTAATTGGTACGCCGTTTGGTCGTGATCCATCTTTGCGCCCAGCACCAGCAGGTAATCGCAGGATTGTAATATCCGGTTCGCCGCCGGCTGCCCAATCGCCCCTGGTCGCCCGCAGTAGTACGGGTGATCATCGCCCATGAGTCCAATCGATTTCCATGTCAGCAGCACGGGTATGCGCGCGCGATGGATGAACTCGTAGAAGTCCAGCTCGTAATCGTTGCATCCCCAGCCCGCGATGATGACCGGCTTATTCAATTTCAGCCCCCTGCACGTCTTGAGGTATGTCAAGCCACACCGGCCCCTTGCGACCAATTGTTGCACACTCCAGCGCGATCTCAAAGCATGACTTCATCCACTCCGGCTGCATCACCGTGATGGCGTATTTCGTGATAGGCTTCACCAGTTCCACGATCTCAACCTCCTGCGGGCCAACGTACCTGCGCGCCCCGTGGCACATGTGCTTCCTTTGCACCTGCCCGCTGATGAACAGCACCGGCGTCGAGTCCATCCACGCCGCCGCGCATCCCGTGATGGCGTTCGTTCCCCCCGGCCCCGTCGTCACCATGCACACGCCCAAGCCGTTGAGATGCCCGTAAGCCTGCGCTGCAAACGCCGCCCCCTGCTCGTGAAGCATGAACACGGGCGTCAACTTCGACCCGTACAGCGCATCGTTGAGGTGCATCGAGCCACCGCCAACCAGACAGAACACGTGTTTGACGCGCTTCTCAAGTTCCTGCACGATCCAATCAGCCACTCTCATATCACGATGATCTCGTTATCGCACACGCTCTTGATGTGTTCGATGAGTTTCTCCTTCTGCGCCTGCGCCATTACCACAATCGGATGTTCGCTGATCGGCGCTTCGAGTATTGGAATGCGCCCGATGGTCTGGTCTTTGAACGCGGGGTCGTTGCAGACAAAGTATTTGACGTTGATTGGGTAGCGCGCCAGCAGGTGCATGGCAATATCACCCAAGCCCCACACGATCACCGGCGTGTCAGCAAGCGCGCGCAACTTCTCCTGCTTCTCCTCGATATTCCTGATAACGTGCTCTTTGCTCAACCTGCCAATATCAGCGCCTTTCACGAACACGAACATCCGGCACGCCAACCCGCGCTCGTGGTAGGCGCTCGTCTCCGCCAACTCAAACCCCCAGCGATCCATCAGCCTGAGCATGTCCAGCGTCCTGAAGTGATTGAGATGCACCTGGTGATAATCCAGTATCGGCATTGAGGATGAACCCTCAAGCCCGATCGCCCCCGCGTCAGGAATGTCCACGATAAGCGTGCCGCCATCTTTCAGACACGAGGTCATTTCTCTCATCACCGCGTTCATCGAGTAGATATGCTCGAACACCATCTCCGCGATGATCACGTCAACGTTATCCGGTATATCCTGCCCCGCTTCCACGCAGGCCGTGTTCATGAACCCGTACTGCGCGAGTATCCGCGTCAATCCCTGCTCGCCGCCGCCAAAGTCCACTACCTTCGCGTCCTTCTGGAAATTCACGGCCACGTAATGCGCCCTGTCCCGTATGCGCTGTTGCTGTTCCGGGTCTTCCACTCCGTAACCGTAGCGCTCCTGGTAATAGCGGTCGTAATCGTGCTGCGTCACCGTGTCGTTGTCTGCATAGATCATCCCGCACGCGCACCTGAACCAATCCAAGTATTTCGGGCGCGGCCAGCCGTCAGGCACAAGGAAGTCAGACCGCCAAAGTAACTCACGCTTCGTGCTGTCGCAAATAACGCAATGTCTCATTCCATCATCCTCTTGATGCAGTAATCCAGATCAAAGCGCTGGTGCAATCCGATCTCGTGCGCACGTCCGCAGTCCGGCAGGTAATACGGCGCTGGTTCCACAAAATAGCGCTGCACGTGCTTGATGGGATGCCCGTGAACGTAATCGCCCACTCGCTCCGCCAGTTCTTCAATAGTGATCGGTATCTCGCTGCCCACGTTGTACGCGCCCGGCCTGCCAAAGCCGATGATGCGCAGCATCCACACCAGCAGGTCTGCGATGTACAGGTAGGAGCGCACCGTCTTGCCCGTGCCGTATATCTCCATCGGCTTTCCCGCTTTGACCGCGTTCACGAACGCCGTTATGGCAAAGTAATCGCGCATCCCCGGCCCCGCTGTGGCAAAGATTCTGAGAATGCGATAATCTAAGCCAGACTTGGCCAGCAAAGCCTCTGAGCGTGCCTTCTCGCGCCCGTACTCAGTCTTGGGGATGATAGGCGCGTCTTCGTTCACCTGCTGCGGCACGCCCCCGTACACCGCGCCTGAACTGGTGTAAAGCACAGTCGCCTTGTGCTTCCTGGCACACTCGATGACCGGCTCAATCGGCGTCGGCGCGAGGTGGAATATGCTGTCGTACTCGCCATCCACAAAATCGCGGGATAACGTCAGTTCGCATTGGTGATCGAACACCTGTGCCAGCCATGAACCGATGAAGCCCGTTGCGCCCGTGATCAGCACGCGCTCCCCCGTCCACAGCCACGCGTTCCCGTGCTCTCGCACAAAGTCAATGTCACACTTTGGATAAGAATTCATATATCCTTTCGCTCGCATAGTCTAATTGGTCGAAGTTCAGCCCGTGCCAGCTCCCAATCCAGAATCCGCTCGAAAACACCCTGTCCGCGTTTGGCAGCGGGTCAGCGTCGTAATCCACGCCCTTGTACGCCGGTTGGCGCGTGATGTTCCCGCCAAACATCAGCCGTGTCGCCACGCCGCTGTCTTCCAGATGGCGCGTGATCTCACGCCTGGTGAAGCCCGCGTCATCCCGAATCGTCAATGGAAATCCAAACCACGCTGTATCAGGTTTGTAGGATACTGGCAGGTAGAACCAATCCTCTGTATCTCTCAAGTTGTTGTAAAGGTGCGCGAAGTTCTGACGGCGCTTGTCCAGGAACGCGGGTAATTTCTTCAACTGCTCAAGTCCCACCGCCGCTTGCAAGTCGGTTGCCTTCAGGTTGTAGCCGATGTGCGAGTAGATGTACTTGTGGTCGTACTGCACACCGTCGATCGTGTAATCGAAACGCCGTCCGCAGGTGTCATCGTGCCCTGGTTCGCACCAGCAGTCGCGCCCCCAATCGCGCATACTGCGCAGGCGCATGAACTCGCTCGTGTCGTTGGTCAGCACCATCCCGCCCTCGCCCGTGCTCATGAAGTGCGCCGGGAAGAAACTGAATGTTGCCGTGCGCGTGTCCTGTCCGGGGAAGCAGCCGTCGCAGGAATCCACCACCTCGCCCGAGGTACAGAAATTCCCAAGCACGTGACAGCCAACATCGACTGTGTGTTTGGGAAGATATGAGCCTATTTCAATGTCCACGAAGTAAGGCCGCGCCCCGCTCTGGATGATCGGGTTTATTGTGGTAGGGAATGAACACGCGCTCACACGCACGGGGAACTTCCACTCACGCGCCCCGATTGCCAGCAGGTTGGCGGATGAACCGCTGTTCACGAAGATGCCGTGCTTGTAGCCGTGATACTTCGCGAAGGCGTGCTCGAACTCAACGACCTTCTGCCCGCCCGCCCAATGGTTGGTACGCGCCACGTCGATGAGCGCGTTGATCTCCTCATCGCCTGATACCTGCCCGCTTACCGGTACGTGCACGTCTAAGCCGTTACGCATTGATTTCGCTTGTTATGCACTTGACACAGTATTTCATGCGTGGTAATATTTGTTTGCTCATAGCGGTAAAAGTCCGAACCGCGCACCGTGAATCAGCAAGAGTAGCCTGCTCTATCGTTTCTAACGAGAAAGGCATAGCGGTAAAAGTCCGAATGCGGAGCGCGAGATCAGCAAGAGTAGCCTGAGCAAACATCAGAACTAATTGGATAGCGCTGCCAGTTAGTTCTTTTGTTTTATTTACTATTCGCACGGCGCACCATTTCTTCGCTAAACCAATCAAACATATCTCCTGTTTGCAAGAACTCAAAATGCCCGGATGATGTCTCTTGGACAAAATCACGGTGAGCCACGTGCCCTATTTCATGCCAAAACGTCTCTCTCGTTTTATCCACAACACTAACCTTCGCTATTGTTCCAAAAATATTATTTTCAATAGTTCCTGTTTGTCCAGCAACCACCAAGTCGTCTCGTATTAGTCCAAACTCTTGTATTCCCCATTCTTCAGATTCCGTTGGCACACCGAGAACCCCTTTGTCAATTACCTGCACAACAAAAGGTCTTGATATTTTCCCTGACTCATATAATTCTCTTAATAATTTTCTGTCGCCATTTGTAAGAAAATCTACGCTTGATTGCTCGACAGAAAATTGTGTGACAGCCTTTTTTGTAACATCGTTATAGTAATCTCCCATTGTTTCGTATTTTCCCGGCCACCAAAACTCAGAACTCATAAACGCTTCTTCTTCTGGCGTAAGATTTTGTCCGCGTTTCAACGCACATCGAACATATAAATCTGGATCGTAACCTTCGGGGACTTCAATCCCGGCCTTTTTACAAAAATCATTATCAAAGTTGGTTCTTCCGTTATTATTTGCGCTCGTATCTCCATCCGTCCATTGCCCGCCGTCCGGGTTCCCCGCCGGAACTCGCGGCTGGTTCGGGTCATACTTCAGCGACTTCTCCCCATCCTTCGCCGCCGTCACCCTGTCAACGATCTCGTCAAACGCGTTATTCGTTGCCCTCTCGGTTGTCGGCACCAGCGCGCAATCACAGCGCCAGCCACCGCACTCAAGCGCCTGGTTTGGCGGATTCTGCGGATGGATGCCTGACCGCTCCCAATCCTCCGCATACGCCACGATTCCATTGAGCGCCGCGCAGGTTGCGCAATGTTCCTCTGTCGCGCCCATTTCCCATTTCAGCTTGACCTTCTTGCGCTTGCCAAACCACACCTTCGCCTGGTTCACCACGTCGGTATACCGGTGCGCCCACACTTCGATGCGCCCCGCAAACTTCGTGCGGTACTCCTCAAGCGTTCCGCCCATGAGCCTCAGCGCCAGGATGTCAGACCCCAACGCCAGCACATAATCGTATTCTGACGCGATGATCTTGTTCAGTTCCTCGTTATCTTCATCGGTGAACTCGGAAGGTTCAACACCAACCGCGCGCGCACCTTCACGCCACGCCTTGCCCATCTGGTCAGCGATGGTATCGGTCATGTCCTGTATCCACGCGAACTCGCCCAGCTCGCCCCTGAATAACTGCAGGCAGTAGGCGCGCAACTGGCGCAGAAACATGGCTTCAGTCTTGATCTCCACCAGTCGCCACAGCGCCGGAATCGCGTCAAGAAGATCAAGCAACCAGTTCATAACCAGATGACCTCTCCAAGTTGCAACCAAAGGTAAATATACTCAGGCGGGATTGTCAATGTTCACCCCCGCGTCCACAGCCCGGTTAATCGCGTCAGCCACCATCTTCAGCGCTTCCACGTTGATGTCTTGATGCGCTGGCGCTCCCGTGACCTCGAACGCCTGCCCGATGTCCTCTTTGCCAGTCACGTATTTCAAGCGCTCTCGAATGTCATCCGCCATCTCGGCCGGCAGCGTCTTCACCTCGAAGTCAGCGCACGCGCCCTTGCCCTTGCGCCAGTTGCGCTCGGCGATCTGTCGCCACAGGTTCAGCTCCTTGATCTGGTCGGAGGATAACGTGACAGATTTTCCAGGATTAATTATTTGGAGATGTGGCAAGTCATTGTCTTCTATCCATCTCTCTCCGTTGTTATACCTTATGGCAAGTTCAACATAATTACTTGGCAGGTGTGGAATAAAAGATTCTTTTATTTTTGACAAGTCGGTTTCAAATGTATCGCTTGTAAAATCATATTGACCAAATTGACCAATATGATTTACTATTGGAGCCATATTTTCAGCAGGTGGTTTCTCCCACTTACCATGTCCAATACTTTGCTTGCGCTCCAAATAGGCTTTTGCTTTTTCTTGTCGCTTCTTCTCAAGCGCATCAATTCTTTGCTGTTCAGAATATGGCAAGAACTGACCACCCAGATAATCCCTTTGGTTTATTCCGAGAGTTATCCCGCCACCCTCAGCTCGCCCACCCGGTTCTTCCTGAATAAAAACATGGTTTCCGTTAATCGTTACCCATCGCCCCTCGTTACCGTCCTTGTCCGTCATCTTTACTTCTTTTCTATCCGGTTCCTTCTCATCCGGTTTCTCCTCTTTCTCTTGTGGTTGGAACCGTGCCGCCTGCGCCTCAGCCAGCAACTGCTCGCGCTGTTGTTTCGCCGCCATGTCAGCGTCAAGGTCAGCGAACTCCACTCCCTGCGGTAACTCGATGCCAAGCATCTCAGCCGCCACGCTCGGTCGCATGCCAGCGTTGACGTAGGTCGAGAACGCGGTTGCGCGCTCCATCTCTTCTTCCTGCATCGCGTCAATGGCGTTCGGGTCAAACTTCAGCTTCAGCCCCCACGGTTTGAGCACCTGCTCGTTGAATCCCGTCTCGATTGCCTTATACACCTTCACGAACGCGCTGGTCGTATACCAAATTTTGATAAGGTGTTTTATCTCGGTTGCAAATGCCATGTCGGACATGAACAGCCCGGATGGAATGCCAAACGCAGTTGCGATGTTCTCTATCATCTGCTTCGTCAGTTCAGGGTATGCGCCCCTGATGTCTTCCATGCCCGCGCCAACCTTGACCACGCTCAATGCTTCGGTGTTGATGATCTTGGCGGCTATGTCGGTCTTGCCCCTGAAGAACCTATCCCACCAGCGCTCCGCCTTCTCTCGCTCAGCCGGACCAGGCATTCCCTTCGCGCCAAGCACCGTAGGCGGGATGAACCCGCGCTCAGCGTAGGTCGCGATTGTCCCGTCCATGTTGAACAGCAACCGCGCACTCAAGAGCGCGTTGCCAGCCGGATGCGTCAGCGCCGGCCCGATCTCCACGTCGGAGTCAGGCAGCCAGAAGTACACCATCACGGGGTCGAGTTCGCTCTCGATTGGGTAATACCTTGATACCGCGCCCTTGTCAGTCGTGCGGTCAAACCATTTCAGTCCGTCACGCGTTATCTCCGCTCTCACGGTTTGAGGCGCAACGAACTGCATGTCCACGATCGCCCGGCTCGTCAGTTGCGGAATGAGATACGCGCGCCCGAAGCACAGGCTCGATGCCAGCAGGTAGAACAGCGACTCCGGCGATTCAAGCCCGCCCGTTTTGTTCTTCCAATCGGCGGATGTGTCGTACGGTTCGCCGTTCTCTCTCAGTATGTCAAATGGCAGCGCGCTCACGGCGTTGGCGGTCATGTCCACCGCCTTTGCCAGCCAGGGGACCACGCGCCGGAGCTGCTGCGCCTGCGTGATGTCATCACCGCCACCGCCTGAGGTCATTGACAGGAATCCGTCGATGCCCCCGAATATATCGAAGTTGATCGATTTCACGCCTTCGCTGATGTCCCTGATGCTAACGCCTTTTGTTTTCGCCATGTTTGCTCCTAACTGATGAGCCACGCGTCGTTGCTGATGCTGTACCACGCGAACGCGAGGGACATCACACAGTCGTCGTGCTGCCCCTCTGGTGCTGAATATGTATAATTGCCCGACGGCGTGCGCTTGCTCTCGTAGGATAGCAGCTCGCCAACCAGGATTGGATTGTCAATGATGTGGATAAGCCCGTGTTCAAATGCGCTCTGTAATCTCTGGATAATGTCATGCTTTGTCGTGTTCGTCGTGGTGAAGGGAATGATGTTAATATCGTGCTCTCGCAGGTGGTCGATCACCGGCGCGCCAATGCTGTTCGATTCCACTACCATCCCGTCCAGATGCCATTTGCGGTAGGTGGCGAGAAGCCTGTCCTCCAGCACTGGGTAATCCACGCGGTTGAATCGGTCAAGCGCCACCATTTCGCGCGTGTTCACGTCCAGCACCGTGATAACCGTGTAATCCACAGAAGCCGCCACATCCACTCCCGCGCTATACTGATGCCCCTCAAGCGGTTGCTCAA
>ERZ1026800.1011-NODE-1011-length-20187-cov-2.913559_pt1 | contig 20187 bp, 19 predicted proteins | sample MGYA00520873_ERZ1026800 | MGnify/ENA primary metagenome ERZ1026800 (study PRJEB33270, sample SAMEA104284475) | anaerobic digester metagenome | biome: Anaerobic digester microbiome; feature: mesophilic sludge digester; material: Anaerobic digester biomass...
CTTTACGAGCAGCATGCGCTCTGGATCAGCCGCGCGATTGAAATGATCGCGGAATGCCCATGCCATGATGGCTGCCCTGCGTGTGTTGGCCCAATTGGTGAGGAAGGGCACGGTGGTAAAAAAGAAGCCTTAGCCCTGCTGGAAGGGTTGGTCTGAGATGGATTTCGAGTCGCTCAGCGAGAAGCTGCGCCGAATGGGCGTACAAATTGGCGTACAAAAGCCCTTGGAGACTCCCAGGCAGGCACGCAAGCCGATTGAAACGGTTGTCCCTGGGCGTGAATACCAGACCAACTTTGGCAGCTTGTTCTCTTTGGGGCACTCATACCCCCAAAATTATCTGCATGGCAGGCAGCCCGTTCTCCCCCAGCATCCGATTTACGGATTAGCCCGCTGGTCGCGCGTCCCAGAATTAGAACAAAAAAACCTCGATCAATTTATCTTTTTGGATACTGAAACTACCGGCCTTTCCGGAGGTACCGGCACGATGGCGTTTATGGTCGGAGTGGCGCGTTTCCGCGGAGAATCTTTAGCTATGGAGCAATTCTTTCTGCGCAGCCCTGCTGAGGAAGCGGCTTTACTGGCTGGCTTGGAAGAATTTTGCGACGGTATGGCAGCGGTTGTGACCTACAACGGAAAATCATTCGATATTCCCATTCTCAATACGCGCTACATCCTGCAGGGTTTTACCAGCCCTTTTGAGGATCTACCGCATTTGGACCTGCTGCACCTCACCCGCCGCATCTGGCGGGCGCGCTTGGAGCAATGTAACCTCGGTAACATCGAGCAGCAAATCCTGCAGCTCCAGCGGGATGGAGATGAAGTCCCAGGTTATTTGGTACCAGAATACTATGCGCAGTACTTGCGTGATGGAAATGCGGAGCCTTTGCGCGGAATTTTCTACCATAACGAACAAGATGTTCTAAGTTTGGCAGCTTTGTTTGCCTTATTCGCGGATATGCTCGAAGCACCCACAGCCTGGGAAACTTCCAGTTCTCAAGACCTAACAGCTTTAGGTCGTTTGCTCGAACACATGGGCGAAGTAGACGGCGCTGTTAGTCTGTATCAGAAGGGCGCACAAACAGCCGAGTCCGCTCGTACTAAGTTAGAGCCCCTCTTAGCACAGGCTAAGCTGCATAAACGCCATGGGGAATATAGCTGCGCCCTGCCGCTCTGGGAGCAGGCAGCCGCAGATGGCTCGCTGGAAGCCCTGGAAGAGTTAGCCAAATATCATGAGCACAGCACCCGCCAGCTGGAAAAGGCACTCGCTTACACGAACCAAGCCCTGAGGCTCTTGGAAACCAATCCAGATTCCATTGTGTTTGTTCGTGATTTTCTGCATCGACAAAAACGCTTGGCGGCAAAACTTCAACACCGTCAAGCGTGAGAGCAAGTCAACTATCCGATTTGGATTAGTTTATTGGGGTTGACTTTTACGAGGTTGTCTCCGGTACTTTCCCGTAGGCATACAGCGTGGGAATAAAAACCGTAGCTCTGCCTTCTAACCAGGTTTGCATGGCTTTTTCTTTCAACTCCAAAATTTCATCAACGTGGATCAGCCCACCCAAATCATAGGCAATAATATCCCACTCATTTTCGAAATCGCGTGCAGTGGGTTTACCCCACACCCCCGCTAAGGAGCCGCCATGGATATCCTCCAGACCTGCGTTGCGGAATATTTCTTTCAGTCTGCGGCCCATTTTGAGATCTGCACCCTGAAAAGCTAAACTACGGTTTTGTACCTGACCAATACGCTCAAAGACTTCCGGGTAATCAATGCGCGCTTCGTAATCTGGTTCAGCAAAAGCAATCACATATTTCCCTGGTTTAGTTACCCTTTTCATCTCCTGTAATAGAGCCAAAGGATCTTTTTGCCACAGCAGCACGTAATGACAGATGGACAAATCGAAACTGTTATTTTCAAGAGGTATTTTTGACCCATCGCCGCAGATAACCAATCCTTCCCGGTTTGAAGATAAGGCATATTTGCAGCGTTCAACATCCGCGTCCACCCCCCAGGCTTGCAAGCCGCGGGCTTCAAAATCTTCAAACAAGACGCCAGTTCCACAGCCTAAATCGAGCACTTTTTCCCCTACCATGCAGTTAACCTTCGAAAGCAGGTAGTTCCTGAGTGTTTGCGTCCAGCCTGCTTGCACAATAAAGCGCTTGTGCCAAGTTTCAATACTCAGATCTATTTTTGGTATCTTCGGTTCCATAGTACCTCCCATTTTTCAGTTAAGATATTACCCAATTGTGTGTTAAAAGGCGCAGGAGAAATGAGCTCTCCATTCGGAGAGACAATGAGCTGTATAAATTCTCTTTCCGGCTTGCTCAGGAATATCTGATTGCGCAATGCCACTAACGGCTGCAGCTCAGTTGGAAAGGGCAGATCCATCACCAACGTGCTGCCTGCTTGTTCAACATAATCTGAGGCGCGCAGATAAGTTGGGAAAGCGGTTTCATCTGCTGGAAGTAACGAAAATGCATTAGCACCTTTCGCAATATAGGCGTCGATTAATGAACGAAAATCCGTCTCTGCGGCGATGACTAAGCCAATGCAGGTGTACAGGTCATTTGACAAGATTTTTTCAACGGCTTCATTTTGCACATCATCCGTGGGATCGATTGGTACCATAAGATGATCAAGCCCGCTGGTCAGTATAGCATTCAGATAATCAGGGGATTGCATTTTTCGGCAGGAGCTTACCAAACCTGTCACCAAGCCTAATTCCTCACAGTAAAGCAGCAGATCAATGAGGTCTTCCCGCAAGGTGGGTTCACCGCCATAAAAAACCAAGTGCGGAATACCGGCATCATTAGCTTTCCTGATAATAGCCCTCCAAGCGTCTGTATCGAGTTCGCCGCTAGGAACGGTCGACGAGCTTTCCTTCAATGTTTCTTTTCGCAGAGTCAAGCAGCAATGCAGCTGATAAGGCGCAGAAATGTCCTTTAACTCCATAGAAATCTCAAGCCCATAGTTAGCCTCAGGTATTTGGTCCGGCTGCCGAATAATGTCTTTCAAGAGTTGGTGAAAAGCAGCCAAATCATTGGCTATGGTATCGCGATCAGCATTAAAGCGCTTGGTTGCCAAATTAATGATTTCTTCTTCTGATTTACCCTGCATCAAATAATAGGCAAACTCTGTCCCGGTCTGATTTAAATGCAGCACGGTAGATGCATTAATAATCAGCACGCCCTCACCGTTCGGCTCGATGCGCAAATGCAACCGAAATTGCTCCGGAGCCTCGGGAGGTGTGTGGTATGTATATAAACCCGCCGGGAGTGGTTGTTCTTTAGGCAGGTTTGAAAAAAGTTGTTTGAAAAACTGGTCCATGCACTCACCTCACAGCACTTCTGTAAATATTGGCGATACACATTGATGCTCTCTGGCTAAGGGGCAGCCTCCGCCGCACTCGACCAGAAAATCGCAATGCCGGCAGCCCTCCGGGATATCCTGGCGCTCCCTTAGCTGGCGTGAAAGGGGATGATTCCAAATGGAATCCCAACTGTCATTCAAAATATGCCCCAGCGCCTGATAGTACGATTGACAGGGAATAACTTGACCATCCGACTCCACGCACATGTTGTAATAAGCTGCTGTGCAGCCTTTGATGCCCAAGCTCAATTGCATGGGGTTGAAAGCACAGTATTGTGTTGGTGTATACCAAATCAACCGCTGCCCATGGGCTTGGGTGATACGCTGAGCAATATCCAGCAGAGCGGGCAGCTCACTTTCCTTCAGTCCGGTTTGCACTTCCTTGCCATGCCCGGAATAGATGAGCGCATTTAGCCCTACCGTTGGGACGCCCTCAGCGGCTAGGAATTCCAAAATACGCTCGAGTTCGAAGGCATTATTTTGCAGTAAGGTAGTGTTGGTCATCATATATATTTTTGAGGCAACCACATTGCGTAAACCAGCCAAGGTCTCTTCCCAAGCCCCACTGGCGCGAACCATAGCATCGTGCACGCTTGGGTTATAAGACTCAACCGTGATTTGCACATGGTCTAAGCCAGCCTCAATTAGTTCTTGCAGGAAGGATGAATCAGCTAATTTACGCCCATTCGTATTGAGCCCGGTGACTAAGCCTTTTTCTTGTGCATAAGCCACCAGTTCCACCAAGTCTTCACGCAAGGTGGGTTCACCCCCCGTGAAAACCACGTGTGGAACGCGCAGCTCCCACACACGATCGATAATCTTCTTCCAAGTTTGTGTATCCAATTCCGGGTAATTGCGCGGGCGGGCATTATAGCAATGTGCGCAAGCATTATTGCATCGATAAGTGAGTGCCAGATCCATCCGATAAGGTGCGGAGAGCTTTGCAGAGAAAGGCATGGATTTCTCCAATCCTAAATCGCAAATCGGGCAAAGACCACTATCCTCATCAATTAAAGCATCCACCTGCTGGCTAATCAAACGATAATCTTCCGCCAAACGCTTGCTCGGAACATTAAACACCGAACTCAGTGATTTCAGCGCAGCTTTCTGTTCTATTTTGTTGAGGTGATAATATGCCATTTGCATCGCAGTTGGGTTCAAGTGCACCACTCGGCTGGCGTTGACCACCAGCAGCCCGCTGCCATCTTCATCGATGCGCAAATGTACGCGTGATTTGCCGCCATGTTCATGAATGTCAAATGTATACAGCCCTGAGTTAACCATGGGCGCTGCCTGACGTGTAAAGAAAGCCATGCTTGCTTTCCTTACTTCTATCTGCCGCCGCCTGCACAGGCGCAAGCGCAACCCGCGCAAGCACAAGCACAAGCACACGAGTGCCCGCCTCCACCACCCCCGCGGAACCCGCCACTACCACTTCTTGGTGACGAGGTTTGTATTGGAATAGGGTTCGTCTTATTGGTGATTGCACTGGTAAAACCGGTGATGTCACCGATTACACCTGCAGCTAAGGTAGAAGCGCCATTAACCATCGATGCGGCAAAATCAGAGCCGGGGATATGCGGTAAAGAAACAGAGGGTTTGCCTCCACCTGCCCCACTACCAGAGCTAACCGGAGCTGCCATCCCACCACTCCCGCCAATTGTGTCTACTGCCGGTCGTATGGTAGGATCATAACGCCACCACCATCTTGGGATAATAACAGGTCCACCAGAAAGAGTATCTTGTGTTTTCTTGTTGAAGTCTTCGTCCAACATGGTCCACTCTAACGTGTGCTCGTATTGGGCGCTCTTGATTTCGGGTGTTTGAGCATCTTGTACCGCTTTCCACGCCCGCTCAACAATATCTTTATAGTAAGCTACCGTTTCTTTTTGGCTAAAGCCTTTCATTTTCTCCGAAACGGATTTGACTAAGTCAATCATCAAGCTTTGTAGCTTTTTGGTGCGTTCACGGTTATTAGGAAGCTTAAAAGCCTCAATAAATTGCTTTTCATAGTCATACAAGCCTTCTGGGAGCGGATCAGCCGGTTCAATCGTGAGAGGATCCTTATTTGTGATCGTAATCGCTTCTTTTTTGAGCAAACCAAAAAGGATCATGGTCATGATTTTATCCAATGGCTCTTGCATCAGGATGCCCGCTTCCACAGCGGTCAGCCCCCGTTTGATACCTTGCCCCTCAACCGAAATTTTAGGAGGCATATATTGCAGCTTGCGCTGCTTGGTTTTCTTGCTATTCGTTATGGCTGCCCAGATCATAAATGCGGAGACCGCTAACGCGGGCAAACAGCAGGCTAAATTGCTGGAAAAATAATCTCCAAATCCGCCATCGCTGGAAGTGCTTGTGCCGTCGCCTCCATCAACAATTACCGGTAGCGTGATAATACTTTCTGCAGGTACAGCACTAGCTGGAAAAGCTGCGCCAAAAGTGTAAGGGGTATGCACATCTGCATTTTCTGTGTACCAAGAATAGTAAACCCTATTATCTTCGGCGGTCGTTGAAGCTTCGGGTGTTTCCTCACCTGGCCAACCACTGGGAGTATAGTAGACTCCGTCGTTAACTCCCACGCCGGGCGGCAAGATAATCGTCATGCGATATTTCGTTGCCGTTGATTTGTCGTATTGAGAACCGAAGTAATTAGGGGTTATCTGGAAATTGACATAGTTCTCTCGATCCGGTTGGTCGTAAGGGTAAAGAACACCTGTAATCTTTGATGCTGTGACGATTACCGTTCCAGTCTGACCGGGTTGGATAGCCAAATCTTGCAAAGCCAACTCAGCGCCATCAACATAATCGGATGGTCCAATCTTTGGAATGGGTTGATCATTAATTGTGCCAGTGATGTTTTTATAGTCATAATCGCCTTGCGGTAGTCCCAGATCAATGAAGTCAATGGGGTCAGCGTTCGGGTCATTTTGAAAGACCATGTAGTAATAAAGCGTAAGGCTGCCATCAGCTTCTATGTAAGCCTCAACCTCATACTCGCTGACCTCAAAGCGGTAGGTCTGTGCCTGCACTGCAGCCGGAGCAAAAGCGGCGATCAGGAAAACTGAAATGACCAGCAACAAGCGAAAGATTTTCATTTTTATTACCATTTTGGTTCTTCAGTAAGTTGGTACGTCGTCCCACAATTTGGGCAGGAAACCATAGGAGCCCCATTTACCATTTTAATATCCTCGGCAGAAAGCGGTGCACCACAAGATTGGCACTTGATCGTATCCATAGAGACGTTGCCGGGTAAATCCACTTGTAACGTCACATTTTGGGTGGCTTGTTCCGCTTTAGCCCCCAACCGTGAGCCCCAGAAAATACATAGGAAACCAACCAGCAAGCCGATAATTCCAACCCATAACCAGCTTGTGCTTCCATCTGGGCTGAAAGCTCCTAATATAAACAGGAAAGAAAAAACGATAATGATCCCCGCTAAAATATACAGGATCGTCCTAGCTGCTTTCATTCCTCAATCTCCTTCGATAAAATCTTGTGATTTGATTCACAACTATTATTATCATAATGGACAAAATTCAAAAGATCCCTATATAATATATCTACTGCTGAATCATAACACAGATGACTAATTGCTTAGAAAGTGAGAGACCTCCTCATGGCAAAACCTAACATCCCTGATATCGTTGTTTCCAGACTACCACTTTATCTGCAAACGCTCAATCACCTCTTGCGGGAAGGCGAGGAGGTAATATCTTCAGACGAATTAAGCGAGCAAGTCGGAATCCCCGCAGTACAAATTCGAAAGGATCTCTCTTATTTCGGCGGTTTTGGGGTAAAAGGTAAAGGATATGACATTATCCACCTGATAGATAGTTTGAGAAGCATCCTAAACCTCAACCAAATCTGGCCAATGGTGATTGTTGGCGTAGGTAACTTAGGCCAAGCATTAATTCGTTACCAAGGTTTTGCCCGCCAAGGATTTGAAATTGTTTTAGCGTTAGATATTAACCCCAAGATTATTGGCACAGAAATAGCTGGCATCGTCGTTCAGGATGTTGAAGTTATGGAAGCTGAGCTAAGGCGTTCGGATATACGCATCGCTTTGCTAACCGTACCTGCCAATGCAGCCCAAAGCACAGCAGATGCTTTAGTTGCCCATGGAATAAAAGCAATCTTGAACTATGCCCCGATCATATTAAAGCTGCCAGAAGGGGTGCGGGTGGCAAATATTGATCCTGTGCTCAAGCTGGAGCACTTGACGTATTATTTGAGTTAGTTTTTTCGCTGAGGAGCTTGACAAGCACATCGAGGTTAGTAATTTGATCCGCCCGCTGCTTGAATTGTCTGTTCTTCTGAGTAATTTTGAGCCAGCCTTTTTCTAATTTCACAGAACTAATTTCTGTAAGCGGAACAGCTTTGCGATCGATTTGCAGCCAGCCTTCCTGGAGAAGTGTAATCTCGCCAAAGGAAACGCTGCCGGCGCGCTCTAAAGTGGCTGAAGCTTGGGCATAGAGAAAAGGAAATGCTCCCTCTCGGATTTGGCGCACTAAGGCTTCGAATTCATCCAAACGCTTGCCATCGAGAGAAAATCTTTCCCCATCTACCGTCTGTAATGTGAGCTTTTTGTGGGTTTGCCCACCAATCCCCAAAAAACGAGATTGAGAATAATCCATGCTTAAGCTATCCAATGCTTCCCAAGGAATAGATTTTTCTTGCTTGCCATGCACTATTTGTATCCCTTCTGGGTATAACACCACGAGCCATTTTTTCCGTGGCAAGTTGCCAAAAACAAGCCAGAGTAACAGCACCACCGCAATGGGTAAAAGTACGAGGAACACCTTCGCATTAATCCAGATAATCCCTGGTCCAAACTTCTCAACGCGAGGGATGAACTGCAGTGCTAACCAATATACAAAACCGCTTAAAAGCAGTAATAAAATGAGCCCAACCCAAAAGCGCACCCCACGGTTGAAGCGGTCAGATCGATCACTAAAGTTAGCGAGTGGCTTGGAGAAATTTTTTGGCTGCTGAATTACTGTCATGCGCTAAAACCTTGTTGTGTCCGTAAAATCAAATCTAGCATCGAAAAGCCACGCGCTGCACCTTCAACCGTGCATGTAACCGGGTTATCCACCACATAAGCAGGGATGCCTAAAGCGATTGTGAGGTACTTATCCAGACCTTTCATCAGTGCGGTTCCACCGCAAAGGGCTACGCCTCGATCAATGATATCGGAAATCAATTCCGGCTGGGTTTTTTCTAGGACTCGCTTAGCTGTAGCCGCAATTTCTTCTAGCGGTGGCTGCATCGCTTCAACAATCTCGTTGGTTGAGAGCGTTACTGGCTTAGGTAAACCAGTCACCTGGTCCTGACCTTGAATCTCCATAGTCAGCTCTTCCTCCGCCGGCAGTGCGGCGCCGATACGGATTTTAAGCGCTTCAGCCGTAGGCGGCGCCACGATGATGCCGTACTTCTTACGGACATAACTGATAATTGCCTCGTCAAGCTTCAAACCAGCGGTTTGCGAGGTTTCAGCGCTGACAATGCCTGTCATCGATATAACCGCAGCCTGGGTTGTGCCAGCCCCTAAGCTGATGACCATATTGCCGGTAGGGGTATTAATCGGCAAGTCCATACCGATCGCAGCAGCGAGCGGTTGCGGGATTAAGATGACTTCCCGGGCACCAGCCCCCAGCCCCGCCTCCTGCACAGCGCGTTTTTCCACACTGGTAACGCCATAAGGAACGGTGATGAGCATCTTCGGTCGGAAAAATAACGTGGGTCCTGTCACTTTGCGGACTAAAATATTGAGGAACTTTTCCGTCAACTCATATTCAGCAATAACCCCATGACGTAAGGGCCGAATCACTTCGATTGTCTCGGGGACCCTGCCCAACATGCCCAGTGCCGTAGTTCCATATTCCACTAATTTCATTTCATTGATGACAATCGCCACAATGGTGGGCTCCTGCACCAATATTTGGTTACCTTCGGCGATTTGTGTATTGAAGGTTCCCAGATCTATGCCTAATTCGCGAGATAATGACGCCATGAAAATTCCTAATGTGCTAGTTTGAACCTAATTCTACCATTGCGTAGGTGTTCTCCTTAGCCATCCCAATCGAAGAGTGCGCAACTCAGCGGGTAAAGTATTGCAGAGCAACGCGTAATTTATCTTCCAGCGTATCAGGTACATCTTTGGGTAGAGCTTGTACAGCCGTTTGTGCCTCCACCACACTATACCCCAAACCCACCAAAGCCTCGAGCACCTGATCCTCAGCTGAGGTTGTGGCTTTACGGACCTCAAAGCCGGCTTCTGCAGTAATCCGCCCTTGCAAGTTTATCAGGATCTTCTGGGCAGTCTTCCTCCCAATCCCTGGCACCCTGCAGAAATATTCCGGCTGCTCGCTCACAATCGCTTGGCGGATATTATCCAACGAAAGCGTAGAAAGGATAGCTAAGGCTAAGCGCGGTCCAATCCCTTCCACGCCCATGAAGAGTAGAAAAAATCGTTTTTCTTCCAATGTCCTGAAGCCATAAAGCGCTAACAGGTCTTCCCGCACGATCAGATGGGTATACAAGAAGACGATATCTCCAATTTCCTTCTCGCTGGCTAAGCTGGTGGTCACAGCCACCTCTAAGCCGATGCCTTGTACATCTAAAACAAGGCTATCCTGGGATTTGCTTTGGACTTTACCGCTAATTGAAGCAATCATTGCTGACCTGCACTTTGAAAGATGTTCCGCCGTTGATTGTAGATTTGATACAAGATTATACCTGTCGCGACTGCCAAATTCAGCGAATCACAACTACCTTCCATTGGGATGCGGACCATTTTTGTGCACAGTTGGACGTATTCATCCGGCAAGCCTTGGCGCTCGCTGCCCATCAGAAGCAAACAGGTTTGTGGATAGACAGTCTGGGCATAGTCTTCCTCCGCATGGTCTGATGTGCCTACGATGGTCATTTCCGTGTGCTCCGCATGCCAAGCCTGAAAAGCTTCCGCATGCGTTTTGGTTAGCTGAACCGTAAAAATAGAGCCCATCGAAGCTTTAACTGCCGCCGGATCGTAAGGATCCGTGCAATCATCTAAGAGCAGCAAACGGGTTGCGCCTACAGCATCACAGGTACGCAAGATGGTTCCTAAATTGCCTGGGTTTTGCACTGCTTGCAAACCCACCCACAGTTCGCCCTTTTGGGGAGTAAGGTTTTCTAAAGCCTGCCAGCGCTGTGCGATTACCGCGGCGATCCCCTGCGGCGTATCCTTACGCGCCAGCGAAGCAAATACGGGTTCATTCACTTCCAAACAATCTATGCCCAATTTTCGGGCGCGATCCACCAGCTGCTGCCCATACTCACTTATGAGCAAGTCAGGGCAGATGATCAGTTGCCGAATCTCAGCGCCTGAATCGAGCGCCTGCCCAACAACGCGCAATCCTTCAGCTAAAAAAAGCCCAGTCGCACGCCGGTCTTTGAGCCTGTGTAACTTGCGGATTGCTACAATCGTGCTGTTAGAAAGACTTGTGATCATGCATCCTCAGTGGGCAAACTGCGCTTGAAATTGAGCATACTGATGTGACACAGTGCTACTGCCAAAGCGTCTGCAGCATCATCTGGGGTTGGCACGTTTTCAAGCTTTAATAGGACTTTGACCATCTCTTGCACCTGACTTTTATCGGCATTCCCGTAAGAAGTGACTGCTTGCTTCACTTCATTCGGTGTATATTCAGCATGCGGGATGTGCATTTGCTCTAAGCATAGTTGGATAACGCCACGTGCTTCGCCCACTTGCATAGCAGTCTTGATGTTCCTTTGAAAGAACAAGCGCTCCACGGCGCTATGCGTAGGTTGATACTCAGAAATCAATTCCATCAGGTGATCATAGAGGTAAACCAAACGGCTGGAGGTAGTCCTCACAGCCGTTGAATCGATCACACCAAAAGAAATCACGCTCAGATCGCCCGCCGGGTTCACCTGCACCAAGCCGAAACCGGTTATGGCGATACCTGGGTCGATGCCTAATACCAGCATCTGAAGTTATTCTTCCTCAAGCATGGCTAAGGCTTCCTCGGTCACCTTCAGGTTAGTATAAACATTCTGCACGTCGTCACTATCTTCCAGAGCTTCAACCGTGCGCAGAATGCTAATCGCCTCGTTAGTCTCCAGCTCAACTTCCTGCTTCGGGATCATGCGAATGCCAGCATCTTCCGGCTTGATGTTGACCTTTTTCAGGCTCTCTTCAATGGCTTTAAAGGTTTCCGGCGCACCAATCACTTCGATATAGCCGTCATCTTCAGTTACATCGTCCGCACCAGCTTCGAGCGCGGCTTCGAAGACCTTGTCGAAATTTTTCCCATCAGATTTGATGGAATAAACCGCTTTACGCTCAAATTGCCAGCTTGCAGACCCACTTTCAGATAAGTCGCCTCCAGCACGGGTAAGGATGTGGCGCAATTCTGCCACCGTACGGTTTCGGTTTTCGGTAACGCATTCGATAATCGCGACAACGCCATGCCCAAGATAGCCTTCATACGTGGTTTCAATCAGTTCTGCCTCGGACTTATCTTCACCGGTCCCGCGCTTAATGGCGCGTTCGATGCTATCCTTTGGCATATTATTGGCTCGGGCGCGTTCGATAGCTAAAGCCAAGCTCACGTTCATACTCGGATCGCCACCGCCGCGGCGAGCAGCCATAGCAATTTCCCGCGCTAAGCGCGTAAACACAGCTCCCTTTTTGGCATCAGCTGCGCCTTTTTTTCGTTTAATTGTGGACCAATGTGAATGTCCGGACATAGGTTTGTTCTCCTTGATCTAAAAAGAAAATAAAAGACTAGTGGTTAACATTATACCATCAGGAGCTATGCGATGCACTTAAAAAAAGAAAAACCGTCAGCAAGAAACTGACGGTAGCTGTCGGGGCGCCGGGATTCGAACCCGGGACCTCTTGCACCCCATGCAAGCACGCTAGCCGGACTGCGCCACGCCCCGAACTTTTTTGATTATACATGCCCATGAGTTTATGTGCAAGTTTTTTTGCTCCAAGTTCTACCCTTAACTGAACCGTTTACTCGGACGAAATTTATATAAAAATGTTCTCTTGTGGTAAAATAATGCAAACTTTATCCAATAAATCATCTTGAAGCGGAGCGTTTACCATGGCATCCTCTCTCTCACAAGGCATCGAAGCAGCAAAATCTGGTCAGATGGAGCAAGCCTTAGCGCATCTCAAAGACGCCATCGTAGAAGAACCCGAGAACGCCGATGTATGGGTATGGTTAGCTGCAATCATCGAAGATGAAGATAAACAAACGATTTTTCTCAAAAAAGCCTTGGAGATCGATCCCAACAATAAACCTGCACAGCGCGGCTTAGCTTTTATTGAACGCAAGAAATATATTCCACCCAAACCGGGAGAAAAACTCTCTGATTACACCAAACCCATTGGCGTTTTCAAAGCGGAACCTGCCAAATTCAGCGTGGAAAGCACTCCACAGCCCTCTGCTGAGAGCGCCCCAGCAGCCGAAGGACAAGCCGAACAGGTCGAGTCCTCCGAGGAGCAGGTATCTACCCCGGAAACGGGAGCAAGCCCGAACCAAGAGAGCGTAATAGCTCAAACCACACCACCTCTCCGCATGCCCGCTGCATCGAGCCGCAAAGCTTGGGTGGACATCCTCATTTATGGCGTGATCTTGATGGCTTTCGTTGTGATTGGGATCCTCATCGGCACCACCTTACTCAACGTCGAAATACCTTTCTTGACTAAACCCACCCCCGTGCTCTCCGTGCTGCCACCTTCTGAGGGCGTGTTTCTCCTTGAAAACGGCCAATATACTGAAATGAAACTGAGTTTGAATGCACCGCAGACCAATGATGGCATTCCACCCACTGCTCAAACCCAACCCCAGGTTGTGATCAACAACCAAGTGATTAGGCTCGAACGCTTGCAATTCGTCGATGAAGAAGGAAATCCTGTGGCTTTCACCACCGTACCGGCAGAAAACGGTACTGCGATTCTCTCTCCGCAGGAAGCACTCGAACCAGGCTGCTATTGCCTTGTTTTCAATTTGAACGCTGACCACGGCGAAGCACTGTATTGGTGCCTCCAGGTTGAATAAAATATCGGGGTCAAAAATCTCAAAGGACGGGCAATTCTCAATGACACAAAATAAAATGAAACTTGAAATCCAGGAACCCCACCTGGATTATTCAAACTTTGGATTAATTCTTACGAAAAAGCTCTTAGCTGAAGCCATTACCCAATTTGAGGTGTATTCCCCTCTCATTGCAACCAAAGCCCGTGCTGGTCAGTTTGTTATGCTGCGTGTGACGGAATTAGGCGAACGCATTCCACTCACGATCGTAGACCGTGATCCTCAAGCCGGCGCGATCACCCTTATCATTCAAGCGGTGGGTAAGACAACCCGCCTCCTTTGCGAGCTGGAACCGGGCGAGAAGATCTTGGATATCTTAGGCCCATTGGGTACGCCATCCGAGATTGAAAATTATGGCAGGGCGCTGATTGTGGCTGGAGGTGTAGGCGCCGCAGTTGCTTTTCCCGTGGCGAAAGCATTAAAAGAAGCTGATAATCACGTTACTGCGATTGTTGGTGCACGGTCAAAGGACTTAATTATCCTCAAGGATGAATTTGAAGCCATTTCCGATGAAGTTTACTTCACCACAGATGACGGCTCTTTTGGTTTTCATGGCTTCACTTCCATGCAGCTTCAGCAACTATTAGACCACGGCGCGCGCTTTGATTATGCCTTAGCGGTTGGCCCAGTGCCTATGATGCGCAGTATTGCTGATATCACCAAGCCATACCAGATTCCAACGAAAGTCAGCCTCAACCCTATTATGGTGGATGGAACCGGTATGTGCGGCGGCTGCCGCGTACAGGTAGGCGATCAGGTGCGCTTCACCTGCGTGGAAGGCCCAGAATTTGACGGGCACTTAGTTGACTTTGACACTTTGCAAATCAGGAACAGCACATATAACCATTTGGAAACTTGCCGGTTAGAGCCTAAACTTGTCGAAATCCAGACTGAGCTGCCACAGCCTGTTGCCCCGCCTAAGGCTCGCCAAGTGATGCCGGAGCTGCCAGCTGCAGAGCGCATCCACACCTTTGACGAAGTCGCATTAGGTTTCACCGCCGAGCAAGCCCGCCTGGAGGCTGCGCGCTGCCTGCAATGTAAAAATCCTCGTTGTGTGGATGGCTGCCCGGTCGCGGTGAAGATTCCCCAATTTATTCAGCTTATTTTGGAAGATAAACTCACAGAATCAGCCCTTCTCGTCCTGAAAGACAACACCTTACCCCGCGTTTGCGGCCGCGTTTGCCCACAAACAGAGCAATGTGAAGGCGCATGTATCTTGAATAAAAAGGGGAAAGCTATTGCCATCGGCGCACTCGAGCGCTACGTATCCGATTATTTAGCGGAGCATCCTGTTGAGAAAGAGAAAACAGAAATTGAACCCACTGGTTGTAAGGTCGCTTTGGTCGGCAGCGGACCTGCCTCATTGAGCTGTGCGGGAGACTTAATCAAGGCAGGTCATGAGGTAACCGTTTTCGAAGCTTTCCATGATTTCGGCGGCGTCTTACGCTACGGTATCCCCGAATTTCGTTTACCCAAAGCCATCGTCGGCAAAGAAGTCCAGCAATTAGCCGACCAAGGAGTAAAGTTTGTGCCCGATGTGCTTATTGGTGCTACCCTAACCATCCAGGATCTGCTCCAGCGGGATGGGTTTGACGCCTTGTTCATCGGCACAGGCGCTGGCTTACCTAACTTCCTTCACGTCCCAGGCGAAAACCTGATCGGCATTTATTCCGCCAACGAGTTTTTAACACGTGTGAATTTGATGAAGGCTTACCTTTACCCTCAAGCCGATACTCCCATCTTAGATATGGCAGACAAGCGTGTGGCGGTTATTGGCGGTGGTAATACAGCCTTGGATTCCGCGCGTGTGGCGCTGCGCTTAGGAGCGAGCCAAGCCTCGATTATCTATCGGCGCAGTGAAGCAGAAATGCCAGGGCGTTTCGAGGAGATTGAGCATGCTAAAGCTGAAGGCGTTAATTTCGAATTTTTGCGGAATCCCATAGAATTCCTTGGGGATCAGGAAGGGCACTTGAGCGGCATTCGTCTCATTAAGATGGAACTCGGCGAGCCAGACGCGAGCGGCCGCCGTAAGCCCATTCCCATCCCCGATTCGGAGTATGAGATTCCCATTGATGTTGTCATCGTTGCAATTGGAAACTCGTCCAACCCCATTATTCAACGCACCACGCCTGAGCTTAAGTTCGACCGTTATGGTCATCTGGTTGTGGATCCAGAAACAATGGAGACCTCGCTGCCTGGCGTTTACGCCGGCGGGGATATCGTCACCGGTGGAGCTACCGTGATACTGGCAATGGGTGCCGGGCGCAAGGCTGCAATGGCGATCAACCGCATGCTTTCCGAAAAAGCACACACTTCAGCGGCTCGAAACCGAGGGCGCTGATAAATATTTCGGTTTGTAGATACTGGTTGGCATTGACGAGAAACAATGTGTGTAGTATAAACAAGTGAAGTTGCTGGAAGTTCGAGTTAGTTCATAACATCTAATCGAGAATGACCAGAAACATAAATATTTTTGTTTAGAGTTGTTTGGAGGATTAGATAGTTATGGCAGAACGTGAGATTGGCACTGTTAAATGGTTTAACAGCGAAAAAGGATACGGCTTTATCGCCCGGGAATCGGGAGAAAAGGATGTCTTTGTTCATTTCAGCGCTATTGTTGGCGACGGTTATAAGACCCTGAAAGAAGAACAACAAGTTGAATTTAGCGTCGTTCAGGGCGCTAAGGGCCCTCAAGCACAGGACGTCAAAGTCCTGAGCTAATGATTGGCTAATAAATTTTAATTAGAAAGAAAACCGGCTTGGTTATGCAGGCTGGTTTTTTTATTGCTTAATCTATTGCTTCAACTATGATTTTAGCAAAGAGATAGTAATCGCGGGTATTGTACCAATCTGATGACCTTTCCAAGCTTGTGAGCTTTTTGGTGTATCTCGTTGGTAGAGGATCCAATCGCCCAAGCTATCTACATAGCGAAATTCTTGTGGAGGTTGCAACCCGCCAATATCACTTTCATTGACGAGCAAATACTTCACGCCGCGTGTATCTAACCAATTGAGGTCCGCGATGTTCTCCAATGGGTCGATATTCACGACTTTACGGCTGAAATCTTCACCAAATAAGCCATATTCTTGATAGTTTTGCGGCTTAGCAGCCACACCGACAGTTGCACCGCTCGGGATGGCTTCAGCTAAGTAGAGCATTTCCTTCGAAGAATATGACTGCCGTGTGAGCATATCGATGCGGTTCATTTTCCATATTGCTGCTCCGCCGATCACCTGCTTGGCAGGGTTGAAGAGCACAACCATAGCCATACTGAAAATGGACACAGCCACAACGATGGCTTCAACGCCTTTTGCGCTCTTGCCTTGGAGCCATAAGGGCAGAAAAGCCGTGCACATCGCTGCCAAAGGCATAAAATAGCGTCCGTCAAACGGCGTCCATCCTGGTCGGATTAAGCTGCAAGCGATAAGCACAGTAATGAAAAAAATAAAGGGCATGATGCGCAAGATGTCTTTCCGCTTGAGACCCTGCACAAAGGCTGCTAAGCTTGTCGGAAAAATGAGCAGCCCCCCAATAAGCCCAAACCAAGCTTCGTCCTCTTGCAACTGGTAGAGCCTGCCCCAGGTAAAGCGATGTGCATCCAGCGTCGCAATGTCGCCTTCCAAATTCAGACCTAACGGCGTAAAAACCAACCGCGCGAGCCAGGCTTTAGCGGATACTAAAGCTTGCTGAACGGGTTGTGGCAGCCAAGAGAAATCCAGCAGCTGGTAAAACCATCGCGTAGCGTTAACGATAATGTACTTTCCAAGCGGCATTTCTTCGGCTACTGCTGCACTGGTCATTTGGGCGGCATCTGGTCCTAAGGGCGAGCCAAAATAAATCGCGTTGCTAACATAAATCGGCGAACTGAACAGCAAAAAGCAGAGCAAGGTTATCCCGACCCATTGCAATACCTGCTTGAAAGAATAGTGGTAAATAACGAAACCCAAGAGCAGCATCAGCACCATCCCTGGCAAGTATGCAGCAATCGAAAAATTCGTACCCACAACGAGCGCTAAAGCCAAAGCAGAAAGCAAAAGATAAGCAAACTCTCGCGTTTTGCCCCAGCGGTGGAAGAAATAAAAAGTTGATAAGAACAACCAAGTGCTAATAAGATCGTGGCGCACGGAAGTGAGATGTAGCTGCACGACCGGTAAAGTCAGCCAAATTAACGCAGAAAAGACCGCGTTGCGCCGGCTAAAACCTAATTCCTGAGCGAGTAGATAGATAATGAGGCTTGTAAGTAAGCCGGCGATCATCGGAATAAAAGCAATGAAATGATCGCTATTGGTAAACAGCAGTGTCCACAAATAAACTAACTGTGCGTTGAGCGGAAAGGAAAGCTGCCAGACGAAAGGCGTCTCCCAGGGAGATGTGGAGCCTTGCTGCATCCAGCGCACGATGCGTGCCACGTGATAAGAGAGAGCGTCGTTGTTGTTCGGCGGGACGATATAGTTTAGTACCACCGATAGCAGCAACACACCCGCCACGCAAATGGCTAAAATCAAAAGAAACCAGTTCTTTCGCTCCTTACAGAACGCCCCAAGATTTATATCTACTTTGGAATCCGGAATGATTTTTGGTCGTTGTGCGAGCAGCCAGCTTATAGCGCTCACCAAAAGCAAACCCGCCTGAAGCCCAAGGACCAGGTGTTGCGATCCCAATCCTTTGAGTTGATTGGCAATCGTAAAAACAAACACCAAGCAGGCGAACCCTACCAATGCCCAAGCTAAGATAGCTTCACTCCAGCGCTTGAGCTTCAACTGTGCTGAAAAAAACAGCGTGGTGAGGAGAAGTAGAATGATCGAAAGCAAAAATGCCATAGTGGAACTTAGTTTACCTTAATCCGTATAAACTTGAGCAAAAGATAGTTTAGTGTGGCATAGAAACATAAATAGGAAAACCCTCCTTAGAGAAGAAGGGTTTCAGTCGGGGCGGGCGGATTCGAACCGCCGACCTCACGGACCCGAACCGTGCGCTCTATCCGGGCTGAGCCACGCCCCGACGGACTTCTATTATAGCTATTTTTAGTATTTCTACAAGGCAATTTTTGTCGCTTGGTGCGATTCAACGCGGTCCTAAGCGGCCAAACTGGCGCTCGAGCAGCGCTGCGCTCAGGTGGATCATTGTCGGTCTGCCATGTGGGCAAGTACGCGGCGAAGTGCAGGCTTCCAAGTTGAGCAGCAGGTTTTTCTGCTCACTTTCCGAGAGCTGCTTTCCCGCCTTGACTGCCATGCGTTTGCATACACGGGCAGCAATGCGCGCTTCCACTTCTTCGCCTAAAGGCTCTTCGTTTTCCTCAAAATCTTCGACTAATGCATTGAGCACAGCGCGCGGGTCCGCATCCAGAGCAATCGCTGGTACAGCGCGCACCACGAAGGCATTCGGTCCAAATTCTTCCACCTCAAAGCCCAATTTTTGCAAAACCGGCAGCTGGGGCGTAAGCACCAGTGCCTTTTCTGCAGACATTTCAACCACCACCGGTTGCATTAAGGCTTGGGTCGGCACCGCCGAAGCGCGGTATTGCGCCATAAGCTGGTCAAAGAGCACACGTTCGTGGGCAGCATGCTGATCAATCAGGTAGAGACCATCCGGACCTTCTGCAACGAGATAAGTCGAGGCGACCTGCCCGACTAAGCGCAAGAGTGGTAAATGCTCCAGCGGTAAAGGCGCTGATTCTGACCGGTTCTGGAGAAAAGGCTTTTGTGGCGGGTGCGGACATTTCGCAGATGCAGAATTATACCCCGGTGGAAGTAACAAAATTCATGGAACTGGGACAGGGAACCCTCCGGTATATGGAGACGATGGGTAAACCCGTGATTGCCGCTGTCAACGGTTTTGCGCTGGGCGGCGGGACGGAAATCGCGCTTGCCTGCGACATGCGGATAGCTTCGGAAAACGCTGTCTTCGGGCAGCCGGAAATACTGATAGGGATTCTTCCCGGTTGGGGGGGAACGCAGCGTCTGCCCAGACTCGTCGGGACCGGCATTGCCAAGGAGCTTATTCTGGGCGGCGGGCAGATCAATGCTCAGAGAGCCTATGAAATCGGCTTGGTGAATAAAGTGGTTCCGCTTGACAATCTGATGGCAGAAGCGGGAAAGATGGCCAAAAAGTTTACATCGCTTCCGGGTTTTGCCCTCAAGATGGCGAAAAACAGCATCAATTACGGATATGACATGTCGCTGGACAACGCGATTAAGCTGGAATTGAGCGCTGTTGCGCAATGCTTCGGTACACAGGATCAAAAGGAAGGTATGAAGGCGTTTTTGGAGAAGAGGAAACCAACCTTTGTAGGTAGATAGTCTGTTAACAAAAGGCTATTAGGCTGTAGACTATTAGGCTGTTAGGTCTTCATTGTGGCCTTCGGCGTTTTATTGTTGACGGCGCGTTGCGCGCCCGTCTTACACCTAACAGCCTACAGCCTAAAAGGCTAATAGACTGATTTTAACAGTCTACAGCCTATCAAGCTTATGAAGAAGGATCTGTTCAATGTTATTAAATCTCAAGAAATTGAAAACATTTCATGGCCGAAAAGGCCCCCTTCTGCTGATTATCATGGACGGTATCGGGATCGGCAAGGAAGATGAATCAAACGCCGTTTACAAGGCAAATACGCCCAATCTTGATCGGTTGTTCAAATCCGACCTGTATACGCAACTGAAGGCCCATGGAACGGCTGTCGGATTGCCTTCGGATGATGA
>ERZ1026800.1016-NODE-1016-length-20140-cov-4.540249_pt1 | contig 20140 bp, 14 predicted proteins | sample MGYA00520873_ERZ1026800 | MGnify/ENA primary metagenome ERZ1026800 (study PRJEB33270, sample SAMEA104284475) | anaerobic digester metagenome | biome: Anaerobic digester microbiome; feature: mesophilic sludge digester; material: Anaerobic digester biomass...
CGATGTGCTCCTCGAAATCGGGGCTGCTCACGTCGATGAGATGCAGGAGCACGTCGGCCTCGTGGAGCTCCTCGAGGGTCGCCCGGAACGCGGCGAAGAGCTCCTTCGGCAGGTTGCGGATGAAGCCGACCGTGTCGGTGATGACGGCCTCGGTGTCGCGGGGGAAACGCAGCCGCGAGCTCTTCGGATCGAGCGTCGCGAAGAGCCGGTCTTCGGCCAGGACGTCGCTCCGGGTCAGCGAGTTGAGCAGCGTGGACTTGCCCGCGTTGGTGTAGCCCACGATGGAGATGACCGGGAGCCCCGCCCTCTCGCGGCCCGCGCGCCGCGTCCGCCGGCCCTTCTGGATGTGACGCAGGGCGTCCTCGAGCCGGTGGATCCTGTCCCGCACCCGCCGGCGGTTGATCTCGAGCTTCGTCTCGCCGGGGCCGGTGCCGCCGATCCCGCCCGTGAGGCGCGACATGGCCGTGTTCTTCTCGATGAGGCGGGGGAGCATGTACTTGAGCTGGGCGAGTTCCACCTGGATCTTGCCGTCACGGCTGTGGGCCCTCTGCGCGAAGATGTCCAGGATCACCTGCGTGCGGTCGATGACCTTCAGCTCCGTGAAGTCCGTGATGGAGCGGACCTGGGCGGGCGTCAGCTCGTGGTCGAAGATGAGCAGGTTCGCGCCGATCTGCAGGGCCCGGATCACCACGTCCGAGAGGCGGCCCTTCCCCATGAGGTACTTCGGGTCGATCTCCGGGCGGTGCTGGGTGATCGAGTCGAAGACCTCCACCCCGCACGACTCGGCGAGCTCCTTCAGTTCGGGAAGCGTGTCGGCGCGGCTTCGGGGGTCCGTCTCGACACGGATGAGGATGGCCCGCTCCCGCGAGGCGACCCTGCGGGTGCGCTGCCTGCGGGCGATCTGGTCCTCCAGGTCCCGGATGAAGCCCGCGAAGTCGAGATCCATCCGGGCCGGGTGCACGGGTTCCGTCTGGAGCCAGTAGCGTCCGTCGGGGTTTTCCGGCAGGAGGTGCGCCGAGTGGGTTGGGCCGGGCTGCCCGTCCTCCTCCACGGTCACGGCGCTGATGTAGTCCAGGCGCAGCAGCGCCAGGTCCGTCAGGTCGTCGCGCGTGAGCGCCTCCCCGTTGAGGTGGGTGTGGACGAGCCGGAGCCCCTTGAGGCGGCTCTCGCCGGAGCGGAACGCGTCGAGGCTGGGGATCAGGAGCTGGCGGTGATCCCCCACGACGACGAGGTGGATGTCGCCCTTCCGGCTGATCAGGACGCCGACCTGGCGGTTGGTTTCCCGGGAGATCTCGCAGAGGTTCCGGGCAAGCTCGAGGGTGAGCACCCGGTCGATGGGGATTTTGCGGCGGTAGAGCTGCTGGAGGCGCCGGATCTGGCCGGCCTTGAGACCGGCTACGTTGCCATAGATTCTGTTGATTTCGACCCCCCGCCTTTACGCCGTTGCCGCTTCGAAGGCGACTTTCAGAGATTCCGTCGTTTCGACGGAAAAGTTCAGGCGCTCGAAACCGATCACCCGTCCCGATTTGTCCTTCATCAGGATGACCTCATCGCCCGTCTCCTCACATACGTACTCGTCTTCGGGATTTCCGAACCACACGGTCAGGGTATTTCCCGTTCGGTCATAGAACACCTTCACTTCGGCCATATTCTTTCCCCTTCTTTAATGGCATCCGTCGGATACGCCGTGATCAGGAAGCCTTCGGAGTTCTTTCTCTTTGCAACGGCGCATGTCCACCGCCCGGGTTTCTCAAGCCTGTAAAAAAGAAACACATCCGGGGAGCTTCGACTGCGGCGGATCTCATCGGGCTTTTCCAGGGCTTCCCGTATTCTTGTTTCACATCCCTTCATGACGGGATGCTTGACCGTTACGACGACTGACCAGCAGGAACGAGTAACGCGGACCCGAAAACCGATGGGTGTCGCCGCCTCGAAGAGAATTTCTCCTTCCGCATGTTCCGTCAACGCGACCTCCGAGCTTCCCGAACGTCTGGTCCGCCTACTGGGTTGTCGGCCAAGACCGCCGGATTGAACCCAAGAGGTATCGGTCTTTGAAACGCCTGAAGCCTGATGCCCGAAGCCTGCGGCTTGTGAGGCCTTCGGCCTCACTTGAACTTGTGCGGGTTCACCTTCCGTTCCATCGTGTCGAGGAATTTGGACCACGCGTCCGTCTTGAACGGAGACACCCGCTTGCGGGATTTGCCGGCCCCGCACTTCGGGCAGGGGTAGTCCACCCCTTCCTCGCTCAGCTTGTGAAAGACCTCGAAGACATGGGCGCACTTGACGCATTCATAATCGTATAAAGGCATGATCGCAACTCCGTTGCTTGAGGCTTAAGGCTGATGGCTAAAGGCTGATGGGGAAGAGCATCTTGTATTGCCATAAGCCCCTTGCCATACGCCTTAAGCCATTTACGCCTTCGGCGTAAATATCTCTCAGCCCCGGGGTCTTGTCAAGACGATTTGATTTGAAAGGAAATCCCCATCGGTCCCCCTTCCCCATCCTTCGGCGGGAGGCTCCCACATCTGTCTCCCCTCCCGCGACGGGAGGGGATCAGGGGGAGGGTGACACCCTCCCGCGGGCAAAAAAAGGCCCCCGGGGGGGATTAACCCCCGGGGGCTTCTTGCTCTCATACAACCTTCAGAAAGACCCTTAGAAGGACAGGGTCAGCTGGTTCATGAGCAGGAAGTTGTCGTCGACGTTGGTAACGGTGCCGCCGATACCCTTGAAGTAATCGCCGGTCCAGAAGTAGCCGAAGCCAACGGTGTAGCTCAGGTTGTTGTAGATCTTGTAAGTCGCGTAGATGTCGAATTCCTTGCCGTACTCGTCATCCATGCCTGCGGAGGTTTCGTTCGCCTTAAGCCAGGCGTACTGGGCCACGATCTCGAGCTGGGGATTAACCTTGTAGCCGACATAGGGCTTGATCATCATGAGGTTGCGCTCGATGCTGTTCACGCCGGCCGTTGTGGTGCCGCCGCCGCCATTGGAGTACCAGGCACCAGCAGGACCCATGGTGCCATGCCACTTGTGGAAGAGGTTGTTGCCGAACATGAGGAGCGGATCCCATCCGTCGCCGCCGAGCACGCCCGCTTCGTTCTTATCGGTTGTGGCGGGGTCGTCGCCGCTGATGTAGCAGAACTCGAGGCCGCCGTAGAAGGCGCCCATCGTGTACTTGCCGTTCAGGTAAAGGTCCCAACCCTTGCGGTCGATGTCGGACAGGGCACCGTCATAGTCCGTGGTGCCCCAGATGTAGCGGAACTCGGCTTCGAGGGCGAAGGGGCCGGAGACCCACTGCACGTAGGGAGCGAGTTCATGGAACGTGGAGACCCAGGGCTGGCCCGTGTAGTCAGGTGTCGTCCCGCCGTAGGGAGCCGTGAGGATTGCCGTCTGGCTGCCGGTCAGCTGCTTGCCGTTCGTGGCGTCGCGGTCGAACTCGTAGCGGATGCCCGCCTGGCCCGTGGCCCAGCGGTAGATCGCGTAAACGTGGTAGACGTCGTGGTCGTCATCGGTGCCGGACAGGGAGGTAGATCCGCTGGACCTCGAACCCTCAGCAAGACCATAATAAGTGTTACTGCCGGCAAAGCCCGTGGGCTTCTCCCACTCCAGGCCGAATGTCCAGGGACCCATCATGTAGCGGTAGTGAACCGCCGCATCGGAGGTGTAGTCGTTGCAGAACGCGCAGGTGCCCCAGGCGAGGGTCTGCTGGTAGCCCACATCCCACACGCCGTAAAGGGCGTTGAAGGTCACGTAGACGCGCTCCCAGCTGATGTTGTTCTCGAAGCGGTCGTAGGGGACGTCGCGGCTGTCAATCGCCGCGCCGGCCGCCGTCTGGCGGATGTTGGTCGTCGGGATTGTCGGCTGCTGGCCCCACACGCGCTCCATGGCGTCGAAGCGGGTCGTGAGCTTCAGGCCTTCCTGGATCTGGATCTCGAACTGCATTCTCAGGCGCTGGGCCACATTCGCCCTGGACTGTCCTGTGTCCTTCGTCAGGCTCTGGTTGTCAGCATAGGAACCGTAGACGTAGTAAGTGCCGCTCGCCTTGATGTTGGGCTGAGCGGAGGCCGTCATGGCGAAGCCCATGATCAGGCCGACAGCGAGGAAACCGATTAAAAGCTTCTTCATTTTCTCCTCCTCATTGAGTTTGGGATTGGGGAACGTCCCCGGGCGAGCCCGGCAGACTTCCTTCTGATCTTGCGGCTTTGCAGCCGCCGGACCCGGGACGGGATCTCCTGCCTTCCCGGAGCCGATACCGACTTTTCTCACCACCCCCCTTCGCGGGGCATAGTGCCCCCCCTGTTTTATAGCGTGAAGAACTAGCATCGGCCGAAACCCCTGTCAAGCATTTTTTGGCTGCCGATGCCCCGGGACCAAAGCCCGCGGCACCCGTTCAGCCTGCCTGACACGCAGAATCCCCGCTCCGTCTCGGAACGGATGCCCCAAGCATTCAGCAATTCCCATACCACCCACGATCGACAACAATGGATTGAACCTAAGTAATTGAATATATGCGCTTTATTATGGATAAGGCGAGTTTTTCCCTGTCGGCGAAAGTCGCTGGGAGTTGTCCGGGGTGTGTATAAAAAAACACACACGAGCCGGACCGAGGTTTTTTTGCAACGGTTTTGAGCGTAAAATCCTGTTCCATAAGCCACTTTTTTCTTGACAAAAAAAGAACCTTCAACTTATAGTGCGTCGGCTTTTCAGAGAGGGGTACAAGGGAGTAACTTCATGCGCCTTTTCCATTCGGGAGGGCGCACTCGCCAACCCGGTGGCGCTTCTGCCGGATCTCCAGCTCGCCTCGCGCGGGCACGGGGCTTCTTCCGGGCGCTCAACCGGCCAGAGGACCCGGCCTGCGGGCAGGGTGTTTCGATACCGGGAAGGTTCTCCCTGGAATATCACCGAAAACAAAGTTCATATGGAGGTGGAGTGGAGATGGCAGATGTACAGCTCAAAGATGTATACCCGATTCCGGAGAAGCTGAAGAAGTCGGCCTGGGTCGCCGGCAGGGCGGCCTACGACAAGCTTTGGAAGCGCTCCATTGAAGACCCCAACGGGTTCTGGGCGGAGATCGCGGGCGAGTATGTCGAGTGGTTCAAGAAGTGGGACAAGGTCATGGACTACAACTTCGACATCAGGAAGGGCCCCATCTACGTCAAGTTCTTCGAGGGCGGCAAGCTCAACGTATCCTACAACTGCCTCGACAGGCACCTGAAGACCCGTGGCAACAAGGTCGCCCTGCAGTGGGAAGGCAACGAGCCCGGGGAGGACAGGGCCTTCACCTACAAGCAGCTCCACGGGGAGGTGTGCAAGTTCGCCAACGTCCTGAAGGGGCTCGGCGTGAAGAAGGGCGACCGGGTCTGCTTCTACCTGCCCATGATCCCCGAGCTCGCCATCGGCATCCTCGCCTGCACGCGAATCGGTGCGATCCACAGCGTCGTCTTCGGCGGGTTCAGCTCCGACGCCCTCCGTGACCGCCTCCAGGACAGCACCTCGAAGGTCCTCGTGACCTGCGACGGCACCTTCCGCGGCGCCAAGGCCGTCCCCCAGAAGACCAACGCCGACGAGGCCGTCAAGGAAAGCCCCTCGGTCGAGAAGGTCATCATCGTCAAGCGCGTGGGCGACAAGATCAAGACCTCCATGGGCCCCAAGGACATCTGGTACGAGGAGGCCATGGCAAAGGCCTCGGCCGACTGCGCCCCCGAGTGGATGGACGCCGAGGATCCCCTCTTCATCCTCTACACCTCCGGCTCCACCGGCAAGCCCAAGGGTGTCATGCACACCACCGGCGGCTACCTCGTCTTCGTCGCCTATTCCCACAAGATCATCTTCGACTACCACGAAGAGGACATCTACTGGTGCACCGCCGACATCGGCTGGGTCACGGGCCACAGCTACATCGTCTACGGGCCGCTGTGCAACGGCGCCACGTCGATCATGTTCGAGGGCGTGCCCAACTACCCCGACATGAGCCGCTTCTGGAAGGTCGTCGAGAAGTACAAGGTCAACATCTTCTACACGGCCCCCACGGCCATCCGCGCCATCGCGAAGGAAGGCAACGAGTGGGTGAAGAAGGCCGACATCTCGACGCTGCGCATCCTCGGCACCGTCGGCGAGCCCATCAACCCCGAGGCCTGGAACTGGTACTACAATCTCATCGGCCGCGGCGAGTGCCCCATCGTGGACACGTGGTGGCAGACCGAGACGGGCGGCATCCTGATCACCCCGCTGCCCGGCGCCGTCGACATCAAGCCCGGCATGGCGACGCTGCCCTTCATGGGCGTGTGGCCCGTGCTGCTCAACGACGAGGGCAAGGAGATCCCCGAGACGGAAGCCAGCGGCGCGCTGTGCATCAAGATGCCCTGGCCCGGCATCATGCGCGGCGTCTACGGTGATCCCAAGCGCTTCCAGGAGACCTACTTCGAGCAGTTCCCCGGCTACTACGTGACCGGCGACGGCGCGCGCAGGGACAAGGACGGCTACTACCAGATCACGGGCCGCATCGACGACGTCATTAACGTCTCCGGTCACCGCATGGGAACGGCCGAGGTCGAGAGTGCCCTCGTCGCGCACCCGAAGGTGGCCGAGGCCGCCGTCGTGGGATACCCCCACGACATCAAGGGGCAGTCGATCTACGCCTACGTCACCGTGAAGACGGGCGTGCAGAAGTCCGACGATCTCAAGAAGGAGCTCACCGCCCACGTGCGCGCGCTCATCGGTCCCATCGCGACGCCCGAGAAGATCCAGTTCGCCGACGGTCTCCCCAAGACCCGCAGCGGAAAGATCATGCGGCGCATCCTCAAGAAGGTGGCCGCCAACGACATCGGCGATATCGGTGACACGACGACGCTCGCCGACCCCTCGGTCGTCGACGATATCGTCAAAAACAGGCTGTAGAAAGAGGGCTAAGGGCGAAAGGCAAAAGGCCGGAAAGCGGGAGAGGCAGAGTCGATTGACGGCCTGGTCTTGAACCGTGGCGCCTGATGCCGAGAGAATACAACATTTGTGGAATTGCCGATCGTCGGGCTGCCGGAGGGCGGCCCGGCGCTCCGCGTCCGAAGAAAGGAGGCAGCTGTGAACATCATTGCATGCGTGAAGCAGGTCCCCGACACGGAGACCCTGATCAAGGTAAAGCCCGACGGATCAGGCATCGTAGAAGACGGGATCAAGTGGGTCATGAACCCCTACGACGAGTTCGGCGTCGAAGAGGCGCTGAAGCTCAAGGAGAAACTCGGCGGCGACGTGACCATCGTGTCCGTGGGCCCCGCCCGCGCGATGGAGACGATCCGCACGGCGCTCGCGATGGGGGCCGAAAAGGGCATCCACATCGACGACCCGTCCCTCAACGGCGCAGACGCCTACACGACGGCCTCGGCACTGGCCGCCGCCATCAAGGGGCTTCCCTGCGACATCATCTTCTGCGGCCAGCGGGCCATCGACGGCGACGCGGGCCAGGTCGGCTCGGTGCTGGCCGACATGCTGGGGCTTCCCTCGGTCACTCTCGTGACGAAGCTCGAGATCGCCGGCACCGCCGTGAAGGCCCAGAAGGCCATCGAGGGCGCCACCGTGACGATCGAGACGAGCCTGCCCTGCGTCATCACGGCGCAGAAGGGGCTCAACGAGCCGCGCTACGCGTCCCTGCCCGGCATCATGAAGGCCAAGAAGAAACCCGTCGACGTGAAGAACGCGGCGGCCATCGGCGTGACCGCCGCCGTCAAGGCGAAGGTTGCCAAGACCGTACCGCCTCCGGCAAGACCTCCCGGAAAGATCCTCCAGGGCGACGATCCGGCACTGAAGGCTCAGGAGCTCATGAAGCTGCTGCGGGAAGAGGCGAAAGTGATCTAAGGAAAGGAGGAGGTACCGAACCATGGCAAAAGGTGTATGGATCGTTGCGGAAGTCAGAGACGGGGCTTACCGGAAGGTGAGCTTCGAGATCGCCAGCGCGGCCCGCAAACTGGCCGACGAGCTGGGTGACGAGGTCTGCGCCGTGCTGTGCGGCTCCGGCGTCGAAGCCAAGGCCGCCGAGCTCGGCAAGTACGGGGTGGACAAGGTGTACGTGGCCGACAACGCGGCCCTGGAACCCTACACGACGGACGCCCACGCGGCGGCGGTCGCGAAGATCGTGAAGGAGAAGCAGCCCGCCATCCTGCTGATGGGCGCCTCGGTGCAGGGCAAGGACCTCTCGGCGAGGCTCGTGGGCAAGCTGGCCACGGGGCTGGCCACGGACTGCACCGCCCTGAAGATCGAGGGCGGCAAGCTCGTCGCCGTGCGGCCCCTGTACGCCGGCAAGTGCTTCGGCGAGGTGGCCTTCGAGACGTCCCCCGCGATGGCCACGCTGCGGCCCAACGTGTTCCCCATCGTGGAGAACGCGAAGGCCGGCGCCGCCGAGAAGTTCGACCCGGCGCTCGACGCGGCCCAGCTGAAGACCAAGGTGGCCGAGATCGCCAAGGACACGAGCGGCAAGATCGAGCTCACCGAGGCCAACGTCATCGTGTCCGGCGGCCGCGGCATGAAGGGCCCCGAGAACTTCCCCCTGCTCGAGGAGCTGGCGAAGGTGCTTGGCGCCGCCGTCGGCGCATCGCGCGCAGCCGTGGACGCGGGCTGGCGCCCCTCCACGGACCAGGTCGGGCAGACGGGCAAGACCGTGTCGCCGAACCTCTACATCGCCTGCGGCATCTCCGGCGCCATTCAGCACCTGGCGGGCATGAGCTCCTCGAAGTTCATCGTCGCCGTCAACAAGGACCCCGAAGCCCCCATCTTCCAGAGGGCGGACTACGGGATCATCGACGACCTCTTCAAGGTCGTCCCCGAGATGACGGCAGCGGCGAAGAAGCTCATGGCGTAGTGACACAGACCGGGGCCGGACCCGCACCGGGGACGGCCCCGGATTCTTCTTTGAACAGGACATCGGCCCTGCCCGGCCCCTGCCGGGCGCCTCCGTTTGCGCCGAATCTCATCTGAACGCCATCTCCACCGGATGCCCGTCGACGGAAGCGCCCCTTGAGAGCCCGTCCTGCAGCGCACGCAGGGGGCGGGCGCGACCGGGCGGCGGGGGAGCCGCAGGTCGCAGCTCAACCGGGCGGACGGTCGGTGCGGGGGAGGGTTCCCCCGTCGGGACAGTCCGCACAGCATGAAGGGAGAGACAGGGAGAGGGAGAGACTCCTTCCTGACCGGAAAGCCCGCATCACGGGGGGGCTTTTCAACCAGAACTGTGGAATGGAGGACGTGACGTATGCAGAACATGGTATTTGGACCCGGCAACGAAGGAAGGGAGGTATTCTGGAATACCACGAATTACCAGATCCCCCTCGACATCTTCGCGCTCATCGCCCTGGCCATCATGGGCTACGGGCTCTACACGCGTCTGAATTTCTGGAAGGCCATGGGGAAGGCGGAGGTCCGGGATGACAACCGGGGCGAGCGCATCAAGAACCTTTTCAGAAACGGCATCCTGCAGCTCTCCGTGTGGCGGGACTTCTACCCAGGACTGATCCACGGACTCATCTTCTTCGCCTTCTTCGTCCTGATCTGGGGAGCCGCCATCGACGCCACCTCGTTCTACACGGGGATCCACCTGCCCGGCAAAGGGTACCTGGCCTTTTCCTTCATCATGGATCTTTTCGGCCTCTTTGCCATCGTGGGCGTCATCCTGGCGATCGACCGGCGCTACATCAAGAAACCCGACCGTCTCGGCTACAAGGGAACGCCCGATAACCGGCCCGAAGACGCCATCGTCCTGCTCCTCATCCTGGCCATCATGGTGACGGGCTACATCGTCGAGGGCATCCGCATCGTCGCCACGGGCAACCCCGACTTCGAGAAATGGTCCTTCCTGGGCTACCTGGTGGGGCAGTTCTTCGTCGGGATCAACCTGGAGACCCTCAAGACCTCCCACAAGGTCCTGTGGTGGACGCACGCCTTCCTGGCCTTCGGCTTCATCGCCTACATTCCCTTCTCGAGGATGCTGCACATGGTGGCCTCGCCCGCCAACCAGTTCATGGCCACCCTGAAGCCCGTGGGGCAGCTCGAGCCCATCCGCGACTTCGAGAACGCCGAGAGCTTCGGCGTGGGCAAGCTCGAGGAATTCACCTGGAAGCAGATCTTCGACAGCGACGCCTGCACGCGATGCGGCCGTTGCCAGGACGGCTGCCCGGCCTACCTGACGGGCAAGGAGCTCTCGCCCAAGAAACTTATCCAGGACATCAAGGACCACTGGCTCACGCGCGCGCCGCTCTACGCGGCGGCCGCCAAGGCCGCCAAGGCGGCCGGCCCCGACGCCGCGGCCCCCGAGATTCCCGAGAGCGAGAAGAACCTCATCAACGACGCCGTGGGCGTCAACCCCGTGTGGGACTGCACCAACTGCATGCACTGCATGGAGCACTGCCCCGTCATGATCGAGCACGTGCCGAAGATCGTCGACATGCGGCGCTACAAGGTTCTCATGGAGGCCGACTTCGCCCCCGAGCTGCAGCTGACCTACCGCAACATGGAGAACAACTCCAACCCCTGGGGCATCGGCGCCCACATGCGCGGCGACTGGGCCAAGGAGCTGGGCGTGAAGACCATGGCCGAGAACCCCGAGGCCGAGTACTGCTGGTACGTGGGATGTGCGGGCGCCCTGGAGGACCGGGGCAAGAAGGTCTCGGCGGCCTTCGCGAAGATCCTGCAGGCCGCCGGCGTCAACTTTGCCATCCTCGGCGTCGAGGAGAGCTGCTGCGGTGACTCGGCCATGCGCGGCGGCAACGAGTACCTCTACCAGGCGCTCGCCCAGGCCAACATCGAGGTGATGAACGGCTACGGGGTCAAGAAGGTCATCACGACCTGTCCCCACGGCTACAACGTGATCAAGAAGGACTACCCCCAGCTGGGCGGCACCTACGAGGTCTACCACCACACGGAGATCATCGCCGAGCTCATCGCCAAGGGGAAAATCAAGCCCGCGAAGGCCGTCGAGGGGCTCTTCACCTACCACGACTCGTGTTTCCTCGGCCGCTACAATAAGGTCTACGACCAGCCCCGGAAGATCCTCCAGGCCGTGCCCGGCCTCAGGCTCGTGGAGATGGAGAAGCACCACGACCACGGCTTCTGCTGCGGCGCCGGCGGCGGCCGGATGTGGATGGAGGAGCATCACGGCGAGCGGATCAACAACTATCGCACGGACATGGCCCTGAGGGTGAACGCCACGGCCGTCGCCACGGCGTGCCCCTTCTGCAACACCATGTTCATGGACGGCCTGAAGGCCCGCAACGTCGAGGAGAAGGTCGCGGCCAAGGACATCGCCGAGATCGTCTGGGAATCCCTGGAGGCAAAGGAAGAACCGAAGGCCGAGGCCTGATCGACGGCGGGCAGAACCGCCGCCGCTTGACATCCGGTCAGTGAAGCCGCTGAGATCGAGTCCCCGCCCGCATCCGCGGGCGGGGACTTTTTTTTATGAATTCCATTGACATAGGCCGGGACTTATGTTTACAAATTCCGCAAGCGGAGTGCGTCTTCAGGGCATTTGTGGCATCATGAGTTCATTGGTTCTAAGGAGGGGATCTTATGTTCAGGAGGAGACTTGCTTATTCGTTCCTAATCATCGTTTTCGCGCTTTCCCTTTCCACGTCGGCTTTTGCCTCCGGCTTTGCGCTGTATGAAGGCAGCGCCCGCGGCAACGTTCTGGGCGCGGGCCTCACGGCATCGGCCGACGACCCGTCGGCTGTCTTCTACAACCCGGCCGGCATCACCCAGCTCTAGGGCAAACAGGCCATGATCGGCGTGACGTTCATCACCCCGATGATCAGTGTCGAGACGGCGGACGGCTCCAGGAAGGATGATTTCAAGCGTAACTGGTTCTACCCACCCCATGCCTACTACACCCATCAGATCGACGACAAGTGGTGGGCGGGTGTCGGGGTCTTCAGTCGCTTTGGCCTTGGCACGGAGTTCAACCCGGCATGGCCCGGACGCTACAACAGCTACAAGGCCAACATCCAGACCCTCGAGCTCAACCCCAACATCGCCTACAAGATCAGCGACAAGCTTTCCATCGCAGGAGGCCTCAGCCTGATGTGGTTCGACCTTGAGCTGAAACGAAAGCTCAACACGGCGGCCCTCGGCGTGGGCGACACGGACTTCGTGCTGGACGGCGATTCCTTCGGATGGGGCTTCAACTTGGCCATTCACTACAAGCCGACGGACTGGATGCAGGCGGGCGTTTCCTACCGCAGCCGGGTGAGCCAGCACGTGGAAGGAGATGTAAAGGTCAGCAACCAGATCGCGATTCCCGGTGTCGTGAACATCGTCAACATGGGCGACTCGGGCAATCTCCACCTGCCTGACATGATCTTCGCCGGCGTGAATTTCAACATCCGGCCGGACCTCACGCTGGGCGGCGGCATCTACTGGACCCGCTGGGACTCCTACGACAAGCTGGAGATCCAGTTTGACAGGCCCTTCGGCGCACCTCCGGCAGCGAAGTCCACGTCCCGGAAGGCCTGGGACAACGTCTACCGCTTCCTGATCGGCACGGAGTGGAAGATCAACCCCAACTGGGATCTCCGGCTGGGCTATGCCTTCGACGAGGCCCCCGAGCCCGACGACACGATTGACTTCATCCTGCCCGACAACGATCGCCACATGTTCAGCGTGGGCTTCGGCTATCACAAGAACAACTGGGCCCTCGATTTCTCCTATACCTACATGTTGATTATCGACCGCAACGAAATCGCGGCGAGGGCGGCCCAGGGTATCCATGCCTGCAAGTTCGTCGACGGCGTGGCCCACCTGATTGGCCTGAGCTACACCTACAAGTTCTAGGCATGGTTTCGAGGGGAAGTGCGGACATTGCCGGGCTTCCCCTCGAAACGGCACAGGGCATAAGGCGAACGGGAACAGGCGCAAGACAAAGGGCAAAAGGCTAAAGGCGGGACCAGAGGCCTGCTGCCCTTTCTTTCTCTTAGCCCCAAGCCTTTCGCCTTAAGCCGGTTCATCGTCCTGAGCCTGTTCAGGGTGATTTCCTGTTTTTTGCCCTTCGCCATACGCCTTAAGCCTTTTTTGCGAGGTGCCCCATGGCCTACGAAGACTCCATTTACTTCAAGAAACCCTGGCTCAAATCCTACGAGCCGGGGGTGCCGGCCGCGATCGACTACGAAGAGATCGCCATGCCCGACATCCTGGACCGGACGGCGGCGAAATGGCCCGACAAGGCGGCCCTCATCTTTCAGGGATACTCCGTCACGTACCGCCAGATGAAGGACATGGTGGACCGCTTCGCCGCGTGCCTGACCGACTTCGGGGTGAAGCAGGGGGAGGCCGTGGCGATCCTGCTGCCCAACATGATCCCCCAGGTGATCGCCTACTACGCGACGCTGCGCATCGGGGCCGTCACGGTCCTGAACAACCCGCTGTATTCGGATCGGGAGCTCGAACACCAGTTCAACGACTCGGGCTCGAAGGTGCTCGTCACGCTCGACCTGCTGGGCAACCGCATGATCGACCTGCGTCCCCGGACGAAAGTGAAGCAGATCGTCTACACCTCCATCGGCGACTACCTGCCCTTCCCGAAGAGCCTGCTCTTCCCGCTGGTCGGCAAGAAAAAGAAGATGGCCGCCGACGTGAAGCCGGCGCCGGACGTCTTCAGGTGGAAGGACTGTATCGCCAAGTACGGGCCGAACCCGCCACGGCCGAAGATCGGCTTCGAAGACGTCGCCATGTACCAGTACACGGGCGGGACGACGGGCGTCTCCAAGGGCTGCATGCTTACCCACGCCAACCTGAGCAAGCAGATCCAGCAGGCCGAGGCCTGGTTCACGCGCTTCAGGAAGGGGGACGAGATCTGCCTCGGGGCCCTGCCCATCTTCCACGTCTTCGGGATGACGGCCGCCATGAACATCTCCGTGCACATGGGCTGGACGGACGTGCTCATCCCCCGTCCCCAGCCGCCGCAGCTGCTGGAGGCGATCCGCAAGTTCCGTCCCACCTTCGCGGCGCTCGTGCCCACGATGTACATCGGGATGCTGAACCACCCCGATCTGAAGAAGACGGACATGTCCTGCATCAAGGGGGCCTTCTCGGGAAGCGCGCCGCTTCCCGTCGAGGTCATCCACGAGTTCGAGCGACTCACGGGGGCCGTCATCGTCGAGGGGTTCGGCCTGACTGAGACGACACCCGTCACCCACGTGAACCCCTTCGCGGGAGGCGCCCGCAAGGTGGGGAGCGTCGGCGTCCCCATCAGCGACACGGAGGCGCGCATCGTCGACCTCGAAACGGGCCTCGTCGATCAGCCCGTCAACACGCCGGGCGAGCTCATCGTTCGGGGCCCGCAGGTCATGAAGGGCTACCTCAACAAGCCGGAGGAGACGGCCTACACCCTTCGCGACGGCTGGTGCTTCACGGGGGACATAGCCAAGATGGACGAGGACGGCTACTTCTTCATCGTGGACCGCAAGAAGGACATGATCATCTCGGGCGGCTTCAACATCTACCCGAGGGACGTGGACGAGGTCTTCTACGAGAACCCCAAGATCCAGGAGGCTTGCGCCATTGGCGTTCCCGACCCCAAGCGCGGGGAGAATGTCAAGCTATTCGTCGTGCTCAAGGAAGGCGAGACGGCGACGCGGGAGGAACTTATCGAGTACGCGAAGACGAAACTCGCCACATACAAGTTGCCATCGGAGATCGAGTTCCGAACGGAGCTGCCCAAGAGCACCGTGGGCAAGGTCCTGCGCAAGGAGCTCAAGGCCGAGGAAATGGCCAAGCGCCAGAAACCGCAGTGAACACCAGAGACGTTGTTTACTAATTCGAATAACTCTGCGACGCCCTGAGACGTTTGCGAGAAGTTATTCGAATTAGTAAACAACGTCCCTATTCCGCCCGGAAGGAGATGACGATCTCGTAGGCCCCCTCGGAGACCACGGCGCGCAGCGGGTAAGGGGTCTTCTCGAAGACACGCAGCATGGACTTGTTGTCCAGCAGCACGTCGGCCCGGAACCCCTCGATGCCGCCCTGCTCGCGGGCGATCCGGATGAGCAGGTTGAGCAGGAAGGTCGAGATCCCTTTTCCCTGGTAGGCCTCGTCGACCAGGAAGGCCGTGTCCGCATAGGGCCTGTCCGGCAGGCGGACATAGCGGCCTTCGGCGATGATCCGCTCGATTCCCTTCTCCTGCACCACCCCCACGATGGACATGGTCCTCCGGTAGTCCACGTTGACGTACCCCTGCATCGCCCCGTGAGGCATGGCCTTGATGCGGGTGAAGTAGCGGTAGTAGACGGCCTGGTCGGAGAAGCGGTAGAAGAGCCTTCTCATCTCGTCCTCGTCGGAGGGCTTGATGGGCCGGAAGTGGACCTTCAGGCCGTCCTTGAACGTCTCCGTCCGTGCCAGCTTCTCCGGGTAGAGATGTCCGGACTCGGCGAGAAAGATCTGGTCCCTGTAAAGAAGCCTCGCTTCCTTGGCCTCCTCCACGAGCCGCTGACGATCGCCGGGGTGGGCGATGTCGATCATGGCCTGGGCTCTCTCCCGGATGGTCCGGCCCGTGAGGTAGGCGATCCCGTATTCCGTCACGACCATGTCGAGGGATTCCTGGTTGGTGAACTGGTTCGGGTAGTCGGCAATCGACGCGAGGATGTTGGACTCGCCCTTGCGGTTTCGGCTGGGCAGGGCGAAGATCGTGCGCCCTCCCCGGGAAAAGGCGGCCCCGGCGAAGAGCTCCGCCACGGCTCCCGCTCCGGCTGTCACGTTCCCCTTGCCCACGTGGAGGGCGATGCCGCCGGTGAGATCGGCCTTGCGGGCAGGCAGGATGGCGATGAAGCGGTCGTTGAGGCCGATGTTGCGCGGGTTCATGACCACGTCGATGGGCTGAAAGTCCACGAGCGCGTTGCCGTCGAGCCATTTCATCAGCTTGGGCGTTCCGAGCACGTAGGCCGCCACCGACTTTCCCTGGAAGAAGCGCTTGCGGCGGTTCGTCACGGCGCCCGAGGTGACGAGGTCCATGAGGGCGTCCGTGAAGAAGGGCGTGTGAATGCCGAGGTGCTTCTTTTTCCAGAGATGACAGGCCAGGGCCTCGTAGATGGGCCCGATGGAGAAGGACAGGCAGCTCCCGTCCTCGATAACCGCGGCCACGTGCGCGGCGATCCGGTCATAGGCGTCCGGCACGGGCCAGCGGGGCAGGTAGATCGGGGGCTCCCTGGCCTCGACGAAGAGGTCGAAGTCGTCGACGTGCACGAAGGTGTCGCCGACCGTCCGGGGGATCCCGGGGTTGACCTCCGCCACGACGAGCGAGGCGTACTCCATGGCATGCCGCGCCACGTCGACGCCTAGCCCGAGGCTGGCGTGGCCCTGCTCGTCGGGCGGCGTGATCTGGATGACGGCCACGTCGATGCGGACAGCGCCCGATTGGAAGAGCCAGGGAATCCTCGAAAAGCGGCTCGGGATCAGGTCCACCCGGCCCGCCGTGACGGCCTCGCTTGCCACCCAGCCCGAGTAGAAGGTCTTGAGACGGTACTTTTTCGAGTAGCGCTCGTCGATGGAGACGGTGTCCCCGAGGCTGACGAGCTGGATCAGCTCGAGGTCCTGCAGGTTGCCCCGTTCCGAGGCCATGAGGTGCCGGACGAAGGTGCGCGGCTCGGCCATCCCCGTCCCGAGGAAGATCGTCATGCCGGGTCTGATCTTCTCCAGCGCCTCTTCGGGCCTGACGATCCGGTCTTTCCAGAAGGGCGGGGTCTTGGGGCCGTGGAGCATGCGTCGTGCCTCCGACTGAGTTGACCCGGCTATTATGACTTCAGGAGTCTTTCGAAGTCAATCCGTCAAGAAGGTCAGAAGGTAAGAGGGTAAGAGGGTGAGAGGGTTGAAGGATCCGGTAGCTGCCCGCATTCCGGAGGCATCTCCACGCTTCTCACCTTCCCACCTTCTCACGTTCTCTCTTCAAGTCAGTCTTTCCAGAACAGCTTCAGCGGTTCGATGACCTTCGGGTCTTCTTTATCGATGATCTCGACGATCACCGCGTGGAGCCTGCGCTTCATCTCGCCGAAGACGCCCCGTTTTTTCCGGAGTGATTTCGCGAAGGCCATCGTCTCGGCGATGAGCGCCTCTTCGTTCTCGCAGGCCTTCGTGAAAACGCCGCACGCGGCCAGCTCTCCCGCCGTGTACCGCTTTCCCGTCAGGGCCATCTCGTTGAACGTGTCGTAGGGAATGGCCTTCTTCAGAAAGGCGAGCATCCCGGGAAGAAAGGGGATGCCGATATCGATCTCAGGGAAGAAGAAAAAGCCCCTGTCGGCGCGCATGAACCGGAAATCGCAGGCGCAGGCCAGGATGGCCCCGTTGGCCGCCGCGTGGCCGTTGAGGCAGGCGATGACGGGCATGGGGTAGAGGAGCACCCGCTTGAAGACGTTATTGATCCCGTACATGAAGTCGCGGATGGCCTGGATGTCCTTCTGCTGCATCTTTCCCGTGATCCAGGCCAGGTCGATACCCTGGGACCAGCTCTTGGGGTCCGACGACACGATGACGACGGACGAGACGCCCGGGTCCTTCTCGATCTCGTCGAGCGCCCGCAAAAAGGCCGCCGTGAAATCCGGGTTGTGCCGGTTCTCTCCGTTGGTCAGGGTGATGACGGCGACACTCTCCTCTTTCCTCCACTCCAGGACGGCCATGCTTCTCTCCTTTCACGAACTGCAGGCTAAAGGCAAAAGGCCTATAAACCATCGTCATCGCGAGCCGAGCCTTGCGAGGCGTGGCGATCTACGATCAAGAAATACTCTGACAAAACCGGATCTAGCGATAAGAAGCTGGTCGCTCCAGTTCGAGGGTCATTGCGAGCACCCGCAGGGTGCGTGGCAATCTCTCACGAACGGCGAGATCGCCACGCTCCGCTCGCGATGACATGAGTTTATCGCTGGATTCGGGTAAAAACCATATTTCAAACGAAGATTGCCGCTCTTTACGAGCTTGAACGGTCCCTGCCTGGACAGCCCTCAGGCCGGAATCGCCCGGTTGAGACGTTCGCGCACCCCTGACGCCTCAGCGTCGATGCGCTCCATCAGTTCGGCCACCGTCGGGACGTCGCGGACAAGCCCCGTCACCTGTCCCACCGTGAGGACACCCTTCTCGTTGTCGCCGTTTTTCGTGGCGATGCGGATGGCCCTGAAGGCGTTGGCCATGAAGGCAAGCTGCTTCGCGTTCCTCCAGCCCGAGGCCATCACCCCGACAAAGAGCTTGGCGTAGGGGAGTCTCAACTGCCGGGCGATGTCCCGAGAGGTGAAGAAGGCAGCGGGAAGATCGAGGCCCTTCCGGATGGCCTTTCGCGCCGCCGGCGTGTCGAGCACACGGCAGGGAAGGCCGTCGAAGCGGGCCGAGTAAAGCGTGTCCGCCGCGTCCTTCTCGACGGAGAGCTTCTTGAAGGTCTCGTGCAGGGGGCTCTCCCGCGTCGCCATGAAGCGGGTCCCCATGGCGATCCCCTCGGCGCCCAGGGCGAGTGCCGCCGCCAGGCCCCGGCCGTCGGCGAAGCCGCCGGCCGCGATCACGGGGATCTTCACGGCGTCAACGATGCTCGGAACCAGAACAAGGCTCGTCACGTCGCCTCCGTGGGCGGCCGCCTCATGGCCCGTGACGAGAAGGGCGTCCGTGCCGTATTCCTCGGCACGCTGTGCATGGCGGCGATTGACGACGGTGGCGACCACCTTGCCCCCGTACTCGTGGGCCGCCTTGACGAGCCAGTCGCCTTTCCCGAGGGAGAAATTGATGACGGGCACCTTTTCCTCGAGGAGGACCCTGGCGTTGCGGGCCGCCCCGGGGAAGAGCAGCGTGGCGTTTGCCCCGAAGGGCCTGTCGGTGAGTCTGCGGATCTCCCGGATGGCCGCCCGTGTCTCGTCGGGATGCAGGGGCCCCGTGGCAAGAATCCCCAAGCCGCCAGCGTTGGACACGGCGGCGACCATGCTGGGGACGCTGATCCAGCTCATGCCGGAAAGAACGATCGGGTACCGGACGCCGAACAGCTCCGTGATCTTTGTCTTCATAACTTCCCTCCCGCGGCCGAGCAAGCTGACCGCAGGTCGACTACTGACCGCTGGTCATCATTTTCACGAAAGCCGCCCGCTGTCAAGGGGAAACTGCCGATTTCGGTTGCGGGAACAGGCGCGGGTGTGGCAAGTGAAAGGACGGAAGAGCGGAAGCGAGGAACATCGGAAGAGCGGACAAGAGACCGCAATCTTTTTCCATTCATCCGCTCTTCTGCTTTTCCTCACTTCCTGACTTCATTTTCGCCGTGGCGTTCCCTTGGGGCGGCGGAACGAATGAGCGCGGGAGCATAGATGACGAAAATACTGGTAGTCTACCACTCCCAGACGGGGAACACGGAGCGGATGGCGAAGGCCGTGGCCGAGGGGGCGGCGGCCATCGAGGGGGCGGAGGCCGTCCTGAAACGGGCGGGAGAGGCCACCCTGCAGGACCTCCTGGACTGCCGGGGCCTTGCCGTGGGCACGCCGGAGAACTTCGGCTACATGTCCGGTATGATCAAGGACTTCTTCGACCGGACCTACGAGCAGGCCCGGGGCAGGGTCTTCCGCAAGCCCTACGTGGTCTTCATCAGCGCAGGCAACGACGGCACGGGGGCGCTTCGCAACATCGAGCGCATCGCCATCGGGTACCAGTTCAAGAAGGTCTACGAACCCGTCATCTCGGCGGGAGAGCTTACGGAGGAGACCCTGGAAAAGTGCCGGGAGCTGGGGCAGACCCTGGCGGGAGGATGCGTGGAAGGAATATATTGAGGCTGGTGGCCGGGGGCATTCCACAGAACGCCTTGAACGGCTCTCAGGCGTCGAGTTTGTGAAGTTAGGAAGAGCCGAAGTTAGGAAGAGCGGATAAGAAAGAATCTCACATCCCCTCCGATCTTCCGCTCTTCTTCCCTTCCTTACTTCGCGAACCGACATGCGGGTCCAGCTATTCCTGCACCGATGGTCGGACGTGAAAGAGGGCCGGGGAGCATACCCCCCGACCCTCTTTATTTTGACTGGTTTTTGCCTGACAGTCAGTGGACTACCGCGCGCCGAGGAGCTTGCGGGCGATGACCACGCGCTGGATCTCGTTGGTTCCCTCGTAGATCTGGCAGATCTTGGCGTCCCTCATGTGGCGCTCCGCGGGGTACTCCTTGCAGTAGCCGTAGCCGCCGAAG
>ERZ1026800.1023-NODE-1023-length-20096-cov-2.934148_pt1 | contig 20096 bp, 17 predicted proteins | sample MGYA00520873_ERZ1026800 | MGnify/ENA primary metagenome ERZ1026800 (study PRJEB33270, sample SAMEA104284475) | anaerobic digester metagenome | biome: Anaerobic digester microbiome; feature: mesophilic sludge digester; material: Anaerobic digester biomass...
CACGGGGGCGGGCGCTTTGGAATGTTCTACGAGTTCATGGAGCTTGCCAGTAAGTTTAGTGCAGATGGGGCGACGCCATTGGACTGGAAGATGTTGTTCTATGGGTGGGACTGGGACGACAAGAACAGCATTGATCCTGCTTCGGCTCCGAGGTGGCAGTTCCCGCGTGAACATGTGGAATACTTCGAGGATGCGGCGCGTAGAGGGAAGGCGTTGACGGCTGGGCAGAAGCTCTGGTGGAGCAAGAAGAAGCTGGAGCAGGGGGAGGCGATGGCGACGGAGTTCCCGTTGACGATGGAGGAGATGCTTTCCTCGACGATTGTGGGCAGCGTGTACGGGCCTATTGTGGCGAAGTTGAGGGAGGCGAAGCGCATCCTCGATTTCCAGCCGGACGTTGGTGCGCCGATGTATGCCTTCTGGGACTTGGGGCGTGTTGACCTGACGTGCATCTGGCTTATGCAGTTTGTGGGGCCGGCCATTTACGTCTTGGACTATTTCACTTCGTGCGAGGTGCACAGCAAGGTGTATGTGGACGTGATTGATCGGTGGGGGTGGAAATACAACAGTCAGGTGAAGCTCAACTTCCTGCCGCATGATGCGGAAAACAAGGGCGGTGTTGGCCCGTCATGGCAGGGGGAGTTTGCCAACTTGGGGATGAAGAATACGGTGTGCGTGCCGAGGGTGGAGAATCGCCGGCTTGGCATCGACCTTGTGAGAAAGCTGCTTCCGCTTTGCTATTTCCACGCTACGAATTGCACGAAGGTGTTTGACGGGCCGGGTGGGCGGACGCTTCCTAGCGGATTGGAGGCGTTGGAAAGCTACCGCGTGGAGCAGGTGAAGGATGGGCAGAATATGAAGACATCGCCCGTGCATGACATTTACAGCCACGGAGCTGACGCCTTTAGAACCATGGCGGAGGCGTTGTCGCTAGGGATGCTGAAGGGGAAGAGTGCAGTTGAGCGTTCTACGCGAGGGATTGCGGCATCAAATGCGACAGGCGACTTCGACGATGACGACGATGCTTGGTGGGCGCGGTCGAAGATGCGGGCGATTGGCAACGTCCATGGCGATTATGCGACTGGACAACGCAGGCCATTGAAGCTAGTTGGGCGTGTATGACAACGACAGGACGGATGCTTTTTGGCGACGTTGGCCCCTATCCGATACTGCGGATGCGGCAGTGGTATGCAGAACATGCAGACGAGTTGCTTATGGGCTTTGATGAGGAGCTTGACCTGTACACGCTGAACGGGGAGGTGCATTCGACGAAGACGTTGTTTGCCATGTTCAGGCCGGTTGTGGCAGGTGCTGACGCTGCGCTTATTTGCAATCCTCGTGTGGAGTTTAGGGAGGACGACATAAACTGCTGGTTCATTGCGGCTGCGGCTGGCGACATCGGGCAGCTTTACAAGTGGGAGTCGCTTAAGCTGCCATACATTTGCTGGGTGAACAGGGGCGAGATGTACACGATGGAGGTGGACAGGGCTAAAAGAATCTTGACCTCTGTACTAAACTTATCCAGATAAGGCGTTATGGGTGGCCCAAGCAAATCTCCTTCTGTCAGTCAGCCCGTTGTTGTCTCGACTAGCGAGGCGGCGACGAAGGCTCGTGAGCAGCAACTAGCTACACTCCGTCGTAAAGGTCAGCAGAGCACGCTTCTTGCAGTGGCGCAGGACGGGAACACGCAAGTGGCAACTAAGACGCTATTGGGTGGGGCGTAACAATTTATGAGCGAAAAGCCTTCAAGAGAGGAGTTGGGTCGGTGGGTGGTTGACCGCTACGACAAGATGAAGGCTGATGCCACGGACTGGCTCAACATCATCGACGAGGTGGCAAAGTACGTTGCCCCGCAGAAGTCGGATATTATGAGCTGGGTGAGCCCAGACCTGCGCTCAATCAGTGGCAATCTTTATGACGACACTGCCGTAAAGGCCAACGACGTGCTTGCTGCTGGCAGCATGGCGAACATGACGCCGATTAACGAGATTTGGTATACGGGCGTGCCTCCGGCTGGGTTGGCCGATAATGAAGAGGCGGTGCAGTGGTATGCCAAGTGCAGTGAGATTATGCGTCAGGAAATGGCGCGGAGCAATTTCTACACGGAGAGCTTGGGCGTGCTTCAAGATAGAGGCTGGGCTGGCACGAGTGCCATGTACAGCGAGCTGCATAATGGGAGCCTTTGGTTCAAGCATTTTGAGGCCGGGCATTTCCTCATCGACGAGGACGACCGTGGCGTTGTGGACACGGTGGCGCGGTGCATTAAGTTTACGCATCGGCAGGCCGAGAAGAAGTTCGGGCGTGATGCGTTGTCGTCGAAGGTGAGGGAGGCGCTCGACGATCCTAGCGGCAAGAAATGGGACGACACGCACGAGTATGTCCACATGGTGATGCCGCGTCCTAGCGCATGGCGCGATGAGAAGAAGCTGGACAAGGAGAACAAGCCCGTAGCCGACTTCTACGTTGACAAGGACGACAAGTGGCTTGTGAGCGAAGGTGGCTTCGAGGAGATGCCGATTTTCGTTACGCGATGGGAGAAGATGCGTGGTGAACGCTATGGCATTTCTCCGGCGATGAAGTGTATGCCGACGATTCGCGAGACGAATTTCCTTAGCGCCTGTCTCTCTGCCGGCATTGAGAAGGCTGTATTTCCGCCCACGGCTGTTTACGACAACATGGAGGAGTCGCCCGACCTTTCTCCCAATGGGCTTGTCGTATTGGACAGCAACCGTCCAGACCTCATCCCGAAGTCTTTGTATGCTGGTGGGCAAGTTCAATGGGGGGCTGACTTGCTTGCATCAAAGCAAGAGTCGATTCGGGCTACGTTCTTCAATGACATGTTCCAAGTGTTTACGGACAGCACGAAGCGCATGGCGACTTTTGAGGCGATGCAGTTGGCGGACGAAAAACTCGTTCTATTCCATCCTGCGCAAGCCCGCTATTACGGAGAGTTTATTGACCCGTTGCTGAGGCGCGTATTTGCCTTGTTGCTCCGTGCGAAACGGTTCCCTGAGCCTCCGGCGGTTGTGTTCCAGTTTGCGGAGAACAACAACGTAGAGCCGCAGATGGCCTACCAGTCGAAGATTAGTTTGGCGGTGCAGGCAATGCAGACGCGGAGCAGCTTCCAAGTGCTGAATATGCTTGCGGCCATTGCTCCGTATGACGCAACGGCGGCTGACCAGTTCGACTTCGTTGACATGGCACGCAAAGCGGCCCGCAGCTTCAACCTAGCCGACAGCAGCATCCGCACGCCTGAAGAGGCGCAGACGGTGGCAGATGCGCGTATGCAGGCCATGCAGCAGCAGAACGCTTTGGCCATGGCGAGCGAGGCAGCTAGTGCCGCCAAAGACGCAAAGGCCGCTGGATTGAATCTTGCAGTGGGTGGCGGCGGCGGACAGTAGTTTCGCATGAACCAAAACACACACAATGAACATCATACACGGACAAATGGCTGACGTAGAGAAGATGCGTCGCAAGCGCGAAGAGGAGCGAAAAGCTTTCATCACTGTGTTTGGAGAACCAAGCACGCCACGAACCGAGGCGCAGCAGACGGTACTAGAGGTGATTGCACGCGAAGGCGGCATCTACCAGCCCACGTTCATTTCCTCGCACATGGAGGAAACGCACGCAGCCGCCTATCGTGATGGCGGGCGCAATTTTGCTTTGGGCCTTCTCAAGCGGGTAGGCTTCATTGGCACTAACAACAACAACGAAAACGACGAATAACACTATGGCAGACGCAACTGGAAGTGATGGCGGTAACTCGGCTGGCGCCAATGGCGCTGGCTCCCAAGCTGGAGTGCAGGGCGGCGGTGGTACACTTTTGTCCTCATCCCAAGAAAGTACGAATAAAAGTGAGGCACAAGTAGGCGGAGAGGCTGGTGCTCCCGCCTTCACAATTTACGAGAAGGACGGTACGCTAAACAAGGCGTTCCTTGAAGCCTTCCCTGAAGAGTCTCGTGCGGCGTTCTCCAAGGTGGCGAGCCGATGGAAAGATGCTGCCAATCTAGCCAAGGGCCTGGAGAATCTTAATTGGGCGGCGTCGCAGAAAGGTTTTGAGCGTCCACCCGAGGATGCTCCGCAGAACGTCAAGGATGCCTTCAACACCCGTATGCGCACGCTTCGAGGTGTCCCTGAGACGCCCGATGGCTATGAGCTTAAAGCGCCTGCCGAGCTTCCTTTTGGAATGAGCTGGGACGACGCCACGGCCAAGGAATTTGCAGCGTTCGCCCATAAGGAGGGTTTCGGCAAGGAGGAGGTGCAGAAGCTCACCGAGTACCAGATGGGCCTTGAGGCGAAGCGTATGGAGGCGTACATGAAGCAACAGGACGCTGCGCTCACGGAGGCTTTCGGTGCAAAGCGTGCAGAGTCTTTGAAGAACGCTTCTGCGGCGGCTGCGGCGCTTGGCGTTGACGTAAACGACCCTTCGATTGGCAACAATGCCTCAATCATCAAGCTTCTGGCCAAGGTGCATGAGAAGCTTGGAGAATCCAGTTTCGTTGCGGCTAATGGCCCTAGCGACGGCGGTGGCTCTGTCAACTTGCAGGCCAAGGCGCTCGAACTTGGCAAGCAGGCCATGCAGGCACAGGCCGCTGGAGACTTCGCAAAGTACAATGAGCTTAATCGCCAGCAGAGCGAGATTGCCAGAAAGCTTGCATCCTTAGCCAAGAAGTAAAGATAGGATGTTGACATCGCCTAGCGCGGGGCTATTTCTCCGTTCTAGGCGATGTCCTGTTTGTCACCCCAGCAATGGGCCTCTCAGGTGCCGATGGAAAGTAGTGCCGCTGGTGCGGGCACACGAAATCCGAAGTGTTAGTTAACTTCAATGTAAGGATTTCAAATGGCTTATACGATCCCTGAGATTTTTCATCAGAAATTCGCCACCAATATCGAGGCGGCGATTCAGCAGACCAGCTCTGTCCTCGACAGCACTGTTACCCCGTTCAACTTCGACGGTAAATCGAAGTCCATCCTCATCGGCACCACCATTGATTGGGCTGACGCTACCGATGGCCGTATGGCGCAAACCAACATCGGTGAGTACAATGCCACCCAGCGGTGGGTTGTTACCGAGAAGGTGATGGTCCCTGTGGCTCCGGCTCTCGACGAATGGGATGAGTCCCTTCTCGACGAGATTACGAGCCCCGGCTCCGACATCATCAATGCCATTACCTATGGCTACAACCGCATCAAGGAGAAGAAGATTATCTCCTGCATCGAAAGTGCGGTGTCCATCGGTGCCAATGCTCCGACCAGCACGGAAGCGTTCCCGTCCACCAACGTCATTGCGCATAGTGACGGCGGCCTGACGTTCGCCAAGGTGGCGCAGATCGTTCGGCTTGCTCGTGAGCAGAACGTCAATCCCGCCGAACTCACTTGGGTCATTTCCCCCAAGGACGAGGAATACCTCATCGCCAGCGTTGATGAAGTTCGCTCCAAGGACTTTACGAAGGTTGCCCCGATTGAAGGCGGTAGCGTCGTTGGTAGCCGTTGGATGGGCTTCACTTGGATTATTTCTAACCAGCTCACCACGGACACCACCGCCAAGACCGTCAACACTTTGGTTTACGGTAAACAGGCCATCCGGTTCAACTTTGGCTCGCGCAAGTCGGCCATTGAGACCCGTCCTGACCGTAACGGTGCCATCCAGTTCCGCAGTTCCGCTCGTATGGGTGGCGCTCGCGCTCAGGATAAGGGCGTGTTCATCGTCAAGAACTACTACGCCACCATCGCCTAACAACTAGAGGAGAACAAATAATATGGCTTCTATTGATTCCAACATCTATGTCGTCCAAAAAACCGAGCCGGCTCCCGCTGGCTACGGTTCTCAACTCGGGGCGAGTTTCGCCTACTACGACGCTACGATTGCCGTATCGACATCCTTCGACGACGCCGGCGATACGGCCAACCTGTTCGTCGTTCCCGCTGGCTATCGAGCTGTTCCGAATCTGTGGCATATCACTTGCGAAGCTCTCGGCAATACCGCGACGCTTCACATCGGTACGACTGACGATCCGGACTGCATCGCTAAGAGCATTGACGTTCATGCCGCAACGACGACTCACGCTGGTGGCGGTGCTCTTAACGGTGTTGAGTGGCTGACGCCTGCCACTACCACGAAAGCCACCACGTTTATCGCGACCCTTGCCACTGCGTCCGGGTTGATCGCTGGCAAGAAGATCGTGATTCGCGCGGTGTTTGCCAAGATGTAAAAGATTGCGGGAGGGTTTCATGGGCCTCCCGCTGTTCGTGTGTTGTTCATAAATAGTGCTCCCCCGCCTGAGTTGTGCGTCTCGGGCGGGGGTTTAATGTAAGAGACATAGGAGACATCCAGAATGGCCTCACAGTTGGACGTAGTGAATGAAGCGTTGGTGAGAATTGGCGAGAAGCGCATCGCCTCCATCAGCGACACCAAAGACCCCAATGCTGTGCTGGCCTCTGCGCTTTGGGCCGAAACAGTTAAGCAGGTGAGCCGCGAGACGCCTTGGAAATGCCTCACGACGCTTGCAACGCTTACGGAGGCTACGACACCCCCAGCCTTTGGATGGACGAAGGCATACACGCTTCCTGCTGACTTTGTGCGTGCTCTGAGCTTTAACGAGCACACGGCTCCGGACGAAGACTACTTCGATATAAACGGAGGCACGGTTGTAACGGATGCCACCGATGCGAAGCTCTGCTACACGGCATACAAAAGCGACCCCAGTACGTTTGACGCTGCGCTGTGCGAGGCCATTTCCGTCTATCTTGCTTCCAAGATGTGCTCTGTGAAGCGGCAAGACTCTGACTTGGTGAAGCTCCTCACGGACGAGTACAAGGCGCTTATCGAGAACAGGGCTCAACGCCTGGACATGGTGGAGACTAAGAGCGAGTGGAAAGAGGTGGGGGATAGCAGTGGCATTCTGAAGGCTGCGCTTCTCAAGATTGCAGAGCCTCAGAGCCTCGACTTTAATGATTCGTCATTCATCCATGCGCGGACACTGACCGCAGTTCTTGAGGAGTCCATCCGTGAGGCTGGCCGTGAACGCAACTGGCAATGCCTTACCACGCGAGGGACGTTGACGGCGGCAGATGATGTTACGCCTGCGTTTGGGTGGAAGTATGCTTATGCGATTCCAGCCGACTGCCTGCGAATCGTGAAGTTTAATGAGGCCCCTTACATCTCTGGCAGTACGATTTTCGCAATCGAGGGCAGCTACATTTACACGAACGCAGACAAGGCAGAGCTTGTTTACGTGAAGTATAGCGCCACGGAGGCGTCATTCGACAATCTGTTCCGTTCCGCAGTGATTGCCTTGGTGGCATCGAAGCTGGCAACGATGCGCAGGCGAGACCCCAATCTTGCCGTAATGCTCAACCAAGAGTACCAGCGTGCGCTCAGTCGTGCGTTTACAGTGGATTGCGGGCAACGCAAAGTGAGGCAGTGGAGTCCTCGCCTAAACAACATCTTCGACAAGGCACGTTGGCATAACCATACACTCTAATGGCAAAGCAAGGAAATAGCCGCAGGGACCAACTCAACTTCAACGGCGGTGAGATAAGCCCGCTGCTTTTCCGTCGCTACGACCTTGACGTGTTTGGTCGTGGCTGCCGTCAGATGCAGAACATGATTCCGCGCAAGTATGGAAATGCCGAGAAGCGGAATGGGACGCAGTACATTGCCTCGACGAAGTATGGCAGTGAAAAGCGCGCCCGACTCGTCACGTTCAGCTACAGCACGGATGTCGTATTCTTCTTGGAGTTTGGCGACAGGTACATTCGTTTCTTCACGGATGGCGGCATCGTGATGAAAGACGGTGCCCCTTACGAAATCGTGAGCCCGTATGACGAGGACACGATTGGGGACATTGACTGGAAGGAGATCAACGATGTGGTTTATATTACGCATCCGCTTATTGCTCCTCAGAAGCTGGCCCGTTACGCTGACGACAACTGGACGATAACGCCTATCGAATTCGACGAGCCTCCGTTCATGCCGTTGAACGTAACGGACACGACGCTTACTCCTTCTGCTGAGTACGGGAACTGTACGCTTACTGCATCGGCTCCTTTATTCGACCAGAAACACGTTGGCAGCTATTGGAAGATTGGCGTAAAGGCTAAATCTCGCAAGTCTCGTGAGCCAATTACTTGCAATGGCGTGAAGCCTTTTATTCGAGTAAAGGGGAAGTTCACGTTTAGTACGTGCGGTACTTATGCGGCAACTATCGTGCTTCAACGCGCTTACGAGGCCGCGACGCTTGTATGGGAGGACGTTTACACATACGAGAGTGCAAAAGATAAGAACTTCGAGACTGAGATTGAGCAGACGGATGAACTTGCTCTTTGGCGCGCGAAGGTTGAAAACTTCTCAGGCTATGAGGGGGAGGTGCCTTATGTAACACTTGAGGCAGCAGAGGAATATATTTACGGCACGGCAAAGGTGCTGAGTGTATCGTCGAGTACGGTTGCAAACGTTTTCATCTATGACCGGATGTATTCATCCGGGGAGGCCACAAAGATTTGGTACGAGGGGGCGTGGTCTAAATACCGTGGGTTCCCTCGCTCGTGCTGCTTGTTCCAGCAACGCATGGTGTACGCCGGAACAACCTACCAGCCGCAAAGCGTGTGGGGAAGCGTAATCGGAGACTACGAGAACTTCACATACGGAACGCTGGATGACGATGCTTTCATGCACGAAATAGGCTCGGATGAACGCCTATTCGTCATGTGGATGACGGCCCATAACAATTCGTTGCTCATTGGAACCTCTTCGGCTGAATACGTCCTTCAAGGGAGCAACGCGGGCGACGATCCTGTCACGCCAAGCAACGTGCAGATTAAGCGCCAATGCTCCATCGGAAGCGCACGGATCCGCCCAATTCAAGCAGGCGGGGCGGTACTGCATGTGCAGCGCGACGCAGAGAAGCTGTACGAACTAACGTATTCGCTTTCGACGTATGGCTACGAGGACAACGACATAACGCAGTTTGCCGAGCATATCATGAGGGGTGGCGTGAAGGCGATGGCCTTCCAGCGTCAGCCAGACCCGATTGTTTGGTTGGTGAGAAACGACGGCGTGCTCCTCAGCTGCATTTACGACGCTTCACAGAAGGTGGTGGCATGGGCGAGACACGTAACGCAGGGGATCGTCGAAGACGTAGTTGTTGGCTACGGTAAAACCGCTGGCGATGAAGTGTGGCTAGTGGTGACACGAACGCTTGGTGACGGAAGTAAGGGACGTTACATTGAGCGCATCTATCCCGGTGTTTGGGAGACGAAGGACGAAGGCATCTTCGTTGACTCTGCACTATCAAACACGATGTACGAGTATGCCAGTGTTGCGCAAACGCCTCCCGGTGGCGGTGGCGGTGGCACTGGCGAAACCGATGAGCAGGATGAAGGCGGGAAGACTGGAGGCGGGACCGACCCCTACTACCCGTCGGAGCTGCCAGACCCAGACAACCCTTGGGTACCTGAAGACCCGTCAGAGCGCAATGCTCCATGCCCTGCGACGCAGTGCAGATACAAGGCGATAAATGCAGAGATGAAGGGTCATCCTGAGTTCGGAACGGCATCTACCCCCCCGATACTTTATCGGCGCATGGAAGCCGGCGGCGTGGTGGATGCCACAGTCAATACGCACAATCCGTGGGCCGGTCCAGATATAACGACCTCTCACGCTTACGGCTGGTATAATCACGGCGGAATAACCGGAGAGCCGGCGATTGAAATTACGGATAAGGATACGGGAGTAACAACCCGTAATTCATATATGTGGCAGCTAACTTGCAGTACTTGCGGAGTAGGTAGCTGTGGCGGTGAAGACCAAGGCGGCACGCATTTGCCAGAAATTCGCCCGTGGACTGCGACGGATAGCGGGTTCGTGATAACGAAGGACACGAACACAGAGATTGAGTTCATCGCGCAGGTTGGTTGTTACACCGACTTCGGGACCGGAGGGCAAGCATGGTCAGAAATTGTGGCAACGTCCGGCGTCGGCTACGAGCGGCTGACTGATCCTGACACTGAGGCTGACGCCGAGGCCCGCGCACTTGCAGCTGCATCTGCACAAGATTGGACAGGCCCTGCATCTGACTCCTGCCAAGTGGCATCATTCCGCACTGATCGAGGGAACACGTTCTCTTGGAGTGCAACGCAGGTTCAGCATCGTGCGCAGGTTCCAGATTATAATCCCGATAACCCGGATGCCGAGTACGAGGTGGACTTGTGGTATGTGGTGACGGAAGGGCTCATGTCGGCTCGGTGGATTACGGAAGGATTCCATACGGTGACGAAGAAGCCTACAGGCCCAGGCGACAACTGGACCGAGTGGGTGGACATCCCCATCCCGGAGGCTGGGTTATTCGCTTGGCACATGGGATGCCGTGTTCGGGTACATAAATCAGGGAGCTAACGCCATGGCCATAATCAAAGAAGGTGTAAGGCTTCTCATCCCGCTTGAGGAATACAAGGCTCTTGTGGCAGCGAAGCGCGCCTCATTCATCGCTTCCAGTACGGCTACAAGCCACGTAGAGGCCACCGAGGCGTATGCTCCGGCCCTTGTGTCGCGCGAGGAGAATGAGGCCCGTAAAACCGCCTGCAATGGGTGCGAGTGGAAGGGAGACGCAGGCACTTGCGGATGCCGCCCAATCTGCAACCATGAAGCTGTGCGAACGATGGAGTCGCAGAAGGCTCCCAACTATTGGCTGAAAAGCTCTACGTGCCCTATTGGGAAATGGACTGAGGAGGCTAAACAATGATTTACTACTGGTACATCTCCACCGTAAACCCGCATGGTCTCAGCAATGGGGCGCGTGTACGTGTGCAAAACACAGGGATTCCAGCCATTGACGACAAGGACTTTGCTGCCGAAGTGGTGTCTGACACGAAGATTCGCCTGTTGAAGCTTTCATTGGTTGGAGAGCCCGGCCCTTTCTCTGCCGAGGATAGGGTGGTGAACACGTATGGGCTGACGGTGGAACAGGGGCGGATCCGCCATGGCGTCTTGTCTGCACTTGGCCTGCAACACTTGGAGGGACTAACGGTTGTCGGCTTGGGCGACGGAGAGTGCCTTGGTGAAATGACTGTGACAGGCGGAGCGGTGACGCTACCGGGTAGCTATTCAAAGCTGACGCTTGGCTTGCGCTACGATGCCGTCTTTGAGCCTACGGGCGTGGCTATGTCGCAGGAAGTGGGGCCGGCGCTTGCTCAGGTGAAGAACATCCGCAATGCAGTGGCGTACATCAAGGACACTTGCGGGGCGAAGGTGACTGACGCCAGTGGCACCTACTACCGCATCTGTGAGTTTCAAGTGGACCCGGCACGCTATGAGTCGTTGTGCGCCATTGGCGCCACGCCTGTTAAGGCTACAGACACTTGGAGCGACCTCGTAAACAAGCCGGGTTATGATGAGAAGAGTGAAGACCCTTATTTGTTTACTGGGGAAGTACGGATTGACGTTGACATGGCCCACTCTACGGAGCCTCGTATCATCCTAAGACACGGCGACCCGTTGCCGTTTAACATACTCAGCCTAAGCTACAACTACACAGTAACAGAAAGCACAGGGTCAGTACGATGAAAGTAAGAATATTCGACATCGAGGGGGACTACGAAATCACGGAAGGGTGGCGTGCAGGGCATGGGCAGTATCCGCTTCCGAAGGACATGCTTTCAAACGTGCTTGGGACCGTTGTGAGTGACGATGACGGCACCGACATTGCAGCGGCATGGCTTTATCGCGACTCTGGGCGATGGGTGGCGTGGATTGCATGGACGGTCACAAACCCGAATGTAAGCGCCATGCGCGCCGTCCGTGGAATCAATGTGGCTGAGGACTTCTTGGAGACAGTCGCTCAGGCCGAAGGGTTTGGCCGCCTAATCGGCATGTTCAAACAGGATAGCATGGTGAGGCACTTCGAGCGGCTAGGATTTGTACGGCATGACACTGACGTTGGGCATTTCCTGACGCTCAAAACTTTAGCGCAAAAGCAAGAGGAGGGAGACTAAAATGACAGCAGCAGCAATTCCATTCGTTGTAATGGCCGCTGGGTCTGCGTTATCCGCAGGAGCTGCGGTGTATTCTGGGATTCAGCAAAAGCGCGCAGCCGACTACAACGCCAAGATGTCCGAGCAGAACGCCAAGGCCATTGACGTTCAGACTCGTGAGGCCATTCGTCGCCAGCGAGAGCAGAATCGCGCCATCCTTAGCGCACAACGTGCATCTGCGCTTACGAGTGGCGTGGCCGAGACTGGCTCAACGCTTCTCGTGGCAATGGAGAACGCACGCAACTTGGAGCGCAACGTAACGGACATCGCCACGCAGGGAAATGCGCAGCAGTATGCGGCTCTTAACCAAGCTACGTTGAGCCGTATGCAGGGCAGTTCTGCAATGACGAGCGGAGTACTTCAAGGAACAGGAACCCTGTTGAGTGGAGTTGGCCAGGCTTGGGCTGGGTACAAAAATAACCATGGCAAACATCCGTCGAATTGATTTAGGCGCTCCTCCTAGCAGCGTGGTCCCTGTTTATCAGGACGTGTATGCGGCGGGAGCCGTTGGGCGTGCTGCAATGTCGGTGGGTGAAGGGATACGAGACTTGGGGCGGGCGCTAGCCCACATCAACCAGCGCAAGCAGACTTTGGCTGGCGATGCTACAGAGGCCAACTTCATCGAGGGGAAGGCAAATCTTGAGGCGCAGATAAAAGAGTACCAAGCAAAAAATCCCACCGACTACGACGGCCTGCGTAAGCTTGTAAACGATGGGCAGGCTAAGTTGCTGGCAAACGTGGCCGACTTTGCAAAGCGCCAAGGGCTTGCCTCGGCGCGATTCGAGGCGATACGGGCTCGTTTCAATGCGCAGCTTATTGGCATCACAGGCAATGTTAATGCGAGCATTGAGGAGGCGCAGGTGATTGAGGCCGATGCTCAACTGAAGAACTCGGCTTTGCTCCTTTACAACTCCGGTAAGGACGCGGAGGCCGACGCACTCATCAACCGTATGCAGACGGTGACGCCCCTTCAGAGGGAAGACATCAAGCGTGCGGCACGTCTGGAAGGTTTGGCCGTCAGGGTAAGGGCAGAGATAAACAGTGCGCAGACGGTGGAAGAGGTGGCGCTTGCGCGATCGGCATTGAATGCCAAAGATGAAAACGGCATGTATTTGCACAGCCCAGAGCTTCCGTTAAACACGCGAGAGTCTTTAATTGTAGCGGCAGATGTCAGAGAGAACGCCCTTATTGCGGCCAATCAGAAAGCCATGACAAAGGAGGCCGAAAGGCTGGCCAAGGAAAGCGTCAGGTTGGCTAACGCCTATTTGGTTTCGCAGACTACGGCAGATGCGATGAACAACTTCGTAATGGCGGCCACCATGCTTGAAGACCAGACTAGCTTCAACAGGCAGCTTGGAAGCAGCGTAAGCGACGATGTGAAGGAGGCACTTTACAATGCCCTTTCCTCAATGTCTTTTGCAGACAGAGAGGCGCTTATTGGGAGGGCAGCGCGACAGGCTGCGTCCATCTCTGGCAAAGAAGAGAAGCTGGCGTCCGATCAATCAGCCACGGCAAGAGAGGTGTCTAGGGCCATTGACAAGGGGACGATGACCATTGCCATGATCAATGAGCTTGAGAATGCAAAGAAGCTCAGTGCCGAGGGTGCACAGGCCGCTAGAGATCAGATCGAAGAGTCGTTTATGGCGCTTGCTGAAAGCGGAGACGACCTGGCCGACAGCATAAATCTAAAACTCTACCACGCCGTAAAGAAGAACTTCGGGTTTGCTGGCGTTGAGGGGTTCAAGGGAATGAACGTTGACCCCATCTCCGACTACGAAAAATTGCGCAAGAAAATCTTGGCAAAGGGGAATGGCATGAGCGAGGAATCGAAGTTCCGGGCCATGCAGAACGTGGCGTTCCTGCAAATGTACGACATTTCCGATGGGGACATCGACGCCAGCTGGGCGTGGGATGAGACCCTTCAACCAGAGGTGAGGGAATGGATGCAGGAGCAGCTTTTTGACGTGGTGACGAAGAGTGACAGGACTGGCATGAGCGCAACGGCGATTGGCAATTACCTGTCCAATGTCGTCTACACGGGTAAACGGCTCAACCGCTTGGAAGGTGATAGGCTGAAGCAGCAGATTGAAGTGGAGACGAAGGTGCTAAAAGAAGCTGGAGGGTATCAACGCGCACGGGCTGCTTTCAAGATTTACGACTAAATACACACATGGACCTCCAGCCGTTTTTCAACACTGATCGGACCAAACGCCTAGACTCACTTCCTCCTGAACGTAGGAAGATTATTGAGGAAGAAGCGCAGGCGTCTGGGCTTGGTGATGCACATACGGACAGGGTGCTGGTTGGGATGTGGCTTTCTAAGCGCACAGGTCTTGATGATGATGTCGTTTACAGAAACCTCGACGAAATGGTGAAGGTGTACTTCGGGGCGAACGACAACGCCTCGTCTGCGTACACGAAGATTGCGGCGCATTACAGCGAATACACGGCGCTTTTCGATGATCAACGGGCGCTGCTCAGCGTCAAGAAGCGTGCGGAGGAGGCAAAGCATCTTGAGCAGTCTGGCCTATACAAGTTTGGCGCTACGGCGGCAGAAAGTGCGGCAAACACGGCCCTAAGCGCAGTAGAGGGAGCTTCCCGCCAGATGGCTATGTTCACTGAGAAGATGGCGCATCCGACGCTTTACAGCTACGGTCCGCAGTACTCAATTTTTGACCCTGGCCTAGCTACGCAGATTCTTTCGGCTAAGATGCCAGAAGAGGGAACAGTCCCTAACCCTTACGAGCAACTGGCAAACACAATCTGGGGATGGAAGAATGACGTAACGCAGAAGTTTGACGTCGATCCTGAGTTCAAAAAGACGATTGCAGGCGTCGCTGCCAGCGGGCTCGGCTCGCTCATTCCGCAGATTGCCGTTTCGTTTCTTGGCCCAGAGGCAACGGTTGCAGTGCTTGAGAGCAGCGCCTTTAGCGAGGCCACCGACCGATACTGGAACGAGAAGGGCATCCGCCCTGAAGACGCCACGCTAGAACAGAAGAATGAGGCGTTACGCGCCGGCCTGATTTACGCAGTCCCTTCCTCGGTTTACAACAAGATCGGCTTGGATAAATGGGTGGGGCATCTTTTCAAGGACGGAGCCGAGTCGCTCACGAAGCGTAAGCTAATGGTGGAAATGGGGAAATCATTTACGAAGCGCGAGCTAATGGTGGAAATGGGGAAATCATTTGGAAAGGCTGCCGCTGCCGAAGTGCCCACAGAGCTTGCCGACTACGTGCTTGGAGACATTGCGGCCAAGGTGACGTATGCACCGGATACGGAGATATTCACGCCTGAAAAGCTGCACGAGATGGGCGTTATCGCCATTGCCACGGCTCTAAGCGCGGGTACAGCTGGCGCTGGTGGCAAGGGGTTCATGTCTGTTCGTGGTAAGCACGGCGGAGAGTACGCGGATGCGTTCCAAGCAATTGCTGAGGAATGGCAACAAGCACAGGCAACGGCTGAGGAGCAGCCTGCCACGGAGGGACAGGCAAAGACTACGCCAGATCAGGCTGCAACAGGAATCGGCCTTGAAGGGGATGCAGGCGTTGGCGTCCTTTGGCAGCCTGAAGGCAATACTCCGGGCGCATCGGCTCAAGACATCGCCATCTTAAAACAGCAGAACACGAAAGAGGACGGCACGCTAGACGAACAGGCCATTGTAAACCTGTGCGAGAACGAAGACGTAGGGCTTATCCTACTGGATGCCGTCAAAGGTGACGAGCAGGCGCGCAAAGAGTACAACATGCTCCTTGCCGGCGAAGACGCCAAAGGAATGAGCGAACTCACAGAGGAGGAGATGGACGAGATTCGCAAGGAGCTAGACCTTGTTTCTGACGACGCCTCGATTGATGAAGAGACGGACTTCGCTCCTAGTAAGAAAGAGATGGCCGAAGTTGAAGAGGCTATCTATGGCGTCCTAGAAGAACAAGGTAGGGTGGGGGGAGAGTCGAAGAAGAATGTCCGTACGCGGGCCAAGGAAATCGTGGCCTCTCTTTCCACGAAGGAATGGGAGTTGCTTGGCATTAATCGCGCCGCAAAAGCCCTTGGAATCGGGAGGCTTTCTAAAGCCAAAGAGTCGGAGTTGCTTAGGGCTGCAAGGTATTCTGACAAGGTGCTATATGAACAGACTCTTTCAGGGTTAAAGCAGGACAAGCTTGTACAGAAAATAAAGGCCATTAGAGAGGCTGCGATTAAGCGCCGCATTAAAGCCAATTCTGAGATGGCTAGGAAGGCGCTTGTCTCTAAATTGCAGGCAAAGGCTGCCAAGATTGCGAAAGCAATAGATGATGCTTCTAGCGGGAAGAAGAAGCTGGCCTATGGGAATGGCGATGCCATCAAAAAGTTCCTTTCCGAGAACTACTATGAACCTTCTGAGGCGATGCAGAAGGCATACGCAGCACTTCAAGAGAACAGGGAAAAGCCTGGCTATGAAGTGACGGATGCGGACCAATTCCTTGTTGCCGAGATGACGCGGCCTCGTATTGGCAGCAAGAATCTGACTACGGCGCAGGCCGCTGCATTTTGGGCCGATCTTAACAGCCTCATCCGTACTGGCCGTTCACTATCTCAAGAGAAGGCAGATAAGCGTGCAGCAAAGCTCCGCATGGAGACGGATGCGATTGTTAGCGAAATTACTGCAAAAAACAAGGCGACTGGAGCCAAGGAAGACGTGGCGCTTGGCCGTGCAGGATTCTGGGCTGCAATGAAGCAGGTGGTCAGGAACGTGAAGCGTTTCGGCATCGGCTCCTTCAAGCCTGAGACGATATTTACTTTGCTCACTGGGCGGGAAGGAAACAATGCCCTTTCACGCTCTGTTACAGACCGACTACGCGACGCAGGGTATATGGAGTACCACCTAAACGAACAGGCCATTGGCGACCTGCGCAACATTGGGAGGGCTAACGGGATCGACATGAGCCAGTTTGGCGAGTTTCTTGTTGACGGAAACGGAAAGCCTTTCGAGCTGAACGGCGTAAACGTTACGCGCAACGAGGCTGCGGCCATCTATGCTTATTCCAAGTCAGAGACTGGAAGGGCCCATCTGTTCGGAGTTGCCGATGACAACGGAGTCGTCCAAGGCGGTACGGCCATTGGCTACAATGCAGACGGCACAAAGCACATTGCCACGCCAGCCGATGTTAAGGCCATCGTTGAGCACATGCCTGCCTCCTACGTCAACTTCGTCGATGATGTCGTCAACTATCTGTCCACTACGGAGTATGAGCGTGTCAACACCCTCTGGTACAAGCCCCGCTTTGGCGTAGATATGCCTGCAATCGAGGCGTATTTCCCCATTCGCAACCTGTCCCATCCAGGCGGCGCTATACTCGACATGATGGAGAACGCGGGCAAAGGAGGGCTTTCCCGTGGATTCAGCAAGGCCCGTACAGGCTCAGTAGCCGGCTTTAAAGGCTTCGACTTCATGACTACGCTGGTTGGTCACATTCAGCAGGTGAACCACGTTATAGCCTACGACAAGGCCATTGCTGACGTGTCCTCTGTGTTGGAGATGAACAAGGCTAGTAGCAGAGTGGCTGACGCAATTCGGGCACGCCACCCTGACCTGTACAAATGGTTTGGTCGTTACTTGGAAGACCTCCGGCGTGGGACGCCTCAACGGAGCATTGAAAGCATCGAGCACACGCTTGAGTACATGCGAACAAAGGCCATGCGGGCTTCGCTCGGCTATAGTCCGACGTCTGGCATTAAGGTGATTTCGTCGTTCGGGCCCGGTGCTCGATACATCCGTCCAACATTCCTCGCAAAGGAAGTGATGACGATGGCCCATTCTCGCCACGAGAAGATTGCGTTCATGATGGGGCCTGAAGGAACGATGTCGCCCGAGGTGAAGGCGCGCGTGGGTGCAATCGACAAGCTCATCCGCGACATTCACACTAGCGATACTGCGTGGCGCAAATACCTTGAGGAAACAACGGACATCAACCAATTCGATAGCTGGATGTTCATGCGTATAGCCGAGCTTAATCAGACTACGGCGCTATGGACGGCCAAGTACAACGAGGTGTTAATGGACACCAACGACTCAATCGCCGCTCGGCGGGCAGCAGATTGGGTGATTGAGCAGACCCAGCAGACGGGTCACATCATGAACCAATCGCAGTGGCAGCGCGGACACGCCATGCTGCGCTTGTTCATGCCGTTCAAGAACGACGTTTCAAACGCATGGAATAGCCTCGTTCGCATCCTTGTCGCAAATGGGACAAAGGCAGAGAAGGCCAAGCGCCTCGTGAGCTATGCGGTATATGACATGGCATGGCCGGCACTAGTCCTTTCCTCGACCGACAAGCTGGACAAGGTTATGCGCGCCTTCCTCATTGGACTTGCGGCATCGGGAGGGCTTGTGCCAAAGCCTAAGGAGGACAAGAACGAGAAGCGCACTTCGATTGAGCAATGGCGTGACGACATGATTGCGATCGGCCTTATGCAACCGGTGGCTGCATTCCCTGTGTTGGACAAAGTGGCGGAGTACATCATCAAGGAAGGCGAGTCGAAGCTCCTTCCGTACGATGACGAGAATGCGCGTGTCCGCCAGTACATCCCTGACGTGTTCTTCCTGCGCCCCATCAGCCTGCTTTACCAAGGGAAATATGCCTCTGCGGTAGGAACCATATTGGGAATTCCGCTTACAGGATACTGGGCGACCATCATTGACGAGATGCTGAAAGGAAAGAAACAGGAAGAGAAGCAGCCGCGTTGACGGAACTGAGTTGCGTGCCTAACAAAACATCATGAGCCGAGAAAATGAAGAGCGCATGTTTAGGGTGTTGCTTGCATTGGCCAGCGCTTGCTCGGCATTCGCAGCATTCTATGTTCGGTCAATGGCTGAGGACCAGAAGGAACTGACTAGAACTGTGAACGACCTTTGCATAACAGTTGCGAAGCTTGACGAGCGACTTAACAATGCGATGAAGCACGACAGCACCAATTACTATGGTGCATCGCTGCAAACTGTTTTGGCATCAAGTGATGCGTCGAAGACGACGAAGAAAGCAAAGGGATGCGATAATGAAGACGCCAAAAATAAATAGCCGCATACTAAAGCTTGAGGTGTTGAAGGGCACAGCCACACGCGCGTCCGTTAATGCGGTGGAGTCCAGAACTACCTCGCTAGAGAGCGATGTCGCAACTGCTCAGGGCGACATATCCACGCTGCAAGGGGACGTAGCAACGCTTACGCAAGGAATCCAAGATGCCGTCTCAACGCATAACACAGCGCCCGACTCCCACGCCGACATCCGCACCGCCATTTCAGACCTCATGAGTAATGTTGAGGAAGTAGATGCGGATTTCGTCTCGATTTCCTACAATCCATCCGGCGCCGGGGCTAGTCGTGGGCTCTACTCCGGAATCATGTCTGAGACCGTTCCGAGTCAGGCCAGCACCGGGCTCACAACATGGGTCAATCAGGGCGCTGCGTCGGTGAGCGACATAGAGTCAGTCGGCCTCCAAGTGTATCACCCGAGCGCCGCTGCCGCGGGCAACATATGCGGCCTTGTCCGCGCCGTCCCAGCCACCCCCTACACACTGACGGCGCTTCTTGAAATTTCTACAGGCAGCGGACAATACCCGGCTGCGCTTCTTGGTTGGGCGGATTCCGGGACGAAGACTCATGTCGTCTCGCTCTGCGGCGATGGCCGATCTGGACTCATTTACGCCGACGATTACGCTAGTTGGGGCTTCGCATCATCAAACGCTCCTATGTTCACACGGGAAGTGCGTAAAGTGTGGCTTCGGTTCGCGGATACAGGGACAGCCATTACAGTCGAGTGGTCGCACTCCGGCGCGTACTGGCACACGTTATTTTCAGGCCCAAAATCATCCGGGCATCTCGGCGCCACAGGCTACACTAGGCTGTTTTTCGGTGCGACAAACTGGGGTTCATCGGTCGCGTCAACTCTACTGAGCTGGTCAATTTCGTAATCACATGAGCTTCCAAATTCTTCAACGAGCCTACGCACCTTACGGCACCGCGGCACAATTTCCCGCATCGGGTGACTCTCGGTTAATTTACAGAGCAACAGACACAGGGTATTTGTACACATGGGATG
>ERZ1026800.1028-NODE-1028-length-20076-cov-3.706903_pt1 | contig 20076 bp, 12 predicted proteins | sample MGYA00520873_ERZ1026800 | MGnify/ENA primary metagenome ERZ1026800 (study PRJEB33270, sample SAMEA104284475) | anaerobic digester metagenome | biome: Anaerobic digester microbiome; feature: mesophilic sludge digester; material: Anaerobic digester biomass...
AGTGGGTCGCCGCCAGAAATGAGCACATCGCGGATCTGCGGCGTGCGGCGGATATAATCAAGCTGGGCATCAAAATCGCGGCTGGAAATAGCTTGGTGCGGGTCGCCAACCAAGCGCGAGCGCGTGCAGTAGCGGCAGTAACTGGCGCACTGGTTCGTCACCAGCATCAGCACGCGGTCCGGGTAGCGGTGCACCAGCCCTGGTACTGGCGAGTGCTTATCCTCAGCTAACGAGTCTTCCATCATACCCGTGAAGGGTAGGATTTCTTTTTCGGTGGGGATAACCTGCCGGCGGATCGGATCCAGCGGGTTCGTGGGGTCGATCAGCGAGGCGAAATAGGGCGTGATTTCTACGCGGAAGAGCCCGGGCGTGCTAAGGGCTTTGCGCTCGCTCTCGGTGAGGGGGAAGAGCTGCTCGAAATCTGCGACGGTATTGAGGCGGTGGCTGAGCTGCCAATGCCAATCGTTCCATTGCTCATTAGGAATATCCTGAAAAACTGGCGCGCGCTTGGATGGGAATGGGGTATTGGGCATATCCTCTCCTATTTTTGTGTGTAGTGATGCAATTGTAACTTAAAAGGGGACAACTCTGATCGCGCCGGTCTCCAGACCGAGCGCAAAAGATGACCGCTAGGTCTCCAAATGTCTGCAAATTAACCCGGATTATCCCCAGTTTTCAGATCGCGCTGGTCTCCAGAGTGCGTAGCCTACCCGTAGGGTACCGAGCGCGAAAGATGACCGTTAGGTCTCCAAATGTCCGCAAATTAACCTGGAGTAAACCCGCAGTCCTCGGATCGCGCCAGTCTCCTGAGCGCGAAGCATACCCGTATGATACCGAGCGCGCAAGACGACCGTTAGGTCTCCTGACAAAAACACCATATAATTACCATATGGATCGTTTTAAAATTGTAGACGGAGTTTATGTCTATTTTGTCACCTTCACCATCATCGATTGGCTGCCAGTTTTTATCAATCCAGAACCTACCCAAATCCTTATGGATAGCATGCGGTATTGCGTCAGGGAAAAGGGGCTGCGCATCAACGCATACGTGATCATGCCAAACCACCTGCATATGATTGTGTTTGACAGGATGTTTGATAACACCCGATTGCAGCAGGCATTGGCAGACTTACGAAAATATACTGGCAGAAGATTAGCGGATTATGTTGACGACAATCTTCCAGAAACGCTGGCTAAGGTGATCCACAGAAATGACCTAGCCGACCGTGACCGGCAGATTTGGCAGCCCAGCTGGCATGCGGAGGGTTTGCTCAGTGAGCATTGCTGGAAAGAGAAGTTGGACTACATCCATCAGAATCCAGTCAGGAAGGGTTATGTGCGGCTGCCAGAACATTGGCGATATTCCTCCGCGGGATATTGGTTGAAGCAGGAAGTTGGGGATGTTCCGGTTGTGCCTATCCAATCGGAAGAAAATGAGGAAGAGTGCCACGGATATTGGTGAGCCGGGAGACCTAACGGTCAACCTTCACGCGCGGGCTTTAGACCGGCGCGATTAGAGATTAGCAAATGAATGTTATTTAAAGGTTGAGAAGTAGTGGTCAATCTCTGGTCTTAATTCAATACCCACTCTCTCGAAACAATTTAAAAGCTCCTCATAAGCGCCTTGACCGCCGAGAAAATCCCAAAATTCATTGGCAACTTTTAATTCTTCTCCCAAATCAAGCATTCCTCTGAGTGTCCACCGTTCATAAGGCTGCGGTTCATACGGATTGTAAGGAATAGCTATATACGAATGAACATCAGCATCCGGATGATCAAATAGATAAATAGCAACCCATTCTAATAGTGTTCTTTTAAAATCTTTAAAATTGCTTATATTTGGTTTGGCGGTTTTTAAATCAAAAAAATGGATCGACCCATTTTCTTCCTTTACACAAATATCCACTTTTACTGTTCGTATTTTATTTATTGAGCCCACTTGAGAAACTTTTCTAATCCTTTCTATTTCTTCTTTTTTGTCAGGGCCTTTTCCGAAAGATAGATCATTCATTATTTTTTGGATTTCTTTTTGAGCCTCTTCAGCTATCGAATTACCAACGGAAAACTGCTTCTGAGCAAATTGAAACCTAATACTCGCTAAAGTTTCCGCTGCAGGCTCAAAAATCGATGTTCCAAATGTTGTATTCAAAGATTGAATAAAAGAGTATAAGGCCATTCGGTCTTTACCAAGCAAGCGAAAATGGAAAGGCATATTACTTGATTCAGGTTTATATGCATAAAACTTATTTTTTAAACTCTTTTTGATTACATTTTCAATCTGCATAACTTGGTATTCAGTAAGGGACATCTTATTTTTCCTTCAAATGAAATATTGTCTCTGAATATGCACCATTTCTGTCTTTTTCGACCCTATTTAACACAGGCCTCTTAAATTTATCTACTATTTCCATAGAAGCTAAATCAGCAATCTTAGGATATATATCGAATTTATCATTGGCTACTAAGAATATGTCGTAATCATCCTGGAGAAACTTCTTACAATTTAACAAAACATAAGCAACACCTTTAATATAAGAGTTCCTTGCTTCTAATCCATTACCTTTATAAAGAGGTCCAATCTCTAATTCATCTTTTCGATTAAAGCCAAAGAGCTCATAAGCATAGGCATGTTGCTCGTGGTAATCTATCAGGCCAACATATGGAGGACTAGTGAAAATTCCTTTTATTTTTCTACTTGAAACAATTTTCGCTAATGCTGGATCACGTTTTTTAACTTCCTCGTAAATGTCAGAAGTTCTACTATCTCCAGGTAAACAAATTTGATGAGTATCAGTTCTAATCTTATTAAATTGTTGTAATCGTGTAATAGTGTCGATTGTATATCTTTGCCACCACCCTTTAATCGAGAATAACGGTTTACATATTTTTCCATGTTTTTTGCAATAATATGTAGTTGTTACAGGTTCCTTTAATGTAGCTAAATCCGCATGAGTCGTTGCCCTACACGATCTTACAGTCCTGCTCAAAATGATAGCTAAAACGCTTTTTAAATCCTTATCATCAATTTTCCTAATTTCATTAAATAAAAAATCAATTTCTTCTCTAACAGGGAATAAAAACCATTTACTTAGAAATGTGTCTTCACTATCCTGTTTAACTTTTATTCCATATTCTTTAATTAATGCATAATAAAATTCTAAAAATTCTTCTTCTTTTTGCTTTCCATAGTCCGCCTCATTTATCTTTCCATTTTTTATTTTTCTTTTATATTCTGGCGATGGGAAGTATTTACTATTAAATAAAGCAAGTTCATTTAGTAAATGTTCTTCAAACATAATATTGTTTCTATTATTTTCAAAGTCATTTAGTTTTTCATTTAGTTCTTGGATTGTTTCAATAAGTAATGAAATATTATGCTTTCCAACTTTAACATTACTAATTAAACAATTGAAAGCAGAGATATCCATTCCGATAGCATGCATTCCCAGTTCATTGGCTTGAACTAAGGTTGTTCCGCTCCCACAAAAGGGGTCTAAGACAATATCCCCTTTATGAAAATAGACTTCTCTCTTGAATTCATCTATGTGAGAATCTAGAAAATATTCTACTAGCTGAGGAATAAATTTCCCCTTATAAGGATGCAATCTATGAACATGTTTTGTTCTTTCAGATTCTTTATATTCTATAAAAGAAAGATGCCAATTGATGTCATCTCCCAATTTTTCTTTCCATTGTCTCTCTTTATCGTTTTCGTCGTAGTATTTCTTAAGCTCATCTATATTTATTAATGGCGTACCAGTTTCACCATATTTTTTAATTCTTCCATATTGAACTAAGTAAGAGATATTTGAAACCGTTATGTTTTTATTTAAATATTGGGACGCCCAAGTACTCGCTCTTTTCAAATCCACGAACTGATCTTGTTCAATTTCAAATAAAGTTTGTTGGTTCACAGTTTTCCTTACTAAGAATAGTCTAATAAATTGTTACGGTTCATAAAATTATCTTGTTTGTCTCAATGTTCTGTCATTGTTATTTTATCACCTAAACAAGCAATTTTGACCTTCGCTTCCTTATGCTATAATACCCACTAGCTGCCAAATCTGGCGCAAGCCGGTTTGGCATGATTTAATAAAGGAAATACCTAAAGCATGTTCAAAAAAATTAGCAACATTTTCGCGGGAGACTCGCAAAAACGCAGGCTCGATAAGCTGGTCACCGTGGTCGATCAAATCAACGCGCTCGAGCCAACCTTCGAGGCGCTCTCCAATGACGCCCTGCGCGCCAAGACGGACGAATTCCGCCAGCGCCTCAGCCAGGGCGAAACACTCGATGACCTGCTGCCCGAGGCTTTCGCTGCCGTGCGCGAAGCCAGCAAACGCACGCTCGGCTTGCGCCACTACGACGTGCAGCTCATCTGCGGCATCAACCTGCACCAGGGCAACATCTCCGAGCTGCGCACAGGCGAAGGCAAAACCTTAGCCGCCACACTGCCGCTCTACCTCAACGCGCTCGAGGGCAAAGGCGCGCACCTCGTAACGGTCAACGACTACCTCGCCCGGCGTGACGCCCGCTGGATGGGACCCATCTACGACCTGCTGGGTTTACGCGTGGGCGTGCTGCAAATGTCCACCAGCGCTGATGGCAACCAGGTGGCTTACATCTACGATCCAAACGAGCACTCCCTGCGCGAGGAGACCAACTTGCTGCGCCCAGTACGCCGCGCGGAGGCTTACCTCGCTGATATCACCTACGGCACCAACTCCGAGTTTGGTTTCGACTATCTGCGCGATAACATCACCATGAGCTGGGAAAGCCGTGTGCAGCGCGGTCATCACTATGCCATTGTCGATGAGGTGGATAACATCCTCATCGATGAAGCCCGCACGCCGCTGATTATCTCCGGTCCTTCGCATGAGGACGCAGAGTATTACATCCGCATGGCGCAGATTGCCAAGGCGCTCAACCCAGAAGATTACGAGGTAGATGAAAAAGACCGCACCGTCAGTCTGACGGAAATTGGCGTAGCGCATGTTGAGGAGATGCTGGGCATGCCGCTCTCGGATCCAGAGCGCCCAGAGGATATCACCCCGGAGCAAGCCCACCTTTTAGGCTTTCTAGAGCAGAGCTTACGCGCGCAATTTCTCTTCCATCGCAATAAAGATTACATTGTGCAAAACGGACAGGTGATCATCGTGGATGAGTTCACTGGTCGCATGATGCCCGGCAGGCGCTGGTCCGATGGCTTACATCAAGCCATTGAAGCCAAAGAAGGCGTTAAGGTGCAAGCTGAGAACGTTACCCAAGCCACCATCACCATCCAAAATTACTTCCGCATGTACAAGAAGTTAGCTGGCATGACCGGTACCGCCATGACCGAGCAGGAGGAGTTCTACCGCATCTACGGGTTGGACGTGCTCGCCATCCCGACTAACCTAGAATACCGCGCCATGCGCCCCAATTCAGACTTGGTAGAGCTGGAGGCGAAGGACGAGGATGGCTATAAATACAGCTATTACGCTTATACCTCCGACCCGCAGAAGAAGCCGGTTTACTTCAAGCGCAAAGATTTCCCGGATGTGGTTTACCGCACAACCGAGGGCAAGCTGCGCGCGATTGTGCAAGAAATCATCCACTATCACGTCATCGGCAGGCCGCAGCTGATAGGCAGTGCCTCCGTGGAAAGCTCCGAGCGTCTTTCGGAGCGCCTCTCCGCTGAGCAGGTGCGCCGACTGTTGCAAACCCTGCTCATCCGCGAAGCCTGGAAGATCGAGAATGACCCAAAGGGCGAAAACTTTACCGCCCCGCCGGAGTTGGAGATGCTCAATCAGCCGCTCAATGCGCTGCGTATGCCCGAACTCCGCAGACTGGCGAGCAATTACGGCATCACCACGCTCGACCTAAGCGACGAAAGCAACCGCCCGCTGTTGCTGCGCGCGCTCAAGCTGGAAGATAAAGATTGGCTGCGTCTGCAGACGATATTCGACGCCGGCATTCCCCATCAGGTTTTGAATGCGCGCAAGCACACCGAGGAATCCTTGATCATTGCTGGCGCTGGCGCTTACGGCGCTGTAACCATTGCGACCAACATGGCAGGCCGCGGTGTGGATATCAAACTTGGCGGCGAGATCCCCGAGAGCCTGCTCGCGGAAGTCAATCAGGTCTTAGCCAACGTTGTTGGGGTGGACCCCTATAACATGACCATGGAACAGCGCTTAGCTGCTTTGCAAAATCTAGACTCTAAACTGGATGAGGAGCAGCAAGCTGCGGTTACTGAATTTATCGAGCATATGAACAACATGCAGAAAGTGCGTGAGCTTGGCGGCTTGCACGTGATCGGCTCTGAACGGCACGAAGCCCGCCGCATCGATAACCAGCTGCGCGGTCGGGCTGCCCGCCAGGGTGACCCAGGCTCCTCACGGTTCTACCTCTCCTTAGAAGATGACCTGATGCGCTTGTTCGGCGGTGACCAAGTGCAAGGGCTGCTCAACCGCTTCAAATTTGATGAAAACATGCCCATCGAAGCAAATTTGATCGGCAGGCTTGTGGAGCAATCGCAAACCCGTGTGGAAGGCGCCAACTTTGATGTGCGCAAGCACTTGCTGGAGTATGACGACGTGCTCAACGACCAACGCCAGCGCATCTACGCCCAGCGCGACGCAATCTTCAAAAAGCCAGATTTACGCGAAGATGTAACCGAAATGCTGCACGCAGAGCTTGGCACGCGCGTGCAGAATGCCATGGAAGACCCGGAAGGTCCTTGGAAGCTATTAGCTTACTTAGAGGAAATTCAGCCTGCAATTGATACACCTTGGGCGAGCTACCCCTCTTTTCCCTTCCGCTTAGCGCTCGATCAACTCGGTACCCCTGCGGATGAGGAAGAACTGGCAGCAGCATTGCTCAAGTTAGCTGAAGATGCCCTCTCAGCTGAGGATGCGCACATGCTGGAGAGCGTACATGCTTTACTCGATAAAACTGAACAAAGCTTCAAAGCGCAATTGGCTGAGCACAATGACAGCTTAGATGCTTATCTGGATAGCTTTGACCCGCAAGATCAGCATGATTTGCAGAATGAACTCTCATCTATCCTAGGGATGCCTGTGCGGCTGTCTGCTTCTCAACAGCGAGCGCTGCTGGAGGACCCGTGGGGGCAAAAGCCTTGGCTGCAAGATGCCTTGCGCACAAACCTTACCACGCTGTACGTACGCCGCTTGCTGCTGACGCTCGAGCGCCGCTTCAATGAATCTTGGCCGCTCAAGGCAGCGGATTTGGCAAGCCAACCTTGGAAAGAAATCCGTACCCAGGTCTTAGCGCAGATCCAAAGCACAATGGAGCGCCGCAAGCAGCGTCTGCTTGGCTCCGAGGGTGAGATCGCACGTGACTTAGAAGCTAACCAAGAGCATTTGACTGCTGCTCTCACCGATGAAAACGAGCGTTTGCGCCTCTTACAGCTTACCACCCAGGGCATGCGCATCACCTTTGACCCGAAGTCTCACCGAAAGCAGCTGACCACTGCCCCGCGCCTGACTTATGTTTTCTCCATGGCGCAGCGGCTTGAAGCGCTGCCTGCTCAGCGGGTAACGGAGCAAGTTTTAGCCCACCTGGAAGAAGCTCAGGCTGTCTTCCAAACCATCTTTGGGCATGCCGAGTGGGAGCACTTGCGCAATCAAGAGGTTACGCTTAACAAATTAGCCGTAAATTCTAAAGATATCTTGGCAGAAGCGGTTGGCAAGGAGCGCTTCGAACAGCTTGAAAGTTTGCCATTAGATGAAATCCCCGCTGAAGACCAAGCGCCGCTAGTCCAAGCGCTGGGCAAGCTTGCCCAAAACCGCATCTACCGCCAGCTGCTGTTAGCTACCATCACCCAAAGCTGGGTGGAATACCTCACCCGCATGGAAGCCTTGCGCGTCTCTATTAGCATGGAATCCTATGCGCAACGCGATCCATTGGTGCAGTATAAGTCCCAAGCCAGCACAATGTTCACCGAGCTGCTCTCTGAGGTGCGCCAGACGGTTATCAGCAAAATGTACCGCTACCGCCCTTCGCTGCCGCCAGAATACACCACCAGCCTGCGCAGCGCAGCCAGCGCTCAACCAGAGCCAGCCTTAGTTGGTGTAGGTGAAACTCGCGTGAATGACCCGCCAGACAAGTCAAAGAAAAAACGCAAACGCCATTAGGAGATAACCATTCATGGAGATTTTAGTCACAAATGATGATGGTGTTCAGGCGCCTAGCTTGCTTGCTTTAGTGCAAGCCCTGCGCAAATTAGACGCAAACATCACCGTACTAGCGCCAGAGCGTAATTGGTCTGCCTCCGGGCATGTCAAGACCATGCACCGTCCGTTGCGCCTCTCGCCCACAGTGCTGGCAGATGGCAGCTCGGCATGGCAATCTGACGGCGCACCTTCCGATTGCGTCGCCTTGGCTATGATGGGAGCACTCGAGCAAGATTTTGACTTGCTTGTCTCAGGCATCAACCCTAACGCGAACATTGGCTTGGATGTAACCTACTCCGGCACGGTCACAGCTGCTATGGAAGCCTCGATTTGGGGTAAGCCCGGGATTGCCGTCTCGCTGGATGCTCCTGAGAACCATCACGGGCGGTTGGATTTCCGCTCAGCTGCCGAGACGGCAGCACAGCTCACGTGGCAGCTTGCCGAACGCGCTAATGGTACCCATCCCGCACCGATCTACAACATCAATATTCCCTATCGCCCAGAAGGAGATTACGCTGGTGTGATGATCACGCGCCAAGGGGTACGCATTTACCGTGACGTTCTGGAAAAGCGCATTGACCCGCGCGGCAAGCCTTACTATTGGATCGCCGGCGACCCGCCCTCCGGAATCAAGGAGGATGGCACTGACTTTGGTGCCTTAACCGAGGGCTACATCTCCATTACCCCCCTCACGATGGATATGACAGATTTTGCGCTGCTCGAGAGGATGAAGCTAGAATCTCCCTTAAGAATTTGAAAGTTTCCCTTGATCTCGCTGGTGTCCTCACCAGCGAGTAAATTTGACCGAAGGTCTCCACACAACATTGAATGTCCTATTTGAATTGAATCAAAAAGAAAAGAATTGAGACCTAAAGGTCACATGCCTTTCATGGTCAGGAGACCATGAAAGAACAGGGATACTCTGTTCTCGCTGGTTTATCTGCTCTCGCTGGTCTCCGACCAAGCGAGGAATTTGACCGAAGGTCTCCTTAGTTTTTTGTTTTGTGATTGATATATTATTTTTGGGGCTTGTGAATATTATTGAGACATAAAGGTCAAAGACTTTCCATGGTTAGAAGGGTGCAAAGCCAACTGGGCAGGAAAGATCAGCTTTCTCCACCATTAAAATCGGAGAAAATAATTGACATTATTACATAAAGTCAGTAAACTAATACTGTCAACAGGTTCTGATCTAAGCCAAAGGAGCAGAAATGGCTGAACAAAAATTCCTTATCACAATGCGCTCCGGACCTATCCCGGGGTCCAGTTATTATATTGAGAAAGACGAAGTCTACCTCGGCCGGGACCTGAGCAACGACTTGCCCGTCCCCGATCCCGAAATCTCACGCCGACACGCACGCTTCTTGCGCAAACCTGACGGCATTTACATCGAAGACTTAGGCTCCACCAATGGGACATTCGTCAATGGCGTGCGCCTTACTGGACCACAGCTGCTGCAGCATGGCGACCTGATCACCTTAGCCGAAAACACAGTGATGAGCTTCGAGGTCAAAGAGGAAGCCACGCAACCCACACGCGTCAGCACGCAAACCTTTGAACCTGGGCTTTATGAAGTGCCCAAGCCTGCACAAGCTGCTAAGAAAGAGTACGAGCCCGTGGCAGCGCCTACGCCGCAGCAACCCGTTGCACAAGCCCCCAGCGTGGAAAAGCCCAAAAAGGGCATGGGTTGGTTTGCAACGCTCTTGCTTGTGCTGCTCATCGTGATCGTCATCGTTGCACTCGTGCTGATCTTTATGCCAGCTTCATGGTGGTGCGCGCTAACCTTCAACCAGCTACCCGGCTGCCCCATTTACTGATAACCCTATGCTCACTTTCCTAAGGCTGATGTTTCCATCAGCCTTTTTAGGTTGGGGTTTGAGTGCGTCATAGGGGGAAATTGAAAAATCGGCTTAAATTTTCGATTTAAGGCAATATCACAAGATGTTTTTACATAAACCTGCTTTTCAATAATCCCGCTGTTTTTACGTCTAAGGGCAAAAATGCCTTTTAAGGGGTATAATAATAAGGTTAGCGATTAATCAAACAACGAGAAAAGATATGTCCGAAGAACCTGAAAATCCTGAAATCCCTGAAAACGATAACTCCGGCAGCTTGCAGCAAGTCGATATCGACAGCCAAATGCGCTCGGCTTATCTCGATTACGCCATGAGTGTGATCGTGGCACGTGCCTTGCCCGATGTTCGCGACGGTCTCAAGCCTGTCCATCGGCGCATTCTTTATGCAATGTGGGATATGGGCAATCGTTCCAATGCCCCCTATCGTAAGTCTGCCCGCATTGTTGGCGAAGTATTGGGTAAGTATCACCCGCATGGCGATGCAGCCGTTTATGACGCGATGGCGCGCATGGCGCAAGATTTTTCCATGCGCTACCCGCTCGTTGACGGTCAAGGCAACTTTGGCTCGATCGATGGGGATTCGCCGGCTGCTATGCGCTACACAGAAGCCCGTTTAGCCCGCACCGCCGAGGAACTCCTGCAAGACTTGGATAAAGAAACGGTGGATTTCGTCAATAACTTTGATGGCTCCCTGCAGGAGCCGGAAGTGCTGCCCGCACGTTTACCCAACCTGCTGATGAACGGCTCCAGTGGCATTGCCGTTGGAATGGCAACGAACATTCCCCCGCATAACTTGCGAGAGCTGGTCGCGGCGCTTAACCTACTCATTGACCGTTATGATGAGATTGACGAAGTAAGCGTGGAAGACTTGATGCAAGTCTTGCCAGGTCCGGACTTCCCCACCGGTGGCATCATCGTTGGTGATGAAGGTATCCGCCAAGCCTATAGCACTGGTCGCGGCAGGCTGATTATGCGCGGCGTTGCAACGATTGAGGAAACTAAATCGGGGCGCTTTGCGATCATTATTACCGAAATCCCTTATCAACTCAACAAAACCAACTTAATCGAGCGAATCGCCGCATTAGTACGCGAAGGCAGGTTAGATGCTATTGCCGATATGCGGGATGAATCCGATCGGCGCGGGCTGCGCATTGTGATCGAGCTCAAGCGCGGTACGCAGCCTAAAAAAGTGCTCAACCAGCTATATAAATACACACCACTGCAATCCACTTTCGGCGTGCAAATGTTGGCTCTGGTGGATGGGGAACCCCGCATGTTGACGCTTAAACGCGCCCTGACCCACTACCTCGAGCACCGTCAAGTCGTGATCACCCGCCGCTCGCTCTTCGAGCTGGATAAAGCCAAAAAACGCGCCCATATCTTGGATGGCTTGCTAATTGCCCTGGCTAACTTAGATGAGGTGATCAAGACCATCCGTGAATCACATGATGCTGAAGTGGCAAAGACCAATTTGATGGAACGCTTTGGGCTGGATGAGGTGCAAGCGCAAGCTATCTTGGATATGCAGCTGCGCCGCTTAGCCGCGCTCGAACGCCTCAAGATCGAAGACGAACACAAGGAAGTCATGGCGCAAATTGCCGGGCTGGAGGAATTACTTGCCAGCCCGCGTAAGATTTTAGAGGTCATTCGCACCGACCTAAACGAGGTTGCGGAAAAGTATGGTGATGAACGCCGCACGCATATTGCACACGACTTAGATAATGACCTCTCGGATGAAGCCTTGATTCAAGATGAGGCTGTGTTTGTCTCGATTACGGAGCGTGGTTATGTCAAGCGCGTATCAGAAAGTGCCTACCGCGCTCAAGGGCGTGGAGGGCATGGCGTAATCGGTCAAACAATGCGCGAAGAGGATGAAATCCTATTCTTTTTACGCTGCAACACCTTAGGCACTCTGCTCTTCTTCACCGATAAAGGCAAGGTTTATTCCGAGCGGGTGTTCGAACTGCCAGAAGAAAGCCGCCAGGGACGTGGCATCCCGCTCGTGAATATCATCAACTTAGAGCCTGAGGAGAGCGTGACGGCAGTGGTCGCCGTGCCAAATTTCTCAGTTGCCGAATACTGCACCATGGCAACACGTCACGGTCGTGTTAAACGTATTGCTCTATCAGAATTCGAGAGCGTGCGTCCTTCAGGTTTGATTGCCATTCGGCTGGAGCCAGAAGACCAATTAGGCTGGGTATGCCTCACTACCGGCAACGATGATGTCATCCTAGTCACACGGCAAGGAAAAGCCCTACGCTTCCACGAAGATCAAATCCGCCCGACCGGGAGGAATACCATGGGCGTGACGGGCATTCGTCTGCACAAAAACGATGCCTTGGCTTCGATGGAAGTGGTGGAGCCTAATGGTTTCTTGCTGGTGTTGACGGAAAAGGGTAATGGTAAACGCACGCCTTTGGATGAATATGTCCCTAAAGGGCGTGGCACCTTAGGCGTAGCAACAATCAACCCGAGAGCTCTTGCGCAAATTGGTCAAGTCTCTCAGGCGCGTGTGGTTCAAGAAGGCGACGAGGTTACTCTAATTTCCGCTGCTGGGATTGTATTGCGTACCAAGGTGGCATCCATTCCAGTTCAAGGCCGCGCCACGCAAGGCGTTAAGGTGATGGTCTTAGATGAAGGCGACTCAATTGCAGCCGTCGCACGCATCCCTGCAGAGAAGCCGATTGCGCCTCAACTCAACAAAGAGCCGTCGGAGAGTTCCCCCGCATAAATTTTGGAGCGGCTGCCGTCTTCTGCCTCCACCCATAAGCCTCCATCCTGGTCAATTTCCAACAGGCGCACCCTTCGGGGGGCGCCTGTGTTCTCCTCCAGCGTTACCCACTCTCCCCGAAAGGCAAGTTGCGCGTTTTTTGCACGAATAAATACATCTGTAACCAGGTTTTTGCGGGTTTGGTCCAGCATTATGAGTAGTTTCTCCAACAGTTCCAGTGGTTTAGGAGCAAAGCCAGTTTCGTCTTCCAGGCTGGTGGCGGGATAGCGCAGCGCAGCCTCTGGCGGGAAGGCGCCGCGTGCCAAGTTGACCCCCATACCTAAGATGACAGCCTGCAGTGCCTGCCCTTGCCAAAGCGCTTCCATCAAGACGCCACAGATTTTCTTACCATGCACTATTACGTCATTAGGCCACTTAATCAGTCCCTGCAGCTGATAATATTGGGCTAATACATCCACCATTGCGCTGCACCCTAACAGACTGAAACGTGAAAGAAAGCCAAGCTCCTCTATGCTCAACCGTAACAGAAGGCTGAAGGTGAGTGAGGAACCTGGGCAGGAAAACCACTCTCTACCCTGCCTGCCTTTGCCAGCCGTTTGGTGGTGCGTAAAAACCACTGTGCCGTCCGGCGCACCGGCATCAGCTAAAGCTAAGCAGATATCGTTGGTTGAACCAGCCTCTTCGAGGATATGGAGAGTAAAGCCAGGGGGTAATTGCATCGCCGTTAAGAAGCAGAATTTTTCGGCACCGAAAAGCAAATGCGGCTGCCTTCCTGATAGGTCTCATCGACCCAGATTTTACCCCCATGGGCTTTGATGATTTCGCGGCAAAGGTAAAGCCCTAAACCAGTACCTTTGGTCTTTTTTGCCACCTCATCCGAGCGGTAAAAACGGTCAAAGATATGGGGGATATCACGCGGGTCGATGCCCGGACCGTGGTCGCTGACGCACACCACCACATCAGTCGGGCGCACCTTGCCGCTGATACGAATTTCCCCTGGAGGCGAATACTTGATGGCATTGTTGATCAAGTTCGAAATTACTTGGCGGATGCGGTCTTCATCTGCCACCACTGACGGATAATCTTCAGGAAAATCCACCACAAGGTGGTACTCAGGCGCTTGCGTCTGAAAGCGCGGCACCAAGGACTTAGCAATCGCTGGGATAAAAATTTCTGATTTGCGAATGCTCAAGCCGCCCGCTTGCAAACGGGTAGCATCCAACAGGTCTTCAACCATGGCAGTGAGGTGATCGGCTTCTTCCTCGATCACCGCTAAGCTCTCTTGCACAACTTCACGGTCCCACTGCACGTCCTCCCGGCGGAGGGTACTCACATAGCCCTTGATTAAGGCAATAGGCGTTTTGAGCTCGTGACTAACCACAGAAATAAAGCTGTTTTGCATCTCCTCTGCCGTGCGGAAGCGGGTGATATCGCGCACAGAAGCGATAATATTGAGCAGCTCCCCTTCCTCCGAGAATAAAGGGCCATAAGTGATGCCCACCGGCAGTGTGTCGCGCGTCACCTTGCGGATAAGGTCACCTTCTAAGTATTGGTGTTCTTGGGCTGTGCTTGGCCAAATTTCCTTGATAGCCTCTTCTATGCGTGTGCCTTGCGGCGGTTTTGCCCACTCAAAAACTTCCTGAATGGGTTTGCCAATGCAAGCCTCTTCCTTAATCTGCAGCATGTGCTCTAGGGAACGGTTCATCCGCTCAACTGTCAAATCCGGCTTGAGGATCAGGATGCCATCCGCAACTGAGTCGAGCAGCGCCTCCAAGCGCAGGGACTGTTCCCGCGTCTGGTTGAAAAGGCGGGCATTGCGCACCGCAATGGCAGCCTGGTTGGCAAAACTGGTGAGCACAGCGCGGTCGTTGGCTGAAAACGCGCCACGGTAATTGCGGAAAACATAAATCTGCCCAATAAACTCCTTCTGGAAGATCATATTGATGCCCACGCCCGTGATCATGCCCATGCTGACTTCATTCAGCATACGGTTAATCTCCGGGACGTAGACCTCATCGTTCTCTTCGTTTACCGAAGGTAAGGATTCCAACCACCGTTGGATGTAATTGAGCAAAGCTTCTGGCATGCCCTCATGCACAGCAATGTGCCAACCCCGCTTCTCATCCTTGAGGGCAATGAAGCCGGCATGCCCAATAAGCATCTCGATGGCGATGCGCAAGATGCGTTGCAGCAACGCCTGAAGATCGAGCTCTTCGGTCATCAGGCGTGAAATCTCGAGCAGGTAATCCCTTTGGCGAACGCGAAAATCAGGCAGCATGGCTCTATTTTATCGCATGTTGTGCGAATATTACGCTATAGAGAGAATACTGAGACCTAAAGGTCAAATGCCTTGCAAGGACAGGAGAGTGCGTAGCCTATCCGTTGGGTACCATGCGAAAACAGAGTCTTTTGTTCTCGCCGGTCTCCTTTTTCCCTGTTCTCGCTGGTGTCTCAGTGCGCAGCCTCCTGTAAGGACCAGCGAGAGAATTTGACCGCAGGTCTCCGTTGGTAAAACATTATTGAGACCTAAAGGTCAATTGCCTTGCATGGTCAGGAGAGTGCGTAGCCTACCCGCAGGGTACCATGCAAGAACAGCCCCCCATTGTTGTCGCCGGTCTCCAAGTGCGCAGCCTACCCGTAGGGTACCGTGCAAGAACAATCACTTTCAAACAAGCGCGTGATCTCTCTCCGCCAAGCTGATGGCTTCATCCAAAATGAGCATGGCTTCATCCACCTCACTTTTGCTGGTCGAAAGCGGCGGCGTCACGCGGATGACGCTTTTCCCGCAGCCCAGCAGCAACAAGCCACGCTCGAAGGCTTTATAAACTACATCATCGCGCAGGCTCTCCGCCGGTTGCTTGGTCTCCCGGTCCTGCACAAATTCCACGCCTAACATAAAGCCTTTCCCGCGCACATCACCAATGCTGGCATGCTTGGCTTGCAGCTCTTCTAAGGCGTCTTTGCAATATGCCCCGACCATACGCGTATTCTCCAGATATTGCTCTTCGATCAATTGGATGGTCGCGAGCGCAGCTGAGCAGGAAACAGGGTTGCCGCCAAAGGTGTTGCCATGCGAGCCTTTAGGCCAATCCATCAGCTCCTTGCGGGTAACCATCGCTCCTAACGGCATCCCTGAGGCAATCCCTTTGGCTGTGAGCAGGATATCCGGCTCCACGCCATAATGTTCGATCGCCCACCACTTTCCCGTGCGCCCCATGCCAGATTGAACTTCATCTACAATGAGCAAAATATCGTATTTGTCGCACAGCTTGCGCAAAGCCGGGAAAAAGTCATCAGGTGGATAGATATAGCCGCCCTCGCCTTGGATGGGTTCAACCAGGATGCCAGCCACATCCTCGCCAGGCAGCAGCCTTTCTAAGATTTCTTCTTCGATGAAAGCAACCACCGTTTCGCCGTCGCCCATGCCAGGCCGGCGTTGCAGCACAGGGCGGTAAGGGTTGGGGAAAGGCACATGTACCACACCATTCATCAGTGGGAAAAAGCCATTCTTATAATGCGCTTTGCTTGCAGTTAATGAGACTGCCCCCAAAGTGCGCCCGTGAAAAGCACCCAAAAATCCGATAAACTGCGTGCTGCCTGTGTGATAACGCGCAAGCTTAATTGCCGATTCGACACTCTCCGTACCAGAGTTAGTCATAAAGCACGCTGAAGGCCCGCTCCATGGGGCTATTTCTGCCAGCTTTTCAGCTAAAGCGATCCATTTTTCGTGGTAAAAATCGGAGGAGATGTGGATAAACTTTTCGGTTTGATCCTGAATGGCTTTGACCACCTGGGGATGACTGTGACCGGTCGAAGCCACTGCAATGCCGGCTTCAAAATCTAAAAAGCGGTTGCCATCTACGTCCCAGACCTCGGTACCCCGCCCGTGGTCCATTACGAAAGGGTAACCACGCGGGTAAGAGGGTGAAATGACAGCTTTGTCGCGCGCAATTAGGGCTTGCGCTTTTTGTCCTGGTAAGTTGAGGGGTTGCATCGGTTCACTCCTTTTCGGAAAAGATTAAATTAAAAGGACCAACCACAGGTGAGCTTAGGTTGATCCTTAGTAGGTCATATAAATATTATAACACACTCATCGGTTAAAAATGATTCGCATTTTCAGAGTAGCTTGTTTGCCTAAGCGATAGGCTTTTCTGGGCGATAGCTGCGCAGCTCTGCCGGCAGCTCCACGCCATACAATTCAAGCAGGCGCACACGCACCAGGTAGGCTGCTCCAGTCAGGATTTGCAGCGCCACGTCTGCCACATGCCGATTTTCCGGCTGTTCCAGATAGGTACCACGGGACCAATCATTAAAGGCGCCAAGCGAAGGCCCGCACCAAATGAAACCCAAATAAATAAGCGCTTAAGTTCATTAAAGCAGCGCTTCTATAATTCTTTTTGAATGTAAACGAGATAGTGGGAGTTAAACAGTTTGATCGATTCAAGCATCATTGCCAGCAGCCATGAAAAGGGCACAATCCTGCGGGCAAGCGGAGGGGCTAAAGTGATTTTATGAAATTCTATAAGGCAATTGGGAAATAAGGCTGCTATTTCTTCCGGCGGGATGCCTTTTGTCTGCGGATTGGTTGGGTTCAGCCAAAAATCATACCAAATCAGAATGCCATAGGGCTGCAGTACACGCATAATTTCCGCCGCCATGGCTTGCTTCACTTGTGGGCTAAGGATCGAGGAAAATGCCGTAAACTGCAACACGAGGTCAAAGGAATTGGAGAGAAAAGGCAGCGATTGCCCATCCGCACAGGTAAGCAATGCTAAAGGTAAGCGGAATCTTGCCTCAAGCAAGCGTGGATAGAGCAAATCCACACCAGACAGCTTATCAGGAGACGCACCAAGAGCTTGAATCTCCTGTAAAACGCCACCGCTCCCACAACCTATTTCACAGATGGATAGGTTACTGAGATCTGTGATGCCATGTTTTCTCAAAAGATGGAGCAGCGCTCTTTCCCGGCTCTGCAGCAGAAAAAGCTGAACTGGATTGAAACGGCTGTACTTTGCTTTGGAAAAGCCGCCTTTTTCCCGCCGAGCGTATTCGGTCCGCAAGCGTTTAATCTCATCTTGTTCATTACTCGCCATGTTATCCTCTCCTGCAAGCAGGCTTCGCTGGCTTCAATTCTGCCTCACGGACGGATGTACGCCCAACCCTCAGCCTGCCGGCGCACGAGTTCACTCACCCCAGCTGGGACAATCTGACGCTCTTCCACCAATTCTTCCTCTGGGATCTCATAGAGGTGTATGGCATTCCGGCACAGCATCACGTTGACTCCGCGAGCGGCAAGCTGACGTACACGCTCAGCGACAAGCTGATTATCTTTACGGAAAGCCTGAATAGCCGGTCCATTGACCAGCAGTTCAACTTCTAACTCCTCATAACGCATGTCGTCCATCAGGTTAACGATATTGTTGAAAGCCAGCGTGATGCGCTTTTCGTCAAAATCATCCACATGAAAGATTACCTGATATTTCTTTTTCTCTTCAGCCATTGTCTGATCCTTTTCGGTAAGTATCTTCTGCTTACGCAAAACCCTTCAGAGTTTTACTGACTGCGTAACACCGCCCCAAATTCGCGTTCCAAAGCACGTACAATGCGATTGCGAATGGTCGCTGCATCCTTATCGGTTAGCGTGCGGTCAAAAGCCTGATAAGTCAACTGGTAAGCCATACTCTTCTTCCCTAGCCCAAGTTTTTCACCGCGATAAACGTCGAACAAGCGCACATTTACCAGTAGTTTCCCGCCAGCCTGGCGGATAGCTGCTTCCAGCGCAGCAGCTGAAACTTCCTCTGGTACGATCACGGCAATATCTTCGACCATTGCGGGGTAATTTGAAAGCGGCTGGTGCTCGAACTCCACCCGGCTGAGGGCTACGAGCAGGTCAGCATCCAACTCCGCAGCTAAAACCGGAAGAGCCTCAAATTCATAATGCTCCTGCACCATAGGGTGCAACTCTCCGAAAACGCCTAAGACCTGCTCGCCAGAGAGCACTTGGGCGCATTTACCTGGGTGAAAAGTAGGGTGCTCAGCCGGCTGAAAACTCACTTCAGGGAGATGCAAGCCCCTGAGGAGTGCTTCCAGCAAACCTTTGAGGTCAAAGAAGTCTCGCTTTTCCACTGTTTTGGTTTGCCAGGTAGGCATTTCCCGCAAGCCCGCCATCCCCACGGTCAGCCTCAATGCTTCACGGGGTAAAAGCTGCCCTTCTACTGGTAGGAATACCGGCCCAATCTCAAATAGTGCTAGGCTTGGGCGAAACTTGCTGTTATATTCCAGCTGCTCCAGCATCGTGGCAAGCCCGCTGCGCCGCATGACCGTGCGGTCAGGTGAGATCGGGTTCTTGATGCGCACATAAGCAATGTTAGGATCCAATGCCTGGTTAGGGAGGATGCGCGCCTCGCGCTGCGGCGAAGTTTGACGGTAAGCCACTGTATCCTGAAGCCCTAAGCTCACCAGGATATCGCGGATGCGCTCTTCTGTCTCTAGCTTCGTATCAAATACCGGCGCTGGCAGTTCAACGGCTAAGCGCTTAGAGGGGATGCGCTCGTAGCCATAGATGCGGGCAATTTCTTCCATTAGGCTGGCTTTGCCAATCAAGCCTTCACCGATATCCAAGCGAATCGGTGGGGTTTTAGCGGTAAGCAGACCGTTTTGTAAGGTGCAGGTAAAACCTAATCGCGTGAGTATGTTCGCTGCTTCTTCCAAGGAGATCTCTGCTCCTAAGCGGCTGATGATTTCCTCTTCTGTCAGCGCGACCACCGGGTCTTGCGGCGGGAGTGGATAGGCATCCAGAACCCCATCAACAAGCTTTCCGCCACCCCAGGCGAGTAAACGCTGGAGGCATAGGCGCAATGCTTGCTCTGCCAGTGCCGGGTGCACGCCGCGGCTGAAGCGCCAGCCAGCTTCGCTAGGAATCTTCAGTTTACTTAAGGTCTGGCGGATGTTGATGAAATTCCAGGAGGCTGCTTCCAGCAACACATGCTGGGTTTGCGCGCTAATACCTGAGTCCATCCCGCCCATGATCCCTGCCAAGGAGAGTGGTCCGACGCTATCTGCGACGACTTCCATGCTTTCGTCTAATGGCTGGGTCGTGCCATCCAAGAGGGTCAGCATTTCTCCCTGCTTGGCAGTGCGCGTGATGATGCTGGGCGGGTTGCCACCGGCACGTTTGCACAGCAATTCGTAGTCAAAAGCGTGCAGCGGCTCGCCTGTTTCCAACATGGTGTAGTTAGTAGCGTCCACCAAAGCATCGATAGGGCGCATGCCCGCCAGGTTCAGCCGTCGTTGCACCCAATAAGGGCTGGGC
>ERZ1026800.1029-NODE-1029-length-20011-cov-4.372309_pt1 | contig 20011 bp, 27 predicted proteins | sample MGYA00520873_ERZ1026800 | MGnify/ENA primary metagenome ERZ1026800 (study PRJEB33270, sample SAMEA104284475) | anaerobic digester metagenome | biome: Anaerobic digester microbiome; feature: mesophilic sludge digester; material: Anaerobic digester biomass...
ATTCAACAAACATGAAAAGCCAAAGAATTCTCACCATGAAAAACAATCGTCTCTCGGTGAAGGACTTGATTGAGCGAATCATTTTGGCAACGCTCTTCGCGGCAATCGGATCGCTGATCATTATTGTTTTCAGTCAGTACAGACCCATTCTGTCCGGAGTGTACGATCTTTTTGGCAGGGTTAGCCTGATTCTGATTCTCCTGATTGCTGCCTTGCTGGCACGCAGAAGCAAGTCCTTACATAATTACTGGCAATTGATATTTGGACTTTTCATTATGGCTCTTGCAGTATCCCTTGATTGGTGGATTGCTGGACTCATGTTGGATTCTTTGGGACCATATACCAACACCCCTGCCGGACTGGCACTGGAGAAGATGAAAACCGTGATTATTGTCGCGATCGCGATCACCATACTTACCAGGTTTTCAGGGAGCAGTCTGGGCTCTATATATGTTCAACGTGGCGACTTGAAGCGAGGCCTTACCATTGGATTTATTGCCTTCGGTATTGCAGTGGCTGGTTCCATTCCGATGTCAAAACTCATGTTCGCGGGTGAGGATATGAGCCTGATAGAAGTGCTGAACTGGGCTCCATGGATATTGATCGCTGTTCTAGCAAACGCGACAAATGAAGAATTGTTATTTCGGGGATTATTCCTCCGAAAACTCGAACCATTCTACGGGAAGTTCCTTTCAAACTGCCTTATCGTCCTCGTATTTTCTGGATTGCATCTTGGAGTGACCTACAGCAGAGATCAGATGTTCTTTCTTGTTATTGTTGTGCCATTGGCGCTAGCCTGGGGATATATCATGCAGAAAACAGACAGCATCTGGGGCTCGATCCTGTTCCACGCTGGAACGGATATACCCATTTTCCTTGCCATTTTCACAACACGTTTCTAGGCAGCTCAATGCGGGAATTCACAACAACCTTTTGCAGGAATCTGGTGTAATAAATGTACATTCAAAGCCGCCGAACAAAGGCTCCAGTCGAACAGCGGCTCTGCCGCCGCTCCGCGCAGGGGTAGGGAAAGTAAACCCCTAGCCTATAATTTTTACCTCCGCACCGCGGTCCGAGCCGTATATACGGGTACAAGTTCCGCCCTGTGATCCATCCAGCAAGTTCCGTGTCTATTCATGTGTTTTGCCGTTTCTGGATTCATCGCCCCTGCGTTGCAGGTCTGTTTTTTCTCTCAATCATCAGTATCCGCTTTTTATTCATCTGCAAACACGATTAATCATTTTATGCCAGGATGATTTATGAGATGGCTCATAAAAGGTGAAGGTAATTTTTGATTATTGGGTAAGCTTATGGATATTCTGGTATGAAATAATTCAGATTCAAGATACAATCCCATTTAAACGATAGGGTGAATGAAGGAAAAATATGCTGCCAAAAATCATTATTTCAGATCATCCCGAAGAAGAATTCGTGATATTTCTTCAATCCCGAATTAGAGAATTTAATGATGACAACTCTCCTGATCACCGGATTAAACGTAATCCAGATTACATCAGACCTTTGAATTTAATTTTAAAATCTGACCAAGATGTAATGATTGGAGGGTTGTCCGGGAAGACATATTGGGGTTGGCTTGAAATTGTTAAATTGTTTATACCCATTGAGTTGAGGGGTAAAGGGATTGGTTCTTCACTGTTGCAGACAGCTGAAGCCATCGCCATGGAAAGGGGTGTTAATAAATGCTTTCTCACAACCTTTGAATTTCAAGCCCGCATATTCTATGAAGATCATGGGTACATTGTCACAGGAAAGCTGGAAGGCTACCCGCCCAGTTCCACTTATTATTGGATGAAGAAGGAGCTTCCATAGAATCAATTTACAGGTAACCCAAAAGCCCAACCATTTCCTGCCAAGGAAAATGATGAGAAGTTGGAAATCAACACGGCATTTTAATAATTTGCCAGTTTGATGATTTACCAAACCCAAGGATGCCTTTTTGATAAACCGCATTCAGACTTGAATTTTGACATCCTTGGGTGCTGCTTTATCCCTGATATTGCACCCATAAACCGTCCGCGTGGGTATTGTCAGTTATGCGGATTGATTCGGCTGGCGGTACGGTAGACACTGACGCCCAGGTTGTCGGCGTGGTCGCTGATGCGTTCCATATTGCGCAGGGTTTCGGTGAAGATCACATCTGCTTCGGGATGGCAGACGCCTTGGGCGAGACGGAGGATATGACCTTCGCGTGTGTTCCTGTACATTTTATCAAATTCGTTTTCCCGGTCGCATACTTTCTTAGCCAGTACAGGGTCGTTGTCATTGAAAGCCTGGAGGGAAAGCAGATAGGTTTGGTGAATATGTTTTGTCAGTTCGATCAATTCGGTGGTTGCCTGGTCGCTGAAAGGAACGTTTTTTTCCATTCTCTCAATGGCATATTGGGCAATGTCTTCAGCCAGGTCTCCAACACGTTCGATATCCACCAGAAGGCTCTTGATCTGCAGGCACCGTTTTTGCTGGCTTGGACTGATTTCCTGCTGAAACAGCTTGTTGACAAACAGGTCGATGCTGTTGGTGAGCGGGTCCACAAATTCATCTTCCAATACCAGCACGCGCTGGGCTTCCGTATAATCCTTTTCGATCAGGGACATGCAGCTGGCTTCCACCATTTCGGCAGTCATGTTTCCAAGCCTGACGAGTTCCCGCGATGCTTCATTCAATGCCACAGCCGGGACGCTAAACTGGTTCTCATCGATATACGCTGTGATCTTGATGACTTCTTCCTTGGCTTTGGCAGGAATGAGAAACCTGGATATTTTGGCAATATTCCTGACAAAGGGAAACATCAGCAGGCTGACGGACACGTTGAAAATTGTATGAGCATTTGCAATCTGGCGGGGGAGTTCAGCTGATGTCTTTTGGATTAATGAACTGTAAGGGGTAATGAACGGCATGAAGAGGATAACACCAATGACATTGATGAGAATCTGTGCCATGGATGCCTGGCGGGCAGCAGGGGACAGCTTTACGGATGCGACCAAACCGGTAATGCAGGATCCGATATTGGCACCCAGAATGATGCCCACTGCGCCCTGCAGGTTGATCACATTACTGATGCCCATGGCGACGGTCATGCTGGTGACAGCAGTGCTGCTTTGGGTGAGTGAGGTTAACAACAGTCCGGCGATGATACCGTAGATGGGATAATTCCCCATGGCATTCAGGGTGGCATCCACCCATGGGATTTCGATCAGCAGCCCCAGGGCGCTGGACATAAATCCCATCCCCACAAAAATTACGCCCAGACCCATGGTAATTTCACCAAATTTTTTCCATTCATTTTTTGGGATGAATTCCAGAAAGACAATGCCCAGGATGACCAGAATCATGCGGAAATTACTGATATCAAATGCCACAATCTGGGCTGTGAGGGTTGTGCCAATTTCCTGACCCAGCATAACTCCGATTGCCTGTTCAACGCTCATCAGGTTGGCATTGATCAAACCAATCATGGTTACCATGAGAAGACCACTGCTCTGAATGAGAGCCGTGGCGCCGGCGCCGAAGAAAAAGCTTTTGATGCGCCCGCTGGTTACACGATCAAGCCATTTCTGAATTTGTTCACCGGTCAGCTTTTCCATTCCTGAACTCAGCAAATGGATACCGTACATGAAGAGAGCCAAACCCCCTAGAATTTGAATTAAACCAAGCATGCCCGCTCCGTTGAAGATTCTGGATTATGTTGTAGGGTGATGAATAAAATCATGTCCAATCGAATATCATTATGAATGAGGAAAATGATGACCTGTTTTAACAACACCATTTTACCGCGTAACCCGAATATTCATCTGAAATAAAGATAAGGAACCAATCATAATTACCAAACCATTTTTTGCCTATAATGGGATGGGACCATTCGTAAATGCCATCTGCAATCACCCGTCGATATTTATCAAATGTATAATGATTTATGGAATGCATTCGAAGACCTGAATTGGATTCGATTCGTGAATTCATTAAGGTGAATAGAAAAACAATCCAATTCGTCCCCTGCAAGGTCATCATGGATTGAGGGACATGACGGATTTTCCCACCACTCCGGGGGGTTCCCCCACTTTCTTCATTGGCACCTCCGGCTGGACATATGATCACTGGCGCGGGTATTTCTATCCCCAGGATATGCCAAAAAGCCGCTGGTTTGACTTCTACGCGGCACGTTTTAACTCGGTGGAGATCAATGCCACTTTTTATCGTACATTCCAGGATCAAATCTACTTGAAATGGAAAAACCGCGCTCCGCAGGGTTTTGGTTATGTACTCAAAGCACCCAAAACCATCACCCATCGCAAGTTGTTGAAGGATGTGGAAGTGGATATTCAGACATTCTGCCGGTCTGCCGCATTGCTTGGGGAAAAACTTGAGATGATCCTGCTTCAGGTGGCTCCAAACCAGCCCTGCGATCCCGATTTGCTGCACAATGCCTTGCAGGCATTCAGTGATCCCACCCGGGTGGCGGTGGAATTCCGCAACAAATGCTGGTTCAACAGGGATATTGTAGACCTGGTCAACTCACTGGGGGCGGTGTTCTGCAATGTGGATTCGCCCAGGCAAAACCTGACCGAAATCCTCACCTCGGAACGGGCTTACCTGCGTTTGCACGGGCATGAGAACTGGTATTCCAGTGATTATTCGACAGAGGATTTACAAAAGGTTGCTGACTTGGCTCGCAGGTTGGTTAGGCGCGGTGCTAGGCAGGTTTATATCTTTTTCAACAATGATTTTGGGGGATATGCTCCCGCCAATGCCATGGAGCTGCAGCGGATGATTTTGGATTAAAGAAATGGAAGAGGGTGATCGTCACCCGGAGATGCATCGAGGAGATTTGTTATGGAAGAAAATCAATATTATCTGTTTGACGAAATGGAGATCGTCCTGGTGGATTTTAAAACCGACGGCTTCATCCTGGATATTGGGGGCGGCGGTGAGGGCATTATTGGTCGGTTGAAGGGTCGGGATGTGATTGCAATTGACATCCGCCGGGATGAGTTGATGGAAGCCCCCGCAGGACCTTTGAAGATTGTCATGGATGCCCGCGATCTGACATTTCCGGATGATAGTTTCAACCAGTCAACTGCGTTTTTTTCATTAATGTATTTGAAAACCCGTGAAGATCAGCTGCAGGTGTTCCAGGAGATCCACAGAGTCTTGAAACCCGGTGGATCCCTGTACATTTGGGATCTTGTGATATCCGGGCACCCCGCAACTGCACCTGATATTTACATCGTGCCCCTGTGGATCCGGGTGGCGGGTGATGAAATCAGGACCGGTTATGGAAATCGGTGGAAGGCAGATGACCGCAGCAGTTCATATTATCTTGCTCTGGCTGAGGAAACCGGCTTTCGACAGGTCAAAATGGAGAGTGACAGGCATATCATGCATCTCGTTCTCGAAAAGGTGTAAGGATTGATGGTTTTCGGGGATTGGCATGGTATTCATGGATAACCAGAGAGGGCATCGATATGGTCGGAATCAATCCCTGGGGGGAGTAAAGGGGAAAATATTTGAAACCAATTTAATAAAATTTCGTATTTAATATGATGCTCTTTCGTGGCATAATGATAACGATCAGGGCATCCATATTGACGCAGGTTTTACCGAATTGGAGGAATGCAATGGATTCGTTAACCATATTGTTGATTGCATTGATGCTGGCTTGCTGTATTTGGGCAGTGGTGGCTGGAATGCGGATTCTGGATTATCTAAAACAGCATAATGTCCCGGTGGATTTTGTGGTATTGAGGTTAAAATTTTTCAAGTACCTTTCACAATACCGTGACATAACCCTGCAGGAAACCGGGCAGGTGGGTGCTCTGCATTATCACTACATCATCCCCTTTTTTACAGCCCTGGTTATTGCGGCTTTTTTAATTCTGAAACATTTCCTTGGATGAGAACTGAAGTACAGGCTGGCAGGATTGATTTCTCTCCATTATCTTGCGGGCTCTTGCATGTTATTCAATGTACAAAGCTGGATAATCCGATGGGCGGTGCATAACACACTCCTGTGAATCTCATCCTTCCTGAAAAAATCGGGATAACCGGTGGGTTGGATTGGTAAACAGTCAGCTGTATTTTTAGCGCAGGACATGAGGTACGATCGGGAAGTCAATACACAAGATAATCCGCTGGAATAGAACACAAATCCAATTACCACTTCATACATTCCAGATAAGCACCTGGATTTTCCAGGAATCCGATTCTCTTGAAAGGAGATGCTGGCATGTCTGAAAAAAAGGTGTTGGGGTATGCAGCAATGGAGGCTGGCAAGCCGCTGGAACCATTTGAGTACATACAACCCAATTTGGGCAATCACAATGTTCGCGTCACAGTCACACATTGCGGTGTGTGCCACTCGGACATCCAGGCGGTTGATAATTATTACGGCGTCACCGATTATCCATTTGTACCCGGGCATGAAATTGTGGGAACTGTGTCAGAAATGGGACCCATGGTCACCGGATTGAAGGAAGGAGACCGGGTCGGAATTGGCTGGCAGGGCAGGTCCTGCGGACAATGTGAGTGGTGCCAGAAGGGTGAGGAACAGCTCTGCATGGACATCGTCGATTGTGGAATCTGGATTCCATTTGGGGGGATGTCCTCATCGGTGGTTGTGGACAGTCGTTTTGCCCACCCATTGCCGCCAGGGATTCCCCCACAGATAGCTGCTGTATTGATGTGCGCTGGAATTTCGATATATTCCCCTCTTCGAAATAACGTGTCAGGAGCAGGATTAAAAACAGCCATTGTCGGGGTGGGAGGATTGGGACATCTGGCAATCCAGTTTGCACACGCCATGGGTTGTGAGGTGACCGCGATTTCATCCTCACCCGGCAAGAAGGAACAGGCACTGGGTTTTGGCGCGGATTACTTTATTGATTCAAATGACAGGGCTGATATGCGGAAGGCATATTATGGGTTTGACCTGTTGGTATGCACCGCCAATCAAGGGATTAACTGGGAAGTGCTATTAAGGACTTTGAAGAAACGAGGCAGGCTTATCCTGGTGGGCTTCCCGGATTTGGAATTCAATTCAACCGATCTGGTGGCGCACGAATTGACGATTTCCGGTTCCTTCCTGGGTAACCGTTCACTCATGCGGGAGATGCTGGCGTTTTCTCAAGAGCATAACATCACACCCATGGTTGAATTAATGCCCATGTCCCAAGTGAATGAAGCATTTCAGCGGGTTCGGGAGAACAAGGCACGCTACCGCATCGTGCTGGTATATTAAGTGGACAAGGATGGATGCAGAACATCTTGGATATGAAGAAAAATCATTGCAGCCGGGTCCATGAATCATTGCAGGAAGAAGATAAACCCGAATATCACTTGCATCCTGAATGGAAAGGGGATTCAATGAAATCAACAATTCTGGTTGGTTATGCAACCCGTTACGGCTCCACGAAAGAAACCGCTGAAGTATTGGCAGATGCATTGAAGGAATTTGGTTATGATGTGGTCATCCTTCCTTTGCGTGAAGTGCATTCACTGGACGGTTACCAGGCTGTTGTGCTGGGTGCGCCGCTATTCATGTTCCGCTGGCACAAAGATGCTTTGAAGTTCCTGGTGCGGCATCAAGAAGCCATCACCAGGCTGCCGGTGGCGGTCTTTGCCCTGGGTCCCACGCATGATCCCCATGTTGAGCAGGAATGGAAGGATTCCAAGGCGCAACTGAAAAAGGAACTGGCAAACCTGCCCTGGTTCATGCCGGATGACATCCATATTTTTGGGGGCAGATATGACCCGTCCAAATTAGGATTTCCGTTGAGTCTGTTTGCCGGCAGGGTGCCGGCAAGTGATATGACGGATTTGGATGCGGTAAGGAAATGGGCGGGTGAGGTCGCACAAAAATTTATTTCCCCTGATCACTTCGATTCTGCTGTATAAAAAAAGCAATCAGGTTGTCCAGACTGATGCTGCCATTTACCTGATTGAAAACGCCCTGTTGGCATATTCAGGATTACAGCACTTAATTGAAACTGGCTTCAGGGCGGATGACCGGTCTTACCAGGAATAAGATATTTGAAACTTGCGGAACACGGTACTTTTCACCGGGACCATAAACCACTATAATAAACTTGTCCATGGCGGTGCTTGCGCTGTCAGTCTGATCAGGTTGGAGAAGGAGACACGTGATGGGAGAAAGAGGTAGCAAGAAGGATAAGGAAAAAGCCAAACGGCAAAAGCAGCAAAAGGAACAGAAGAAGAAGCAGGAGCAAAAGGCGAAACTGCCGGTCAGCAAAACCGGTTGATCCCCGCCTGTATATCGAACTCTTTTTTTGGGATATGAGAGTAAATATCCCGGAATATCACTGGGAAGTTTGCAGAGATATTGCCGGTAGATATGGTCCGTTAATGGATGCATCGATTTCCTCCACTGGAGTGAGGTTCGCATTCCTCCCGTTGGAGTCAAATTGGCGCCGGATGTAACCCACCCCGTGGAACGCAAAGTGGAAGGCTGAAAGCAGCCCTTGATATTGGCTTGTCTCTTATTTCAATGGAATTCCCAGCGCTGAAAATTCCGCCGACAGGGTCTGTTCCGTCTGTGTGAAATATTCATCACTCAGGTAGTACTCGAGATTGTATTTCCGGTACACCCAGTCAGCGTGATGGTAATTCATCCTGTCCAGGATCACATGGTTGGTCTTCCCAGCCAGAATGTTCGCCAGGTTCTCCGCCCCGGGTAAAATTGGCGCAATCATCACGAAGGTACGGATTCCTGCCTGATGGATTACCTCCAGGGCTGCGATCCGTTCCGCAATCGGGGGGGCGTTGGGCTCGAACAGCTTGCGAATTCCATCATCGGCGGTGGTGATGCTGAAACCGACTTCGAATTCCCTGCTCGTTTTGAGGATATCCAGGTCACGCACAACCAGTGGAGAGCGGGTTTGTATGGCTGCCTGCCATTGATGGTGCGCCAGAATTTCCAGACATTGCCGGGTGAGCCTGTATTTTGCTTCCAGTGGTTGATAGGGATCGCAAACCCCGCTGACCCAGACGGTCCCCGGTTTTTTGCGGGTAATTTCACGTTGTAATAATTCAGGGGCATTGATTTTGACATCCACAAACGCCCCCCAGGGTTCCTGGTGTCCAGTAAACCTTTTCATGAAGCGGGCATAGCAGTAGGTGCAGTTATGCTGGCAGCCTGTATAAGGGTTGATGACATAGGGGTAAATTTTTGAATTGGAAAGAATCGATTTGGAGTGGACTTCCCGGATGATCATATTGATATTGTAAACGATAAATCAATCGTCCTGGTAGTATGAGAATAAACTTAAGTTCATTACGGGAAGAGGAATGAATGGTCTGTACTATAATGGAATCATATCCCCGATATGGAATAAGAATGCAGGTAAAAAATGAAATTGTTTTCCAAATGGGCTGAAAAAGAATACAGCTTTTTGCAAATTCTACTTGCCATGCTTTGTGCTGGCATCCTGTTTCTCTTCCTCATACCATACCTCTTGATTAAGATTGTGCCACGCCTGGATGCCACCCTGGGCTTGCCGGGTTTTTCTCCGGAGATTCCCGGCACCATCATCGGTGTTCTGCTGATGGCGGGGGGATTCTTCTTTGCATGGTGGTCAATTTATACCCAGATTGCTCTGGCGCAGGGCACTCCGCTGCCGATCATGCCAACCCAAAAACTGCTGGTTGTCGGTCCTTTTAAATTCTGCCGCAATCCCATGACACTGGGAACCATTCTTGCCTATTCGGGGCTTGGTGTCCTGGTGGGATCGATCTCTTCGATTGGGGTTGTCCTGCTCTTTGGCTCCCTGCTGTTGATGTATATTAAATTCATTGAAGAAAAGGAACTGGCAGACAGGTTCGGGCAGGAATATCTGGATTACAAAGCCGCAACACCGTTCATTATCCCCCGGATCATCAAACGCTGAGACCGGGTTGATTGAGAAGCAGGCTGGCTGAATGGTGGGGGAAAATGGATTCACGTGTATCGGGTGATATTTCTGGTTTTTTTGCAGCCTGTAAACCAGCAGGACATCTTTTTACTCAAAAAAATCCGTGATTGTATTTCAATAATTCGCTCTGTATAATTGGGTTGGAAAAATGGGTTAACCAATTTAAACAGCGTGGAGCTCTCAAAACTGAATTTACCGGAAAGGTGTTTTTTGAGAGGGAAAAATGAAACCTCACACGCTCCAAATGTTTGGGTGTGGATGGCGGGTATTACGCGCATTCGCAATGGTCATCATTTTCCTGCTGGTCAGTACAACTCAACCGGCGGGATCCATGTTCCCGGTCATTGTGCATGCCAGGGCTGAGCATGTTCAGGTTGCAGGCTGGAACCCCCTGGGCAGCGGGGTGGACGGATATGTGTATGCAGTGGCGGCAATCGGTACGGATGTTTATGCCGGGGGTGAGTTCAACATGGCTGGCGATCTGGCTGGAACCACAAAAATCGCCCGCTGGGATGGAACCAACTGGCATGCTCTGGGTGATTGATTGGATGGGAATGTCCAGGAATTGGATGTGGTAGGCACGGATCTCTATGTGACAGGAGGTTTCTTTGATGCCGGAGGAGATCCCGATGCGGATATGATTGCCCGCTGGGATGGTTCAAGCTGGCATGCCGTGGCAGATCCCCTGCCTTATTGGGTTTACACAACCGCTGTGGACGGGACGGATATCTACGCCGGTGGATCCTTTGAAAACGCGGGAGGAAATCAATTTGCCGACAGGATTGCCCGCTGGGATGGTGATTCCTGGCAGCCTTTGGGAATTGGTCTTGAATATCCAGCGTTTGATATCCTTGTGGACGGGAGGATGTTTATGTCGGTGGGACATTCAATAATGCCGGCGGCAATCCCCTGGCGGACAGGATTGCCCGTTGGGATGGTTCCACCTGGCAGGCATTGGATATTGGTTTAAATGGGGATGTTTACACCCTCCTGAAGATTGGCACGGATCTCTATGTGGGGGTGATTTCACAGACGCCGGCGGGGATATTGATGCCGATTATCTTGCCCGTTGGGATGGTGAAGACTGGCATGCAGTTGCCCCCGGGGTAAACCGGGCGGTTTTTTCGATCGATACCATGGGCCCGGACCTGATCGCAGCCGGGGATTTCTACGACGCGGGTGGAAATGCCAGTTGTGATTCCATTGCCCTCTGGGATGGCTTCGCATGGCAGCCTTTGGGCGAGGGTTTAAATGCCACTGTCCTTGATGTGGTTGTGGTCGGTGATGACATCTATGCCGGGGGGCGGTTCGTCCAGGCAGGCGGATTGGACAGCGCCGATTTTATTGCCCGTTGGGGGGAGGGTCCAAACGCCATATTCCTTCCAGTCATCTTGAACAGTCCATAAAATGATGATTGTTGGAAAGTGAAATCAAACAGGGAAAACCAAGTTTACTTTACAAACCTGGCTTCTTTCCGGCAGATAATTCGCTGACAGAGTATAAAAGTTTGGCAAATTTGAAGCTAATGGTAAGTTAATGTAATCGAAATATAATCAAATTACACGAATGGGTTGCAGGCAGTCCCAGGTCAATCCATCAACAGGGTTCAACAACATTGGCTTGGATATTCAAACAATAAAAATCCTGATCGTTGCATTGGCTGCGTATTCGCGTTATCCATGTTCAATCGAATCGTTTGATGAATTCGTGAAGGAGGATTTCCATGAATGCATTATTCATTGCAGCGATGATTATCGTAGTAATTTTTGGTTTGGGTTTCATCTTTTCACCCGGTACTTTATTGGGTCCGATGGGCGTCACATTGGATGCCAATTCCGATGCCCTGGCTCGTTTGTTCGGCACCGCCATCATCAACTTCCCCATCCTGTTATGGTTTGCCCGGAAATCTGACAATTTTCAATTCAAACGTGGAGCGTTGATCACAATCTTTTGTTATTTCCTGTTCAGCGGCATCTGCTTGTTGGTGATCGAATTGAAAGGATTGATGAATTCAATGGGTTGGAGTGTGGTCATTCTCCACTTAATTTTTGTAATCTGGTGTGGGTGGTACCTGGTCAGGAAGACTGAATAAAAAAAAACAGTTAGCAAAATTAGCCAATCCCAATCATGTGAATCATGGAAATCCACCCGTTTGGGGATGGAGATGTGCTTCCATTTCCGGTCGGTTTGACTGTCGGGCTCCTTAACCTGATGTTTGATCGTGTAATTTTCATAATATATTAACTTACAATTGGGAAAGTGATCCTGTTCTGCCTGTTATGATCATGGCAGGATTGTCTGGATACACATCAGAATTCGAGATCAACTGCTGTGATATAAATCTGATTGGATCGAGGACCAGCCGGAAGACCTGTCAATCCTGCACCTGGGCAATGACCTAAATTATTCTCCGCACAGAGGTTTTCGGTAATTTTGTCAGAACCACTGGTTTTGCATACCTGCCTGAAGAATTCAGACTTAAAAAACTGGTTCTGGCTGGATTGATTCGAGGAAACAAGCACCGGGCTGTCCATCGTGGGTGCAGCCCGACACCTGCTTTCTGTTGGGCGAAAGGGATAAAATATTTTGCCGTCAATCCGGGGTGAACCGCCAGGTCATTAATGATTCTTTCCACCAGACTTCTTCCATTTATATTTATGAAATCAGCGAAACGGCGCGATAATTGTTGAAATATTTACCCGGCTCCACTGGATCAAGCTAATTCATTCCAGTTTGGCTCCGGGATTTAATGGGATGGAGATGAACATGAACGAAGAATATCAAATCGAATACCTGGACAAGCCGGAATGGTCCATCATCGGTGGCGGTATTCAAAGTTATAACGCCCGGCAGGCAGGGGATGACAATTCAAAGAGCCTGTGTTTTGTCATTCGGGCGCCCAACCAGGAGGTCATCGGTGGAGTGATCGGTGCAACTTATTGGGATTGGCTGCAGGTGGACCTGATGTGGCTCAAGGAGGATCTGCGCCGGCGGGGATATGGACACCGGTTGCTGATGATGGCGGAAGAGGAAGCCCGCAAACGCGGCGCCCGGCATGCCCACCTGGACACGTTTGATTTTCAGGCACCGGAATTTTATAAAAAGTATGGATACAGGGTGTTTGGCGAATTGAAGGACTATCCGGCGGGACATACCCGATTTTATATGGTCAAGGACCTGTAAACCACGAATTGTTTTAAGATGAAGACCACCCTTGAATCAAAAACAGGAGGTGATCATGGAGACGAACATGGATGAAGCTTACCCCAGGTTGGAAACGGAGCGGCTTGTTTTACGTGCTCTTCGCATGGATGATGCCGGATTTATTCTCAAGGAATATGGTGATCCGGTGGTGACATACTATATGCGGGACGAAGATCCACTTCAAAACCTGGAACAGGCTGAAGAAATGCTGCGCCCGTTGCAAACGCCCGGGAAGCTGCCCCATTTTAAATGGTGGGGAATTGAGTTCAAGGCGGAAGGCTGCCTGATTGGTACATGTGGTTATTGCAGGTGGGATCAACACCACTGCCGCGCTGAAATTGGCTATGATTTATGGATCGATTATTGGGGGCGGGGAATAATGCCCGAAGCCATCCGGGCATTGATTCAATTTGGCTTTGAGAAAATGAACCTGAACCGGATCGAAGCCACCACCCACACGGAAAATGTCCGCTCGCAGCGTGTGCTGCATAAGCTTGGTTTTCAAAAAGAGGGAATTTTGCGGGAATATTATTGCCGGGATGGAATTTATAATGATCAGGTTTTGTTTTCCTTGTTACGCAGCGAGTGGGCAGGGGACAGGATTGGTGCATAATAGTATATGGGAATCCAGATGATTGCGAAAAGGTTGGCAATATGAATCAGGAGATATTTTCATTGGAACAGGGTGCGATGGAACGCTGGCGTACGGGCGACCCGTTGGGCTGGGTGGAAATCAGCGCCGAAGATATCATTTATATTGATCCCAGTCTTGTCAAACCCCTATGTGGATTGGAGGAATATTCAGCCTTCCTGAAGGGCATTGAAGGAAAAGTACACTATGAGGGTTCCGATTTCATCGACCCCAAAACCGTGATGGCGGGGGATGCTGCCGTTCTGACCTATAATTACTACTCCAGCAAGGATCTGCCGGATGGAAGTGCTGCCAAAACTCCCTGGAATACAACGGAGGTGTACTTCCGCAGGAATGGAAGCTGGAAAATCGTTCATTCGCACTGGTCTTTTATCAGTCACCAATTGCCCGGCAGGATCGAAATTCCCCTCCCGATTTGTCAGAAACCGGCACCCCATGAGGGCATCCTGGGGGAGGTGATGGCGCTGGAATCGGCGGCGATGGAGCGCTGGCGCAAGGGTGATCCCTGGGGATTCTGTGAATTATATGACCCGGATGTAACCTATTTCGATCCGGGGACGCAGCAACGAACCAATGGACGTGACACCCTGGCTGCCGTTTACAAGCAGCTGGAGGGTAAAATTTTCTACGATGTAATGGATTTTGTGGATCCGGTTGTCCGGGTGCTGGGGGATGTGGCAGTTTTGGTGTACCGCTTCCTCTCCACACGATTGAACCCGGATGGATCTGTTTTAAGCCGGACTCCCTGGAACTGTACGGAAGTTTATCGGCGCAATCATCAGCGCTGGCAGATCATTCATAACCATTGGTCATTGATTCGCGGGGAGCGAATTGTCGAATGAGAAGATTGATTTCCTGAAAAGGTTGATGCTATGAATTTACGTGAAGTGTTCATTTCCCAATATCTGGCGGCATTGGAAATGCTCAAGGAGACCATCACCCGGTGTCCTGAATCCATCTGGAACAGTCCGGATGATCGAATGAAATTCTGGAATATTGCCTATCATGCCCTGTTCTATACCCACCTCTATTTGGAAGATTCAGAGGAATCGTTCAAACCCTGGCATAAGCATATTCATGAATATCAATTCCTCGGGCAGGTTCCCTGGGAGCCGCACCGCCCTCCAAAAATTGGAAGCCCATATGACCGGGAAACGGTACTGGAATATCTGGCTTTTTGCCAGCAGGTGGTTGGGGAGAGAATCACTAAAGTGAATCTGGAAGCGGAGTCAGGATTTTCGTGGCTGCCCTTCACCAGGCTGGAACTGCTGATTTATACCCTCCGCCACTTGCAGCAACACACCGGTGAGTTGATGGAAAGGCTGGGTACCAGGACGGGCGTGGAGTTGCCCTGGGTGGGCAGGATGTAGCCGGTGGAAAAGTATATTCCCCATTCCACCCGGCGTGGAAAACCTGAGTTGGAGGTCGATCCAGCATGAATGAGATGACAGTGGATGAATTCATACAAGCCCGTGTTTTACCCCGCTTTTATCCGGTCGTGGCAATGATACGCGAGTTGATGAAGGAATGTGCACCTGGAGCCAGGGAAATGATCAGTTATGGAATTCCTGCTTATAAGGTGAGGAAAATTATTGCTGTAATCAGTCCGACGAAAAAGGATATCACGCTGTCATTTACCCATGGCACTGAATTTGATGATCCTTATCACCTGTTTCAGGGGGTTGGCAAGGTATCCCGCCATGTGAAGATAAAATCCGTTGCGGATGTAAACCTGGATGCGCTGCGATACTATATCCGGCAGGCATTGGAAATTGACGCCCGGTGAACGCATTGATGTATACTCGTGACAGATCCTCCAGATGTGGAACATGGATTGAAAGTCACGATGCCCGGATTTGAGAAAACCCCAAGGTATATCCTCAAGCTGATTCATTTTCCACCCCGGCTGGCTTATGTTATCGGGTTGGGACCACTCGTTGGAAAAATTATTTTACTGCTGACCACCCGGGGGCGGCGGACGGGCAAACCACGGGTCACACCCCTTCAATATGAAGAAATAGATGGCAGGTACTATGTTACCTCCGCCCTGGGCGGGAAAGCAGACTGGGTACGCAACCTGAAATCCAACCCGCAGGTGAAGGTTCAGGTGAAGTCCCGGAAGTTTGGCGGAACGGCGGAAATTATTGAGGATCCCATCCAAATTGCTGATTTCCTGGAGACACGTCTGAGCCGCCATCCGCGCATGGTGGGAGCAATATTGAAAGCAGAAGGCATCTCCCTGCCACCTACACGCCGGGAGTTGGAAACGTATGCAAAAAAGCGAATCCTGGTTGTAATTCAACCGGATATGTGATTATGAAGTGATTGAGGTAAAAATGACAGAGTCGTCAAAAATATTGACCCCACATGCCATTATCCAGGTTCTGATTGTCATGGTCCTTTTTCCCCTGCTTCCAATATTTATCTCGGGGCGGTGGGATTGGTGGGAAGCCTGGGTAAATGCCGGGTTCATCATACTGGGTTTTGCCATCAGCCGGCTGCTGGCAGCACGCATGAACCCTGATTTGTTGGTGGAACGTTCCCGATTCTTACGACAGGCGGATGCCAAATCATTTGATAAAATTCTGGCGCCCATTTTGATGATTTTGGGAGCTGTCATCCTGGTTGTGGCTGGAATGGATCGCTTGTGGAATTGGTCACATCCCTTCAGCCTGACATTAAAAATCATAGCGATCCTGGCATTAATCATCGGGTACGCTCTGGGAACATATGCCTTCCTGGAAAACCCTTTCTTCTCCGGCATGGTGCGCATTCAGGCGGAGAGAGGTCAAAGGGTGATTGCCAGCGGTCCCTACCGTCTGGTGCGGCACCCCGGCTATGCGAGTTCCTTGTTCACCAACCTGGCAATACCAGTGCTGCTTGATTCAAGTTGGGCATTGATTCCCGCGTTTATTGCGATCATCCTGCTGGCAATCCGCACCTGCCTTGAAGACAGGTGCCTGCAGGATGAACTGGAGGGATACAAGGAATATACAAAAAGGGTGCGTTACCGTTGGATCCCGGGAATCTGGTAAAGGACAACCTTGATTGGATTGTTTATGATTTGTTTTACAATATTTTTATCTTTGTTTGTATAATCAAATAATTCAGATAAGCCGCCCGGAGGATGCGATGAATCAAAAAAATATTCTTACAAAAATTATGGTTGTGGTGGGGGCTGTGCTGGTTTGGTTTCCAATCCTGGTGACCATCGTGACATCCATTATTGGAACGATTGCCAGCGGTGAATTTCGATGTGATTATTTCATCCCAATGGAACTCTTTCTGGTGGTACTCGTGGGTGGAATCCTTTTAGTCTGGGGGGCATTACGGACGCGCAAATGGCGTAAATTAATCTGTTGGAGTTTTGGCAGTATATTGGGGGTGCTGGTACTCACTTTGCTGCTGGCAAATGTGACGGGTCTGGCTTCCGGGACAACTAAACCGGAAGGTTGGCCACTTGCTATTGTTTTTGCCGGAATAATTCTTTACATTGCAGCGCTGATTGTTCTGGGAGTGGGTGCAGGTTTGTTGTTAAGGGAGGTGTTCAAGAAAACCGATGAAAAACCAACGGCATGAGGGGTCCAAGAAGACCATTCCTGCCAGTATCCAGATTGCCCTGATACTTATCACAATTCAGGCAATTTACTGGCTGGTTTTTGCCATCGTGCTGTCGCTGGGGTGGGTTCAATCCATTCCAGCATCAGGCACGACAAGATGGATCATGGTCTTGCTGGGGCTTGCCTGTTCACTCATCCTGGCAGGCACGGCATTGTTGTTGAGCATGCGGAAACCCCTGGCATATTATTTTGCACTGATCCTGATGATCCTTATTGCAGGTTTTTCCATTATGGATCAAACCGGTTGGATGGATATTCTTTCGTTGTTAATGAATATTTCTGCATTGATCCTGTTGATCAAGGGAAGGGGATGGATCATCCACGAGAGTAAGGAATGATGTTTTAATTCCACATTGTTGTCATTTATTCACTAGTCTTATGGACATTCTTCTGCTGACTCTTCAAATAATCCTTGGCATCAAGCTGCTCGCCACTGCCCTTTCCCACGGATTGCAGCATCAGAAACCCGTCATGCAGGCTGCCATTCAAAAAATGGGCGGGGCGGTGCGCTTTTGGCTGAAATTGGTCTCCATACTCTGCCTGCTGGGAGGGTTGGGTTTACTTCTTGGAAGTGCGCTGGATAAAATCAGTTTCCTGGCGACAATATCAGCAGGTTTCATGGCAGTCATGCTGCTGATTTCCATTGTCTGTCATCTGCGCAGCCGCGAAAAACCGGCGCTCTATGCGGACATTATATTGTTTATCATGGCTGCATTTCCTGTCGTTGCAAACTTAATTTTTAAGTTATAAATGATGGGAAGGGAACACAACATGGCTGAAACTTATTGCATCATTTTGACCACAACCGGCAGCCTGGAGGAAGCTGCCCGATTGGCGGAATTGCTTGTCTCCCACAGGCTGGCAGCGTGCGTGCAGTTTTTTCCGATCACAAGCTGCTACCATTGGCAGGGGAAAATCCAAAAGGAGTCGGAATACCTGCTGTTCGTCAAGACTGCAGCTCAACTGTATTCTGATGTTGAGAAAACCATCCTGGAAAATCACAGCTATGAGATTCCGGAGATTATCCAGATACCCATCGACAGGGGATTGGAGTTATACCTGGGCTGGATGGATGAGAGCCTGCATCATGCAGAAATTTAGTGTGGAGTCAAGTGTTATACTTTGACTTCATAAAAAAATGAGGGAGTAAATCAATGCCGCTTAAATGGATGGATGTATCTGATTTATCATTTAATTGCCTGCTGCTGTTGGAGGAAGTGCAAGTAAACTGGCTGTCAGGCTGGCTGCCGGAGCCGGATTTACAGGTCGCCTTGAAGGCAAACCCGGTGGTGGAGTGGTTTTTCCGCCACAAATGCCCATCATTGAATGATTGGTTGGACAAAGTAATGATGCTGGAACCGGATACCAGCCCTACCCGGGAGGAAATCCGGCTGGCTGAAGTCAACATCATGCGGTCCATGGTGGATCTGCTGGTTTATGCCCTTGACCCGGCAATATACGACAGGCAGCCCTTTCTGGGTTGGGATGACCGGGAATTAACCTCGTTGACCGATTTTATGGGAAAGACAGTCATTGATGTTGGCGCTGGTACGGGACGTCTGGCATTTGTGGCTGCACCTTATGCTGAGGTTGTTTTTGCTGTTGAGCCTGTAGCCAGACTCCGCAAATATATTCGACTGGAGATAAAAACCCGCAACCTGACCAATGTGTATCCGATTGATGGAGTCATCACTGATATTCCATTGCCGGATAAGTTTGCTGATATTACGATGGGCGGTCATGTGTTTGGGGATTTTCCAGAGCAGGAGTACCGGGAACTGGCGCGGGTCACCAAGCCGGGCGGCATGATCATTTTATGCCCCGGGAATAACGATGTGGATAATCCCATTCACCAGTTCCTTGTTGCACAGGGATTTGAATGGTCCCGCTTTGAGGAGCCTGAAGATGGCGTCAAGCGGAAATACTGGAAGACAATTCCTGCAAACGACAACCCCGCTTGATGAGGCAGTCGGGTTCAAAAACACTGACAACCAGGTGATCATTTTGGATTGTGACGGAGTGGTGATGATATCCACTCCGTTCTGGTTAAAGGACTGGCAAATAAATCCCCCAAAAATTCATTAATCACCACGGAGAAAGAATCCGTATAATGAATATCAAGCCCGTTTTCATTTGAAGAGGAGGCAGGATGACAACGAATAAAAACCCTTCCCCATCCAAGGAGCGGGAAAAATCGGCCGAGCCTTCGCAACTGCTTTGCGCAAGGCGCGATGGCCTGTCCGCTTGCAATCCGCGCGTCGTGGGCGCCCTCGCCAAGTCGATGCGGATGTCGTTCTGCTCACCGTGCGGGACAGCCAATTGCTCGAGGAAGCCAACGCCTGGGTGCCGATCGTGCCTTCCCATGCGGTCGTGTTGCATGCCGCCGGAGCGCTCGAGCCGCGGGTGCTTTCGGTCTTGCGCAGCCGATGTCGCGGCATCGGACAACTCCACCCACTGATTTCGGTCGTCGACACGCGCGGAGGCATACGATTCGAAGGGGCTTATGCCCTCATCGCCGGCAACCGAAAGGCATGCCAATGCGCCACGCAAATCGCCCGCGTGGTCGGGATGCATCCATGGCGAAACCATCACTT
>ERZ1026800.1030-NODE-1030-length-20001-cov-3.388749_pt1 | contig 20001 bp, 22 predicted proteins | sample MGYA00520873_ERZ1026800 | MGnify/ENA primary metagenome ERZ1026800 (study PRJEB33270, sample SAMEA104284475) | anaerobic digester metagenome | biome: Anaerobic digester microbiome; feature: mesophilic sludge digester; material: Anaerobic digester biomass...
GCAGATAGGCGCTGACCCCGCCTTTGTGGTTGAAGCCTTCGCCATGATTGCCCGACCCGCGAATCGTCTCAACCCCCAACCATTCCGCCGCGATCGCATTCATTTCGCCGTCGCGGTGGCGTGAAATCAGGGTCTTGGCCTTGAGGCCGTCCCTCTTGATGAAGGGTGCCAGGAAATGCTGACCATGCCACATCGCGAGGATGACGGGGAGGTCCGGGCCGGCGCGTTCTGACGACGGCGACTACCGGCGGGTGCGCTTCCCCTGACGGGTGCTCGCGCGGTGCCAGCAGCCGGTGTGCCAGTGACGGCGCGCCGCCGGGTCGTCGACGGGGACGACGACCGAGATGTCGAGCTCCTTGCGCATGCCCGCGTCGACGATCGGATACCCCGTCGTACCCGCTGCCCAGCGACGGAAGCGCTCGTGAGCGGCGGCGTCGGTGTCGACCGCCATTGCGGCCATCCGCGCGTTGAGGTTGCTGCTCGCCGAGTCGGGCCGGCGGAACAATACGTCGGCGTAGAACTCGCGCCAGGCGAGCTCGCTGGCAAAGGTGTCGTGGCCGGGTTGCGGCAGCAGGTCGGCGAGCAGCTGTCGTGGGTGCAGCAGCCCCCACCGCAGCGCGGCGGAGAGCCGGCTGGTGCCGTCGCTGGCCGGCAGGTTGCGCACGTCGCGATAGTCGCCCACCGCCGGCAGGAACTCGTCCCATCGTCGATGAGCGGCTCGTTCTCCCGCGGCCGGGAGCACTGCGTTGGTCGCGGGGCGCGCCGGTGGCCCGTCGCACGGCACGTCCGGAGCGCCGAACCACTCCACGTCGGTCGTACCCGACGGCGCACCCCACCCGTGAGCCCGCCACATCTTGGAGAACGGCGTGAAGACCGCGTAGGCGGTGCCATCGGCCTTGTTGACGTCGCCGGGCGGAACCGCATACGGCGTGCCGATGCTGTGCAGGCGCGCGCCGGCACGGCCGAGTGCGGCCCCCACTGCTGCATCGCGGGCTCGGCCGTACGGCCCGTAGTCGCGCGTCACGAACACGTCGAGCGCGCCCACTTCCGCCGCCAGCGCCGGCACCACCTGCGCAGGATCGCCATGGCGATACACCAGCGAACCACCCATCGATTCGTCGAGCGCGCGAAGGCAGTCGGCCATGAACGCTCGGCGCGGGTGCCCCGAGCGCTCGAATGCTGGGTCCACCACGAACAACGGCACCACTCGGCGCCCCTCGGCCGCCGCCGCCTGCAGCGCGGGCAGGTCGGCCAGGCGCAGGTCGCGCCGGAACCACATCACCGTGGTGCGGCCGGCAACTGATCGGGCAGGCATGTGCCGATCAGTGTCGCCTACCCTGTCTGCCTGTGCCACATCCTGCGCAGCTGCCCGCCCTCATCCTGCTCGTTCGCCATGGCGCCACCGAGTGGTCGGTGTCGGGTCGCCACACCGGGCGCACCGACCTCGCGCTCACCGACCAGGGCGTGGCCCAAGCCGTCAGTGCCGGGCCGCTGATCGACGAGCTGCTCGGTGACCACGAGCCGCTGGTGTTCACCAGCCCGCTCGCACGTGCCGCTCGCACGGCCGAGCTGGCGCTGCCCCAGCACCCTGCACGGCCGGCGCCGGCACTGATGGAGTACGACTACGGCGACTACGAGGGGCTCACCAGCTCGCAGATCCTGCAGCGCGACCCCGCGTGGGATCTCTTCCACTCGGGCTGCCCCGGCGGCGAGAGCATCGTGCAGGTGTCGGCGCGCTGTGACGAGTTCATGGCGGAGGTGCAGCGCGAGGGTGCGGGGCGCGCCGTCGTTGCGTTCACGCACGGCCACCTCAGCCGAATTCTCACCGCACGCATGCTGAACCTGCCCGCCGCCGGCGGGGCATCACTGTGGAACGACACCGCCACCGTCGGCGTGATCAACGAGCACCGTGGCAAGCTGGTGCTCGTCGGCTGGAACCTCCGCGCGTACTGAGCGCCACCGCAGCAGGAAGCCGATGGTCACGGAGACGAGCGCGATCACGCTGCCGTAGGCGAGGCTCCACTCGGCACCGACGTGGTCGGCCACCCAGCCGGTGATGGGCGCACCGATGGGGGTGGTGCCCAGGAACGCAACGGCGCCCAGCGCCAGCAGCCTGCCGCGCATGTCGGGCGGTGACTCCTGCTGCACGATTGCGTTCTGCGCAGAGATGAAGGCGGCCCCACCGAAGCCCACCGGGATGGCCAGCAGCACGGCGAACCACGCGTTGGGTGCCCAGGCCAGCGCCAGACCGCTGACGCCGAGCAGCACGCCGTTGCCGAAGAACCAGTAGGTGGTGACGCGCCCGCGAGCACCGGTGAACAGCGACCCGATCATGCTGCCCAGGCCGGTTGCCGCCAACAGGATGCCGAAGAACTCCTTGCGGCCGTAGCGAGCGTCGGCGATCTTGAGGAGCGAGACGCTGTAGTTGAAGCTGAACGTGCCGACCACTGCGAACGTGACGAACACCACCAGCAGCCGCCGGTCGTGCACGATGAACCTGATCGCGTCGCGCACAGGGGTGCCCCCGCGTTGCGCAGGCGGCGACGCATGCAGCTGTGAGCGGTCGATCGCGACGAGCGGCCAGAGCAGCGCCACGAACGATGCCCCGTTGATGATGAACAGCCAGCCTGCGCCGAGCGGGCCTTTCAGCGCCGCCGCCAACGCGGGGCCGACGATGCGCGAGCCGGTCATCACCGCAGTGTTCAGCGAGATCGCGTTCGTGATCTCCTGCGGCTCGACCAGCTCCAGCACGAACCCGCGCCGGGCCGGGTTGTCGAACGCTCCGATCACGCCGAGCAGCAGCGACAGGCCGTAGACGACGGGCAGGTTGACCAGGTCGAGGAGGTACAACACGCCCAGCACGATCGCCTGCGCCGCCAACAGGCCTTGGGTGAGCAGCGTCATCCTCCGCTTGTCGCGACGGTCGGCCAACGCGCCGGCCCACACCCCCAGCAGCAGCATCGGCAGGAACTGGCAGAGCAGGGTGATGCCCACATCGGCGGCCTTGCCGGTGAGCTCGTAGACCAGCAGCGACATGGCCGTCATCTGCATCCACGTGCCCACGTTGCTGACGAGCAGACCGAAGAAGAACAGTCGAGCGTTGCGATGCCGCAGTGAGCTGAACATCGGAGCGCGAGACATCGTCGTCCTTTCTACCGCTCCGGGCGCCACCTTGACGGGCCAGGATGGTGCCGTGCATCTACAAGTCGACGACCCCCAGGCGGCGCTCGACGCGTTGCGGGCAGCGGGGGCATCGCGAGGGGCACTCGTCGGCTTGGCGATCGGCCGCGCAACGGGGCCAGGTGCCGACGACGGCGAGGCGGTCGGGTTTGCCGTCGGCGGCATGCTGATCTCGCTGGTGAGCATCGATTGGGCACCGGCAGTTGCGTTGCTGGACCGCGAGCTGCGGCCGCGTTGGGTGTGCTGGTCGAATGCCACTGCCGCGCAGCTGCTGGCACACGGCGTCCGCCTGGCGACGTGTTGGGACATCGTGGCGGCGCACCGCCTGCTGTACGGCGGCTGGCGTGCAGACCCGGCACGGGTGTGGGCGTTGCTGCACGGGTTGGATCATCGATCGCTGCCGGTGATGGGCCAGCTCGATCTGCTCGGCGGCGACGGTGACGGCGGTGGCGACCCGGATGACCCCGTGCGGCCCGACGGCCACCTGCGGCCCGAGTGGCTGGCCGGCGGGTGGGCTGCGCACCGGTCGCGAGTGGCGGCATGGGCTGGCGTTGCACTGACAGCCGCCACCCGACAGCAGCAGTCGCTGGATGCCCTGCGCACCGACGAGCTCGCCAATGGTGACCCGGTGGCAACGGCACGCGCCGAGTCGGCAGCCGAGTTGTTGTGCGCTGAGCTGGCGTTCGACGGCCTGCCCATCGACGTACCGGCGGCGGAGGCACTGATCGCTTCGCTCGTCGGCCCGCGGGCGGCCAGCGAAGCAGAGGCGGCCGCAGGCCGCGCCCGCCGCGACGCGGAGGTGCTGTGCCACCTGCCGCCGGGCAGCGGCATCGACCTGCGCAGCCCCGCCGATGTGAAGAACATGCTGCGCCGCCTGGGCATCGACGTGCCCGACACACGTGCGTGGCGCCTGGAGCAGATGCGCGAGGTGCACCCGGTCATCGACGCGCTGCTGCGTTGGCGCAAGGCCGAGCGCGTGGCCACCACCTTCGGCTATGGCTGGCTCGACGCGCACGTCGGTGCCGACGGCCGGCTACGCGGCGAGTGGTCGGGCAGCGATGGCGCCGCCGGTCGCATGACGGCGGGGGCCGGTCTGCACAACCTGCCTGCAGAGTTGCGACCGGTGGTCGTCGCCGACGACGGCCACCTGTTCGTGCGGGCCGATCTCGGCCAGATCGAGCCGCGGGTGCTGGCAGCCGTGAGCGGCGACACTGCACTCTGCCGGGCCACGCAGGACGACGACCTGTACGCACCCGTGGCGAAGCGCCTCGGCGTCGAGCGATCGGTCGCCAAGATCGCCGTGCTGGCAGCGATGTACGGCCAGACCAGCGGCACGGCCGGGCAGGCACTGCGCGGCATGGAGAGCGCCTACCCGGTGGCGATGAAGTACCTCGCCGATGCCGCCGATGCAGGCTTCGAAGGCCGCGACCTGCGCACCTACGGCGGCCGGCTCATCCGCATGTTCGAGATCCCCGACCACGCCGACCACCGCTCCGCCGCCGCCGGCCGTGGCCGGTATGCGCGCAATGCGATGGTGCAGGGCGCGGCCGCCGAGCTCTTCAAGGTGTGGGCGGTGACGGTGCGCGCCCGCGCGGACACCGGCGCCCGCATCGTGCTGTGCCTGCACGACGAGCTGCTGCTGCACGTGCCCTCCACCGCCGTCGATCAATCCGTGCAGTTGCTGCACGACTGCCTCGCCGAAGCCGCTCACCGCTGGCAGCCCAGCGGTGCCGGCGTGCGCTTCGTGGCCGACGTCAGCGTCGTGCGCAGCTGGGCCGACGCCAAGCCGTGACCCACTGCGGCGCGGGTGCTGCTGACGGCGCGCTCAACCCGTGTGAGCGACGGGCATGCGAGCGGAGGTGAACTGCATCGCGCCGTCCTCGAGGGCCGACGTGCGAAACATCTTCTTGTCGCGCGTGTAGCTCTGCGGGTTGATCCAGGGTTCGCGGTCGCCCTGGCGCGGGAACCGGTGCATCTCACGTTGCATGTAGCCGGCGGTGAAGCCGTCGATCCACGGCCGCTCGGGCATCCCGGCGTCCTCGGGGCGCAGGCGTGGCGTGCACTGCACGGTGCCGGTGGTGGCCATGTGGTTGAGCAGGCGGCACACGTACTCGCAGGTGAGATCGGCGCGTAGCGTCCACGAGGCGTTGATGTAGCCGAACGACGAGGCGAGGTTGGGCACGCCGCTGTAGGCGAACCCCTTGTACGTCCACGTCTGGGCGAAGTCGACCGGTTCTCCATCGACCACGAAGCGCATCTCCCCCAGTGTCACCAGCTCCAGACCGGTGGCGGTGACCACGATGTCCGCGGCGAGCTCCTCGCCCGATTGCAGCCGGATGCCGGTGGGTGTGAACGTGTCGATGTGGTCGGTGACCACGGAGGCCCTGCCGCTGTTGATCGCGTCGAACAGGTCGCCGTTGGGCACCAGGCACAGCCGCTGGTCCCACGGGTTGTACGTCGGCGTGAAGTGGGTCGCCACGTCGTAGTCGGGGCCGAGGGCCTTGCGCACTCGCTTGATCAGGTTGGCCTTCATCCGAGCGGGCTTCGTGCGCGACTGGCCGTAGATGAACTGCTGCAGCGCGATGTTCTTCTTGCGGGTGACCGCGTACGCAGCCTTTGCAGGCAGCACCTTGCGCAGCGTGTTGGCGATCACGTCCTTGTCGGGGCCGGCGGCCACGTAGGTGGGCGAGCGCTGCAGCATCGTGACATGTGCCGCAGTCTTCGCAATCGCCGGGATGAGCGTCATCGCGGTGGCGCCCGACCCGACCACGACCACACGCCTGCCCGCGTAGTCCAGGTCCTCCGGCCACTGCTGCGGGTGGACGACTGTGCCCTGGAACTGCTCGATCCCGGCGAACTCCGGCGTGTGCCCGGCCTTGTAGCTGTAGTAACCAGAGCACATGAACAGGTAGTTGCAGGTGAACTCGCGCCGCTCGCCACCTGTCGTGCTGGTGTCGGTGCTGATGTCGGTGGCAGTCACGGTCCAGCGGGCGTCGTCGTTGGACCATTCCGCATTCGTGGCCAGGTGACCGAAACGGATGTGCCGGTCGATGCCGAACTCGCTCACGGTCTCACGCAGATAGGCGAGGATCGACGGCCCGTCGGCGATCGCCTTCTCCGAGGTCCACGGCTTGAACGAGTAGCCGAGGGTGTGCATGTCGCTGTCGGAGCGCACGCCCGGGTATCGGAACAGATCCCACGTGCCGCCGATGTCGGCGCGCCCCTCCAGGATCACGTAGCTGCGATCCGGGCTCATCGCCTGCAGGTGGTAGCCCGCCCCGATGCCGGAGATGCCGGCACCGACGACCACCACATCGAAATGCTCGATTGTCATCCGGCGGAGGGTAGTCGGCCCCCGTGATCGCAGCGCTGCCGAAGGGGACGGGGCGCCGTCGCTCAGTCGTCGAGCTTGAGGGCAGAGATGAACACGTCGCCGGGCACTTCCACACGACCGATCGACTTCATCTTCTTCTTGCCCTCCTTCTGCTTCTCGAGCAGCTTGCGCTTGCGCGTGATGTCGCCGCCGTAGCACTTGGCCAGCACGTCCTTGCGCTTGGCCTTCACCGTCTCGCGAGCGATGATCTTGCCGCCGATGGCCGCCTGGATGGGCACATCGAACATCTGCCGCGGGATGAGCTCCTTCAGCTTCTCGCACATGCGGTTGCCGTAGGCGAACGCCTTGTCGCGATGCACGATGGTGCTGAACGCATCGGCCGCGATGCCGTTGAGCAGCAGGTCGACCTTGGCCAGGTCGCTGCGGCGGTAGCCACTGAGCTCGTAGTCGAGGCTGGCGTAGCCCTGCGTGCGGCTCTTCATCTGGTCGAAGAAGTCGACCACCACCTCGGCCAGCGGAATCTCGTAATGCAGCTCCACGCGCTCGGGCGACAGGTACTCCAGCTTGGTCATGTCGCCACGCCGGCTCTGGCACAGATCCATCAGGGTGCCGGTGTACTCCTTGGGGGTGATGATGCTCACCCGGAAGTAGGGCTCTTCGATGAAGTCGATGCTCTGCGGCATCGGCAGGTCGGCGGGATTGTCGATCAGCTCGACCACGCCATTGGTGCGGTGCACCCGGTACTCCACGCTGGGAGCGGTGGCGATGAGCGCCAGGTTGAACTCGCGCTCCAGGCGCTCCTTCACGATCTCCATGTGCAACAGGCCCAGGAAGCCGCAACGGAACCCGAACCCGAGGGCACCGGACGACTCGGGCGCGTAGGTGATGCTGGCGTCGTTGAGCTTCAGCTTCTCCAGGCTCTCACGCATCAGTTCGAAGTCGTCGCCGTCGATCGGGAAGAGGCCGCAGAAGACCATCGGCTTCGGGTCGCTGTAGCCCTCCAGCACCTCGGTGGCCCCGTGGTGGAAGGTGGTGACGGTCTCGCCCGAGCGAGCGTGACCGACCTCCTTCAGGCCGGCGATGAGGTACCCGACCTCACCGGGCCCCAACTCGTCGACCGGGGTGGGCACCGGGCGGCGGACGCCGACCTCGATGGGCTCCTGCTGGGTGCCCGCCTGCATGAACAGCAGCTTCGACTTGTTGTTGAGACGACCGTTCATCACGCGCACGCTGCTGACCACGCCGCGGTACTGGTCGTACTGGCTGTCGAAGATGAGCGCCTGCAAGGGCGCATCGGGGTCGCCCTTGGGGGCGGGGATGCGCTCGCAGATGGCATCGAGCAGCTCGCCGACCCCGTCGCCGGTCTTCGCCGAGATGCGCAGGATCTGCTCGGCAGGAATGCCCAGCACCGTCTCGATCTCCATCGCGTAGCGATCCGGGTCGGCGGCCGGCAGATCGATCTTGTTGAGCGCGGCGACGATCTCGAGGTCGTGCTCGAGCGCCAGGTAGCAGTTGGCAAGGGTTTGCGCCTCGATGCCCTGCGCAGCGTCGACCACCAGCACCACGCCTTCGCATGCCGCCAGGCTGCGGCTGACCTCGTACCCGAAGTCGACGTGGCCGGGCGTGTCGATGAGGTGCAGCGTGTAGCCCTTCCAGTCGACGCGCACGTTCTGCGCCTTGATGGTGATGCCGCGCTCGCGCTCGAGATCCATCGAGTCGAGGTACTGCGACCGCATCTCGCGAGCATCGACGGCGCCGGTGAGCTCGAGAATGCGGTCGCTCAGCGTGCTCTTGCCGTGATCGATGTGGGCAATGATGGAGAAGTTGCGGATGCGTGCGAGGTCCATGGCGAGTCGCCCGATCCTACCGGGCAAGCAGCCTTCATCCAGGGCGGTCTCGCCCGCAAGGTTGGGGTCTCCGGGCCGTCGCTGTTAGCCTTGCGAAGCCGATTTCAAGTGCCGAGCCGGCCTTTGCATCCGCCGGCCGTCCGAGTCAAAAGGGTTCTGTCACGTGGCAAACATCAAGAGTCAGAAGAAGCGCATCCTCACCAACGCCAAGCGCGCCGAGCGCAACAAGGCTGTGAAGAGCGAGCTGAAGACCCGCGTGAAGAACGCCGTCAAGGCTGCCGACACCGAGCAGAGCGAGGAAGCACTGCGCCTGGCCGTCAAGCGCCTCGATGTGGCCGCTGCCAAGGGCATCATCCACAAGAACCAGGCGGCTCGCCGCAAGAGCCGCTTGATGAAGCAGCTCAACGCCACCACCGCCGGCTGACCTCGTTCAGCCACACGATCTTGCACGAGCCCGGGCTGCACGCCCGGGCTCGTTCGCGTTGCCGTTCACACTCACGGTCGTTCACACTCGCGGTCGTTCGCATTCTCGTCAGCGACGGCCGCTGCTCGCCAGGCGCGACAGGCGCGCCACCAGCACCTCCATCACCAGTTCCTCCGGCCACTCCTTGGCGCCACGCAGATCGAGGTCGGCCTGGGCGAGCAGGCCCACTGCGCGGGTGACGGCGCCTCCGCCGATCTTGCGGTACTGGTCGAGCGCCTTCTTCGCGGGGAAGCCGGGCTTGATGCCCATCGCGGCGGCGGCCGAGGCCTCGTCGCGAGCGCCGCTGCCGTCGAGCGACAGCAGCTTGGTGTAGTGACCGTGCAGGATCGACATCACCTGCAACGGGTGGCGGTCGCCGGCGCGCATCATGCGATGCAGCAGCTGCAGCGAGATGGTGGTGTCGCCGCGATCGATCGCGTCGGTGAGGTCCCACGGCGGCACGCCACCGGCATCACCGAGGAACGGCATCACGTCGGCCGCACGCAGCACCTTGCCGTCGCCATAGGTGGAGAGCAGCGTGTCGAGGATGCCCTGCAGGCGGCCGGCGTCTTCGCCCAGCCAGCCGGCGAGCTGCTGCACCGCTTGCGCATCGAGGCGCAGCCCGGCGGCCTTGATCTGCTCGTCGAACCATCCCGATCGCTCGCGAGCGCGAGTGGGCGCAGCGGTGGCGACGGTGATGGCCTTTGCCGCCTTCAGCGCATCGGTGAGTGACTTCGCCATCCGCCCGCCGCCGGCCAGCAGCACCAGCTCGGTGCTGGGGAGCGGATCCGCGAGGTAGGCGACGAGCGACGCGACGTCGTCGGTGTTGAAGCGACCCACGCCACGCGCCACCACGATGCGGGTATCGGTGAGGAACGGGGCGGTCTGTGCTGCATCGACCACTGATCGCAGCTCGTACTCCTCGCCGTCGAAGTCGTCGACCATCAGCGTTCGGTCGCCGTCGCCGACGAGCTGCTTCACCAGCTCGCCGACAGCGGTGAGGATGAGCGACTCGTCGTCGCCGGTGATGAGGTGACACGCCATGGTGCTCTCAGATTGGCACATCGCCCGCGGTGGCTCGCGAGCGGTGACGCAGCCAGGCCACGAGGCACACCAGGCCCAGCAGCCACCACGCTGCGGCCCAGCCGGGCGACGGCTCGGCGGCTGCGGCAACACGCGCCACCGTGGCCACCCAGCGAGTGCCCAGCCGGGCCGGCAGCATCACCAGCGGCTGCGCGGCCGGCGGCAACGCCGAGGCCAACAGCCCGGCCGGCAGCCCGTAGAGCATCACCACACCGGCAACCGGCACGGCCGCCAGGTTGGCGGGCAGCGACATCACCGGCAGCCGGTGGAACACCAACATGCTGGGAAGTGCCACACCCAACTGGGCGCCCAGCGTCACCGCCACCGGCAGCCGCAGCCACGCAGGCCCCGGCAACCGAGCGTGCAACCACGGGGCGACGGCGCAGACGCCCGCCGTTGCCCCCACCGACAGCCAGAAGCCGACCGACCACACCAACAAGGGATCAACCAGCAGCAGCGCGATCACCGCCAGCCCCAGCAGCCGCAGCGGGTGCGCCTGGCGACCGCGCACGTAGGCGGTGGCCGCCAGGATGGCCATCACCCCGGCCCGCAGCACCGAGGGCTCGAAGCGAGTGATCGCCATGAACCAGCCGATCAGGCCCACAGTGGCGGCCCACCGCCACCATGGACGCAACCGACGCAGCAGCGGCAGCGCCGCGGCCAGCACGAAGGCCACGTTCTGGCCCGACACGGCCGTCAGGTGCGACAGGCCCGATGCCCGGAAGTCGTCGATGAGCCACCTCGGCTGACGCGCATCGTCGCCGATGACGAGCCCGGTGAACAGTGCCGCGTCGTCACCCTCCATCGTCGCCTCGGCCGCGCGACGCAGGTTGGTCCTCACCCGATTGCTCGCTCGCGCCATCGCCGACCCTGCCACCACGTCGCCGACGACCGCCACATCGAGCCGACCGACCACGTGACGAACCTGTGCTCGCCGCGCAACGCCGGTGAGATCGGTGCGGCGGCCCTCGACCCAGACGTACTCGCCGCCTTGTCGATCGGCGAGCTTGTGGCGTGACGAGCCGTAGAGCCAGGCGTCGAACCGCTCGCCCTCGATCTCCACCGTGGCGCGCAGACCCGAGCCGAAGGGTGTGGGGTCGCCGACCAGTTGGGCCCAGCCGACGAAGTGCCCCAGCTGCCGCGGTACCACCTGCTGCCACGCTCGCACGCCCGACCACGAACCCAGCGCTGCTGCCACCAGGCAGAGACCGACCACGAGTGCCGGCTGTCGAGCCAGCAGCGCCACCACGACACCGAACGCTGCGACCCAGAAGCCGTGCCAGATGCCCACCGCGAGGACTGCCGCCAGCAGCACCACCGCACCGTCGGCCAGGTGGTGCCTGCCGCTCGAGCGCCTCACGTCGTACGCTCGCAGGATGCAGCCCGCCCAGGTGTTGGCCCCACCGGTACCGCTGGGCCCGCGCGCCTATCGGCGCCGCATTCGGCGGCTGGGGCCCATCGCCGGCCTGCTGCCACCGTCGGCATTGGGTGCGATGGCGTTGCTGCTGCTGCACGACAACACGTCGACCGTGCGCGGGGTGCTGGGCTTCCTGGTCGCCGTGCTGGCCGCGCCTGGCCTGCTGGTGGCGGGTGCACCGATGGCCGGAAGCACCGGGCTGTACGTGGCTGCCACCGCGGGCAGCGCGGCCATGTGGTTGCTGATCGGTGCCGCGGCCACCGCTCGTGCCACACGCTCGCCCGTCGCCACGTGGCGCGACTTCTGGAAGGAACACTTCTGGCTGGCGGGCGCGGTGTGGCTGGGTGTGGTGGGCGCGCTGGTGGCTGCCAACCTGATCCTTGGCGGCGCGTTCCTGTAACGCTCACACCGTCACCAGCCCGCGCAGCGCCTCGAGCTTGGCGGGGCCGATGCCGCGGACGTCTGCAAGGTCGTCGACCGAGGCGAACGGGCCGTGCTGCTCGCGGTGCGCAAGGATTGTTGCTGCGGTGGCCGGCCCCACGCCGGGCAGCGATTCGAGATCGGTGGCGGTGGCGGTGTTGAGGTTCACCGGGCCAGCGGGTGCGCTAGTGCTGCCAGGACCGGCCGACAACACCACGGGTGGGGTCTCCCCGATCCGCGGCACGTACACGCGTTGGCCGTCGGTGAGCAGCGCAGCGAGGTTCAACGCGTCGGCATTGGCCTCGGTCGTCAGCCCGCCGGCAGCGTGGACCGCGTCGATCACACGGGCGCCGGTGTTGAGCCGATACACGCCCGGTGCAGCGACCGCGCCGGCGACGTGAACCACCGCCACCGTCACGGTGGTTGCCGGCGTGGCCGAGGCAGCGGTAGCAGCCGCCGTGGTGGTGGAGGCGCCCGCCGACGGCGCATACGGCAACTTGGACTCGGTGGTGACCGGTGGCGGCTTCACCAACCAGTACGCACCTGCGACCACGGCGAGCACGACCACGGCTGCAGCCAGCACCCTTGCCAACCCGACCCACTCGATCCATGACCCGACGCGAGCGACGAGCGAGCGTGGCGGTGGTGGGCGATCCGGGAAGTCGGACACCATGGCTCCCTAGCGTGAGCGGGCGCACGGCCCGAACGAACGACTGGGGGAAGCCACGGCCGACCATATCGGCCGGGCGCGTTGCTACGACGCGACGCGCTGGGAAAGTTCGTCGCGGACCGCAGTGGCCAGCTGACGGCGGGCCACCCAATCTGCCTCGATCTCCATCGGCATGCGCAGGTACGCGCCCCGGTGGCCTTTGCGGCGCATGCGCCACAACAGGTAGCTGCCGAGGTACCGCACGGCGAAACCGACGGCGCCATAGCGACGCCACTGCCGCACGTGCACCAGCTCGTGGCGCAGCAGGTAGGGGGTTGCCTTGCCGGTGCGCACGATGACCAGCGAACCGAGGGTGATGCCATCGGCGCCCCTGGGCACCGGGCCGCCCTCCCAGAGGCGGTACCCATCACGCTGCTCGACACGCATGGACGTGAAGCCTACCTCCGTGCGATGACAGCCCGGAACAGCGCCGGGTTTCAGTAGCCAGGGTCGCTGGGCCAGTGGGGCTGGAACTAGGCCTTGGGGTACTCCTCACTGCGGCGATGTGGCCGGGAGGTCCGATGACCTGCGGAAACGCTCCTCCATGACCGACAAACCAACGTTCAAGCGGCCGAGGTCAGGCCGCGCGGACCGTGACGCGTTGATCGAGTGGGAGCTCGGCGATGATGAGGTCGATCGCGAGGAAGACGACGACGGCGCCGAGGAGCGCGAAAGCTGCGCCGAGCCACGAGCGGCGGCGCTCGATGCGGGGTTGGTTGCAGTCGTACCACCGTTCGAGCTCGTCGGCGAGGTACTCGTGGACGCCCCATGGTGCGCCGGCGGAGGTCGTCGAGGCGTTGTTCCTGGCGTGCGAGCGCTGAAGAGGCCTCTCGTGCGTAGACCTCGAAGTCATTGGCGTGGGGACGTTCCGCACACAATCTCGCCGGTCAGCCGGTGACGGAGAGCGACCACCGCTTCGAGGGTTGCACCGGTGCGCCATATCGGGCATTCTGCTCGGGTGTTGTCGCTTCGTTCAAAGACGGTCCGTGCGGCCTGCGCCGGAGTTGTCCTCGCGGCTCTGGCGGTCAGTGCGTGTGGCGACGACGGCGACAGCGGCGCGGTCGTCCAGAGTCCCGATCTCGAATGCGGCGGCGAACGCAGCGGCACATTCAACCCCGACTTTGATCCTGCGAGTCCCGGTGAGGCTACGTCGGACATCGCTACCGAAGCCGTCGTGCAGCCGTTCGCCGCGAGCCACAACGGCCAGGTCGTGGTGCTCCGGTCCGATACGAAAGCAGTGGAGGTTGACGGCAAGCGCGTGCTCGTCGTCGTCGCCCGCCCAGCTCCCGCCGGTGGGTTCTGGGCAGATTCGGTGTTCTACTGCGAGCCGTTCTTCGAAACGGGTCCGGTGACACCTCAGACCGCTCCTGATGTAACCAACTGAATGCCATATCTGTAGATATTCCGGTGATCGAGTGAGGCTGGCGGGGGCTTCTCGTCGAGGGTCTGCTTGTGGCTGATCGGAGATCGGGATGTCGTCGTTGGAGGTCGTGTTGGAGGGTCCGCGTGGCAGGGCGGAGCTGCTGGACCGCTATGTCGAGTTCGTCGCTGCGAGGTGCCGGCGGAACACGGTGATCGCGACGGTGTCGGACTTGCGGGTGTTCTTCGCGGTGATCGACAAGGACCCGGCGGCGGTGACGCCGGCGGACGTGTTCGAGTTCATCAGTACTCAACGTCGAGGTGATGGCGACGGGCGTGTGGTGCGTCTCGTCGACGGCGAAGCTGGGATGGCAGCGCGCACGATCCGTCGCCGACTGGCAGTGATGTCGGGCTTGTTCAACTGGCTGGTGTTGTGCGGTGAGATGGGAGCGAACCCGGTGCCGCGTGGGATGGCGACACGGCGCAGCGGTGCCGGCGGTCAGCCGTCGGGGTCGCCGTTGATCCGCACGCCGCGGACGTTGCCGAAGGTGTTGGACCCGGCCGACGTGATCGCCTTGTTGGGCGCTGCCCGTCATTGGCGGGATCGGGCGATGTTGGAAGCGATGGTGCTCGGTGGTCTGCGTTGCTGCGAGGTGATCGGGTTGCGGTTGGAGGATCTGCAACCGACACAGCGGCTGGTGTTCATCGCGGATGGCAAGGGCGGTCATCAGCGTCTGATCCCGATGTCGGGCCAGTTCTTCCAGAGCCTGTCGCACTACCTGTCCACGGAGCGGCCGGCGGACGCGACGACTGACGCCGTGTTCGTCGCGTTGAAAGGCGCCCGCCGGGGCGGGCCGTTGTCGATTGACGGGCTCGAGCAGATCGTGCGCGCCGCGAAGGGTCGGGCGGGTTTGGAACGCGCGACGTGTCACCAGTTGCGGCACACCTGTTTGACCAGGCTGCGCGAAGCAGGGATGGCACTGGAAGCGATCCAAGCCCAGGCCGGTCACCGCTCGATCGAGTCAACACGCGTCTATCTGCATCTCGCTGACGGCTGGCTCGCCAGCGAGTATCAGCGCGCTTCGGATCTGATCGACGCGTCGGTCGGGGTCCTCAAGTGAGCGCCGCGTTTGCGCTCGCCGAACCGGCCGATGATCAGCCGTGGCGTCACCGCGATTGGGATGTCGTGCTCGCGCACGCACCCCGGTTTGCGGTCACGGCCTGGCGTTATCTGGATCAGCTGGCAGTCTCGATGCGACCGGCGACGGTCGACGCGGCGGACAACACGCTGCGCTGCTTCGCCGGGTTCCTCGTTGCCGAACACCCTGACCTGGTCGGGTTCGTCGACGTCAAACGCGTCCATGTCGAAGGGTTCAAGTTGTTCTTTGTCGCGCACGTGACTGCTGCCGGTCGGCCTCCGGCGCGCAACACGATCCGGCAACGCTTCGGGTTGCTGCGCTCGTTCTTCGATCGGATCATCGAGTGGGACTGGGACGACGCACCCTTGCGGATCCCGATCTTCACCGTCGATGTCCCCGTCGCGGATGACCCGCTGCCACGGTTCCTCGATGACGTCCAAGCCGCCCGTCTCGCTGCCGCAGCCGCGGTCGCCGCGCCGTTCGACCGGCTGGTGATCGAGCTGTTATCGCGCACCGGGATGCGCGCCAGCGAGCTGTGCACCCTCGAGCGCGACGCTGTGGTCGAGCTCAACGGCACACCATGGTTGCGGGTCCCGGTCGGCAAACTGCACAACGACCGCTACGTGCCGTTGCATCCCAACGCCGCCCGTCTGCTCGCCGACTGGACCACACGGCATCCGCCCGTGAACGGCCGTCTGTTGCACGACGGACAACTGTTGGATCGGCACCGCGTCGGACGCATCGTCGCCCGTGTCGCCACCGCCGCCGGCCTCGGACACGTGCACCCGCACCAGTTGCGCCACACGTTGGCGACGCAGGCGATCAACCGTGGCATGCGCCTGGAAGCGATCGCGACGATGCTCGGCCATCGCAGCCTGCGCATGACGCTCACCTACGCGCGGATCGCGAACAAGACCGTCGCCGACGAATACGCGACAGCGTCAGCGAAGATCGACGCGCTCTACACGGCCACCGACCCAGAGCAACGCCTCCAACAGCTCGCCGGCGAGCACCGCCGGATGCTCGCCAACGGCTGGTGCCAACGACCCGTTGCGACTGACTGCGCGTACGAGACGATCTGCGAAGGCTGCGGCTACTACCAGACCACCATCGAGTTCCGCCCCACCCTGCGAGCCCAGGCCGAGCATGCCGAACGCAACCAGCAGACCGACCGGGCGGCCATCTTCAACCGGCTCCTCGACGGCCTCCCAGCCGAGACCGGCTGACCACCGATCACCGGAATAACCCGATCACCCCTTGACAGATCACCGGAATAACTGCCGCTCTGCTCGCTGGACAACGCCGCCCGCTTCGGGCACTAGGCGCTAGTTGGTCGACTCATGGAGTTCGCCCGAGGCACTCCCGGTCGACGAACTGATTGATCGTCTCCACTGCGAGCCCTGCGTCGGAATTGCCTTCATCGTCCTCAGTGAAGGTCCCGTCCGCCACGATGGAGGCCGTGAACTCAACGAGCAGAGCGAGTTCATCTCGCAGATCGGGAACTACATAGGGCTCGATGGCGCTGAAGTACGCACTCGCGACAACGACCTCTTCGAGCTCATCGCGAGGCTGCGGCCGAGAGTTGATGACACTCACTGCCCAGCAGAACTCCTGGTAGAGGGCGTCTGGCGCAAAACCCGCTTCTGGCTGGCTCGCTGTCCCGGAGGCGTCCTGCGCACCGAAGTATGGAGCGGGCTGCTCCACCGCCTCCCCGTCAAACGTGACGACGAGAATCTCGGAGTCGATCTCGTCAAGGCTCTGGGGAATCGTCGAATCCACCGAGGCTGGTTCGGCCAATGACGTTGTCGAGATAGATGAGTTGGAGCCGCAGGAACCAACTGCGAGTCCTGCTGAGACGATTGCCACCAATGTCCACCAGCGCAACATCACGCAAACCTATCGGACCGCCCGCGCGACGCTGGCACCTACCTGCCGCTCTGCTCGCTGGACAACGCCGGCCACTTCGGGCACGATGCGCTGTCAACGACAGCCAACGGGGCGCCGCCAGAACGGAGGAGTCATGCTCGCTGATCATCTCGGAAGTGGCGACTACGCCATCACTCGGGCGGCGTTCGTTGCGGTGCTGATCTTGGCGGTCGTCGCCGCTGCGTCATCGATTGTCGTGGCAAAGAGTTGGGCTCGGGCGATCAGCCTTGTGATCGCGGCGATCCTGGTGTTCGCCGCCGTGCGGATGCACTATCGGTGGGAGCAGGTGACCGGCGCTGTTGACCTCATGACGGGTCCCGCTGGCGGCGAGTTCCGGCTCAGCGAGCTGGATGATGTCGCACGAGCCGTCTTCGGCGGTGCGGTCCTATTGGTCCTCTGGGTGCTCCTGGTAATGCTGACCGCAATCGCGGTCCAAAGCCGCCGGCAGCTCGCCTCGTCTCAGCGATCCACAACCCAGTCCTGAGCGTGCTCTCACCGGTCGCCTGCCGCTGACCACGCGCCCTAACTGCCGATAGGCGTGAGCCGTCGGCCGCGCAGCGACCTACTCTCGCGTTGTGGACAAGGAAGACGCCGCGGAACTCATGGACGCTCAGGAGCAGATCTCAGCCGGCAGCCTGGCGTCCCGCGTCGAGGTCGTGCGCACGTTGCTCGAGGCGCACCAGGATGCGGCGGCGTTCGGCGTGATCTCGATTCCGGAACTCGGTGCCGCGTGGTGCCGCTACACGCAGTGGTACGCCGGCTGGGTGGCAAGTCATCCCGATGTCGAAGGCGGTCCGTCGGACGATGTAGTCGATGCGCACGTCGACTCGTGGGCAGGCACGCTGATCTTCTCGATCCCGAGCCAGGAGTACCTCCGGGATCTGCTGTTGCACCTCGTCGAGGCCGCCCCTGACGATGTGCTGCCGAGTGTGGCCGCTCGATTCGTCGAGGACTACGTGTGGGATGGGGAGGAGTGCCTCGCGTGGGTGGAGCAGCAGTGCGCTGCCAGCGAGCGGTTCCGACGCACCCTGACGCATGCCTGGTTGTGGTCCGACATGTCGGAGTCCTCGTTCGCCAGATTGGAAGCGGCAGCCCGCGTTCCGCTCGCCAATCCGAACAGACACCGCAGCGACAACGATCCGAACGAATGAGCGCAGATCTGCCGCTCTGGGCGGGGCGCCGTCAAAGCGAACGAAGCCGTAATCCCCGGATCGAGTCGAAGTGCTTGCGGTTTCTCGTGACCAGACCGAGATCGTGTTCAATCGCGGTCGCGGCGACGAGGGCGTCGGGAAGTCGGACTCCGAACTCTCGCGCGATCCGACCGGCGCGCTCGGCCACGGCCCGGTCGACGCCAAGTTCTCTGAAGGGCGCGAGCAGTTGAATGGAGAGGTTCGTTGCGGTGTTGCCGGCGAAGAGTTCTGCGCGGGTAACCACCGAGTAGTGGAGCCGGTGGCGACCGGGTACGAGAGCTGTTGCTCCTCGGAGGTGGTCGATGAAGATGTCGGTGTCGACGAGGAGATCAGCCACGCTGCCACTCGTCGCGCGAGGGCGTGGTCGCGGCCGGTGAGGCGCCAAACGTGGCCGTGAGAGCGGTGGTGGCGTCGGCGTCGTCGGTCAAGTAGTCGTCGAGAGCCCGGCGGATGATCACGGCCATTGGAACGCCTTCGGAGTCGGCCAATTGGTCGACCTTCCTGCGCTGCTCGTCGGTGAGGTAGACCTGCGTCCGTGTTGCTGACATACAGCAAGTCTATACAGCATGTCCGTTGCCGGCAAGAGCTCACGGGGATACCGTCGCGTGAGCCAGATCTGCCGTTCGGCGCTACCAGAACGTTCGCGTTCCACTGGCTGTCGGGCAGTCGACACGGCGCAACGCGTCCGCGGACGCGCGGCCAACGTACGTAAGAACCGAGCGCCTGGACCCGTCGCACTCGAGTGAATCGGACCAACGTCCGCTTCTCGATCGCGCTCGCGCGATCAGCCCAATCAAGGCCTGTTACAGAGTTGCCGACGAGAACGACCCACGCGTCCGCGGACGCGTGATGACGTAGCGCGGGCTACCGCTCGATGCGGTGGGACGTCTCAGCGAGCGCATCGCTTTACGATTCGAAGTGTGGACCAGTTAGCCAGGTGGACCTACTTCGATGGGAACGCGCTCACCCGGCTGTGGGATTGGTACACCGAGGTCCATCCCGACGGGCAGACGGGCGACCCTCGAGAGGCTTCACCCTTCGCGCGCGCAGTCATGTCGGACTTCGTGCTCGATGAGATTCTCACGCACCCGATCAGCGATGCATACAAGAAGCATCTCCTGCTCCTGACGATCTTCCCCGATGTTCCCGTTCTCGTGCCGCTGGATTCGGCAGATCTCGCGGCTGCACAGATCCACCGGGACGTGTTGCTACGTCCGGCTGACTTCCTTAGCGGCGCGGTAGGGACGCGACTTCTTGCCCTGGCGGGCCAGCCCGACGCGTTGCGAGGGCTGGCAACCGACATCGCGAACAAGCAGAGTCGAATCGATGCCGACGCGGCGCGAGGAAGCCAGTACGTCCCGAAGCAACTGCGCGTGCCGTTCGATGAGGCGGTCGCAGTTGCCATTGCAGTGAGGCGCCTCGATCCGACGAGCTCGGCGCGTGACTTCTTCGACCTGTGTATGTCGCTCTACTCATTCGAGGCGACACGGTTCATCGATAGGCCAGCGAACGAACGGAAGGGCGCGAGTCGGCTCCTCAACCAACAGATCGACTACTACCACCTGACCTACCTGCCGTTTGTCGACGAGTTCGTCACTGACGACACGGTGCTCGCCCGAACAGCGGCCGACCTTGTTCGCATCTTCGGCCTCTCGACTGACGTCCACACCACAACGAGTTACCTGAGCGCGTGGATGCGCGAACAGCTACTCACCTGATGACTGAGGCGAGTCAGATGGAACTCGTGCTGGTTGTGGCACCCGCCTGCGGCAGTTGCCGGTCGAAGTTGTCCACGCCGGGCACGAGGCAAAGGGTTCGGACGGGAAGGCCTGGTTCAACTCCGCGATTAGTACCTCGCGAACCGAGCCTGATCCCCGGCAGCCGACCTCAGAACGACACTTCGTCGGCTCTCCGCCCGCGCACATCTGCCGGAG
>ERZ1026800.1032-NODE-1032-length-19990-cov-3.466244_pt1 | contig 19990 bp, 18 predicted proteins | sample MGYA00520873_ERZ1026800 | MGnify/ENA primary metagenome ERZ1026800 (study PRJEB33270, sample SAMEA104284475) | anaerobic digester metagenome | biome: Anaerobic digester microbiome; feature: mesophilic sludge digester; material: Anaerobic digester biomass...
AAGAGCCACGGATAAGTACCGTCCCAAAAACTCCGCCAACGAGGCATCTCCCAAACGGATGAGTTGCACCAACAGACTGACAGGCAGCAACTTCGAGGCTCCACGACTTTCCATGATGATCTGGGCGAGCGTGGCCTGCGTCAAATCGTTCCCCGTTTTGGCGTCGACGACCTGAACATCCTCCCCTTGGCGAATCTTGGCCGCCAGATCGCCCATCGTGATGTAACGGCTTTCTTTGGTGTCATAAAGCCGACGGTTGCTATATCGCTTGACGAGCATGCTACCTCTTTGTTGCGCTGCGATATCCTACTTCGCTTCGGCTTCAAGGCAAGGTTCTCAACCCCGGTTTTACCATCCACGCCGCGTTCCATCGATCCCCCCACATCTCATTCCCCCATCGATATTCATGCCGTAACGCTTTCTTTTGCTACGCTCCCGTTGTGATCCGGTTACGCCTCTTGTCCATCGTATCGCTCATCCCGCTTCAGGGATGTGTCGAGATCGTACCCAGTCCTTTCGTATCCGACGCCGGAACCGATGTGGAATCAGAAGCCATGGATACGGACGGCGACACGGTCGACGCGCCACAGAGCGACGCGCCCCCATCCGTGGGAACCCCTTGTCTCGACGACAAGCAATGCGATGATTTCATTGCCTGCACCTTTGATACCTGTGATCTTTCGATCCAACGCTGTCGCCACGAACCCAATCATCTGAGTTGTCAGGATGGTCGGTATTGCAACGGTTCGGAGCGTTGCGATCCATCGATCGGTTGCGTGGCAGGGGAACCCATCACATGCTCCGACCTGGATCCCTGCACCATCGATCAATGCGTGGAGCAAACGCAGAGCTGCGATCACGTTGTGCGTGATGCGGATGGCGATGGGGACCCTGATTGGCATTGTGGAGGCGGCGATTGCAATGACAACGATCCTTTGATCAACAGCCTTGTGCTGGAAGTCTGCGCCAACGGACGAGACGAATGTGTCAGGATCGCCGGATGAGCCCGTGGGAGGTCCGAGATGCGACCCCTGCTGACGCAGCTGCAATCGCGGACTACCACGATCGCTGCTTCAAGGACACGTACTCGTCACAGATGCTCGCCGGCGAGCTCGGCCCCCCCGACCTGGCGGGCATGACGCAACAACTCCACGATTGGTTCCTCCCCGAGTCTGGGCTCGAGTCGCGGGTAGCCGTCGTCGATGGTGCGCCGATCGGTCACGTCACGGTCTGCGGCCACCAACTCGTGCACCTGTTCGTGGAGCCCGACCACCAGCACGTTGGTCTCGGCAGGCACCTGCTTGCGCTGGGCGAGGCGATGATCGCTGCCGGCGGCCACACGGAGTCCGAGTTGCACGCGAGAGTCGAGAACGTCGACGCGATCGCCTTCTACGAGAGAGCGGGGTGGGTCGTGACCGAGCGTTTGATTCACACCGTCGAGCACGGCATCAGCTATGACGAGCGGGTTCTCATGAAGCGCTCGTTGCCGTGCGCTCCGAGCGCATGACCGTCGCCACTCGGCTCGGCGCCACGAGAGACCGCGTCGTCGAGGCTGCGAACGACCTCGTCATCGAGTGAACGTGAGGTGGGTGACGCCGCTGGGTGTCGAGACTGCCTCGACGTCGTACTGCTGCTCCAACGCCTCCAGGCCGTCCCACAGCCGAACACCCCGGCCGAGCACGATCGGCACCTGCACCACGTGCAGGTGGTCGACGAGACCGGCGGCGAGGAACGCGCGCATCACGGTCGGGCCCCCGCCGATGCGGACGTCCTGACCGGCGGCTGCGTCCAGCGCCACCTCGAGTGCATCCGCCGGCGCGGCGTCGAGGAAGTGGAACGTCGTACCACCCTCCATCTCCAGCGACGGGCGCGGACGGTGGGTCAGCACGTACGTCGGCGTGTGGAACGGCGGGTTGTCACCCCACCACCCGCGCCACTCCGGGTCGTCCTGCCAGCCCGGAGGGCCGAACTTGCCGGCGCCCATGATCTCCGCGCCGATCCCGGGTCCGTGCCGGTCGGCCATCACGTGATCGACACCCTCGGTGCCGCCCGCTTCGCCGAGGATTTCGCGGCGGCCGAACCGAGTGGCGAGCAGCCACTCGTGGAGCCGCTGCCCGGCGTGGCCGAACGGCGTGTCGAGAGCCTGCCCCTCGCCGGTGGCGAACCCGTCGATTGAGATCGTGAAGTTGTGGATGCGGACGCGCGACATCATGCGACCCCGAGATGGTGGGCGAGCTTCCGCATCGTTTGCAGACCGAGCTCGACAGCGCCGAAGCCGACGCCTGCATCTCGCTGCTCGACGGTCGGGTGGAGCTGCCGCAGCGTCAACACCGTTTTTCCATCGGCTTGTTCATCGAAGACGATGGTCACTCGGAAGCGTGTCGGGTCATCGTCGATGTCTGGCCCGTGATCCATCACCAACCTCTTGGCGGGAACCACTTCGAGGTACTCGAAGCGGTTCGTGAACACGGTGCCATCCGGGGAAACCATGTCGAAGCACGCTCGACCTCCCGGGCGCACGTCCATCTCGCGGACAGTGCAGGCGTACCCATCGGGACCGAACCATTGGCAGAAGGCATCCGCGTCGGTCCACGCGGCGAACACCGCGTCGCGTGTGGCGTCGAGAACTCGCACGAGGACGATCTCGCGATCGAGAGCCCACGTTGTCGGATTGGTGAGGTTCGGGGTGTTGCTCATGGCTTCTCCAAAGTCGGTGGGGATGCGGGTCGGTCGGATGTGCGTTGGAGGTGTGCATCGAGCCGGTCGAGACGCTGCTCCCACGCGGCTCGTGTGTGCTCGGCCCAAGCGGCGATCTCGGCCAGCGGCTCCGGCTGCAGCCGGCACGGCCGCCGTTGTCCATCGCGGCTGCGACTGATCAGGCCCGCCCGCTCGAGGACCTGCAGATGACGGGAGATGGCCGGGAGACTGATCGGGAACGGCTCGGCCAACTCGAGCACGGTTGCCTCGCCGTCGGCCAACCGGCGCACGATCGAGCGCCGCGTGGGGTCCGACAAGGCGGCGAAGATGACGTCGAACCGATCGGGGGCCGTCACGGCCATCGTTGGCATCGCTTCCGCGGATACTTCATGGATCGGTTATTTAACACAGTGGCTACATATGGTCAAGGACGCCTGGAGCGTCGACGCGGCTCAACCGGCCGGGCATGGCTCGATCCGGTAGACGGCGCACTCCTGATCCGAGTAGGTGTTGCCGCCGAGGCGGCGGTCGAGATCGGCCCTCATCTCAGCGCTCGACACCTGCCAGACGTGCACGCCACTGGAACCGAAGCCGACGAGGCGGCTGCCATCGCCGCTGAACTCTGCCCCCTCGAGCCCCTCGGCCGGGAGGGTGGCGAGGCGTCGCCCGTCGGCGCTCCACAGGGTGGCACCCGCCTGGCCGACCACGACGATGCGCTCGCCGCTCGGATCGATCGCGGTTGCGAGCAAGTAGTCGCCGGTGAGGTCGATGGTGACGGCCGTGGGTTCTGGGCTGACCGACCGGACCGACCAGACCTTGACGCCGGTGCCAGTCGTCGTGACGATGCGTGACCCGTCGGCGTTGATCGTCACACCATACGCGGACTCGTCCTCGAGCGTCACCGACTCGCCAGTCTCGACCCAGTGCACCACGACGCCACTGGCACTTGGCGTCACCGCCACCTTGCCGTCGCCGCTGTGCAGCACCTGGAACGCTTGCTCGGCTGGCAGTTGCACCGGATCCGGGTCGCCGTCGAGATCCCACACCAGTGCCTCACCGTCCCACGACGTCGACACCGCGGTACTGCCGTCCTGGCTGATCGCAACGGTGCGGGTGTTCATGTCGCTGAGCGCTCGTCCTGGAGCTGAACCGTCGGTGTCCCAGACCCGAAGCCCCCAGTAGCCGCCGGCGACGACTCGCCCCCCATCGGCGCTGATCGCCGCCGCGTAGGTTGCATCGGTGGACAGCACGGTGCCCTCGCCGGGCGCGTCCAGGTTCCAGGCGGTCACTCCTGTGTCACCGAGCGTCACGGCACGCGATCCGTCACGGCTGATGATCGCCGCATCGAGCGTGTCCGTCAGCAGCGTCCAGCGGCTGCCGCGATCGACGTCGCGCACGACCATGTCGGCGGAGAGCCTGGTCACCGGTCCCGCTCCGTTGCCGGCCGCTGCGCGGTCCAAGCCGACGGTCACCAGCCGTTCGCCGCCCTCGTCGACCGCTGCTGCCGAGGTCGGCTCGTCGGTGAGCGTCGTCGAGGAGCTCGTTCCGGTGGCATCCCACAACGTCACGCCGGTGGCGCCGCGCGAGAGGACCATCGAGCCATCGCTGCTCATCGTTGCGCGGTACGAGGATGTCGTGGTGAGCACGATCGGCGATGCCACGCCTGCCGCATCGCGGACCGTCACACCTGCCGGCCCGGCTGTGACGACTTGGCTGCCGTCGAGGCCGAACTCGGCGCTTGTCACGTCATCGGTGGCGATCGTGACCGCGTTGCCTGCGGCATCCCAGACCACCACGCCAGGGCCCACGGCGCCGAACGCCACGTCACGGATCGTCACGATGCGCTGCCCACTCGAATCGAAGTTGGCCGCCACGACCGGGTCTGCCGTGACCACCTCGGGGGGTTCAGAACCGTCGGCTTTCCACAGTGACGCACCGCTGGTTCCCGCCGTCAGGACTTGGTTGCCGTCCGGGCTGAAACCGGCTGACACCATCGGAGTGGTCGTGATCGTGACCGGCGGGGCATCACCCGCGACCGACCACACGACAACGCCCGGCCCGGAACCGCCGATGCCGACCGACCCGGTGTAGCCGCTGCCGACCACCCGGGCGCCGTCGCGACTGAACCGCACGTTGGGAAAATACTCTGCGGTGAGTTGCACCGGATCACGTGTGCCACGGAGATCCCACACCCAGACACCCGTCGACGACGCGATCACCGCCAACCGGCCGGTCTCATCGAACTCGGCCGACGTCGCTGCATCGGGACTGATCACATCTGGCTCCCCGCCCCTCACATCCCAGAGGAACACGCCGTCAGGCCCTGCCGTGAGCACTCGGGTGCCCGACGGGTCGAAGACCGAGCTTGCGCCGAAGCCACGCGACAACGTTCGCAGCCAGGGAGAGGCATTGACCCGGAACAACGCTCCCTCGGCCTCGGGGATCGATGCCGTTCGGTCTGCCTCGAGGGCGAGCAGGGCAGCGAGCGCCGGGTCGCGGTCGAGCACCTCCGTCGAGCTCGCTGCCAGCGCACGCGCGGTCGCTTCGGTTCCCAACCGCTCCGACTCACGAGCCGCCAACACCGCCTGCTCGCGGGCGTCCTGCGCCTCGCTCTCCGACTCCTGCGCGTCTTGGAGTGCCGACTGCGCCACGGTCTCCGACTGCTCGGCCCTGGAGGTCGCCTCCAGTGCTTCCGCAGTGCGGTCATCGGCACGCTGCTGCGCCGTTCGTGCACGCGTCGCGAATGCGACTGACGTGACCGCCAGCGCTACGGCGATCAACAGAGCGACGCCCGCGACGATCAGCCGGCGTTGCAGGCTGGCCGCTTGGGCGGTTGCAGCGGCCAGCTCGCGATCGGCGAAGGTCTGGCTGGCACCGATGAACTCGCGTTCGAGTGCGTTGAGGTCGTCGCTGCGAGCAGTCCTGAGCCGTTTCGCCTCCTCGAGATCGACCCCCTGGTACAGGCTCGATGTGTCCCGTTCTCGCTGCGCCCACTTCTCCGCAGCTTCGGTCAGGTCGCGATGGACGCGGTGGTCCACACGGTCGCCGTCGAGCCATCCGCGCAGCGTGTCCCAGTTGCGCAGCAGCGCCTCATGGGCCACTTCAGCAGTGTCGCCCTCGATGACGATCAGACGCGCGGCCTCCCCGCTCAACGCGTCGAGGACGCTGCGCACGTCGGGATCGTCGGCGCCGAGCTCGGCCAGACCGGCTCGGCGCCTGGTGTCGGGAACGCCGTCACCGAACTGTGTGAGCCGGACGAAGACCTGGCGAGCGGCTCGTTGCTGACCCTTGGTGAACCCGTCGTACACCTCCTGGGCTCGTTTGGACAGCGCTCGCACGACACCGCCGGTGCTCTCGAACGCATCGTTGGTCAGCCACGGCCCTCGCCGCTCGGTCCACAACTCGTAGAGGGCGTGCTGCAGCAGCGGCAACGAGCCCGGTTGCCCGTCGACCTGGTCCATGATCCGCGCCACGAGCCCCTTCTCGAAGATCGCGCCGCACTCGTGCGCCGGCCTCACGATTGCCTCGCGCAGCTTGTCGCCGATCAGCGCCCCCAGCTTCACCTCGTGATCCTGCAAGAGGTCGGCCAGCCCCGCGACGGACAATGCTTCGCCGGAGAAGTCGGCGCGCATCGTCATCACGATCTTCACGAAGCCCTTCGAGTCGGCCGCCGTCGATGCGAGGTTGGCCACGAATCGGGCGCGCATGGCACGATCGCCCGCAGGGGTTTGCGAAGAGTCGCGAGCAACGGTGAACAGCTCCTCGAACTGATCGATGAACAGCAGCACCGGTGCCGGTGCCGCCGCGGTGAGTGCCGACAGGGCGTCGATGAGGCCGGTGTCGGTGGTGCGGAATCGCTCGGCGAGCGCATCGATCTCGGTCAAGGACCCTGGCGTGGGTGACAGCGTCGCCACTTGCTGGGCCAGGCTCTTGAACGGGTCGTGGCCGGGGAGGCAGGTCAGCGTGACCCACGCACCGGGCTGAGGAACGCGGATGCGCGCGTCGAGGTTCGGCAGCAACCCGGCGCGCACGAGCGACGACTTGCCGCTGCCCGACGCTCCGACGACCGCCACGAACGCCGACTCCTCGACCTTGTGGATCAACCGTTCGATGTCGTCGTCGCGACCGAAGAAGAACCGCTGGTCCTTCGCCTCGAACCGGAACAACCCGCGGTAGGGCACGGGTTCGTCGGGCAGGCTGAAGGCCTCGGTGGTGAACGCCTCACCGCGCACCCCGGCGGCCAATCGCTTCATGGCTTCGGCGTCGTCGAGGCCCGCGCTGAAGTCGACCCAGGTTCGTTGGGCCAGGAACTCGTCCACCGCGGACGTGTCGGCTGTCGGAAGGATCACCGGGATCACCCGGAAGTCGTCCTTCGAGCGAGCCGCACGATCGAGCGCGAGACGGAGCTCCTCGTCTTGCCATGGCCCCGATCCGTTCGGGCCGATGAAGACCGCGACCGACGCGCTGGACCGGAGAGCGACCTTCAGCTCTTCCTGCCAAGGAGCCCCCGGCGGCAGGTGCCACTTGTCGAGGAACGGCTGGATCCCTTCCTCGGCGCGCAACCGATCCGCAATCCGTTCGACCGCGGGCTTGTCCTTGCTCGAGTGCGACAGGAAGACGTCGTACTCCTGGCTTTCAGTCATGTCGTTCCCCCAACGCAACGCAGTGAATCATCACACAGCGTGCGCACCCAGGCTGTCGGTTCCACATCCACAAGTCGATCATCTGGGTCACGGCACAGACGAGGGTTCCTTCTGTGCCGTGACCCAGATCCCCGAGCGCGGAACTGCCGGTCGGCCGGCGATGGGCAGTTCTTCATGGTCGCAGGTGGGGAGTAGCCGATGTCCGCCGACAGGCTTGCCCTCGGCGTCCAGCGCGGGTCTCGATCCGCGGGGATGGCTCGGATCGATAGGACCAGCATCGGCCGGCTCGTCCACCTCGATGGGCCGAGGCTTTGTCGTCAGTCGTACGCCGTGTTGAAGTCGACCGACCGTGTCATCGGATCGCCATCGACGGTCAACACGCCGTCGGCACCGAGCGAGAAGCCCGCCGGGAACCCGGCGCCGGCGTCGATGAATGCGTACTCGGTGCCGTTCGGACCCTGGGTCACACCCACCACATCGAACACGAGCACGTTGGCTGCATCGGCAACGGGCTCGTCCGAGCAGTCGGGTGAGCCGTACCGATAGCCCTGCACGTCGATCGTGATCTGTTCGGGCCCGCTCTGCACGATCTCGAACACACCCGACGTCGCGCCGTCACCGGGGATGTAGTCGTCGCACTCGAAGAACCACAGACCGAGGAGCGCCTCGTAGCCGCCGGCGGCGACAGCAGTGGTGGCCGGGCCAGCTGCTGCCGCGGAGGTGGTGGGCGTTGTCGCTGCGGTGGCGGGCGTGCTGCCCTGCGCAGCGGTCGTCGCAATCGTCCGCGCCGTGGTCGCGATGGGAGCAGCCTCGTCGTCGCCCCCACAACCGGCCGCGAGCATGCACAGGGCCATGGCTACACCGCGAGGCCAGCGGTTGTTCATCCACGTCATGCGCTCATGTTCACACGGACGAGCACCAGTGCGCAGGTTCTTCGGCCACCGAAAGCCGTGACTTGCGACGAGGCGCCATTCCGGGAAGTCGGTGCAACCACGGCCCGGCAAAATCGAGCCGTTCCTCGGCTGCCGGCTGGGAGACTCTGCTGATGTACGAGTTGTTGAAGCGGGCTGCGTATCCGCGTTCGTCTGCATACGACCCGGTGTGGCTGATGACAAACATGATGGGTCCGTGCAGCGTGTGGCTCACGGAAGCACTGACGGCCGATGTCGCGCTCGCGCCTGATCTCCACGTCGTCGACCTCGGGTGCGGGAAGGCGATGTCGTCGATCTTTCTCGCCCGCGAGTTCGGAGTCCGCGTGACGGCGGTGGACCCCTGGATCTCGGCAGACGAGAACGAGGAGCGGATTGCCGACGCCGGTCTTTCCGGCATCGTGGATGCGGTGCATGCCGATGCCCGCGCGTACGTGCCCCCCGACGGGGGCGTTGATGGGCTGGTCAGCGTCGACGCTTTCCACTACTTCGCCCAGGAGCCCGGAGCGCTCGACGTGCTCACCGACCGGTGAAGAAGGGGGGCCAGGTTGCGGTCGTTGTCCCCGGCTTGCGGGAGGACGGGTGGCCGACGCACCTCGCTGGCCATTGGCAGGAGAGCTTCTGGACATTCAAGAGCGTCGAGTGGTGGAAGCAGTTGTTCAACGGCGCACCTGGGCTGCGAGTCGACCGGGTGACGACGGTCGATTGGGGCCTCAGCGAGGATTGGATCTCGTGGGCTGATGCCTGCGACCAGTGGGCCGACTCCGTGGGACGGCAGCCGTACGAACTCGAGGCCGCGATGCTCCGAGCTGATAGTCAACGTTCGCTGGTGTTCGTCATGTTGAACGCTACGAGGCTCTGATCGGGATGCGCCAGATCTCTGCCGTGAGGGGGCTGGACAAATCGCCCGTGCATGAGTCACTCTGCGTGCATGTCTGAGCCGTCGGCGAACGACTGGGAGAGGCAGTACCACGAGTCGATCGTTGCAGAGAACGCGGCACACCGCGAGGCGTCACTCGAGTACGAACCCACGATTGAGGACCTCCGAACGTACCTGTTGGTTTTGTTCTTCCCCGCGGCGTTTCTCGGTGTCGCACTTGGATGGGTGAGCGAGCAGCTCGGCACAGGTCGTTGGCCGGGCACCGTTGTAGGAGTGCTCATCTGGTTTGTCATCCTGGCAGTGATGGTCTGGCGACGGGGCAGGGCAAGGTGCCTGCACCGGAGAACCGAGGAGCAGTCATGATGAGGTCTGCGTCGGCCATCGGCGCATAGCTGCCAGTGAGAGTGGGATCTGCCGGCTGGAAAACGCAAGCCGTGCTCGATGACGAAGGCCCAAGTCTGAAAGAGGTGAACCGACAACGCACCCCTGCCGGATGGCCCGAGGCGCATCGGTAGAACGATCACAGCGCGACGTCGTTCGAGTCGCCCGAATCGTCGACCGAGAGTGCAAAGCGGAAAGCTGTCGGAATGAGCGACATCCTCGAAGAACTCGACGCCTGGCTGGCCGCCAACTGGGATCCGGAACTCACGGTTGCACAATGGTGGCAGCTGTTGGGCAGCTCCGGGTGGGCTGCGCCGGCGTTGCCCACGAATGCCTACGGCAAGGGCCTCTCGCGCAACGAGGCCATCGCCATCGGGCAGCGCATCGTCAAGCACGGCGCGGTCGCCGCACCGGGTGGGCTGGGCATGCTGCTGGCAGCCCCCACCATTGCGGTGCACGGCACCCAGGAGCAGATCGACGAGTACGTGCTGCCCATCGTCACCGGCCAGCAGGCGTGGTGCCAGCTGTTCAGCGAGCCCGGCGCGGGCAGCGACCTGGCCGGCCTCGGTTGCAAGGCCATCAAGGACGGCGAGGAGTGGATCGTCAACGGGCAGAAGGTGTGGACCAGCGGTGGCCAGATCGCCGACATGGGCATGCTGATCGCACGCACCAACCCGGAAGCGCCCAAGCACCAGGGCATCACCTGGTTCGCCTGCGACATGCACCAGCCCGGCGTCGACATCCGCCCGCTGCGCGAGATGACCGGCAGGGCGTTGTTCAACGAGGTCTTCCTCAGCGATGCGCGAGTGCGCGACGACGCCACCATCGGCGGCACCAACAACGGCTGGGCAGTGGCCAACACCACCTTGATGTTCGAGCGCTCCGGCCTGGGCGCCGGTGGCCACAGCGCGGCGGCGCTGGCCAATGCCGGCACCATCGCCGGCGACCTGCCCAAGCGCGCCGGCGACTTCGTCAAGTCGGCCGGTCCGTCGGGCGGCGGCGGTGGCGGTGGTGCAATGGCGATGGGCGCGGTGAAGCTGTTCATGCAGATGGCCAAGGACAACGGCATGAGCAACAACGCCACGGTTCGCCAAGACCTCGTCAAGCTGCACACGCTGCACGAGGTGGGGCGAATGCTGGCCATGCGACTGAAGGCCGAGAAGTCGGCCGGCCGCGACATCCCCGGTGCGGCCAACATCGCCAAGCTGTCGATGAGCGAGATCATGCGCCAGAGCCGCGACCTGGGGCTGCGCCTGGCCGGTGCCGGCGGCATGCTGCACGCCTACAACGCCGCCGATCGCAAGCAGCTCGACGACGCCACCGGCCAACCTCTGCTGGCCTTCGTCACCGAGATGGGTCTGTTCGCGCAGGCGCCGCCCATCTACGGCGGCACCGACCAGGTGCAGCGCAACATCCTCGGCGAACGAGCGCTCGGCCTACCCAAGGAGCCCAACAACGACCGCACGATGAGCTGGAGCGAGCTGCCCAAGAACGGCTGATCGCCGCGCTCCAGGTGCTGGAGCCGCGAGACTGCTCGGCATGGAACAACGCTTCTGGCCGCGCACCCACGATGAGCTGAACGACAGCCCGATCCAAGTGCGTGTGGCCACCGTCGAAGGCATCTTCAACCCGATGGACCCGACGCCGCTGGAGGAGCGCTCGCTCAACCAGGAGGTCGCCGACTGGATCGAGGAGTGGGCGGAAGACTTCGACAAGGACCACGAGATCACCGTGGAGATCTACGTCGCCGACGGGCGTCTCGCCGGTCGCGAGGGTGCCATCACCAACGGCCTGCACAACCACTTCGAGTACCGCGAGTGGCAGTCGGGTCGCCAGCTCAGCAAGTTGCTGCGCGAGGGTCGCATCAGCTTGCTCATCGGCATCGGCGCCATCACCGGCTTCAACCTGCTGTCGAAGGCGATCCGCTCCAGCACCAACCCGGTGATCGAGATCATCCACGAAGGCCTCTCGGTGCTCGGTTGGGTGTCGATGTGGAAGCCGATGGAGATCTTCCTCTACGAGTGGTGGCCGATCCGCCGCGAGCGCCGTGCGTGTCGCCGTCTCGCCGAGGCCCATGTCACGTTTCCCGCGGTGGCGCCTCGCTGAAGCCCATCTCGTGGCGGAGCCGCACGTACACGTGCTGCCCGGCGATTCCCGCCAGTTCCTCGCCCAGTGAGTCGATCACCGGGTGCTCGCCCACGTACGCCTCCGGGCCCTCGGTGCAGCACCACGCCATGGTCTCGCCCTCGTCGCCCCAATCCGCTCGCGACCAGCGGCGCACGGTGGCGTGCTCGATGCCGTCGGGCTGCATCGCCCAGTCGACCCGCACGGGCAGTTGCCAGCAGACGGATGGCTTCCAATCGATCGGCGACTCACCGGCCGCATCCGCGGCGAGGTGCAGCGCGCACCCCGCACCACCGGCGAAACCGGGACGGTTGAGGAAGATGCACGCACCGTCGACGACCTTCGTGTTCGTGCGGCTGGAGTCGCTGAACACGTCGTCGTGATCGGTGTGGTCGGCGTGCTGCCACAATGAGCGTGGGATCGTGGCAGCCAGTGCCGACACCGTCATCGCTTCCTCGAGGTCGGTGAGCTCGGCGCCCACCGAGCAACAGCCCTGCTGCAGCGCTTCCGCCGGATGGTCGAGGATGCCCTGGCACCCGCGGCCCCAGATGCACGTCCAGTTCGAGCGGAGGAAGCCCGCTTCGAAGCGCCACAGCGTGTCGCCGTCGGGCACCTCGATGAACTCGCCGGGCCGGTCGTCGTTCACACCGCGAGGGTAGCTGGCTCAGATGGTGGCTGGCACCGTGCGTGCCGCGGCGAAGCGCTCGGCAACGTTTGGCCAGTTGACGATGTTCCAGAACGCCTTCACGAAGTCGGCCCGAACGTTCTTGTACTGCAGGTAGTACGCGTGCTCCCACGCGTCGATCACCAGCAACGGCACCGAGCCGGCGCCCACGTTGCCCTGGTGGTCGTAGATCTGCTCGACGATCAGCTTGCCGGCGACGGGCTCCCAGGCGAGGGCACCCCAGCCGATGCCCTGCACGTTGACGGTGGCAGCGGTGAGCTGTGCCTGCAGAGCGTCGAAGCCGCCGAAGAACTCGTCGATGGCGGTTGCCAGCTCGCCCTCCGGGCGGCCGCCGCCGTCGGGGCTCATGTTGGTCCAGAAGATGCTGTGCAGCACGTGGCCACTGACGTGGAAGGCGAAGCTGCGCGAGAGCTGGTTGATGTTGCCGAAGTCGCCCGCCTCGCGAGCCGCCGCCAGTGCATCGAGCGTGTCGTTGGCCCCTTTCACGTACGCGGCATGGTGCTTGTCGTGATGCAGGCTGATGATCTCACCGCTGTAGTGCGGCTCGAGCGCGCCGGGGGAGTAGGGCAGTTCGGGAAGTGCGTACGTAGGCATTGTCGTGTTCCTTCTGAGTGGCTGGGGGTGCCGACTGTTCGGCCGTCGTTGCTGTGGTCGATTGGTACCCCGGTTGGCGCGACCCTCAAACCTTTGCACGAAACGGGCGTCGCGTCTCCGCGAACGCGTGGCAACCTGAGCGGATGAGTTCGCAGCCCTCGGGGCACACAGAGCAGTACGACCTCGTCATCATCGGCGCTGGTTCCGGCAACTCGATCATCAACGAGGAGATGGACGGCTGGCGCATCGCGATGGTCGAGCGCGGGCTCTTCGGCGGTACCTGCTTGAATCGTGGCTGCATCCCCTCGAAGATGCTCATCTACCCCGCCGATCTCGCCGAGCATGCGAAGCACAACGAGCGCTACGGCATCAGCACCGAGTTCCACGGCGCCGACTGGCCGGCCATCGTGCACCGGGTGTTCGATCGCATCGACCCCATCGCCGAAGGTGGCCGCGAGTACCGGCACAGCCTGCCCAACGTCGACGTGTACGAGCACTCGGCGCACTTCGTCGGCGAGCGCGAGCTGCTGGTGGGCGGCGCCCGCATCCGGGGCGAGCGTGTCGTCATCGCGGCGGGCGCTCGCTCGTTCGTACCCGACGTGCCCGGCATCGACGATGTGCCGTTCCACACCAGCGACAGCATCCTGCGCATCGCTCACCAGCCCAGGCACCTCATCATCCTCGGCGGCGGGTTCATCGCCACCGAACTCGGTCATGTGTTCCAGGCACTGGGCTCGCAGGTCACGATCGTGAATCGTGGGCACCGGTTGCTGCAGGCCGAGGACCACGACGTGTCGCAGCGCTTCACAGAGGTTGCGGCAGATCGATTCGACCTCTCGCTCGGCACCACGGTGCACCGCGTCTACATGACCGCCGATGGCGTGGGGATGGAGGTGTCGTGTGATGCCGGGCCGCGCACCATCGAAGGCGACGTGCTGCTCGTGGCAGCGGGCCGCATTCCCAACAGCGACCAGTTGCAAGTCGAGCAGGCGGGGGTCGCGGTCGACGAGCTCGGCAACATCGTGGTCGACCAGTACGGCCGTACCAGCGCTCCCGGCGTGTGGGCCTTGGGCGACATCAACGGCCGCCATCAGCTGAAGCACATGGCCAACGGTGAGGCCAAGGTGGTGCAGCACAACCTGCTGCACCCCGACGACCTGCACACCTACGACGAACGGCCGGCACCCCATGCGGTGTTCACCAGCCCGCAGATCGGCGCCGTCGGGCTCACCGAGCAGCAGGCGCGGGCGAGCGGCCAGCCGTTCGTCGCCATCACCCATGCGTTCGGCGACGCCGCGTACGGGTGGGCGATGGAAGACACCACGGGTTTCTGCAAGCTGATCGGCGACCCGCGCACCCGCACCGTGATCGGCGCACACCTGATCGGGCATCAGGCGTCGATGCTGGTGCAGCTGCTGGTGCAGGGCATGCACCTGGGCAACACCGCCGACGAGATGGCCACCGGTCAGGTGTGGATTCATCCCGCACTCAGTGAGGTGGTGGAGCAGGCGTTGCTCAAGCTGATCGAGGCCTTCGACAGTCACGTCTGGTTGCACTGACGCCCATCGCGTGGGGCCAGGAGAGGGCCTCGCGATCTCACCGAGCTCTTACGGTTCGGCGGTTGGCTCCTTACCTCGCGAGCGCATCATGTTCCTCACCACCCCTCAGCAATGAAGGAACCCCGATGAACAAGAAAATGGTATCCGCTGGTCTCGCCGCTGGTCTCCTCGCAGGCACCGGTGCCGGACTGATCCTCCAGATGTCCGGCTCCGCCGGCGCGTCGGGCGCTTCCGTGGCGGCGGTCAACGCTGCCGGCGACCCGACCGACACGACCGACGCCGGCAACGACACAGCCAACGACACGGCCAACGACACGGCACGACCCGACCAGTCGGCTCGGCTGCAGGAAGTGCTCAAGCCGCTGGTCGACGATGGCACGCTCACCCAGGCTCAGGCCGACTCGGTCGTCGAGACCCTGGCAGCTGCCGGCCCCATGGGCGGTGGCCATGGCGGCCGCGGCGGTGCTCGCGGCCTCGGCATCGTGGCCACCACGCTGGGCATGACCGAAGCCGAGGTGCGCGACGCCATCTCCAACGGCCAGACCCTCGCGCAGCTGGCCGAAGCCAAGGGCTCGTCAGGGCAGGCCCTGATCGACGCCATCCTTGCCGAGCTGAAGGCCCACCTCGACGAAGAAGTCGCCGCCGGTGAGCACACTCAGGCCGAAGCCGACGCCAAGTTGGCGGAAGCCACCACGCGGGTGACCGAGCTCGTCAACAACACCGACGCTGCTCTTCTCGCCGGCCCCGGCGGCCCTGGCGGCCATGGCCCTGGCGGCCATGGCCCTGGCGGTGACCGCGACGGCGACGCCGCGGCGGACGTCAGCTCCGACGACAGCACCGACACCGGGACCGGCACCATCGACGGCGGCCCCACCGACGCCACCGTGACCACCGGCGCCTGAGCCGACCCACACGTCGTACGATCGGCCGGGGCGCACCTCCTCCCACGCTCCGGCCGATCGGCCGTACGAACACCAGCACGACACACCAGCACGACACACCAGCACGACAGCACGACAGCACGACAGTGCCCAGGACAGGACAGCCGGCAATGAGCGGACGCATTCTGATCGCAGATGACGACAGGGCCATTCGAGAGGCGCTGTCGCGCGCGCTGAGCCTCGAGGGCTACGACGTCGTGCAGGCCCCCGACGGTGCGCAGGCGCTGAGCCTGATCGAGAGCAGCAGGCCCGACGCCGCCGTGCTCGATGTGATGATGCCCAACGTGGATGGGCTCACCGTCTGCAGGGTGCTGCGCGCCGAACGAAACCGCATCCCGGTGCTGATGCTCACCGCCCGTACCGAAACGCCGGATCGGGTCGCCGGTCTCGATGCCGGCGCCGACGACTACCTGGCGAAGCCGTTCGATCTCGACGAGCTGCTCGCTCGCATTCGCGCGCTGCTGCGCCGAGCCCGCCCCGAGGAAGACGCGGTCGACGAGCCGCTGCAGCTGGCTGACCTGCGCATCGATCCAACATCGCGCCGGGTCTGGCGTGGCCAGCGCGAGGTCGAGCTGTCGAAGACCGAGTTCGACCTGCTCGAACTGCTGGTGCGCAACCAGGGCATCGTCCTCGAGCACAGCACCATCTACGACCGAATCTGGGGCTACGACTTCGGGCCCGACTCGAAGAACCTTGCCGTGTACATCTCCTACTTGCGCCGCAAGCTGGAAGGTGAAGGCGACAGCAAGATCATCCATACGGTGCGCGGAGTGGGCTACACGGTGCGTAGCTCGTGAGCCTGCGGCTCAAGATCGTCCTGGCGCTCACGCTGCTCGCCGCCGGTGCCACCGCCGCGATCGGCATCGTGTCGTACACCAGCACGAAGCACGAGTTGGAGGAGACCGTCGACAAGTCGCTCGACGAAGCGGCGCGCAACCTGCAGGAGCGCCCATCGCTCGGCGACCCGGATGGCGATGACGACGACCCGCCCGGCAGGCCCGGCCACGACCGGCCGCGCAGCTTCGAGCAGGTGCTGTACCAGGTCATCGACGTCAATGGCGTCGTGCAACGGTCAGGCCAGTACGACGAGCTGCCGGTCGGTGATGCCGATCTCGCCGTGGCTGCCAGCGCCGATCCGAATGCCAGTGCACGCTTCGACGTCACCATCGACGGCGAGTCGTACCGGATGCTCACCGTCAAGGCCGAGAACGGCGCGGTACAACTCGCGCGCTCGCTGGCGGAGAGCCAGAAATCGGTCGAGCGGATCCTGCGCAGCACGCTCGTGGCAGTGGTGGTGGTGGCGCTGCTCTCGGCGCTGCTCGGCTGGCTCATCGCCCGCCAGGTGACCCGCCGGCTCTTGCGGCTCACCACTGCCGCCGGGGTGGTTGCCGACACTGGTCGGCTCGACGTGGACGTGCCGGTGGATGGTGGCGACGAGACAGGTCAGCTCGGCCGTGCCTTCAGCGGCATGCTGGCCGCGCTGCAGGCGAGCAAGCACGAGCAGCACCAGTTGGTGCAGGACGCCAGCCACGAGCTGCGCACGCCGCTCACCAGCCTGCGCACCAACGTGGCGGTGCTGCGCCGCCGCCACGACCAGCTGTCCGCGGAGTCGCGCGACCAGCTGCTGGCCGACCTCGACAGCGAGACCCGCGAGCTCACTGATCTGGTCAACGAGCTCGTCGAGCTGGCCACCGACAGGCGCGACGACGAGTCGATGCAGCCGGTGCGGCTGGCCGACGTTGCCGAACGGGCTGCCGCTCGCGCCCGCCGCCGATTCGGGCGCGAGGTGGTGGTGCAGGCCGACGAGAGCGTGGTCGACGGCAGGCCCAACGGGCTCGAGCGTGCCACTCAGAACCTGGTCGACAACGCCTGCAAGTTCGCTCCCGCCGGCCTCATCGAGGTGAGCGTCGTCGCCGGTACGGTGCGCGTGCGCGACCATGGCCCCGGTCTGGTCGCCGACGACATCCCGCACCTCTTCGACCGCTTCTACCGCTCGGTGGCGATGCGCAGCATGCCCGGCTCGGGTCTCGGGCTGTCCATCGTCAAGTCGGTGGTCGACGCGCACGGTGGTTCGGTGTTCGCTGCCAACGCCCCCGATGGCGGTGCCGAGCTGGGCTTCACCATCCCCACCGTGTGAGGCGCGGCGGCGCACAGGTGCCCGACAGTGATGTAACGTCGTTATCAACTTCGTCGCACAGGGGGCACTCATGACGGACACCATCAACGCAGCAGCGGGCAATCCGTACCTGCAGGGCAACTATGGGCCGGTGGCCGAAGAGGTCACCGCCTTCGACCTGCCGGTGGTCGGCGAGATCCCTGCCGAGTTGGCCGGGCGCTACTTGCGCAACGGCCCCAACCCGATGAGCGAAGTCGACCAGAGCACGCACCACTGGTTCATCGGCGACGGCATGGTGCACGGCGTGCGCCTGCTGGGTGGCAGGGCCGAGTGGTACCGCAACCGCTACGTGGGCTCCACCAGCGTCAGCCAGCGGCGGGGTCAGCCCGACATCCCCGGTCGCAACTGGAACGACAACCCTGGTGGGCCCAACACCAACGTCGGCGGGTTCGCCGGCACCACCTGGGCGATGGTGGAAGCCGGGGGCTGCCCGGTGGAGCTCACCTACGAGCTGGAGACCGTCGGTCGCAACGACTTCTTCGGCACGCTGCCGGGGGCGTACACCGCGCACCCGAAGGTGGATGCCGACACCGGCGAGATGCACGCCGTCGTGTATGCGCTGCCGCAATGGCTCGATCACGTGCAGTACGTGGTGGTGGGCACCGATGGCCGCGTGCGCCGTACGGTCGACGTGCCCGTGAACGACGGTCCGATGGTGCACGACATGTCGCTCACACAGAAGTACGCCATCGTCTACGACATGCCCGTCACGCTCAACATCGAGATGGCGATGGAGGGCCGGTTCCCGTTCGCCTGGAACCCCGGCCACGGCAGCCGCCTCGGCTTCCTGCCGCGTGAGGGTGAGGCCGCCGACATCGTGTGGGTGGATGTTCCCATCAGCTACGTGTTCCACCCGATGAACGCCTACGACCAGGCCGACGGCAGCGTCGTCATCGACCTGTGCGTGTACGACACGATGTTCGAGAACGACCTCCGTGGCCCGTTCGGCGACAACTTCGCCCGCTTCGAACGCTGGGTCGTCAACCCCGTCACTCGCACGTGCAGCACCACGGTGATCGACAGCAGCTGGGTCGAGTTCCCGCGGCATCGTGGCTCGCTCACCGGTAAGCCCTACCGCTACGGCTACTGCGCCAGCCCCAGCCTGCAGCCCGGCTGGCCGACGCTGAAGTTCGACCTGCACACCGGCGAGAAGCAGGTGTTCGATCATGGCCCCGGCCGCAGCGCCGGTGAGCCGGTGTTCGTCGGCCGCCAGGGCAGCACCGATGAGGACGACGGCTGGTTGGTCACGTTCGTGCACGACGTGCCGGAAGGCAAGGCCGAACTGGTCATCCTCGACGCGCAGGACTTCACCCGCCCGGCGGTGGCGCGCGTGCTGCTGCCGCAGCGCATCCCCTACGGCTTCCACGGCAACTGGGTGAGCGACCGCAGCGTGCCCCCGCCCGCCTGATCAGGGGCCTGATTCGCCCTCGTCAGCGGCTCTCATGCCGACATGCTTGCAGCAGCGGGGCCGTGACATCGCCAATGCGCCGCCCACGGACAACCCCGCGACGGACGCCGACCCAGGTGCGGTGTCCACCACACCGAACGGAGGTATGGGCGGTCAGTCTTCGAAGCTGAGCGATGACGAGAGCTCGCGGTGTGCTTCGAGTTGGCGCTGGAGTTCGGCGATCTTGCGCTCGGCAAGGGCGAGCACGTCAGGTCCCGCGATGAACCGTTGCGGCGGTGGGTCCTCAGCAGCGATGGTCATCAACGCACGCGCCAGCTTGTCAGGGTCTCCCGCTTGTTGACCATCCTGCGCCTGCCACCAAAGCCGTTGCGCGGCGCTGCGCTCGGCATAGTCGTCGATCGCGATCTCCGGCCAGATCAACGACTCCGGGCTCGCGAGACCGGTTCGGAAGAAGCCGGGGTTCACAATCGTGGTCCTGATTCCGAACGGCGCAACCTCCTGTGCCAGTGCACCCATCCAACCCTCCAGCCCGAACTTCGACGCCGCATAGACCGACGAGTACTCGAACCCCAGGAGGCCGGCACCCGACGAGATCGCAATCAGGTGACCCGAGCGTTGACGACGCATCACGGGCAGCACTGCTCGGGTGACGTTCATCGGCCCGATCAGGTTCGTCGCCAGCTGCTGCTCGACCTGGCAGGGCGACATCTCCTCGAAGTACCCCTTGAATGACGCTCCGGCGTTGTTGACGGCTACATCGACGTGACCGAACCGCTCGACGGCCGCTGCGACCGCCGCATCCGCGTCTTCCGTGCTGGTGACGTCGAGGCGGATTGCAAGGAGGTCGTCGCGTGTGCCGAAGGTTTGCGTCACCTCCTCCGGTCGACGACCGGTGGCAACCACCGCGTGGCCCTCGGCGAGCGCGGCCTTGACGAACGACGTGCCCATGCCGCGAGCCGCACCGGTGATCAAC